>Ga0307514_10000746_pt1 | contig 55099 bp, 52 predicted proteins | sample 16_EM_MG_FD_203088 | JGI IMG/M metagenome (GOLD analysis project Ga0307514, IMG submission 203088) | Populus trichocarpa ectomycorrhiza microbial communities from riparian zone in the Pacific Northwest, United States - 16_EM | ecosystem: Host-associated > Plants > Roots > Unclassified | place... | reverse complement strand
AGCCTGCTGCGTCACCCGCGCTCTGGCTTCGATGCCCCGTCTGCAACGTGACCGCTGCGGCTCAAGGAATCAAATGACTGCTGTCGCTGCGCTTGAAATGGATTTTGCAGGGCCGACGATGTAGCCGGTGGCGCCGAACGGAATGATCAGCTCACGCTCGAACGCGTGGTCGAACAACCTTTCGAGGCCCGCTTCGGCCTCCCGGCAGAAGACGCCCTCGTCCTTCATGCGTTGTGCTGTTTTTGCCGCTCCCGCGCCTTGGCCACTTTCGCTTTCAGCTTGGCAATCACGGTCTCCGCAGGCACCCAATCGCCGGCAGCTTCAGAGCGAGCAATCGCCGCCAGGCCGCGCCGCACGAACTCAGACTGATCTCGACGACGCGCCACCTCCGTTCGCACCGCGCGCTCAACCAAGGACGCGATCGTCTCGCCCGATTCAAGCGATTGCTCGATCTCTTCGCGAAACGACGACTCGATGCGAACGGGCGGAATCGTAGCTGTCATCAGCCCCAAACTGTCTTGTGCCCGCGATACAGCTTCAATGTCCCATCTTTACCGATGGACTGCCCGACCTTCAGGCGTGTGCACGGACCGTTCGAGGGTTGGCAAAACCACGAGACCTGATTGCACGCCACATGCCGATCCCGCCAGACATGAGAGTTCGTTGCACCCGCACCGTGAGCCACAAGGGGTTGGATCGCATTCGTGCGAAGTTGTGCGGCCGGCTCGACCGGCCGCGTGGATTGGACGCAGTGGGGAACAGAGGGTTTTCTGGGCTGCGAATGCCCGCCAGGGGCCGGGCGCAGCAAAGCAACTGAACCTTGATCCTGATGGGTGACTGGTGCGCAGCGGCGCAACCAATCTTCGAGAACCAATGTGAAATTGCCTCAACGGCTAGGAATGCAGGCTTTGGAAGGAAAAGCGGGGGCGGCCGCAGAAATCTGCTCGTCCCTTTTGACGGAGGCAGCTAATGGGTGACCCCAGCGGCTGCAGCCAGCGCCTGCGGCAGGGGTGCGAACAGGTCGCCCATGCCGGGCAGCGGGCCAAGTTTCAAGACGCCTCATCGGAGCTAGCGCTCACGCCAACCAAGGCGTAAGCAACTCCACGTCTATTGACGAGTCTGGAACATCACGGCAGTCCCACTGTTCTCCGACACGACAACCGCATCCAAGAATCCGTCACCGTTAATGTCGGCGAGTACCGCGGAACCTTCGTAAATGGAGTCAAACACAGGAATGGAGAATGCGGGGGAATATTGAAACGAGGACTGACCCTGCCCTATGCCCACACCAAGCGTCGTATTGTTAATGATGAGCAGATCCTGATATCCATCGTGATCCAAATCATGAACAAACAGCACATTCCCGCCAAGGCCGTAAGAAGTCCGAGGGCCCGTGGAAAATTCACCATCAACCTGTTGGATGAATATTGCCGCCTGGGGCCCATCGCTGCCACTCCGCGATCCATACACAAGATCGAGCAAGCCGTCCCCGTTGACATCGATCAATTGGGCTTGTTGACAAGAAACTGTATTCTCGCAAGTGGCAGCAACGTGAGCGGTAAGCAACTCATTGACCTTGAGTGCACCATCAGAGCTCGGTGTATAGACGTTCGTGGCCGGCAAGGTGCTGATATTGCTTATCGAATATGGCTGCCGAACCATGACATCGACTGTACCATCCCCATCAATATCACCCACCGTAAACTCCATCATGGAGGGAGCCAGAGACACCACCGCCATTGGCTCAAATCCCTGTGCAAGCTTTAGAAGCTGGAAGCCTGCCGAGTAGTTATCGACGTAGCCCCCGACCAACTCAGGCCGGCCATCATGGTCAAGATCTGCCAGGGTGAGCGCGCGAACGTACTTGGTCTGGTAGAAGAAAGCATTCGAATATTTACCGTCGGCGCCTCTCTTGAAGACCCGTAAGCCGGTTTGACTGTCTTCATAGCGCCGTTCTGAAACAATGATCTCCGGCAAGCCGTCACCGTCCATGTCCAAGACAAAGACAGAATCGTCGTAAACAAGACTGGAAATACCGGGCAACAGCATGTCAATTCGCTGCGCACGGCTAAATCTTCCCGCACCATCCTGCAAAGACAGGATGAGGGAGTAGCCTTGAGAGGCAGGCTCAGGAGGATCCAGCAACCGGCCGAGAAGCACAATATCTGAACGCCCGTCTCCATTTAGATCACCAACAGCAATGAGTGGCTTCGCAGCGCCACGAAATCCATCTTCAGCTGGAATGATCAATTGCGAGGAGAACTTGATCGGCAGGGTCTTGAACGCGAAAGTATAATCTGCTGTCAGGATGGCGCCGGATTTGGCCAGAACGCCATGCTTCAGAGTGAAAACATAATCTGACTTCAGTGCCAGATTTTGCGCCGGCTTGAATGTAATTCTCAACCCGGAGACGGAAGCACTCTCCAAAGCAACAACGCCATGCGGACCGACCAATTCTCCGGATTGCACAAGATCCGCATCCGAGGCAATTTCTTGGTTGAGATTAATGGCGATCACGGCATCCGTGTCCGCCACCACATTCTCCCCTTCGAGGTTATTCGCGAGGACCTTCAGTTCCACAGGTTGGGGAGAACCGGTGGAAGGGGAGCTTCCATTATCGTTGCTTGAGGCGCCGCCGCCACAAGCAGCCAAAGCGATACATGTGCCCAGCACAAGGCCGCGGAAAAGTACGTTCACGAAGACTCCCTCTCATTAGACTGCCATTGCCACCCGCCTTTCGAACGAAGGCGCTGATGAACGGCAGAGTTGATGCTACTTTGTAAATCGGCTCAGCGAAACGGACCGGGCCTAGTTTGAGCGGAGGTCGGCATGTCCCCCACCACGCCATCACGCTGCCCGCAAGCAATCCACAATCTTCAACCTCGCCGCGCGCCAAGCCGGAATGAACCCGCCGATGAAGCCCATGAAGAGGGAGAAAACCAGCGTCTGCACGGCGATGGCGGGCGTGAGCTTGAACTGGAAGGCGAGTTCGGCGAAGGTCTGGAAGTTGGTGGTGCTGATGTTGACGGTTTGCATCAGGCTGGCGCCGGCCAGGCCGATGAGGCCGCCGACCAGGCTGAGCAGCAGGCTTTCGGCCAGGAAGGCGATGAGCACGGCGCCGCGGCGAAAGCCGAGGGCGCGCAGAGTGCCGATCTCGCCGGTGCGCTGGGCGACGGCGGCGAACATGGTGATCATGGCGCCGACGATGGCGCCGATGCTGAAGATGATGGACAGCGCCGTGCCGAGGATGGTGATGAACTTGACCAGGGCTTCGCTCTGCTCCTCGTAGAAGCGGATCTCTGGCTTGAGCTCGACGGTGACACGGGGGTCGCCAGTGAGCTGGGACTGCACATGGGCCAGGCCGCCGGCCGGGTCTGACAGGCGGAACAGCACGATAGAGAAGGCGTTACGGCGGAAGGCCTGCATCATCAGTTCGGCATCGCCCCATATCTCGCTGTCGAAGGCGGTGTGGGCGCCGTCCATCACGCCGACGATCTCCCAGTCGCGCCCACCAAAGCGCAGGCGCTGGCCGAGCTGCGTGCCTTCGAAGCCTGTGGTGACGGCCTTGCCGACGACGATCTCGGCCGTGCCGGGCCGGAAGAAGCGGCCGGCCATCAGCTTGACCTGCGGGCGCAGCGCGAGGCCAGTGGGCCCGGTGCCGCGCATGCTGACGTTGCTGGGCGTGCCGCTGCCGCGCTTGGGCAGCGAGTTGAGCACCACCATTTCCTTGCTGATCATGGGCAGGCCGTCCAGGCCGATGGCCAGGTCCGGCAGCGTGGCCAGCAGGTTGGCCTGGGCCCGGTCCACGCCGCTGTTGATCTCGGCACCGGCGCCGCGGCGCAGCGCAATGACGTTGTCCGGCCGGCCGGTGGCGACCAGCGTGGCGCGGATGCCTTCGCTCATCATCAGCACGGTGGCGAAGGTGTAGACGACCAGCGCCATGCCGCCGGCGGTGAGCAGCGTGGTCACGCGCCGCACCCACAGGTTCCGGGCAATGTAGCTCAGAGGTATCTGTTTCATTTAATCGCAACCGTGAAGGCGGCGGGCTCAGGCCGGCGCCGGGCCGCTCCCAAGCGGCCTGAGCACCCTCTCGGAGGGTGGACGCGGTACGCCGCGGCCGGGTGTGCCGTCACCCCACATGGCGCAGGCCCTGCACGATGTCGATCCGGCTCATGCGCCAGGCGGGCCAAGCGGCGGCGACCACGCCGACGATCAGTGCGGCGAGCATTTGCTGGCCCATGGTCAGCGCGGTGATCTCGAAGGCGGGCAGGAAGGAGCCGAGCACCTTGGCAATGGCATGCACCGCGGGGAAGGTGACGAGCACGCCCAGCAGGCCGCCGATCAGGCAGATGACCAGGCTTTCGCCGAACAGCAGCTTGACGACAAAACCGGGCGAGAAGCCCAGGGCCTTGAGCGTGGCGTATTCGGCCAGGCGCTCGCGGGCGGTCATGGTCATGGTGTTGGCCATCACCGCCATGATGATGACGACGATGATGTAGCTGACGGCCTGGATCGCGGCGAGGATGGTTTCGCTCATCGAGACGAAGCTGAGCTGGAAGGCGGCTTCGGTTTCGGTGAGGGTTTCGGCCAGCGAGTTCTTGAACTCGGCGTCGACCGCGCGGGCGATGAGCGCGGCGTTCTGCGGCTGGTCGATGCCGAGGATGAAGGCGCCTGTGTTGTCAGCCCGCAGCGGCGCGCGCTTGCGGATGAACTCGTTGATGGTCTCGTAGTGGAACAGCATCTGGCCTTCGTCGGTCTTCTTCTCGGCGCCGTCCCAGATGCCGCGCAGCGTGAAGGTCCAGGTGCCGGGGTAGATGGTGCCGCGCAGGGGAATCTGGTCGCCGATCTTCCAGCCGTAGGTCTCGGCCAGCTTGCGGCCGACGATGGCGCCCTGCCTGTCCTTCAGGAAGGCGATCTTCTCTTCTTCCTTGAGCACGTATTCGGGGTAGAGCTTCAGGTAGGTTTCGGCATGCACCGCGAACTGCGGGAAGAAGTTGCGCTCGCTCTGGTAGATGCCGCCGAACCAGTTGGCCCAGCTGATGGTCGTCACGCCGTCAATGGCCTTCATGCGCTGGGCGTAGCTGATGGGCAGCGAGAAGGTCAGCGAGATGGCGCTGCGCGAGACCAGCCGCGTGCTGGAGCTGGCCTCCACGCCGGCATACCAGGCGCCGATCAGCGTGCGCAGCAGGCCGAACGCGCTGACGGCAACGACCAGGCCGACGATGGTCAGCGCCGTTCGCAGCTTGTGGCGGAAGGCGTTGCGCAACAGGAGCTTGAGCAAGAACATTCAATGCGTCCCACGCGGCATGCCGACGCCCGGCAGGCGATGCGAAGACTCAACCCAGCGGCAGCCGCGGATCCGGCTTTGCCGGGCCGCTGGTTGCGCCCCCTTGAGGGGGAGCGCCGCAGGCGCTCGGGGGTGGGTCATTCAGTCACCTCATCGACCAGCACACCCTTTTCAAGGTGCACCATGCGCTGCGCACGCGCGGCGGCCTTCGGGTCGTGCGTGACCATCACGATGGTCTTGCCGAGGTCGCGCACCAGCGCGTCCATCAGCGCCAGCACTTCGCCGCCTGTCGTGCGGTCCAGGTCACCGGTGGGTTCGTCGGCGACGATCAGCGCGGGGTCGGTCACCAGCGCGCGGGCAATCGCCACGCGCTGCTGCTGGCCGCCGGAGAGTTCGTTGGGGTAGTGGTCGGCGCGGTCGGTCAGGCCGACCATGTCCAGCACCGCGTCCACCCGCTCGCCGCGCTCGCGGGCCGACAGCGAGGTGAGCAGCAGCGGCAGCTCGACGTTCTCGAACGCGGTGAGCACCGGCAGCAGGTTGTAGAACTGGAAGATGAAGCCGACGTTGGCGGCGCGCCAGTCGGCCAGTTGGCCTTCGCTGAGGGTGGCGATGTCCACGCCACCAATTTCGATGGTGCCGCTGCTGGGCTGGTCGATGCCGGCGATGAGGTTCAGCAAGGTGCTCTTGCCCGAGCCCGAAGGGCCCATCAGCGCGACGAATTCGCCGGCCATCACGTCCAGCTGAATGTCCAGCAGCACCGGAATGGCCTGGCCGGCGCGCCGGTAGGCCTTGGACAGCGAGCGGATGCGGATCAGCGGCGCGGCGGCATGGCCTGCGATGTCATGTGACGGGTCGCTCATGGCTTACTTCGTACCCGGCGCCGCGGTGACCAGCTTGACCTTCTGCCCCGCCTGCAGCTTCTCGGGCGGCGAGAGCACCAGCTTGTCACCGGTCTTCAGGCCGCTGGCGCCGACACTGCCGCCCACCTCGCGCAGCTCGCCGAGCTGGCGGCCGGGCGTGACGGGCACGGCCTCGACCTGATCGCCCTCGCCAATGCGGAAGACGACCTGCTTGCCGTCGCGCTCGGCAATGGCCTTGGGGTTGACCGCCTGCAGCGGCTTTTGCTGCTCGGCGCTGACGGCCTGCGACAGGAAGGTGACCTTGGCGCTCATCTCGGGCAGCACGCGCGGGTCCAGCTGCTCGAAGCGGATCTTGGTCATCACCGTGGCCTTGGCGCGGTCCACCGTGGGCACGATGCGGGCGACGCTGCCGCGGAAGCGGGTGTCGGGAATGGCGTCCAGCGTGATCTCGACCGGCTGGTCCGGCTTGACCTTGGCGACGCTGGATTCGGACACGTCGGCCTCGACCTCCAGCGTGCCCATGTCGGCCATGGTGACCACTGCGGCCGAGGTGCCGGAGGCGTTGGAGAAGGGCGTGATCAGGTCGCCGACGTTGGCGTTCTTGACCAGCACCACGCCGTCGAACGGGGCGCGGATGTCGGTGGAGTCGCGGTTGACCTGCTGCACCTGGACTTGCGCGCGGGCCTGGCCAATGGCGGCGCGGGCGGTTTCCACCGCGGCGCGAGCGGCGGCGGTGTTGGCCTGGGCGGCGCGGGATTTGGTCAGCGCAGCGTCCACGGCCTGGGCCGAGACGAAGCTCTGCGCAGCCAGGCCCTGCACGCGCCTCAGGTCATCGTCGGCATTGGCCTGCTGGACCTGGGCCAGTGTGAGCGCGGCCTCGGCCTGCTTGTGCGCGGCCTCTGCCTGGCGCGCACCGGCCTGGCTGACGACGAGGTTGGCCGCCACGTCGCTGGAGTCGACCCTGGCGATCAGGTCGCCCTTCTTCAGCACGCTGCCTTCGCGCACCGTCAGCTCCATCAGCCGGCCCGTGGCCTTGGAGGCGACCGCGGCCCTGCGCTGCGCCACCACGTAGCCGGAGGCGGCCAGCTGCTGGTATTGCTGCGAGGCATAGGCCGTCTGCACCGGCGTGACCTGCACTTCGGCCCGCCGCGGCACCAGCACCAGCCAGAACACGCCGGCCGCAACGATCACCGCCACCGCTGCGGGCCAGCGCCGCCGCCTGCGACGGCCACCCTGCGGACCGCCACGCTGGATCTTCAGCCCGGCAAGCCGTGCCGCGGCGGGCGCGGATGTCGGCGTCTTGGCAGCCGTGGGGTCGTTCGTCAGCGGGGCTTGAGCATCGGCCATGGAACGGGCAGCATGCGCTGCGTCAGCCACGAAGGCGGAACTGCGAGCATGCCATGGGAGCGGGAGCGCGAAAGTCACGCCGCCGTCATGCGCGCCGTTCGTCGGCCCGAGGCAGCCGCCCGGCGGCGGGTCAGCCAAAGCCTGCGGATAATCGTTGAAACCAAATCTTGCAGCAGCAGTCACAGCCGCGGCAGCGCGCCATTTCCATCCGTTTTCCCAAGGACATCGCAGTGAACCGTCGACACTTCGCCCTCAAGACCTCGAGCATGCTGCTGGCCGCCGGCCTGGCCGCCTGCAGCGAGAAGCCGGCCCAGGCCGCAGCGCCTTCGGCCACCAAGCTCAACCCGCAGCAGGCCTACGAGCTGTCGGCCAAGGCCCAGGGCTTCACCGTCGGCCCGGTGATGGCGGCCAACACCGTCTACGTCTACTTCGACACCACCTGCCCGCACTGCGGCCACCTGTGGGAACAGTCCAAGCCGCTGCACGGCAAGCTGAAGATGGTCTGGGTGCCGGTGCCCTACCTGCGCCCGCAGTCGCTCACCCAGGGCGCCACCATCCTCGCCGCCACCGACCCGGTCGCCGCGATGGAGCTGAACGAAACCCGGCTGATGGCGCGCCAGGGCGGCATCGAAGTGAACCCCAACGCGGGCGACGCCGTGCTCGCCAAGGTCAAGGCCAACATGGCTTTGTTCGATCAAATGGGCGTGGACAGCGTGCCGCTGATCGTCTTCCGCAACAGCAAGACCGGCGAATACGGCAGCCAGACGGGGGCGCTGGAGACGGCGCAGCTGGCAGGCATGGTGGGGCTGTAAAGCGGCAAGGGCTGAGGCCTGCTGAAATCGGCCCGCGTTTCGTGGGTCAAGGCAGCAGCTTGCGCAAGCCTGGCGCGGAGACGTCGTCGATGTGGCGAAAGGCCGGGGCGATCTTGTTCTGCTCCAGGTCCGAGACGCCCGAGGACTCGAAGGCGACGCGCCACTCGCGGGTTGCGCGCCACACCTGGGCCATCAATTCACTTGCCCGGGCCTGTGACAGCGTGAACCTGGGATGCGAAGCGAGCGCGTTGTCCAGCGTGGCAAGGCGGCCTTGCGGGCCAACGCCGAGGTGCAGGAAGCGCTCGGTCGAGAGGCTGGCGCGTGGCAGCACGTCGTACAGCGGACTGAGCCGCCAGCCCGGCAGCCGTGCGTCCCAGACAAAGCCATGGTTGCGCAGATGATCATCGTCGTTGCTGACGAGGATGTTGTAGACCATGCGCTTGAACAGTTCTTCGTTGTCCTGGCGAATCACGCTGGGGTGGCAGTGGCGCCGCACCGCCTCGGCCAGGTCGGCATAGGCCTTGGTGCGTGACTCTGTTTCGTCGCAGGCCAGCATGGTGAGCCCGCTGACGAAGGCCATGCGATGTTCGGCTCGGTTTTGGCCGGGAGTCGTTGCCAGGAGGTCGTCTTTGGCATCCACGGCAGTACCCGGCGCGGCCCAGAAGCGGTCGAAGCGACGGATCAGCATGACGCGGCGCTGGCCCAGCATCAGCGTCCGCACCGGGGGCACATTCAGCCCTGCGGCACCTGCCAATTGCAGGGCGGCGCATTCGATGCCGGGCACGTCGAAGCTGTCGTGCGTGCTGGCGAATTTGGCCAGCCAGAGCACACCCGCTCCGTCTCGCACGGAAGCCTTGGGCCGCTTGCCGCCGAGCGCTGTACCGGCCATGAAGATGGCTTCCAAGTTTGCGGGCACGGGCTGCCCTTCCTCGATGCAATCAGCCGCCTCCAGCAAGTGCGCCAGCGTGTGCCATCCGCCAACCCCTGCGGCCGGGCCCTGGTCGAGGCCACTGCGAATGTCCAGCGCGCCGACCCGCTCGCTGCCAGCATGCAGCAGGTACTGCGACTCGGGCAAGCTGTTGGCCGGCACCTTGAGCTTGGCCTCGATCACGCGCCGGCCCCATGCGTCGGGCGCCGCATCCCGGATGCCGCCGAAAAATGGCAGGTTCCGGACCGGCAACAACTGCTTGCCCTGCACCGCCGCCCGGTCCGAGATGCCGAGGCTCACGGGGTCGACTTCCTGGGCATCGTTGCGTCTGAGGTAGTTCAACCCGTAAGCGAAGCGGGAAGCAAGCAGACGGTCGCCCTCCTCGGTCAGCAGCAGTTGACCGCACGGCGCCCAAGCGGTATCCAGGTGCATGAAGGCCGTGAGTCTGGATTCGCGGGCGGCCATCGTCTGAGAGTTCAGAAGTTCAGCGCTTCCAGTTCGGCAGCGCTCAGGTCGCGCACGCGCCTGGAGCGTTCACGCACCTGCAGCGCAGCCAGCGCGGGATCGGCCTCGGTCATCAGATCGGCCAGCGTGCTGCCGGGGGCAATGGCTTCCAGGTAACGAAGCACCTGGCCAATGGCCAGGCCTGGATCGCCTTTTTCGAGCCGGTAGACGGTGTTGCGAGACAAACCAGCGCGCAATGCGGCGTCGGTCTGCTTGACCTTACGTGCCAGCCGCAGCCGGGCCAAACGCTGCCCGAGTTCGGCACTTTGGGCCAACTGGCTTTCGGACAAAACAGTGGATTGGGCGACTTTCATGCTCGTTAAATCGAGCATTAAGAGATCAATCCTCGATTTGACGAACATCATAGCGAGCTGGCGGCTTTTCCACCAGATTGCTCGTTAAATCGAGCCGCACGTCATTAAAGCTCGATTTAACGAGCATTCGTCGAGCTACGCCCCCAAACCGGATCAGCCCGCCATCAACTCCGCACTCGCAATCACCCCGCCCCCCAGGCAAACCTCGCCGTCGTACAGCACGGCGGACTGGCCCGGGGTGACGGCCCATTGGGGATCGGTGAAGTTCAGCGCGAAACCGGTGCCGGCGCCTTCGGCCAGGGTGCAGGCGGCATCGGCCTGGCGGTAGCGGGCCTTGGCGCCTAGCTGGCCGGCGGTGGGCGCAGCGCCGGCGACCCAGCTGGTATCGGCGGCCACCAGGCTGCGGTACTGCAGCCAGGGGTGCTCGTGGCCTTGCACGACGTAGAGCGTGTTGCGCTCGAGGTCCTTGCGGGCGACGTACCAGGGCAGGTGCTCGCTGGTGGCGGGCCTCCTTCCATCCTTGACCCCGCCAATGCCCAGGCCCTGGCGCTGGCCCAGCGTGTAGAAGCTCAGGCCCACGTGTTCGCCGAGCTGGCGGCCGCGGTCGTCCAGGATGGGGCCGGGGGCATGGCTGAGGTAGCGGTTCAGGAACTCCCGGAACGGGCGTTCGCCGATGAAGCAGATGCCGGTGGAGTCCTTCTTCTTCGCGTTGGGCAGGCCGATTTCCTCGGCCAGGCGGCGCACCTCGGTCTTGGGCAGCTCGCCAACCGGGAACAGCGTCTTGGACAGCTGGGCCTGGTTCAGGCGGTGCAGGAAGTAGCTCTGATCCTTCAGCGGGTCCAGGCCCTTGAACAACTGATGCTGGCCGTCGCGCTCCCGCACACGGGCGTAGTGACCGGTGGCGATCTTTTCCGCCCCGAGGCGCATCGCGTGGTCCAGGAAGGCCTTGAACTTGATCTCGGCGTTGCAGAGCACGTCGGGGTTGGGTGTGCGGCCGGCCTGGTATTCGCGCAGGAATTCGGCGAAGACGCGGTCCTTGTAGTCGGCGGCGAAGTTGACGTGCTCGATCTCGATGCCCAGCACGTCGGCCACCGCAGCGGCGTCGACGAAGTCGATGTTGGATGAACAGTATTCGCTGTCGTCATCGTCTTCCCAGTTTTTCATGAAGATGCCGACGACCTCGTGGCCTTGCTGTTTCAGGAGCCAGGCGGAGACCGCGGAATCGACGCCGCCGGACAGGCCGACGACCACACGTTGTGGCGTCATATTTCGCATTGTAAAAAGACCGAACGGTCGTGCTTATTTGTGCAGCAATGGCCCCAGCCGCTGCACGCTTTCATGGGTGACCAGCGTGTCCATCGGAAAGCGCCGGCCAGCGGCATGTTCTTCGATGCACTGCAGCACCAGCGGGCTGCGGTGGCGGGTGGCGCTTTCGCGCACCTCTTCTAGCGTCAACCAGAGCGTGCGCACGACCGGTTCGTCCAGCGCGCGGCCAGGCTCGGGCTCGCCCACCGCGCCGCAAAAAGCGAAGCGCAGGTAGTGGATGTCTTCGCCGGTGCGCGCATGCACCAGGCGGGCCAGGTAGACGCCCACCAATGCCTCTGGCACGAAGGGGCAGGCGGTCTCTTCCAGGGCTTCGCGGGCGACCGCTTCGGGTAGCGATTCGCCGGGCTCCAGGTGGCCGGCGGGGTTGTTCAGTTGCAGGCCTTGCGAGGTGTGTTCCTCGACCAGCAGGTAGCGGCCATCACGCTCGATGATGGCGGCCACGGTGACGCTTGGTTTCCAGCGGTCTTCAGGCATGGCGCGATGGTATCCGGCGGTTCCGCGACACGTGCGGCAACGGGTTCTAGGGGGCCTCGCGGCGAGCGCGCGACACCCACGTCTTTCGCATGCCGGCGCCTCTCCTTATCTCCTGTAAGCTGAATGTCAGAGCAAGCAGCAGGCAGGCAAGGAACCCACTTCGGCCGCTGCACAGATTCCAGGCGTTGGAGAGGAGAGATCCATGCTGATTGGTGTACCGCTTGAGACAGCAGCGGGGGAAACGCGCGTCGCCGTGACGCCCGAGACGACGAAGAAGTTCGTGGCCCAGGGCCATGTGGTGAACGTGCAGTCCGGCGCGGGCCTGGCGGCCAGCGTGACGGACGTGGCTTATGAAGCGGCCGGCGCCACCATCGTCGACCGCAATGCCGCCTTTGGTGCCGAGCTGGTGCTCAAGGTGCAGCGGCCCTCGCAGGAAGAACTGGGGCTGATGAAGCCGGGCGCCGCACTGGTTGGCATGCTGAACCCCTTCGACAAGGCCGGCCTGGCGCAGATCGCCGCCGCGGGCGTGACCAGCTTCGCGCTGGAAGCCGCGCCGCGCACGACACGTGCGCAAAGCATGGACGTGCTGTCCTCGCAGGCCAACATCGCCGGCTACAAGGCCGTGATGATGGCGGCCAACCAGTACCAGCGCTTCTTCCCGATGCTGATGACGGCAGCCGGCACCGTGAAGGCCGCGCGTGTCGTCATCCTGGGCGTGGGTGTGGCCGGGCTGCAGGCGATTGCCACGGCCAAGCGGCTGGGCGCGGTGATCGAGGCGTCAGACGTGCGGCCTTCGGTGAAGGAGCAGGTCGAGTCGCTGGGCGCCAAGTTCATCGACGTGGCCTACGAGACGGCCGAGGAGAAGGAAGCCGCGGTCGGCGTGGGCGGTTATGCCAGGCCGATGCCGCCTTCGTGGCTCGCGCGCCAGCAGGTCGAAGTGGCCAAGCGCGTGGCCGCGGCCGATGTGGTGATCTCGACCGCGCTGATCCCCGGCCGCGCCGCGCCGGTGCTGATCACCGAGGAGATGGTCAAGGCGATGAAGCCGGGCTCGGTGATCGTCGACATCGCAGCCGGCAAGGGCCCGAACGGCCCGAATGGTGAAGCAGGCGGCAACTGCCCGCTGACCGAAGCCGGCAAGACCGTGATGAAACACGGCGTGACCCTCATCGGCGAAACCAACCTGCCGGCGCTGGTGGCGGCCGATGCGAGCGCGCTGTATGCCCGCAACGTGCTGGACTTCCTGAAGCTGGTGCTGACCAAGGAAGCGGGCTTCCAGGTGCCGCTGGACGACGACATCGTGGCCGCGTGCCTGATGACCCAGAACGGCGAAGTCAAAAAAGCCTGAGCGGCCTGCGAGGAGAACACCCATGGACGTCATTTCCCCCACCCTCACCAACCTGATCATCTTCGTGCTGGCCATCTATGTCGGCTACCACGTGGTCTGGACCGTGACCCCCGCACTGCACACGCCCTTGATGGCGGTGACGAATGCGATCTCGGCCATCGTCATCGTCGGCGCGATGCTGGCCGCGGCCCTCACTGAAACGCCGGCCGGCAAGGCCATGGGCGTGCTGGCGGTGACGCTGGCCGCCGTCAACGTCTTCGGCGGCTTCCTGGTCACGCGGCGCATGCTGGAGATGTTCAAGAAGAAAGAGCGCAAGGCGCCGGCCAAGGAGGGCGTGTGATGAGCATGAACTTGGTCACATTGCTGTACCTCATTGCGAGCGTCTGCTTCATCCAGGCCTTGAAAGGCCTGAGCCATCCCACCACGTCGATCCGCGGCAATCTGTTCGGCATGACCGGCATGACGATCGCGGTGCTGACCACGGCGGCGCTGATCTTCAAGCTGGCGGGCGATGCCGGCCTGTCGGCCAGCGCCGGCCTGGGCTGGGTGCTGCTGGGCCTGGTGGTCGGCGGCAGTGCCGGCTCCATCATGGCCAAGCGGGTCGAGATGACCAAGATGCCGGAGCTGGTGGCCTTCATGCACAGCATGATCGGCCTGGCGGCGGTGTTCATCGCGGCCACCGTCGTCGCCGAGCCGTATGCCTTCCGCATCGTCGCCAAGGCCGCCGACGGCACCGTGCCGCCGATCCCTGGTGGCAACCGCATCGAGCTGGCGCTGGGCGCCTTCATCGGCGCGGTGACCTTCTCGGGCTCGGTGATCGCGTTCGGCAAGCTCAGCGGCAAGTACAAGTTCCGCCTGTTCCAGGGTGCGCCGGTGACCTTTGCCGGCCAGCACTGGCTCAACCTGGCGCTGGGCCTAGCCTCGCTGTTCTTCATGTTCGGCTTCTGGCACTCGCAGAGCACGCTGGACTTCGCGCTGATCTGCGCGCTGGGCATCCTGATGGGCGTGCTGATCATCATCCCCATCGGCGGCGCCGACATGCCGGTGGTCGTCTCGATGCTCAACAGCTACTCGGGCTGGGCGGCCGCCGGCATCGGCTTCTCGCTGGACAACTCGATGCTGATCATTGCAGGCTCGCTGGTGGGCAGCTCGGGCGCGATCCTGAGCTACATCATGTGCAAGGCGATGAACCGCTCGTTCTTCAACGTGATCCTGGGCGGCTTCGGGGGCGACGCCACTGCGGCCGCAGCCGGCAGCGCCGTGCAGCGCAGCGTGAAGAGCGGCAGCGCCGACGACGCGGCCTTCGTGCTGGGCAATGCCGAGACGGTGGTCATCGTACCGGGCTACGGCCTGGCGGTGGCCCGCGCGCAGCATGCGGTGAAGGAACTGGCCGCGAAGCTGACCGAGAAAGGCATCACGGTGAAGTACGCCATCCACCCTGTTGCCGGGCGCATGCCGGGCCACATGAACGTGCTGCTGGCCGAGGCCGAAGTGCCGTATGACCAGGTCTTCGAGATGGAAGACATCAACGGCGAGTTCGGCCAGGCCGACGTGGCCATCATCCTGGGCGCCAACGACGTGGTGAACCCTGCGGCGCTGACCAAGGGCTCGCCGATCTACGGCATGCCCATCCTGGAGGCCTACAAGGCCAAGACCATCATCGTCAACAAGCGCTCGATGGCGGCCGGCTACGCAGGGCTGGACAATGAGCTGTTCTACATGGACAAGACGATGATGGTGTTCGGCGATGCGAAGAAGGTCGTCGAAGACATGGTGAAGGCCATCGAGTAGACCCGGCCGCTCACCTCAACGGCCGGGCATTGCCCGGCTTTTTGCTGACCGGGCCGCGCAGTGCGCACAGCACTTGCAAGCCAGGACAGGCATTTGCCAAGACCCGCGGGCAAGCCCCGGCCCGCGTGTTCTCCTGCGCTATCGAATCCACCGATGCTGCAGCGCAGCGGCGCAGGACAAAATAGGGGGTTGGACATGGAGTTCTGGATGGAAAAAGTCTGGTTGAAGCAATATCCCGCAGGCGTGCCGGCCGAGGTCAAGACGGATGTCTATCCTTCGCTGGTGGCGCTGCTGGAAGAGAGCTTCCAGAAATACAGCCGCTTGCCCGCCTACAAGTTCATGGGCAAGAGCTACAGCTTCTCCCAGATCGACGAGCTTTCGCGTGCCTTTGCGGCCTACCTGCAGGCCAGCGGCCTGCAGCGTGGCGACCGCATCGCGGTGATGATGCCCAACGTGCCGCAGTACCCGGTCGCGGTGGCCGGCATCCTGCGGGCCGGCATGGTGGTGGTCAACGTCAACCCGCTCTACACGCCACGCGAGCTGGAGCACCAGCTGAAGGACTCGGGCGCCAAGGGCCTGATCATCCTGGAGAACTTCGCCCACACCTACCAGGCAGTGCAGGCCGCCGCGCCGATCCAGCACGTGATCCTGGCCGCGATGGGCGACACGCTGGGCTTCCTGAAGGGCGCCATCGTCAACTACGTGGTGCGCAAGGCCAAGAAGCTGGTGCCGCCGTTCGAGCTGCCCAAGGCACTGCGCTTCAATGACGCGATTGCCGCCGGCCGCAACAAGACCTTCACCGCGCCCGCCGTCGGGCCGGACGACATCGCGGTGCTGCAGTACACCGGTGGCACCACCGGGGTGAGCAAGGGGGCGGTGCTGCTGCACCGCAACCTGGTGGCCAACGTGCTGCAGTCCGAAGCCTGGTACCAGCCGGCGCTCGGCAAGGTGCCGGCCGGCGAGCAGCTGGTCACCATCTGCGCGCTGCCGCTCTATCACATCTTCGGCTTCAACACGAACATGATGCTGGGCCTGCGCATGGGCGGCTGCGGCATCCTGCTGGCCAACCCGCGCGACCTGCCCAGCGTGCTCAAGGAGCTGTCGAACGAGCGTTTCCACAGCTTCCCGGCGGTCAACACCCTCTTCAACGCGCTGGCCAACCACCCGGACTTCGACAAGGTGGACTGGAGCCACCTGAAGATCTCGGTGGGCGGCGGCATGGCGGTGCAGCAGGCAACGGCGCGGCTGTGGCTGGAGAAGACCGGCTGCCCGATCTGCGAGGGCTACGGCCTTTCGGAAACCTCGCCGGTGGCCTCGTGCAACCCGGTGGACGTGGCGGCCTACACCGGCACCATCGGCCTGCCGGTGCCCAACACCGAGCTGGCGCTGCTGGACGATGACGGCAACACCGTGCCGAATGGCCAGGCCGGCGAGATCGCGATCCGCGGCCCGCAGGTGATGGCCGGCTACTGGCAGCGGCCAGACGAAACCGCCAAGGTCATGACGGCCGACGGCTTCTTCCGCACCGGCGACGTGGGCGTGATGGACGAGCGCGGCTACTTCCGCATCGTCGACCGCAAGAAGGACATGATCCTGGTTTCGGGTTTCAACGTGTACCCGAACGAGATCGAAGACGTGATCACCCAGATGGCTGGCGTGCTGGAATGCGCGGCGGTGGGCGTGGCGGACGAAAAAGCCGGCGAGGCGGTGAAGGTCGTGATCGTGAAAAAAGACCCGGCATTGACCGAAGCCGACGTGCGCCACTGGTGCGAAGCGAATTTGACCGGTTACAAACGGCCACGTGTGATTGAATTCCGCACAGACCTGCCGAAGACTCCGGTAGGCAAGGTGCTGCGCCGCGAATTGCGCGACAAGCCCACGCCAGCCACAGCCCGCTGAAGACGGGCAAGGCTGTCCATAACGTCGTTGGGCGGGCCAGGGGCCCGCAGCAGGTCCCGTGATGAGCATTCACTATGTGAAGACCCCTGCCGGCCTGGCAGAGATCCAGACCAAGGCGGCCAGCCTCAGCCGGCCGGTGCGCAACCTGCTGCTGGTGATCAACGACAGCAAGCCTGACAGCTACTGGCTGCAGGCCGTCAACGGCGTGAGCGAAGCCGACCTGGCGCAGCTGCTGGCCGCAGGCTTCATTGCTTTGGCGGGCCAGACCGGCGGTGCAGCCGCGGTGGCGCCGCCGCCCGCCAAGGCTGGCGCTGCAGCCCCCGGGCCGGCAGCGGTTGCCGAAGCGGCCGCTGATGACGACAACGCCAGCGCCTTCTGGGCCCGTGTGCAGCAAGCCATCCGGGATGCCACCTACACCGGTCTCTATGACGTGCTGACTTCGCAGGGCAAGACCCAGCTGGGCCTGATGCGCGGCTACCGCTTCGTGCTGGAAGTCGAAAAGTGCAGCGGGCTGCCGGAGCTGCAAACCCTGGCGCTGCGCTTTGCCGAACAGTTGCGCGACGACCACGGCATGGCGGCCGTCAAGCGCTTCTACGGCGCCTTGCGCAGCGCCTGAACCGGGCGGCTCAGGCGAGCACCAAAGCAGATTGCTGTCGCGGCTGGGACGAAAACGGCGTCAGGCCGCTGGCCTGCTGGTCGCCCCGCCGGTGTTCAGCAGCGTGTCCCCCGCGCGCACTGCCAGCGCGTGGACCGGCCGGCGTACTTCGGGCACTGAGCCGCGCCGGTCAAGGCGCCGGCTCGCGCAGCTGCAGCACATTGCCCTCGGGGTCGTGGCCGTCGCAGGCCCGAAAGCCGCGCGCTGTCCACTCATGGCTGCTCGGGTTCAGCTGCCCGCCTCGCAAGGCGGCCCTGGCCCGCGCATCCGCCAGGCTGGCCACCGGGAAGAACAGCTTGATCGGCGTCTCTTCCCGAATGGCGGGCGGATCGCTGATGGCAATGGTGTCGGCAATCTGCCTGGGGATCGCGTGCATCACCAGCTGGAACACATCGGATTCCAGCACCACGTGGTCGCCTTCTGCATGCGTGACCGGCAACAGCAGGACCTCCGAATAGAAGCTCGCCATGCGTTCGAGCTGCTTGGCAAAGATGACAGCACCTGGCTTTGTCATGAGGGACATGCGGTTTCCTTGAGCGCCGTGAGCAGGCCAAGCCTACACGAGGTGAAACGCTGCGCCGCTGCGGCACACTGGCGGCATGGCCGTTCTCCGTCTCTACCTCGATGCCCCGCTCGCCGAAAGTGCCGAGCTGACCTTGCCACCCGAAGCTTCGCGCCACGTGCAGGTGCTGCGGCTGCAGCCGGGTGACCCGCTGGTCGTCTTCAACGGCCAGGGCGGCGAATGGGCCGCCGAAGTCACGCGCATGGGCCGGCACGACGTGGACCTGCGCGTGGGTGCGCACGACCCGGCGCAGCGCGAATTGGCGCGCCGCGTGACGCTGGCCATCGGCATGCCGGCCAACGAGCGCATGGACGCGCTGATCGAAAAAGCCACCGAACTGGGCGCGGCGGCGATCCAGCCGCTGCAATGCGCCCGCTCGGTGCTCAAGCTCAGCGGCGAACGGGCCGACAAGCGCCGCGCGCACTGGCAAGGCGTGGCGGTGGCGGCAGCCGAACAAAGCGGCCGCACCGTCGTGCCGCAGGTCGAACCCATCCGTACGCTGGACAACTGGCTGGGCACCCTGCCCGCCACCTTGGCAGACGATTCACAACGCCTGCTGCTGAGCTTTGCCGAAGACGCCCGCACGCCACGCATGCTGGCCGAAACCGCAACGGCCATCCAGTCGCTCTGCCTGCTCAGCGGCCCCGAAGGCGGACTGGACGAGCGCGAGGAAGCTCTGGCCCGCACACGAGGATTCATCACGCAAAGCCTGGGCGCCCGCGTGCTGCGGGCGGACACCGCGCCGCTGGCGGCGCTGGCGCTGCTGGGGCTTTAGGCCGCGGGCGCGGCGTCCTGCCGCGCCGAGCCGGCCACCATGTCGAAGCGGAACATGCGGCACTCGATCGGGCCATTCCACATCGGCACGCGGCGGCTTTCCTTCAGGCGCAGCAGGCTGGGCAGCTTGGCTTCGGGCGTGAGCACCCAGGCGGTCCAGCCGCTGTAGTGGCCTTTCCAGTGGGCGGCCAGGCGGCGGTAGAAGTCGCTGGCGTCGGCCGCGCCTTCGAAGGCTTCGCCCTGGATCGTCTCCGGCTCGGCGCGACTGTTCGGGCCGGCTTGGTAGACGTGGCGCTGGCCTGCGCCCTTGGGTGCGATGCGCTCGCCGTAGGGCGGGTTCATCAGCAGCGTGCCGTGGTCGGCCGGGGCCGGGCGCTGCAGTGCGTCGGCCGTCTTGAATTCGATCGCGTGGGCCACGCCGGCGCGCTCGGCATTGCGGGTGGCGAAGTCGGTCATGCGGAAGGAAACGTCGCCGGTCCAGATCGGCACGCTCGGCGCGTGCACCAGGGACTGGGCTTCTTCGCGCAGGTGGCGCAGCGTGTTCAGGTGCTCGCGGAACGGCAGCAGCTTCTCGAACGCGAAGCGGCGCAGCATGCCGGGCGCGATGCCGCAGGCAATCTGCGCGGCTTCGATGGCGATGGTGCCAGCGCCGCAGCACGGGTCCAGCAGGCCACCGTCTTCTTCGCGGCCCTGCCAGCCGGCAGCGGCCAACATGGACGCGGCCAGCGTTTCCTTCAGCGGCGCTTCGCCCTTGGCTTCGCGCCAGCCGCGCTTGAACAGCGCTTCGCCCGAAAGGTCCACGCTCAAGCTGGCCTGCTCGGGGCCGACGTGCAGCACCAGCGCGAGGTCCGGAAAGCGGGTGTCGACACTCGGGCGCTCGCCGGTCAGCTCGCGCAGCTGGTCGCAGACGGCGTCCTTGATGCGCAGCGACGCGAAATTCAGGCTTTGCAGCGGTGAGCGCCAGGCTGAGGCGTCCACCCGCAGGGTTTCGCGCGGCGTGATCCAGGCATCCCACCGCACGCTGCGCGCCAGGTCGTAGAGGTCGTGCTCGTCCCGATAGGGGCCGGCGGCCACCTGCCACAGCACGCGCTGCGCGAGCCGGCTGCCGATGTTGAGCCGCATCGCGTGCTCGGGCCCGCCGTCCACATAGACACCACCGCGGCCGGCTTCGACCACGGTGCCGGCCGGCAGCAGCCGTTGGCACTCTTCGACCAGCCAGGGCTCGGTGCCGGCGGAGCAGGGCAGGAACAGCTGGGCCAGCGTGGGTGCGGCCGGACGCGGCGCGCCAGCGCCAGCGCGCGGCACGCGGCGGGGAGCGCCAGATGCCGCGGAAGGTGGATTCGAATTCATAGCGCCTTGCGCAGGTTGGCGGGTGCGATCTTCAGCGCTTCGCGGTACTTGGCGACGGTACGCCGCGCAACCTGGATGCCCTGCTCTTCCAGCATGTCGGCAATCTGGCTGTCCGACAAGGGCTTGACGGTGCTTTCGGCGGCGACGAACTGCTTGATCAGCGCGCGCACCGCCGTGCTGGAGGCATTGCCGCCCGCATCGGTGTTCAGCGACGAGCCGAAGAAATACTTCAGCTCGAAGGTGCCCGAGGGCGTGGACATGTACTTGGCGGTGGTCACGCGCGAGATGGTGGACTCGTGCAGGCCGAGTTCGTCGGCGATCTCGCGCAGCACCAGCGGCTTCATCGCGATCTCGCCATGGGTGAAGAAGTTCTTCTGCCGCTCGACGATGGCCTGGCTGACACGCAGGATGGTGTCGAAGCGCTGCTGGATGTTGCGGATGAACCAGCGCGCTTCCTGCAGCCGGGCCGACAGGTTGCCACCGCCACGCTGGCCGCGGATGGCCTGGGCGTAGAGGTCGGACACGCGCAGCTTGGGCATCACGTCCGGGTTCAGCGAGGCCTTCCAGTTGCGGCCAGACTTCACGACGATGACGTCCGGGATCACGATCAGCGCCTCGGCCTTGGCAAACGGCCGGCCGGGCTTGGGCTCGCAGGCGACGATCAGGCCTTGCGCCAGCTTGACCGTGGCTTCGTCGAATCCGGTCGCGGCGGCCAGCTTCTTCATGTCGCGCCGGGCCAGCAGCTCCAGATGGTCACGGCAGATGGCCAGCGCGCAGTCCCGCGCGGCGCAGGCCGGGCGGTGGCGCAGCTGCAGCGCCAGGCATTCGGACAGGTTGCGCGCGCCCACGCCCGTGGGCTCCATGCTCTGCAGCCAGTGCAGGCCGCAGCGCAGCTGGTCCAGCAGGTTCTCGCGCTGTTCCTCATCGCCCATCTCCAGCGAATCGGCCAGGCGTTCGGCGATGTCTTCCAGCGTGCCGTCGAGGTAGCCGTCTTCGTCCAGCGACTCGATCAGCACCATCACCGCGGCAGCGTCGGTCGGCGACAGGCGCATGCCCGAGAGCTGAACTCGCAAATGGTCCTGCAGCGACGGGCCGCTGCCGCCACGCTCCTGCGGCTCGAAGTCTTCGTCGCCGCCGCTGCCGGAGGTGCCGGCAGAGGGCGTCTCGCGGATGCCGTCGAAGTCGTCGCGCTCGGTGCCGTTTTCCCAGTCGTCGCGCTCGGTGGTGCCGAAGTCGGCAGCGCCGTCCATCGCCGCGGGCTCGTCGCCGCCTTCGCCCACGGTGGCACCAGCCGAGTCGCTCTCTTCCTTCTGCGAGCTGGTGGCGCGCTCGGCCGGGCCGAATTCAAACGGGTTGGCGTCTTCCTCGGGTTCGAGGAAAGGGTTCTGTTCGAGCATCTGCTCGACTTCCTGGTGCAGCTCCAGCGTGGAGAGCTGCAACAGGCGAATGGACTGCTGCAGCTGCGGCGTGAGCGCCAGGTGCTGCGACAGGCGGACCTGTAGGGTGGGCTTCATCTGACAACAACCTCGGGAAGCGCACGCAGGGCACGGCGGGTGAACAAAGAGCTGAATTCCGGCGAGGCCGTGCCGGGCCGCTCCCAAGCGGCCTCGCCGCCCCCTCGGTGGGCCGGGGAACCGGGGGTGAACCGGGGGGCCGACACACAACGCGAGGCCGTGCCGGGCCGCTCCCAAGCGGCCTCGCGGCCCCCTCGGGAGGCCGGGGCACCGAAGGTGAACCGGGGGGCCGACACACAACGCGAGGCCGTGCCGGGCCGCTCCCAAGCGGCCTCGCGGCCCCCTCGGGGGGCCGGGGCACCGAAGGTGAACCGGGGGGCCGACATCTCACATCCGGAAGTGTTCGCCGAGGTAGACCCGGCGCACGTCCGGGTTCTCGATGATCTGGGCGGGCGTGCCTTCGGCAAGCACGTCACCCTGGCTGATGATGTAGGCGCGGTCGCAGATGCCCAGCGTCTCGCGCACGTTGTGGTCGGTGATCAACACCCCAATGCCACGCGCCTTCAGGAAACTGATGATGCGCTGGATCTCGATCACCGCGATCGGGTCGACGCCGGCAAACGGCTCGTCCAACAGGATGAAGCGTGGCTGGGTGGCCAGCGCACGGGCAATCTCCACGCGCCGCCGCTCGCCGCCGGACAGCGCCGGGGCCGGCGATTCGCGCAGGCTGGTCAGGCTCAGGTCGGCCAGCAAGGTGTCGAGCTGCTGCTGGATCACATCGGCCTTCAGCGCCTTGCCCTTGGCATCGACCTGCAACTCCAGCACCGCGCGGATGTTCTCGTCCACCGTCAGCTTGCGGAAGATCGAGGCTTCCTGCGGCAGGTAGGACAGGCCCAGCCGCGCGCGGTGGTGGATGGGCAGGCGCTCGATCGGCACGTCGTCGATCAGGATGCGGCCTGCGTCGCAGCGCACCAGGCCGACCACCATGTAGAAGGTCGTGGTCTTGCCAGCGCCGTTGGGGCCCAGCAGGCCGACGACTTCGCCAGCCGCGACCGACAGGTGCACGTTTTTCACGACGGTGCGCGCGCCGTAGGTCTTGCGCAGGCCGGAGGCAACCAGGCGGCAGGCGGCGACGGGCGGCGTCAGAGGTGGCGCTGGCGGCGTGGTCGTCTCAGGGGTGGCGATCTCGCTCACTGGACTGCCTCCGCACTGCATGCTCCGGTTTCGACCTTGGGACGGCACAGCGGGCTCATGGCGCAGCCCCGCTGGCCGGCGCCGAAGCCGGCTGCGGCGTGAAGATCATGCGCACGCGGCCTTGCTCCAGGCCAGGCGTGGCGGTGCCGCCGCCGGCCAGCACCACAGTGTCGGCGCGCTGGTCGTAGACGATGGTGGAGGCGTTGGCGCGGTCGGCCACTTCAGCGCCGCGCAGGCTGCGCAGCTGGGCATTGCCAATGAAGTGCACTTTCTCGGCCACACCGTCGTATTCGATGCGCTCGGCCTGGCCTTCAACGTACTGGTCCGCCACATCGCGCTTCTGGCGGAAGCTGGCCGCGCCACCCGCCGGGGCAAAGGCCACCGCGGTGAAGATGCCGGGCTGCGGCTCGCGCACCTCGACCCGTTCGGCCTTGATCAGCAGCGTGCCCTGGGTGATGGTGACGTTGCCGACAATGACGGTGAGCTTCTTTGCCAGGTCCACCGAAGCGGCCTGCTTGCCGTCACTCTCGACCACCATGGGCTTGTTGCGGTCGGCCTTCTCAGCCTGCGCGGCTTGCCAGGGAAGCATGCCAGCGGCCAGCGCCAATGTGGGCAGCAGACGGCGGAACAGGTGAACAGGGGATGGCGAAATGCGAACTGGCATGGATTTCGGCATGAAACTTGCAGGCCATTCTATGCCCCAGTTGCGCGCCGAAACTGGCTTCATCCCATCATTTCGTGCGGACTTGCGCACCCGGCTTGCAACCCCGCGCCGGCCGCGCTACGCGCATGGACGCGGCGCGCCCCGGGGCCTGCCTCAGCCTTGTTTGCGGGCCGTTGCGATCAGTGAGTTCAGCACGTTGAACACGCCGGTCTCGCTGCCCACCATCGCTGGCGAGGTGATGTAGCGGCCCTGCACGCCGAAGGTCGGCACGCCTTCCACATGATAGGCGGCAGTCAGTTGCTTGGCCTGCGGCAGCTTGCCGGCCACCGAAAACGAGTTCATGAAGGACACCAGCTTGGCGCCATCCAGGCCGACGCTGCTGGCCCAGGCCAGGATCTCGCTGTCCTGGCCCAGGCGCTGGTGGGCGACGTGCATCGCCGCGAACACCTTGCTGTGGTACTGCTCCTCCACGCCCATGGCTTCCAGCGCGTAGAACAGTTTCAGGTGATACGCATGGACCGGCGTGAAGCCGACATGGATGCGATGGAAGGACACGTCCGGCGGCAGCTTGGCCAGCCACTGGTTGAGGTAGGGCTCCAGCGCGTTGCAGTGCGGGCAGCCGTACCAGAAGAACTCCACCACCTCGACCTTGCCGGAGTTCGCCACCGGCACCGGCGGCGACAGCTTCTGGTAGTCCTTGCCTTCGACCGAGGCGCCCTGGGCATGGGCAGCACCCAGCGTGGCCAGGCCAGCGACTGCCATCGAAAAATCTCGCCGATTCAAGCTCATGCCAACAGTCCTCGCAGAGGAGAAGATGAAAAAGGGGAAGGGTTTAACGCGACCACAGCCAGCAGCCTCACTGCTTGCTGCGCTCCACACGCACCAGCGCCGATTCGGCGCCGACGGCCGTCAGCCGCTCCTGAACGCGCTCGGCCTCGTCGCGGTTGGCATAGGGGCCCAGGCGCACGCGATACACCGTGCGGCCGGACTGCTCACGCTCGCTGACCTTGGCGACCAGGCCCTGGATCGCCAGCTTGGCGCGCTGCTGCTCAGCGTCGTTGGCGCTGGAGAAGGCGCCGGCCTGCACGAAGTAGGTGAAGGCCTCCGGCCCGGTGGCCGCCGGGGCCGGCGAGGGCTCGCCAGCCAGGATGGCGGCCGGGTCACGCGCCGGTTTGGTGGCTGCGGCGGGCGCTGGCGTGGTGGCCCCGGGTGTCGGGGCGGTGCCGGTGACTGCCTGCGGGCGTGAGGCCGCCACGGCTGGCAACTGCGCTGGCGTGGCCGGGCGCAGGGCGGGCGCGGCGGGATCGCTGCCGTTGTCGGCATTGCCCGCAGCAGCGGCCGAAGGCGCCATCGCCGGGCGCGGCACCTGCTTGCCGACCAGGCCGGCATTCGGGTCCCAGCTCTTGAGCTTTTCGTTTTCGGCCGCGTCCTGCTCGGCGCTGCGGTGGCCGACCTTGTCGACAAAGGGCACCGGCACCTTGGCGATGTAGAGCGCCACGCCCAGCGCCACCGCCAGGCCCACCAGCAGGCCGATGATCAGGCCCAGCAAAAAGCCACCGCGCTGCGCCCGACGGACGCCGCCAACTCGATTCATGCCAACTCCTGCTGCTCGCGCAACGTCCATGTCACATCGATTCCGGCGCGCTCACGCCGAGCAAGGCCAGCGCATTGCGCAGCACCTGGCGGGTCGCGGCCAGCAGCGCCAGCCGGGCCTGGGTCAGCGCCGCATTGCCGTCGACGAAAAATCGCTCGGCCGCATAGTAGCTGTGGAAGGCCGAGGCCAGGTCGCGCAGGTAGAAGGCCACGTCGTGCGGCGCCAGGTCCGCCGCGGCGCCGGTCAGCATCTGGGGGTATTCGGCGAGCTTCAGCATCAGCGCAGCTTCCGAGGGCGCAGTCAGCAGCGACAGGTCGGCCTGCGGCAGCGTGGCCAGGTCGCCGCCGTGCTCGCCCACCCAGTCGCGCAGCACCTTGCTGATGCGGGCATGGGCGTACTGCACGTAGAACACCGGGTTCTCGTCGTTCTGCTTGAGCGCGAGGTCGACGTCGAAGGTGAACTCGGTGTCGGCCTTGCGGCTGATCAAAAAGAAGCGTACCGCGTCACGGCTGGTCCAGTCGATCAGGTCGCGCAGCGTGACGTAGCTGCCGGCGCGTTTGCTGATCTTGACCTCCTCGCCACCCTTCATCACCGTGACCATCTTGTGCAGCACGTAGTCCGGGAAGCCCTGCGGGATGCCCAGGTTCTGCGCCTGCAGGCCGCCGCGCACACGGGCGATGGTGCCGTGGTGGTCGGTGCCCTGGATGTTGATGCACTGCGTGTAGCCGCGCTCGAACTTGTTGACGTGATAGGCCACGTCAGGCACGAAATAGGTGAAGCCGCCGCCGGACTTGCGCATGACGCGGTCCTGGTCGTCCCCGTAGTCGGTGGACTTGAACCACAGCGCGCCGTCCTTCTCGTAGGTCTTGCCGCTGGCCACCATGCGCTGCACGGCAGCGTCGAGCTGGCCGCCGGCGTAGACGCTGCTCTCGAGGAAGTAGTTGTCGAACTTGAGGCCAAAGGCCTGCAGGTCCAGGTCCTGCTCGTGGCGCAGATAGGCCACGGCGAACTGGCGGATGCTGTCCAGGTCGTCGGTGTCGCCTGACGCTGTGAACTCGCGGTCGTCGGCCTTGACGGTCTCTTTGCGAAGGAAGGCGTCGGCGATGTCCTGGATGTAGTCGCCGTTGTAGAACTTCTTGCTCTCCGGGTTGTCCGGGTCGGTCGGCCAGCAGTCGTCACCCGGCTTGAAGCCCTTCAGGCGCAGTTGCGTGGAATGGGCCAGGGTGGCGATCTGCACGCCAGCATCGTTGTAGTAGAACTCCCGGGTCACGTCATGGCCCTGGGTCTTGAACAGCGAGCACAGCGCGTCACCGAGCGCGGCTTGGCGGGCATGGCCCACGTGCAGCGGGCCGGTCGGGTTGGCGGACACGAACTCCACCATCACGTGCTTGCCGGTGGCGGCGCGGTCACCGAACTGGCCACCCGCGGCCAGCACCTCGGCCACCACGGCCTGCTTGGCAGCCGGCGCCAGGCGCAGGTTGATGAAGCCGGGGCCGGCGATTTCCAGTGCGCTGACCCAGCGCTGGAAGGCCGGCTGCTGGTTCAGCAGCGCAATCAGCTGTTCGGCCACCGCGCGCGGGTTGGCGCGCATCGGCTTGGCCAGCTGCATCGCAGCGGTGATCGCCAGATCGCCATGGGCGGCCTGCTTGGGCGATTCGAATTGGGGGACGAGGGCGGTGTCGGGCGCCAGTTGCGCGACCGCAGCGGCCAGCGCGGACTGGAGCTCTGCCTTGGCTTGGATCATGGGCGGGATTCTACGGTTCGGGGCCTGCCGCGCCCGGCGCCGGCCCCCGGGGCGGCAGCGAAAAGCCCGGCTGGCAGCGGGCTGATCGACGGATTGGCGTTGGCGCGAAGGTGCACAGTGCAGGCTCGGGTGGTGCTGTGCGCCAAGGCCGCCCCCCACCCTTTCTCGCCTGCCTGTCTTGAGCACCTCTTCGCGATCCTCGCCGCGCGCTTCGTCGACCTCGGCCACCCGCACCTCGTCCCGGACCAGCGCGCGTGGCGGCGGCTCGGCGAGCACCTCGTCCTCGCCTTCGCAGCCCGACATCACGCTGGCGATGCCGCCCCGCGACCTGCCCGAGGCCATCGGCAAGTACCCGGTGCTGGCCAGGCTGGGCACTGGTGCGACCAGCGAAGTCTTTCTCGCGCAGGACCTGTTCCACAAGCGCGAGGTGGCCGTCAAGCGCGTGCGCCCCGGCCCTCAGGCGACCGCGCTGGAGCGGCGCTTCTCAGAGCGCTTCTTCGCCGCTGAGGCCGCGCTGGTGGGCAGGCTGAACCATCCAAACGTGGTGCGCATCCTCGACGCGGTCGACGATCCGGTCGCGCCCTACCTGGTGATGGATTACGTGCCCGGCCTGACGCTGAAGCACTTCTGCTCGCCCGAGCGCCTGCTGTCGCTGGAGCAGGTGGTGGAAGTCGGCTTCAAGTGCGCGATGGCGCTGAACTACGTCTACCGCCAGGGCGTGATCCACCGCGACGTGAAGCCGGCCAACATCCTGGTGGTGGTGGACGGCAACGACATCATCGACCTGAAGGTCACCGACTTCGGCAGCGCGCTGAACATGACGGCCGACGAGACACAGGTGCACCGTGTCGGCTCGCTGGCCTACATGTCGCCCGAACAGCTGGACGGCGCCGAGCTGGACTGCCGTGCCGACATGTATTCGCTGGCCGCACTGCTCTACCACCTGGTGGCCGGCCGCCCGCCATTCGAGGCCGAGCACCAGGGCGCGCTGCTGCAACAGATCTGGAAGGCCGAGCCGCCTTCGCTGATGGGCTGCCGCGACGGCGTGACCGAAGCGCTGGACCAGGTGATCCGTGGCGCCCTGCAGAAAAAGCCCGCGGACCGCCCCGCCACCTGGGAAGCATTCGCCGAGGCGCTGTCCGGCCTGATCACCCACAACGAAGTGCCGCGCGGCCCCCTGCAGCGTGTGCTTGATTCCGAACGCTTCAACCTGCTGCGCACGCTGGACTTTTTCACCGACTTTGGCGACGCCGAGCTGTGGGAAGTCGTGCACCGGGCCCGCTGGCAGCGCTTCCCGCTGGGCCACCACATCGGCCGCGCCGGCCAGGAAGGCCGCCGCTTCCACATCATTGCCCAGGGCGAAGTCGAGATCCGCCGCAACAGCCAGGTCGTCGCCACACTGGGCCCCGGCACCTCCGTCGGCGAAATGGCCTACCTCGCCCCCAGCTCCGAGCTGCGCCAGCGCAGTGCCGACATCGTCACCACCCAGGCCTGCACCACCGTCTCGTTCACGCCCGAATCGCTGGACCAGCTCAGCCCGCCCACCCGCCACCGCTTCGACCGCGGCTTCATCCGCGTGCTGGTGCGGCGGTTGCATGCCGCGCACGAGGCACTGGACCATCCGCGGCGCATCCTCTGAGTTGACGAATATTTTTCCGGCCGCTGTGCACCGCCGCGCAGAGTTGGCGTTGAATCGCGACGTCAGGGCGAGGAGGCCCTGGCTGTTCGGGCAATTCGCCCGCCCATCGATTCACAAAGGACCCACGCCATGAAGAAGCTCATCCTTGCCCTGTCGTTGACCAGCCTGGTCGGTCTTGCCGCCGCCGCAACGCCTGCCGCGCCCGCTGCGTCGGCCGCTGCACCAGCGCCCTCCGCTTCTGCTGCGGCGCAGCAGAACAAGATGAAGACCTGCAATGCCGATGCGAAGACCAAGGCGCTGACCGGCGATGCGCGCAAGGACTTCATGAAGCAGTGCCTGAGCGCGGCCGGCGTGGCGGCGGCGCCGGAAGCGGCGGCGAGCGCCACGGCGCAGCAGTCGAAGATGAAGACCTGCAATGCCGACGCGAAGACCAAGGCGCTGGCCGGCGATGCCCGCAAGGCCTTCATGAAGGACTGCCTGAGCGCGAAGTAAACCGCCAGGCTCGCCATTGGACGGCGCCCGCTGCCACCGCAGCCGGCGCCGTTGTCACGTCTGGGCCGCGCTGCCGCTCCAGTAAGCGGCATCGCCATAGCTGTGCTTGAGGAAATCGATCCACAGGCGCACGCGCAGCGGCAGCAGACGGGCGCTGGGGAAGACGGCGTAGATGCCGTTGGGCGGCGCGGCGAATTCATCCAGCACACTGGCCAGCCGCCCGGCTTCGAGATCGGCCTGGACCTCCCAGGTGCTGCGCCAGGCGATGCCCAGGTCGCGCTTGCACCATTCGTGCAGCACCTGGCCATCGCTGCAGTCCAGCCGGCCGGCCGGGCGCAGGTAAGTGACCTGCCCGTCGACCCGAAACGCCCAGCCGCGGCTCTGGCTGGCTTCTGAGCTGAGCGTGAGGCAGGCGAAGCGGTTCAGCTCGGATGGGTGCCTGGGTGTGCCGGCGCGGGCCAGGTAGGCCGGCGTGGCCACGCATTGGCGGCGGTTGTCGGCCAGGCGCACGCTGATCAGGCTGGAATCGGGCAGGTCGCCCACGCGCACCGCGCAGTCCACGCCTTCGTTGACGATGTCGACCAGCCGGTCCGACAGGTTCAGCGACAGGCTGACCTCCGGGTGCTGGGCCAGAAAGCTGGGCACCAGTGGCGCGACGTGCCGGCGGCCGAATCCCGCCGGTGCGGTGATGCGCAAATGCCCGCTGGCCTTGACCCCACCGGCCGACACGCTGGCCTCGGCGTTGTTGACCTCGGCCAGCAAGCGCTGGCAATCTTCGAGGAAGGCGCTGCCTTCATGCGTCAGACTGATGCGGCGCGTCGTGCGCTGCAGCAGCTTGACGCCCAGCCGCGCCTCCAGCGCATCCATGCGCCGGCCGATCAGCGCCGGCGCCACGCCTTCGGCCTGGGCAGCGGCCGTCAGGCTGCCCCGGATGGCCACGGCCACGAAGGTTTCCATCTGCTTCAGGCGGTCCACACGCGCTCCCGGCTCGATTCCAAACTTAAAGTCACAAATCATTCGCAGATTCGAGACTTACTCTTTGCCAGAGTATCAAATAAATTCCTGACTTGGCGGCCAGCCCGCAGCACAGACTTCCGTTGATCCCAGCCCTGCAAAGGACACCCCCATGAACACCCGCATCACCGAACACCGCCTGCAGATCGCCCCGGTCCTGCACCAGTTCATCAATGAACAGGTGCTGCCCAACACCGGTGTCTCGGCGACCACCTTCTGGGCTGGCTTCGACGCCATCGTGCACGACCTGGCGCCGAAAAACGCCGCGCTGCTGGCCGAGCGGGACCGCCTCCAGGCCAAAATGGACGGCTGGCACAAGGCCAACCCCGGCCCGATCAGCGACATGCCGGCCTACCAGGCCTTCCTGGCCAGGATCGGCTACACCGTGCCGGTGCCGGCCGACGTGAAGGCGACCACCGCCAACGTGGACGCCGAGCTGGCCACGCAGGCCGGCCCGCAGCTGGTCGTGCCCATCCTGAACGCCCGCTACGCGCTGAATGCCGCGAACGCCCGCTGGGGCAGCCTGTACGACGCGCTGTACGGCACGGACGCGATCCCCGAGGCCGACGGCGCCGAGAAGGGCAAAGGCTACAACCCGGTGCGCGGCGCCAAGGTCATCGCCTACGCGCGCCAGGTGCTGGACCAGGCTGCGCCGCTGGTCTCGGCCAGCCATGCGGACGCCACGAAGTACGCGATCGAAGCCGGCCAGCTGGTCGTGCACCTGAAGGGCGGCACGCTGACCGGCCTGGTCGACCCGGAGCGGCTCGCCGGCTACCAGGGCGACGCGGCCGCGCCGTCTTCGGTGCTGCTGGTGCACAACGGCCTGCACCTGGACCTGCAGATCGACCCGGGCACGGCCATTGGCAAGACGGACGCGGCGGGTGTGAGCGACCTGATCCTCGAATCCGCGCTGTCCACCATCCTGGACCTGGAAGACTCGGTCGCCGCGGTAGACGCCGAGGACAAGGTGCTGGCCTACCGCAACTGGCTGGGCATTCAGCTCGGCACGCTGACCGAAGAAGTCAGCAAGGGCGGCAAGACCTTCACCCGCCGCCTGAACGCCGACCGCGTCTACACGGCCCCCAGCGGCCAGGGCCAGGTCGCGCTGCACGGCCGCTCGCTGATGTTCGTGCGCAATGTGGGCCACCTGATGACCAATCCGGCCATCCTGTGGGGTGACGGAAAAGAGGTGCCTGAAGGCATCATGGACGCGGTGGTGACCACCACCATCGCATTGCATGATCTGCAGCGCCACGGCGCGAACGGGATCACCAACTCGCGCCAGGGCTCGGTCTACATCGTCAAGCCCAAGATGCACGGCCCGGCCGAGGTGGCCTTTGCCGCCGAGCTGTTCGGCCGCGTGGAGCAGTTGCTGGGCCTGGCGCCCAGCACCGTGAAGCTGGGCATCATGGACGAAGAGCGCCGCACCAGCGTCAACCTGAAGGCCTGCATTGCCGCGGCCGGCAGCCGCGTCGCCTTCATCAACACCGGCTTCCTGGACCGCACCGGCGACGAGATGCACACCGCCATGTACGCCGGCCCCATGCTGCGCAAGGGCGACATGAAGGCCAGCGCCTGGATCCAGGCCTATGAGAAGAGCAACGTGCTGGTCGGCCTGCAATGCGGCCTGCGCGGGCGGGCCCAGATCGGCAAGGGCATGTGGGCCATGCCGGACCTGATGGCCGAGATGCTCAAGCAGAAGATCGGCCACCCCAAGGCCGGCGCCAACACCGCCTGGGTGCCTTCGCCCACCGCCGCCACGCTGCACGCGCTGCACTACCACCAGGTCAGCGTCGCCCAGGTGCAAAAGGAGCTGGAGCAGCAGGCGCTGTCCATGGACGGCAACGGCGAACGCGAAGCCATCCTGGCGAACCTGCTGACCGTGCCGGTGGCCAAGGATGCCAACTGGAGCGAGGCCGAGCGCCAGCAGGAGCTGGACAACAACGCGCAGGGCATCCTGGGTTACGTGGTGCGCTGGGTGGACCAGGGCGTGGGCTGCTCCAAGGTGCCCGACATCCACAACATCGGCCTGATGGAAGACCGCGCCACGCTGCGCATCTCCAGCCAGCACATTGCCAACTGGCTGCAGCACGGCGTGGTCGGCGAAGCCCAGGTGCGCGACACCTTCGCCCGCATGGCCCAGGTGGTGGACCAGCAAAACGCCAGCGACCCGCTCTACCAAAGCCTGGCCAAAAACCCCACCGGTGCGGCCTACCAGGCTGCGCTGGACCTGGTGTTCAAGGGCAAGGAACAGCCCAGCGGCTATACCGAGCCGCTGCTGCACGCATGGCGGCTGAAAGTAAAGGCTGGGGCCTGAACGACCTCGGCGCAGTCGCTGGGAAAATTCTCAGTCCTGCGCCCAGACCACCGCCTGACCGCGCCCGGTCCAGCTTTCGTAGTGGTGCGCATACAGCGTCTCGACGCGGTTGCGCTTGATCTTGAAGGTGGGGGTGATGAGGCCGTTGTCGACGGTCCAGGCTTCGGTGACGATGACCAGGCAGGCGAGTTGTTCGTGCGGGTCCAGGCGCTGGTTGATGGCTTGCAGGTGCTCGGCGAGTGAGCCAGCGAGTTCGGCGCGCAGGGCCGTGTCGGCACATTTGGCGACCGCGTCGGCATTGAGCATCAGCAGCGCCAGCGGCTGGCCCAGGCTGGCGCCGCTGACGCAACAGGCTTCTACCGCCGGGTGCATCACCAGCTTGTCCTCGATGGGCGCGGGCGCAACGTACTTGCCCTTGCTGGTCTTGAACAAGTCCTTCACGCGGCCGGTGATGCGCAGGTTGCCCTGCTCGTCGTACTGGCCCTTGTCCCCGGTGTGCAGCCAGCCGTCTTCGGTGAAGGCCTCTCGGGTCAGCTCGGGTTCCTTGAAGTAGCCCTGCATGACGGCCGGGCTGCGCATCTGGATCTCGCCGTCCAGCGGGTCCAGCCGGCTTTCGACGCCTTCATACGGAATGCCCACCGTGCCAGGCTGCGGCAGGCCGACCACCGTGGCGTGGCTGACGCCGCAGTTCTCGGTCATGCCGTAGACCTCGACGATGGACAGGCCCAGGCGCTCGTACCAGCGCAGCAGCTCGGGTGGCATGGGCGCGGCGCCACCGGCGGCCACGCGGCACTTGTCCAGCCCCAGCGCGGCCAGCACTTTCTTGCGCACCAGCTGGCCCACCAGCGGGATGCGCAGCAGGCGGTCCAGCTTGGCCTGCGGCATGCGCGCCAAGACGCCTTGCTGGAACTTGACCCACAGCCGCGGCACCGAGAAGAAGCAGGTGGGCCGGGCGCGCTGCAGGTCGGCGGTGAAGGTTTCCAGGCGTTCGGCGAAATAGACGCGCATGCCGGTGGCCAGTTGGCCATGTTCCAGCAGCGTGCGCTCGGCCACGTGCGACAGCGGCAGGTAACTCAGCATGCGGGCGCGGTGGTCGATCTCCAGGCGGCGCAGGCCGGAACTGATGGCCCAGGCGAAGTTGCCGAAGCTGTGCATCACGCCCTTGGGCGCGCCGGTGGTGCCGGAGGTGTACATCAGCGTGCAGAGCTCGCCCGGCTCTCGCAGTGGCTCGCCGGCCAGCGGCGCGCAAGCCGCCAGCAGCGCGTCCCAGCGTTCACCGCGTGCGCGTTCGGGTGCCAGCGGCATGCTCACGCAGGGCAGGCCGGCGGGAATGCCGGGCGCCATCGCGTCGAAGTTGTCCAGCTTGCCGATGAACAGCAGCCTGGCCTCGCTGTGGCTCAGGACCTGGCCGATGGTGTCGGCCGCCAGCGTGGGGTAGAGCGGCACCGAGACGTGGCCGGCCATCCAGATCGCGTAGTCGGCCATCAGCCACCAGGCGCAGTTCTTGGCCAGGATGGCGATCTTCGAGCCAGGCTCGAAACCTCGCTGCTGCAGGTGGGTGGCGATGCGCCGGGTCTGCTGAAGCACCTCGGCCCAGGTGAACTCGCGCACCTCGCCATTGCCGATGGGTTGCACGAAGGCCACGCGCTGCGGCTGCGTGCGTTCCCAGTGGTACAGCCGCTGCAGTGCCAGCGCCTCGGGCGGGGCCTCGACGAACTGGGTGTGCACGGACATCACCGATTCGGGAGCGAGGGGTGCATTCATGGGCCGGCCCTGTGGATGAACAAAGGTCACCGCAGGCTAAGCGCCAGGCAAACGACCGCCATCCGCGGGAACCCGCGTTTGCGGCAAAGCTCAGGGAAGACACCGTTGGGGACAGCGTGGCAGGCTTGTGCCGCGGACCATTCACCGAAGGAAAGCGTCGTAGCCGGTCTTCAGGATCAGCGCGCTGACCACCAGGATGAACACGCCGCGCACAAAGCCCGCGCCATGGCGCAGCGCCATGCGGGTGCCCAGCAGGCTGCCGGCCACGTTGGTGACCGCCAGCACCGCGGCCACCTGCCACCAGACGTGGCCCTTCCAGGCGAACAGCAGCAGCGCGGCGCCGTTGGTGGCCGTGTTCAGGAGCTTGGCCGCGGCGGAAGCGTGCAGGAAGTCGTAGCCCAGGATGCGCACGAAAAGGAAGACGAAGAAGCTGCCGGTACCGGGGCCGAAGAATCCGTCGTAGAAACCGATGCACAGGCCGATCACGCCGGCTGCCAGGCTTTCACGGGTGGCCGCGAGGCGCGGCGCGTGTTCGCGGCCAAGGTCCTTGCGGGCCAGCGTGTAGACCAGGATGGCCAGCAGCACCAGCGGCAAGGCCTTGCGCAGGCCGTCGGCGCTGACTTGGGTGAGCGTCCAGGCGCCCGCCCAGCTGCCCAGCAGCGCCATGGCCACGGCCGGCATCAACCCACGCCAGTTCAGGCTGACGCGGCGGGCGAACTGCCGCGCCGCCCAGGCGGTGCCCCAGATCGCGCCACCCTTGTTCGTGCCCATCAGCGAGGCAGGTGGCGCGCCGGGGTAGGTGGCAAACAGCGCGGGGACCAGTACCAGGCCGCCGCCACCGACGATTGCATCGACAAAACCAGCCAGCCCGGAGGCGGCCGCAACCACCAGCAGGTCCAGCATCGGTCGGTAAAAATTGGAAAGTGCCCGGGCGCCGCAACAGCGCCGCAAAACCTGGCCCCAGAATGGCGCAAGGGCGCCAACTAGCGTTGGCGCCCTTGCATTTTCACATTTTCATCTCTGCTCGGCCTGTACCGATCTCGCGATCTACAGGCCTTGCGGGCGGCATGAGTTCTGGTTATTGGCCCGGTTTGTCTCCTCGGGACCCCCTTCAGCAGCGCACCACAGAAGGGCATTGCGCTGAAAGTGCCTGCACTGTAATGGAGCAAGCACGTTTTTCGCATCAGGGCTTTCCCGGTCAAAATACGGATCTTTACCTACCCTTTCCGTCATCAGACAACCGACGCATGGGCCACCGGTGCACCTTCGCGTTGCGCAGCCTGCCGCTCGGCAATGATCCATGCCGCCGCACGTTCGGCAATCATCAGCGTTGGCGAATTGGTGTTGCCGCTGGTGATGCGCGGCATCACGCTGGCGTCCGCCACGCGCAGCCCGCGCACGCCGCGCACACGCAGCCGGCTGTCCAGTACCGCAGCGGAATCGTCGGCGCGGCCCATCTGGCAGGTGCCGACCGGATGGAAGATCGTCGTGCCGATGTCGCCCGCCAGCCGGGCCAGCTCATCGTCGGTCTGGAACTGCAGGCCGGGCTTGAGCTCCTTCGGCTGGTAACGCGCCAGCGCCGGCATCTGCACGATGCGACGGGTCACGCGCAGTGAATCGGCCGCCACGCGCCTGTCCTCTTCGGCCGACAGGTAGTTGGCCAGGATGGACGGCGCAGCAGCCGGGTCCCTGGAGGTGATCTGCACCCGCCCGCGCGAGGCCGGGTTCAAGTTGCAGACGCTGGCTGTGAAGGCGTTGTGGCGGTGCAGCGGCTCGCCGAAGGCGTCCAGCGACAGCGGCTGCACGTGGTACTCCAGGTTGGCCCAGCGCTGGCCCGGGTCCGAGCGGGTGAAGGCGCCCAGCTGCGACGGCGCCATGCTCATCGGCCCACTGCGGCGCAGCAGGTATTCCAGCCCGATGCGCGCCTTGCCCCAGTGCGAGCTGGCCATGGTGTTGAGCGTGCGCACGCCGTTCACGCCGAAGACTGCGCGGATCTGCAAATGGTCCTGCAGGTTGGCGCCCACGCCCGCCAGCGGCTGGCGCACCTCGATGCCCAGGCGCTGCAACAGGTCCGCCGGCCCGAGACCCGAGCGCTGCAGCACCGCCGGCGAGCCCACCGCGCCGCAGGCCAGCACGACCTCGCCGCGGCAGTGCGCCTGCACCGGCGCACCGCCATTCACCGGCAGGATCTCGACGCCGCTGGCGCGCAAGGCGCCGTCCGCGTCATGTGTGAACAGCAGGCGCTGCACCGTGGCGCCGGTCCAGACCTGCAGGTTGGGCCGGCCCACCACCGGCCGCAAAAAGGCCTTGGCCGCATTCCAGCGGATGCCGCTGCGCTGGTTGACCTCGAAATAGCCGACGCCTTCGTTGTCGCCGCGGTTGAAGTCCGTCGTGGCCGGAATGCCGGCCTCTTCGGCAGCCTTGGCAAATGCGTCCAGGATCTCCCAGGACAGGCGCTGCTTCTCGACCCGCCACTCGCCGCCGCTGCGCTGGCCGCGCGGGTCGAAACCGGGCGCGGCGTGCAGGCCGGGCACCTCGCCGCGCCAGTGGTCCTCATGGCGCAGGAAGTGCGGCAGGCATTCGTCCCAGCGCCAGGCCGGGTCGCCGGTCAGTTCGGCCCAGCCGTCGTAGTCCCGCGCCTGGCCGCGCATGTAGATCATGCCGTTGATGCTGGAGCAGCCGCCCAGCACCTTGCCACGCGGGTAGCGCAGCTGGCGGCCGTTCAGGCCGGGGTCGGCGTCGGTCTGGTACAGCCAGTCGGTGCGCGGGTTGCCGATGCAGTACAGGTAGCCCACGGGAATGTGGATCCACAGGTAGTCGTCATGCCCACCGGCCTCGATCAGCAAGACCCGGCAATCCGGGTCGGCCGAGAGCCGGTTGGCCAGCAGGCAGCCGGCGGTGCCGGCGCCCAGCACGATGACGTCGTAGGTCGTGTCGCTCATGAATGTGATGTGTCTCCTGTGCCGACTGTAGACCCGGCGCGGATCCGCAGGCCCGCAGGTGAACCCGGCCGGCGCCGTTCCGTGCGCAGCAGGTCGACAGCGCAGCCGGCCAGCGACCAGGCACCGAAGCCCAGCATCGCGGCCGCCAGCGCCACCCACCAGCTGTTGACCCGCAACGCCGGCATGCCCAGGCCGACGCAGCGAGCCGCCAGCGCCAGCAGCATCGCGCCCCAGGCGCCGCGGTACAGCACCTTCGCGGCCCATTCGCGGGTGAAGCGCAGGCACAAGCCGGCCAGGCTCAAGGTCAACATCAGCGGGCAGGCGATCAGGCACAGGGCCAGCAAGGCCCACAGCATGTCCCAGAACACGCTGGACATGGCTCACTCCGCCGCCGCGGCCGGCTTTGCCACGGCCCGCGGCGTTGGCGTTGGCACGAGCGCCTCGTCAAACAGTCGGTACCAATCGACGCCACGGGTCAGCCACATCACGCTGGCGACGGCCGCGAACAGGCCCACCGAGCCAATGACCAGCGCGGTCTGCTCGCGCTGCAGCAGCACGTACATCAGCCCGTAGAGCAGCGCCATCGCGCCACCGAAGGTAATGCCATCGCGCCGGCGGCCCAGCATGTGCGCGGTGTACACGCCCAGCAGCGAAACGCAGGCCGCGCTCGCAATGCCGTAGGCAATGCCAAACGCCAGGTGCTCGGACAGGCTGAGCAGCAGCAGGAAGAACAGCGTCAGCGCCAGGCCGACCAGCGCGTACTGGATCGGGTGCACGCGCCGCACGCGGCCGCGGCCCAGCACCTCGACCAGCGCCACCGCGATGAAGGTCAGGCCGACGAACAGCAGGCCGTATTTGGTCGCCCGGTCGCTCAGCACATACGGGTTGACCGGGTCGATGAACGAGACAGCCAGCGTGTCCAGGCAGTCGGGCGCGGCGGCGGCAACCGCGGCGGGATAGGCCGTTTCATCGCCCGGCTCGGCCAAAGCCGCGGCAGGTTCACACAGCTTCGCACCGGACAGCACCTGCCGCGGCGCCGCCGAGGCGAGTGCCGAGACCTGCCAGGTCGCATCGAAACCCTGGTCAGTGATGTCGCGCGCGGTCGGCAGGAAGCGCCCGCCAAACGACGGGTGCGGCCAGTCGGACTTCGTGACCCATCGCGTGGCCTCCCCGACCGGTACCAGCGCCAGGCGCGCGGTGCCCACCAGTTCCAGCTCGACGTGCGCGGCCAGCGCCGCGCTGTCCGAGGCGGCCGGCCAGTCCTCCGGCAGCTCGACATGGAAGCCCTGGGCCAGTTCGCCATTGGGCGTGCCAGGCTTGACCGCCCGCGTCTTGCCGGCCACGGTGGCGCTGGCCTCGCGCACGCCGCGCACGTCGCTCAAACCCAGCCACAGCACTGCGGGCCGGCACTGCAGCCGTCCGTCCGCGTGTTCGGCGCGCGGCTTCATCGCATCTGCCGACGCCCAAGAAGCGTCCAGCTTGAAATGACCGGCATAACCATTGACCTTGAACAGGCCGCGGTAGCGCGGCTCGCTGCGCAGGCTGCTGTCGACCGTCAGTTCCGCCGGTGCGGCCTGCAGCGTGAAGTCGCGCCGCTCGACGACGCGCTTGCGCTCCTTGCCCTCGCCGACCTCGCTGTCCCACTCTTCGCTGCAGGCGCGCTGCAGCAGCGGGCCGACCAGCGTCTGCGCCCCGGCCTGGGACTGCTGCACGCTGCGCACGGCGTCCTGCTGGCGCGCGGCGCGTTCGTCGACCAGGAAGCTGATGCGCGTGAGCACCAGCGACAACATCACGGCAAAGCCGCCCACGGCCAGCCCCTTGCCCAGCAATTGGTATTTCATCTGCCTGCCCTCTCGTTCGTTTGAATGCGATGGGCGGCAGCTTCCCGCAGGCCGGTGAAGCCAGCGAGGGCGGTGTGAAGCGAAGGTGAAGTGGGGCTACAAAGGAAAGCGCAGCGTGACGCGCAAGCCCGGCTGGCAGTTCTCGGCCTGCCAGCTGCCGCCGTGCAAGGCCATGACCTGGCCGACGATGGCCAGACCCAGCCCGCTGCCCTTGCGGCCGTCGCGCGGGCTGACAGTGGCAAAGAAGCGCTGGCCCAGCTGCGGCAGCGCATAGTCCGGCACGCCAGAGCCATGGTCGCGCACGGTCCACACCATCTCGCGGCCTTCGCGCTGCACGCTCAGTTCCAGCAGACCACCCGCAGCGCCGTGCCGGCAGGCGTTGGCCACGAGGTTGGACAGCGCCAGCGACAGCGCCTCGGCGTCGCCCTGCAAAGTCACTCGCTCCTGGCTCAGCCATTGAACCTGCAAGCCGGCCTGGCTCAGGCTGGCCTGGTGCTGGGCCAGCACCTGTTCGCTGAGTGCGACCAGGTCCACGGCCTCGCGGTGCGCCGGCGTTTGCCGGCTTTCGAGCTTGGAGAGTTCCAGCGCGCTGTCCACAAGGTCTCGCAGCCGGTCGACCTGGTCGTCGATCTGCAGCGCAAAGCGTTGGCGGTCCCGCGCGGGCAACTCGTCGCCCAGCAGCTCGGCGGCGCCCTGGATCGCCGTCAGCGGGCTTTTCAGCTCGTGCGTCAGCGCGCGCACGTCGTGCGCCAGCTGCTCGCGGCCCTCCAGGCGCAGGCGCATGCGATCCATGGCCTGCGCCAGCTCGCCGAGCTCGCCCGGCAGGTCCGGCGGGCGCGGCGCGGTGGCGGTGTCGTGCGTGCCGACCGACAGCGCATAGCCGCGCAGCCGCCGCACCGAATGCACCGCCCACCATGTGACCAGCAGGCCGATGGCCAGCGACAAGCCAAGCAGCCACACGCCGGCCCAGAAGATCTTTTGCTCGGCGCGGTCGATGAAGGGCTGCACCGTGGCCATCGGCTTGCCGACCGTCAGCACGCCCAGCAGCTTGCCACCGCGCTGGACGGGTGCGGCCACGTACATCACGGAGGTGCGGTCGTCGGCCTGCACTTCGCGCGTGGCGCGGGCGCCGTATTCGCCGCGCAGCGTGCGCGAGACGTCGCGCCAGCGCGAGTAGTCGGCGCCGGTGGCCGGCGTGGGCGCTGAGTCGAACACCACGCGGCCAACGGCGTCGGTCACGTAGACGCGGAAGTCCAGGCTGCGCTTGTCCAGGCCCCAGATCTTGGCGTCCACCGGGCGGCTGGCGTAGGCCTGCACCTGGCGGACGAATGCGCTGCCGGCCAGCGTGCCGCCGGGCGGCAGCACGGCCAGGTCGTCGGCCGCGGACTCAGCCAGCAGGTTCGCGCTGTCGACCAGGATGTCTTCCATCACCTCGCGCACGCTGGGCTTGATCTCGGCCAGGAAGACGCGCAGCACGAAAAATGCGGCCAGGCCACTGATCAGCAGGAAGCCACCGAGCAGGCGCAGGCCGAGGCGCATGGGCTCAGCGCGCCGCAGGTGGCGGCAGCTCCAGCGCATAGCCCAGGCCACGGTGCGTGGTGATGGGCTCCAGGTCCGGCCGGCAGTCGCGCAGCTTGGCGCGCAGGGTCTTGACGTGGGTGTCCACGGTGCGGTCGGTGGCCTCGCTCTGCTGGCCCCAGGCGGCGTCCAGCAGCCATTCACGCGACAGGATGCGGCCGGGCGCCTGCAACAGCGCAACCAGCAGCCGATACTCCAGGCGCGTCAACGGCAAGGGCTGGCCGGCATAGCGCACGCGCTGGCCGGCTTCGTCCAGCTCGAACAGGCCGCCAGCCTGCGGCGCGGGTGCCGCGAAACTGGCGCGGCGCAGCAGCGCGCGCAGCCGGGCGATCAGCTCGCGCGGACTGAAGGGTTTGGTGAGGTAGTCGTCGGCACCGGTCTCCAGCGCCAGCACGCGGTCCATCTCCTCGGCGCGAGCGGTCAGCATCAGCACGGGCAACACGCGCAGCGCGGCGTCCTGGCCCTGGCGCCAGGCGCGGCAGAGGTCCATGCCGTGGCCGTCGGGCAGACCCAGGTCCAGCACCGCGGCCTGCGGTGGCCGGCGCGCCGCGGCCTGGCGCGCTTCGCCGAGCAGCAGGTGGTGCTGCACCTCGAAGCCTTCGCGTTGCAGCGCAAAGACGACAGTGGCGGCAATTGCCGGGTCATCCTCCAGCAACAAGATCATGACAGCCCCTCGTCCGACGTGTACGTCGGCCGGTCCCCCGAGGGGACGCGGGCCGGCTTGGGAGCGGCCCGGCGCTCGACCCGCTTTGAAGGTGTGGCCATGGATGGAGGTCAGCTGAAACTGGTTGCACCCAGCACCGGGAACAGCTTCAGCAGCCCGTCGGCCAGCAATTCCACCGCCATCGCCGCGAGGATCAGGCCCATCAGCCGGGTCATCACGTCGATGCCGGTCTGGCCGAGCACACGGGCGATGCGGCCCGCGGCCGAGAAGACCAGGAAGGTCGCCACGCCGACCACCACGCCGTAGCCCACCAGCACCGCGTGCTCCCAGAAGGTGCGGGTCTTCTCGGCATAGATCACCATGGTCGAGATCGTCGCCGGGCCGGTCAGCAGCGGCACGCCCAGCGGCACGACGGCGATGGAGGCGCCTGCTTCGGCCTTGGCGCGGCCTTCCTGCACGTCCCTGGGCCGGGTGTCGCCGGGCTGGGCATTGAGCATGTTGATCGAGGAGATCAGCAGCAGCACGCCACCGCCCACCTGGAACGAGGGCACCGAGATGCCGAAGAATTCGATGATCTTCAGGCCCGCCAGGCTGCTGATGGACACCACGAGGAAGCCGGTCAGCGAGGTGGTGCGCAGCGTCCTGCGCCGCTCCTCGGGCGTCATGCCCTGCGTGAAGTGGATGAAAAACGGCACGACGCCGATGGGGTTCACGATCGCCAGCAGCGCGATCAGCGGTTTGAGCAGGTCCATCTCAGGTGTTTTCCAGGGCCAGTCGGTTCAGGATGCGACCGGCCAGTTGCCGCACCAGTTGCAAGCCTTCGATCGCCATGCCGCCATGCCAGGACAGCGCCTCGCCGTCCACCGCCAGGCATTCGGCTTGCGGGCAGAGTTGTTGCACGGCCTGCACGTCGGCCTCTTCGAAGCGGTAGGGCTCACTGGGCAGAAGCACCCAGCGCACATCGGCCAGCCACGGCTCGTCGCCGCGCAGCACGGGGTAGCGTGCGGCGCCGCTGGCACCGCCTTGTGTGTCCGGCAGCGTCATCAACCCGGCGTGCGCCAACAGGCGGCTGATGTAAGTGTCGCGTGCCACCGACATCCACGGCCCGCGCCAGATCAGGCACAGGACCTCCTCACGTGCCACAGGCGGCGCCAGGCTGGCCTGCCAGGCCGCAGCAAAAGCAGCCCGCTCGGCGGCCAGCGCCTGCGCCACGCCGGGCAGCTCGCCAAACGCGGCGGCCAGCTGGTCCAGCAGGGCGGGATGATCGCCCGGGCCGCAGGGATGCGTGACGATGAGCTGCAGCGGCGCACCATTTGCAGTGCGCCATTCGCGCAGCGCCTGGACGGTGTCGAGCCGGTTTTCGTCGACGTTGACCAGCACGTGAGTCGGTGCGAGCCGCTGCAGCTTGGCCATGTTCACGTCCTTGGTACCACCGACTTTCGAAACTTCCCGCACGGCTTGGGCCGGATGGATGCAGAATCCAGTTCTCGCGACCAGCCAGGGCCCCAGGCCCAAGCGCACCAGCAGCAGCGTCAGGCTGGGCACCAGGCAGGCAATGCGGCAAGCGCTGGCAGGCTGCAATTCGTCAGGCATGGCCGCGATCCATGGAAAACACCGGCCGAGTCTCGCATGCTTGGCAACCCGCTACATCGGCCATCAAGGCCTGTGCAGCCGGCATCAATTGGTGGTTCCCTGGTCTGGCTGCAGATGCAGCGCAGAAAAACGACAAATTGACAAGCAAGCTTTTGCCGCGAACGCAAAAATAGTCTCATAATGGGCTGGGGCAGCTTGCTTTTGCTGCCTCGTGTTTGCTGTGTATGGACGCGGCACCTTCGCTTGATGGTTCACGCTGGGTTGAAGCTCCACATGGTCTTTTTGTGATTGATAGGAGCGTTCCCCATGGGAAACAAGCTTTATGTCGGCAACCTCGCTTACAGCGTGCGCGACGACTCTCTGCAACAAGCGTTTGGTGAATTTGGTACCGTCACGTCCGCCAAGGTCATGATGGACCGCGAAACCGGCCGTTCCAAGGGCTTCGGCTTCGTGGAAATGGGCTCGGATGCCGAAGCCCAAGCCGCTGTGAACGGCATGAACGGCCAGCCTCTGGAAGGCCGCGCCATTGTCGTGAACGAAGCACGTCCGCGTGAAGAGCGTCCGGGTGGCTTTGGCGGCGGCGGCGGCGGCGGCGGTGGTAGCCGCAGCGGTGGCGGCGGCTACGGCGGCGGCGCAGGCGGCGGCGGCGGTGGCCGCAGCCCCTACGGCGGTGGCGGCGGTGGTGGTGGCGGCTACGGCGGTGGTGGCGGCGGCGGTGGTCGCAGCCCCTACGGCGGCGGTGGCCGCAGTGGTGGCGGCGGCGGCGGTGGCCGCGGCGGCTACTGAGCCAAAGCTCAGCCAAACCCTGCCGGTGATTTGAGCCGGCGGGTTTGAAACCAAAGTTGCGCGAGCTTCGCGCACCAAGAAAAACGCAGCGTTCACCGCTGCGTTTTTTTTCGTCCTCGCGGCAAAAGCACTCGGGCGGCGCACGGTGGCGTCCTTGCGAACGTCTGAACAATGACGCCAAGCGCCCACGCCACGCGCGGGGCCCGCCGACGCTAACCAGCGCCCCGGCTCAGCTGTCGCCGCGCCGCTTCTTGCGGCCGCGGCCTGCCAGCAAACGGTCGAAAACCGGGTTGGGCAGCAGCCGCAGCAGCTTGGCCACCACCCCCATTTGCCAGGGGATCACGCGGTAGCTGGTGCCCGCCGCAATGGCCCGGAAAGCCCTGTCGGCAAATGTCTCGGGTGTCAGCAGAAACGGCATCGGATAGGTATTCGACGCCGTCAGCGGAGTTTGGATATAGCCTGGCAACAGCGTCACGACGCGCACGCCGCAAGGCCGGCATTCCCCGCGCAAACTCTCGCAATAAGCCACCACTGCGGCCTTGCTGGCGCAATAGGCCCCATGCCCAGGCAAACCCCGGATCGCCGTGACGCTGGCAATGCCGACCAGCGTGCCGCGGCGCTGGGCCTGCATGGCCGCGAGGAACGGATGAAAGGTGGCCGCCAGGCCCACGTTGTTGGTCGCGAAGGTTTCCTGCATCACCGCCAGGTCCTCGCGCACCGTGCTGTCCATGCCGACGCTGATGCCGGCATTGGCAATCACCACATCCGGCAAACCAGCTTCGGCCATGCAGCGCTGGCCGGCCGCGACGATGCTGTCGACCTGCTGCACGTCGGCCGCGTAGACCTGAAAGTCCGCTGCCGCCCAGCCTTGCTGCACCGCCCAGGCCTGCAGCACCTCGGCCCGGCGCGCCACCAGCGCCACGCGCCAGCCAGCCGCGTGATAACGCAGGGCCAGCGCCTGGCCAATGCCGCTGGAGGCACCGGTGATGAAAACCAGCGGTTTCACGGCGCTCACCGTTTGCCGCTCCGGTCCGGCGTCATCACCGCGCGTGCCGGGCCGGTCAGCGTCAAGATGCTGCTGGCTTCGTCGTAGACCATCGCATCGGCGGTGAATTCGCTGCGGCCCTGGCGCACCTGCACCGGCCGCTCGGAGCGCACCACGCGGGCCCTGAAATCGGCCAGCAGGTGCTCGCCGACGAAGTCGACGGTTTCGCCGGTGTTGCCGGTGCTGATGACGTGCGCACCCCCAATCAGCTGCACGACCGAGCCGTCACCGGCGGCAATCGCCTCGCGCGCAGTGGCACGGGTCACCCGGCCGTCAGGGTCGTAGCCTTCGACGTGCACCGTGTCGATCTCGACCTCGTCGGTGTCGGGATAGTGGCGCAGGTGTTCGCCCTGGATCTGCACCTTGAGCCGGCCGCTGGGGTCGTAGCGCTGCAGCGTGAAGCGCTCCAGCCGGTAGTCCGGCACATGGGCCGGGGCCGAGCGCAGCCGCTCGCTTGGTGGCTGCGGCGAATTCTTCACCAGCCACCAGGAGCCCAGGGCCAGCAAGGTCATGATCAGCAAGGGGATGGCGGTGCCCAGCAGGCTGCCGATGCGCTGGCGCCAGCTGGCGCGGATGTCGGCGGCGCTCGCCTGGTCGGGCGGCGGCGTTTTCTCGTGCCCCAATGCCACGGGCACCTCGGGCAGGTCAGGCAAATGCAGCTGTGGACTCATGCGCGCGGGCTCAGGCGCCGTCCAGCGTCGTCAGGTGCCCGTGCAGCAGGCTGGCGTAGCGGCCATTGGCCATCAGCATCAGGTCGCAGAATTCGCGCGCGGCACCGTGGCCGCCGGCGGCGGTGGTGACGTGCTGGGCCAGCGCCTTGGCCTCGGCGTGGGCGTTGGCCGGCGCGCAGGCGAAGGCGGCACGCCGCATCAGCGGCAGGTCCGGCCAGTCGTCGCCCATGACGGCCAGGTCGGCCCAGTCCAGGCCCAGCGAGGCCAGCAGCGGGCCGGCAGCGGCGAGTTTGTCGTGCACGCCGTAGATCGCATGCTGCAGGCCCAGGTCGGCCACGCGGCGGCGCACAGCCGGGGAATCTCGCCCGGTGATGACCAGCGGCGTGATGCCGCCTTGCATCAGCAGTTTCAGGCCCTGGCCATCCAGCGTGGAGAAGGCCTTGAACTGTTCGCCGCTTTCGCCGATGTAGATGCGGCCATCCGTCAGGCAGCCATCGACGTCGAAGATCGCGGCCTTCAGGCCCAGGCCGCTGCCCTGGGCGCGCAGCAGCAGTTCGGGCGGAAAGGACAGCGCGGCAGCAGGCATCGCCATCGTCAGATCACCTTCGCGCGCAGCAGGTCGTTGGTGTTCAGCGCGCCGACCAGGTGGCCGGCGGCGTCCACGACCAGCACGCTGGTGATGCGGTGCTGCTCCATCAGATCGGCCGCTTCGACCGCCAGGGCGTCGTCGCGGACCAGCTTGGGATGTGGGTGCATGACCTGGTGCGCCTTCATTGCGCGCAGGTCGGCCCCGGTCTCGATCATGCGGCGCAGGTCACCGTCGGTGAAGATGCCCAGCACCTTGTCTCCGTCGACCACAGCGGTCGCACCCAGTCCCTTGCTGGTCATCTCGCGCATGGTCGCGCTGAAGCTGGCATCGGCCGGCACACGCGGCACCTGCTCGCCGCCGCGCATCAGGTCGCGCACGTGCATCAGCAGCTTGCGGCCCAGCGCGCCGCCCGGGTGCGAGCGGGCGAAGTCGTGTTCGCGGAAGCCGCGTGCGTCCAGCAGCGCCACCGCCAGCGCATCGCCCATTGCCATCTGCGCGATGGTGCTGGCGGTGGGCGCCAGGTTCAGCGGGCAGGCTTCCTTCTGCACGGCCGTGTTCAGCACGACATCGGCATGCCGGGCCAGCGAAGAGTCCGGCCGGCCCGTCATCGCGACCAGGGTGATGCCGAGCCGGCGCATCGGCGGCAGGATGGCGTTGAGCTCGTCGCTCTCGCCGGAATTGGAGATCGCGATCACCACGTCGCCCGGCGTGACCATGCCCAGGTCGCCATGGCTGGCTTCGCCCGGGTGCACGAAAAACGCCGGCGTTCCTGTGGAGGCCAGCGTGGCGGCGATCTTGCGGCCCACATGCCCGCTCTTGCCCATGCCCATCACGATCACCCGGTGGCGGGTGTCCAGCATGGCCTGCATGGCCTGCACGAAGGCGCCATCGATCTGCCCGCGCAGCGCCAGCAAGGCGTCGGCCTCGATCGTCAGGGTCTCGCGGGCCAGGGAGAGCGCGCGCTCGGCATCGAAGGGTGAGGTGGGGTTCAAAGCGGTGGTCTGGTTCAGAATGGGGCGATTTTAGGTCGACGAACGGTCCCCCGCTGCATGGCATCCACCCTCGAGCTGGTTCTGCTTTATCTCCTGGCCGCGGTGGTCGGCGTGGTCGCCTGCCGGCTGGTCAAGTTGCCACCCATGTTGGGCTACCTGGCGGTGGGCGTGCTGATCGGGCCGAATGCCTTGTCGCTGGCCAAGGATTCGGCCGCGGTGAAGTACCTGGCCGAGTTCGGCGTGGTGTTCCTGATGTTCGTGATCGGGCTGGAATTCAACCTGCCCAAGCTGCGCAGCATGCGCACGCTGGTCTTCGGCCTGGGCCTGAGCCAGGTGATGCTGACCATCCTCGGTGCGGTGGCCGGCAACCTGGTGCTGGCCTGGCTGTTCTCGTTCACCCGCATGGGCTGGGAGCTGGGATGGGCCGGCGCCATTGCACTGGGCGGTGCGATGGCGATGTCGTCGACCGCCATCGTCGTCAAGCTGCTGGCCGAGCGGCTGGAGCTTGAAAGCGAACACGGCCGGCGCGTGATGGGCGTGCTGCTGTTCCAGGATTTGGCCGTCGTGCCGCTGCTGGTGCTGATCCCGGCGCTGGGCTCGCCGGGCGGCGAGATGGCCATGGCGCTGGGCATTGCACTGCTGAAGGCGATTGCGCTGCTGACGGTGCTGCTGGTCGGCGGCCAGCGCTTCATGCGCTGGTGGCTGACGCTGGTGGCGCGACAGAAGAGCGAAGAGCTGTTCGTGCTGAACCTGCTGCTGGTCACACTGGGCCTGGCCTGGATGACCGAACACGCCGGGCTGTCGCTGGCGCTGGGCGCGTTTGTGGCCGGCATGCTGGTGGCGGAGACCGAATACAAGCACCAGGTCGAGACCGACATCCGGCCCTTCCACGACGTGCTGCTGGGCCTGTTTTTCATCACCATCGGCATGAAGCTGGACTGGCGGCCGGTGTGGGACGAATGGTTCCTGGTGCTGCTGCTGACGATGATGCCGGTGATCGCCAAGGCCGCGCTGGTGGCGGGCCTGGCCTGGGCGTTTCGCGCAGCGCCTGGCGTGGCCATCCGCACCGGGCTGTACCTGGCGCAGGCCGGTGAGTTCGGCTTTGTGCTGCTGAGCCTGGGCGCCGAGCAGCACCTGATCAACCCGCGCTGGATCAGCCCGGTGCTGGCCTCGATGGTGCTGTCGATGCTGGCCACGCCCTTCATCGTGATGTACAGCAACCGCATCGTGATGCGGCTGGCGGCCAGCGACTGGCTGATGCAGTCGGTGCAGCTGACGACCATCGCCAAGAAGGCGATCCGAAACGAGCAGCACGTGATCATCTGCGGCTTTGGCCGCAGCGGGCAGAACCTCTCGCGCCTGCTGGAGCAGGAGACGATTCCGTACATGGCGCTGGACCTGGACCCCGACCGCGTGCGCCAGGCGGCTGCGGCCGGGCAGAGCGTGGTCTTTGGCGACGCTGCGCGCTTGCAAAGCCTGATGGCGGCCGGCCTGTCGCGCGCGGCGGCGGTGGTCATCAGCTACCCGGACACGCCGTCGGCATTGAAGATCCTGGGCCTGGTGCGCCGGCATGCACCGCAGGTGCCGGTGGTCGTGCGCACCATCGATGACACGGACCTGGAAAAGCTGCGCGCTGCCGGTGCGACCGAGGTCGTGCCCGAGGCGGTGGAAGGTTCACTGATGCTGGCCAGCCATGCGCTGGTGCTGGTGGGCGTGCCGATGCGCCGCGTGATCCGCCTGGCGCGGGACGCACGGGACGCGCGCTACAGCCTGCTGCGCGGCTACTTCCACGGCGCCGACGACAACGCCGGGCCGGAGAACCAGGCCGCGCGGCTGCGCTCGGTCAGCCTGCCCGCCGGTGCGGCCTGTGTCGGCCAGACGCTGCACGCGCAGGCGCTGGCCGAGCTGGAGGTGCAGGTGGTCTCGGTGCGGCGGGCCAACGGCCACGTGATGGCGCCAGCCGACACCTTGCTGCTGGCGCCAGGCGACACGCTGGTGCTGTCCGGGCTGAGCGAGGCGCTGGCGCTGGCAGAGGCCAAGCTGCTGGAAGGCTGATGGGTTGAGCGCAAAATCTCGGGCCGCGCAAGCAGCCCGAACCGCCTCATGACCATCGCCCCCGCCCTGCTCACCTACCGCCCGAGCGACTACATCCGCGAGCACATCCGCACCGTGCCGGACTGGCCGGTGCCGGGCGTGCAGTTCCGCGACATCACACCGCTGCTGCAGAACCCGCGGGTCTTCCGGGTGCTGATCGACCAGTTCGTGCACCGCTATTTCGACACCCGGCCGGACGTCATCGCCGGGCTGGACGCGCGCGGCTTCATCATCGGCTCGGTGCTGGCCTACGAGCTGAACGTCGGCTTCGTGCCGATCCGCAAGAAGGGCAAGCTGCCGTTCACCACGGTCGAGGAAACTTACGAGCTGGAATACGGCAGCGCGACGGTCGAGGTGCACACCGATGCCGTCAAGCCTGGCGACCGCGTGCTGCTGATCGACGACCTGATCGCCACCGGCGGCACGATGATGGCCGGCAAGCGGCTGCTGGAGCGACTGGGCGCCACGGTGATCGAAGGTGCGGCCATCGTCGACCTGCCAGAGCTGGGTGGGTCTGACAAGCTGCGCGAGGCTGGCCTGCCGCTGTTCACACTCGTCGATTTTTCAGGCCATTGAATGGGGCACCCGGTTCGCCGGGTACGGCAAACCACCCGCCGGGCGGGTTGGGCTCAGCCAGCTTGGGACGGCCCGGCGCTGGCTTCGCCGGCCCGCGCCCGTCGGTCGAGACTCAGGCGAGCGGCAGTCCGCGGTCCAGGTTGGCACGCATGCGTTCGGACATCACCGCGCCGATGGAGCGCAACAGCTCGATGCCCATGTCGCCCTGGCGGGTCAGCAGCTCTTCGAAGCGCGGGCGGGTCAACACCCACACCACCGCAGGCGACATGGCCTCGACCTGGGCCATGCGCGGGGTTTCGCCGAACATGCTGGGCTCGCCGACCACCGCACCGGAGCGCAGGATCGCGACGGCACGGCGGGCGGGGCCGGCGTCGGGCACGTAGACCTGCAGCGTGCCGCTTTCCAGCAGGTACATGTTGCGGTCCATGTCGCGGTGGCGGATCAACAGGTCACCGGCGCGCAGCTTGTGCTGCTGCAGGTAACTCTCGAACAGCGCCCACTGCTTGTCGTCAAAGCGCGGCCTGAATGCATCGTCTGCATTCAAGGACTGAATGGCCTGGACCAGCACGCTCGACATTGTTCTTCTCCTGGAACTGCTTGCCGCGGGCCCGCGCCCAAGCGCAGCAACCCATTGATCGGCAATGCCGGATTATTGGATCGGGGCGATGGCTGTAACAATCCCCCAAACTGGGCATTCATCGCCGCGCTGGCGCCGTTCGTCCTCAGCAGGCACGGAACGTGGCGGCAAAATGACCTAACTTGCGGGCACGATTTTCGCAGTTCTGCATGGCCGCAGCGCGCCTCTTGCGCCGCCTTACCCAGGAGCCGACGAACCGTCATGCTGCAAGCACTGGCCCACGGCCCGCTGGACATCATTGGCGACGTGCACGGTGAAGCCGACGCGCTGGACCAGTTGCTGGCGCGGCTGGGTTACGACGCCCTGGGCCGGCACGCGCAAGGGCGGCGGCTGGTGTTCGTTGGCGACCTCTGCGACCGCGGGCCGGACACGCCACGGGTCTTTGCGCGGGTGCGCGGCATCGTCGAAGCGGGCCACGGCCAGCTGGTGCTGGGCAATCACGAGCTGAACCTGCTGCGCGGCGAGCGCAAGGACGGCAACGACTGGTTCTGGGGCCAGGACTCCGAGCGCGACCGCAAGTACGAGCCCTACATGCGCCTGCCCGGCGACCAGCGCCAGGCGCTGCTGCGCTTCCTGATGCGGCAGCCGTTTGCACTGGAGCGGCCGGACCTGCGCGTGGTGCACGCAGCCTGGCACGCGCCCTCCATCCAGGCGCTGCGCCAGCTGCCCACACCTGCGCCGCCGCTGCACGAGTTGTTCGACCACTGGGAAGCCACCACCGAGCGCCAGCTGGCCGACAGCGGACAGTTTGCAGCCAGCCAGGCCGAACGCAGCAGTTGGGCCGCGGCGCTGGCCAACCCGCGCAGCAGCGTGCCGCTGCTGCCGGGCGTGGCGGCTTACGAAGTGGGCCGGCAGATGGGCAACCCGTTGCGGGTGCTGACCTCGGGCCTGGAACAGCCCGGCAAGGCCACCTTCTTCGCCGGTGGGCAGTGGCGTTTCGTCGAACGCGTGGCCTGGTGGGACCACTACCAGGAGCCGGTGCCCGTCGTCTTCGGGCACTTCTGGCGCCGGGTGCAAACCCCGGCTTCGTCGTCCCACGCCAAGGCCGAGCCACAGCTGTTCGCCGGCATCGCACCCCATGCCTGGCACGGCGCGAAAGGCAATGTGTTCTGCGTGGACTTCTCGGCCGGCGGCCGCTTCCACGAACGCCGCCACGGCCAGGCTGTCGGCCACACGACGCCGCTGACGGCACTGCGCTGGCCCGAGCGCACGCTGGTGTTCGACCACGGTGGCGAGCTGCCGACCAGCGGCTTCGGCGAGCCAACGGCGGGCTGAACCGGGCCTACTTGCCGATGCAGAAGCGGCTGAAGATCTCGCCCAGCAAATCGTCTGCACTGAAGCGGCCGGTGATGCTTTGCAGCGCCAGGTGGGCCAGCCGCAATTCTTCGGCAAACAGGTCCAAGGCCTGATCGGCCTGGCTGGCATGCGCGGCCGCCCCGGCCAGGTGCTCGGCCGTCCGCCTGAGTGCCTGCACATGGCGGCTGCGGGCGATGAACACGCCTTCCGGTGCGGCTTGCCAGCCGGCGCGCTTCAGAAGCTCCTGGCGCAGCGCCTCCAGGCCGGCGCCGGTGCGGGCGGAGATCAGCAGGCGGCCGTCGCTGCCGGCTGGCACGCCTGTGTCGGCCTTGTTGAAGACCTGCAGCAGGCGCGCCGGGTCGGCCGTCGCGAGGCGTTGCGCGATGCGGGCGTCGGCGGCCTGGTAGTCGGCATCGGCCAGCCGGGTCAGGTCGTGCAGGAAAACGATGGCGTCGGCGCCGTGGATGGATTCCCAGCTTCGCGCCATGCCGATGCGCTCGACTTCGTCGCCGGCTTCCGCGTCGTCGCGCAGACCGGCCGTGTCGGTGATGTGCAGCGGCACGCCTTCGATCTGGATGGTCTCGCTGACACGGTCGCGCGTGGTGCCGGCAATCGGCGTCACGATGGCCAGCTCGGCGCCGGCCAGCGCGTTCAGCAGCGAGCTTTTCCCGACGTTGGGCTGGCCGGCCAGCACCACGCGCAGGCCTTCGCGCAGCAGCGCGCCCTGGCGCGCGCGGGCCGTCACGGCGTCCACCGCGGCGCGGATCGCGGCCAGCTTGCCGCGGGCGCCGGCCTTCTCCAGGAAATCGATTTCTTCTTCCGGGAAGTCCAGCGTGGCCTCGACCAGCATGCGCAGGTTGACGATGCGCTCGGCCAGTTGCTCGACCTCGGCCGAAAACGCGCCGCCCAGCGAGCGGCTGGCCGAGCGCGCCGCCGCCTCGGTGCTGGCGTCGATCAGGTCGGCCACGGCCTCGGCTTGCGCCAGGTCCAGCTTGTCGTTCAGGAAGGCGCGTTCGGTGAATTCACCCGGCTCGGCCAGGCGCAGGCCGATGCCGGCGCCGGCCTCCAGGCAGCGCGCCAGCAGCAGTTGCAGCACCACCGGGCCGCCATGCGCCTGCAGCTCCAGCACGGCTTCACCGGTGTAGCTGTTCGGCGCGGGGAAAAACAGCGCCAGGCCGTGATCGATGGGCTGGCCGGTGGCGTCCCGGAACGGGCCGTAATGCGCCTGGCGTGGCTTCAGCGGCGCGCCGATCAGCGCGTCAACCAATGGCTGCAGTTGCTTGCCCGACGCGCGCACGATGCCCACCGCACCGCGGCCGGGCGCGGTGGCAATGGCGACGATGGGGTCGTGATGGCGGCCTAGCGATGACATGGCCGGATTGTCGGCGATGCCCGCAGGCGGCAAGGGTTGGCGCGGAGGGGACCGGCCGGGACGCGCAAACGGCGCCTCGGTCGGTCCCAGGTTGCAGCAAGCCGCAAACCCGCCCCGCAACTGGCATATCGGCACGCCGCAAGCGGATTTCGATCAGTGAAAACCACGACGCCCCGGCAGCCAGAGGCTCGCCGGGGCGTCGTGCAAGGGCTCAGGGAATGGCCGTCAGGCGACACCCAGCCGCTTGTTGATCACGTACTGCTGGGCGATGGACAGCAGGTTGTTCGTCACCCAGTACAGCACCAGGCCGGCCGGGAAGAAGAAGAACATGAAGCTGAAGGCCAGCGGCATGATCCACATCATCTTGGCCTGCATCGGGTCGGCCGGCGCAGGGTTCAGCGCCACCTGCAGCAGGCTGGACGCGGTCATCAGCAGCGGCAGGATGTAGAACGGGTCCTTGGCCGACAGGTCATGGATCCAGCCCAGCCACGGCGCACCGCGCATTTCCACCGACGACAGCAGCACCCAGTACAGCGCGATGAAGAACGGCATCTGGATGAAGATCGGCAGGCAGCCGCCCAGCGGGTTGATTTTCTCCTCGCGGTAGATGCGCATCATCTCCTGCTGCATTTCCTGCGGCTTGTCCTTCATGCGCTCGCGCATTTCCTGGATCCGCGGGTTGACGGCCTTCATCTTGGCCATCGAGGCATAGGCCTTGGCATTCAGCCAGAAGAAGGCGATCTTCAGCAGCACCACCAGGCCGATGATGGACCAGCCCCAGTTGCCGATCATCTTGTGCAGGTTGACCAGCACCCAGAACAGCGGCTTGGACAGCACCGTCAGCCAGCCATAGTCCTTGACCAGTTCCAGGCCGGGCGCGAGCGCTTCGAGCTTGTTTTCTTCCTGCGGGCCGACAAACAGCGTGGCGTCGCTGGTCTTGGTGGCGCCAGGTGCCAGTTCGCCCACCGGCTGCAGCATCGACACCGTGTACAGGCCGTTCGGCAGCTTGGCGCTGCGGAAGTCGCGAGGGCTGCCGTCCTTCACCAGCCAGGCGCTGGCGAAATAATGCTGCACCATGCCGACCCAGCCATCGTCGGCGTGCTGGATGTGCAGCGGCGAATCGCCGGCCTCGTGCTTGTCCAGCGACTTGAAGTCGATCTTCTGGAACTTCTTCTCGGCGGTGTAGACGGCCGGGCCGGTGAAGGTGCTGTAGAAGGACGAGCCCCCCGCGGGCGCCACGCTGTCGCGCTGCAGCTGCAGGTAGAGCTGCGGCTGCAGCGGGGTGCTGCCGACATTGACCAGCTCGTGCTTCACGCCCATCGTGTATTCGCCACGGCGGAAGGTGTAGGTCTTGACCAGCTTCAGGCCGCCCACATCAGGCGACTCGAAGCGCACCGACAGGCTGTCCTGCCCGTCCTTCAGCGTGCGCTCGCCCGGCGCCACGCTCATCAGCGTCAGGTGCGTCGGCAGTTGCGCGCCGTTCGGGCCGATCACGCCGGTCTGGGCCAGGTAATGGTGGCCGGCGCTGTCCAGCACCGCGACCGGCTTGGTCGGATCGGCATCGTCCTTGTACTTCGGCAACTCGACCCGCACGATGTCGCCACCGCGGGTGTCCAGCGTCACGTTCAGCACGTCGGTCTTGACGGTGAACTGCTCGCTGACCGCCGGCGCGGCCGGGCTGGTCGTGCCGGGCACGCCAGCCGTGCCAGCCACCGCAGGCACGCCTGCAGCGGAAGGCGCCGCGCCGGCGGCCGAGGCCGCCGCACTGGACTCGGCCACCGGGGCGCCGAACAGCGTGGGATGGCCGTTGTGCTTGTTCCACCCGTCCCACAGCAGGACGAGCGACATCGTGAACACCACCCACAAAAGGGTTCGGCGCATATCGGTCATGAGGAAGGCCCGGAAGATGTCTTTGCGACGGGAGAAGGATAGGCGCCAGGCCCGCTGGCCTCGGCGAACAGATGGCGGAACAGGCGCGGCCGCTCAGCGGGCACCGGGTCGCAGCCACCGGCACAGGCCGGATGGCAGCGCAACAGGCGCGCGGCGGTCAGGTAGCTGCCGGCTGCGGCGCCGTGTCGCGCCAACGCGTCCAGCGCGTAGCGCGAGCAGCTCGGCTCGAAGCGGCAGCTACTGCCCAGCCACGGGCTCAGCAGCAAGCGATAGGCGTGCACAGGCCCGGCCAGCACACGGCGCGGCCAAGCCCGCCAGCCCCGAACAGGGGACAGCGAAGGCGGTGCGGCATCGGCAACAGGCTGGGTCACGGCCGCACAGATGGTGTCCGGTCGCGACAAAACAAGCCTGGGTTCGCCGCTGGCCATG
>Ga0307514_10000745_pt1 | contig 55107 bp, 64 predicted proteins | sample 16_EM_MG_FD_203088 | JGI IMG/M metagenome (GOLD analysis project Ga0307514, IMG submission 203088) | Populus trichocarpa ectomycorrhiza microbial communities from riparian zone in the Pacific Northwest, United States - 16_EM | ecosystem: Host-associated > Plants > Roots > Unclassified | place... | reverse complement strand
AACGCCATACTCTGGGGCCTGCGGAAACGGTAGTGTATGGCCAAGCAATCGGTCAAAGTAGACTTGCCAACTTTCTCGGTTCCGGGAAGGTAACTGAGTTCGGCAGCAGCTTACTGGAAAATGATCCAGGACGTGGCTCAGCCGGTCTTGAATTTTAAACTGCTGGCCAGGGACGAGATAGCCTATAACGTACGGAGCCTAGCCAATAGCTCAAGATCGTCGTTGCGTCCAAGGATTTCTGTGGCAAAAGCCTCCCGTCCTGTGAGATCTGGCTCGTTACGCGGTAGTACGCGTGTTCGCCTGACGTAGATGCCCTTCCCCCGTCATCGGAACGCCGAATATTTGAATCTTCAAGTCCATTACCCATACCTCTCCCCCTCCGACACTCTCTTCTTCTCGACACGTCGCCGGAACCGCTCGCACAACCTGGTCGGACTGGCAGCTCGCTGAGATCACACGATGACTGCGATCTCTCTTCCTCGATCACGTTTGACCTAATGGCCGACCTTCCGGTCCCTGTGTACGCGAGCTTCGAACAGGCCAGGGAGCGGGCCGAACAAGTGTGAGTGACCCGCATGGCTGTCATCTCCCATCTGAGCTTTCATTTCCAGGCGGAAATGGGTCAAAGTCACAGAAGTGTTCAGGAATCACTTCGGCCGGAACCCCACTTACATCGCGAGAGCTCCAGGAAGGGTCAAGTGAGTATTCCGTGCTCTCTGACCAACCAAGGAAATCGTCTCTGACACCTGCGACTCCGATGCACACAGCCTGATCGGTGAACACATCGACTACGCCCTGTTTGGCGTTTTCCCAGCCGCAGTAGAACGCGACATCCTCATCGCCCTCGCACCTCGTCCACAAAATGACGATCCAGGCGTAGTCGTAGCGAATATCGAACCCAAATTCACCGAACAATCTTTCACACCCTCTCGTGTCATCGCCAACGTCGACGCTCCGGATCGAGACGCTTGGTCGATGGATATAAACACGAAGGAACTCCGATGGGATAGCTACGTGAAAGCGGGGTATTATGTTCGTCCTCCGAACTCACTTCTCACCCGACGGATTGTCGTGTGTTTACCTCAACCTCGTTCCAGGGTGTCTTGAATGGATTTTTCAGGGAGGGGACGGATGATCCCACACCCGTTGACATGCTCGTATCTGGTACCGTCCCAGCAGGTTCAGGGCTATCCTCGAGCGCAGCGATGGTGGTGGCATCGACTCTTAGCTTCCTCGCCGTCAACAACAAGCTCGATGGTATTACCAAAGGCAAACTCGTAGAGATGGCGGTCGCAAACGAAAAACGGGTGGGCGTAAACAGTGGCGGGTAAGCGGATAGGTTGGTAGTGGCGATATAAGATGTGCTCACGGGATTTCATTTAGAATGGACCAAGCGGCTTCTGTGATCTCGACTTTTAATTCCGCACTGTACATTTCCTTCTACCCCACACTTTCTGCCCAGCCAATCGAACTGCCAACTGAACGAGCTGTCCCTCCGGCGGTTTTCGTCATCGCAAACTCGCTCGTGGTCTCCGATAAAGCGGTGTCTTCCAAGACGCAATACAACCTCCGTGTCGTCGAGACCCTCGTTGGCGCACGAGTCCTCGCGAACCGTCTGGGGGTCAAGGTCGGGCGTACAGAGAAGGTGACGTTTAGGGAAGTGCTGGGAAGGTGGATTTCCGGGGACGAGAAAACGTCGGGGAAAGAGATAGAAATGGAAGAGCTGAAGAATGGGTTAGAGAGAATTCTAGTGGAGGTGGAAGGCCTCAAACCTCCTCCGGAAAAGATCACTGACGGTCACTTCGGCGTGACCTTGGAGGAGATGATCGACTTGAGCGGGTTGCCAGAGCCTGAATTCCACCAACTCTACCTGTCGTGGGTAGAAGGTGCGTGCTGCGCCGGTCAGTCACCCTCTATCCTAACTCACCGGATCACCAGTCGAAGCAACCCATTTCCATCTCTACAAACGAGCGAAGCACGTTTTCTCGGAAGCTCTCCGAGTTCTCCAATTCCGCAACTCGTGCCTCGAGTCTCGGTCTCCTTCCGCCTCGTCAGCTGAGGAAACTGTTCAAGCTCTTGGAAATCTTATGAACGAGTCCCACAAGTCCTGCTCGAATTTGTTCGATTGTTCGTGTCCTGAGCTTGATGAACTGACGGCTCTCGCTCGCGCGTCCGGAGCGTATGGGTCTCGTCTCACAGGGGCTGGATGGGGTGGATGTACCGTCAGTTTGGTCTCTGAAGTTAAGGTGGAAGAGTTCAAGAAAAAGCTGCAGGAGGGATACTCTAGGTACCGAGCGCTAACCGAGGGAGAATTGAATGAGGTGGTGTTTGCCACAAAGCCGAGCTCCGGGGCATTTGGTAAGATCATTATTTCGGACCTTGACGAGAGAAATACCACTGACTGAGCCCGTAGTCCTCAAACTGTGACGGGTATTCTGTATCCAAGCTAGCAGGCAGTGTATTGTTAATGGAAGAATGTATATAAATGTACGAAAGAGTCTTTGACCAATAAAATTGAACGAGCTTGGATGGGAGAGGGAAAGAGGTTATCAGGGTGGGAGTGCGGGGGGGTTCCAAGACAGAAAATACGTAAGCTAGTGTGTGATGCGAGTCCCTGTCTGTCCGAAAAAAGTAAGTCCATGTATGTGTAACCACATTTTAAACGATAGTGTAGGGTAGTGGGAAAATTATTGGCTAAACTCAGGCCAAAGCGAGGATGGCAAAGACAACACCGACAGCACCGACACCCAGTGAGAGAATGACGGATCCAATCTTGACATCGGCGGTGCCATTATTACCGCTGTTACCTGCGGCAGTGTTGGAAGGTCCGGCGGAGGTCCTGGTACCGGAGGAGAGGACAGAAGAGGCGCCAGAACTCGACGCGGGATTGGGGTTACTGATGGTGGGAAGAGCGGCGTAGATGGAGGACGAGGTGTAAGTGACACAATCGGAAGAAGCGGGGACCTTGGGCTGGTATGGCATGGTGGAGATGGCACCCAGCGACTCGGGAGGCTGAGTGTAGGTCTGGACCTGACCGGTGGGATCCGTGTAGATGCCGGGATAGTCCTGGTTGTCACCCTGGCACGACTCGAAGGTACCATTTTTGGCGTTGTTGGGGGCATTGTAGGCGCATCCGATACGGTCGTATATATGTTCGCAGAAATGAGCAGCGTTGGGGCGAGCGGGGTCGCAGATCTTGAAGCAGAAGAAGTTTCCACCGAAAAAACTATAACGGAAAGGTGGGACACGGCAGGCAGAATCAACGATAGGATGGAGCTTACTCGTGCCACTGGATCACCTGCTTGTAATCGTTCTTGTTATCTCCGCTCCAAGCATTTGAGTAGACGAGACCACCAAGGGGGTTTCCTCGGAGATCAGCGCCATGAGGGTCCATCTCTCCTCCCGTGTCATCGGGCGTGAGGTTGGTTTGGGTCTGGTCAATGAAACCGACGACCTGGACATAGTCTGGCGTCCTCATGAACTGGACACCCTTGAGAGCACCAGTGGGTATAAGACGCGTGCCATGACCAGGCTTGGTGCACCACGCGACGGCCTCATGCTCCGTCTCACCGATGGTGGTGGGTCCAGTAGGCGGACCCCAAATACAGAAATCTGAAAATAATGTAAGACCCGTGAGTGCCTTCGATCGCACAGCAGTCTCCGAGGGAAAAAAGATGGCAGGCTTCGCTTGTCAGTGCTTACCATCGATCGAGTTGAGAATGGCTGTTTGACAGAGCGACTGTTGGTTCTCGGTCGTCGAATTACACCTGTTGTAACCGTGTTGATTGCCGCGAACGCCGTTGTCGGGGTCTGCTTGATATGGCTATCGGGGGAGAGATTAGATGCTTCTACGGCGAGGGGAGAAGAAGCGCACGAGGTTGTTCCAGTCAAAAGTCTTTGAAGCGAGCGGCGTGAATGCGCTAGAAGTAGCGCTTGTTGTGGGCGTTTGGGCGCGAGCGAGGTGAGGCGCAGCGGCAAGTGCGAGAGATACTAAGAACACAGAGGGAGACATGGGTATAACAAGAGAAAAAAAGACGGACGACCTGGGTGGGGGAAAGGGACAAAGGGCAGATCGTTGGTTGGTTGAGATGGTTTATGGTTTTTATGCCTGAGCCTGAGCCAGCCAAGGTGCGGTATACAAGGATCGCCAAGAGTATTAGCAGGGGGGCACGGGTCCCATGGCCTTACGCTCATGAATGATCCCATCAGTTGCCCAGCAACTCCCAGCAAACCCAGGTGTGCAGTGGATAGAGAGACACGAAAAAGACACCCTCTTCCGTAGGCGGGCAAGATATCAACAACCATTGGCTCGTGAATCCTCTTGGGTTCAGTTTCGATCAACGTTATTCCATCGCCTCTGGCACCCCCAAGTTTGTTGCCCAGTCAAGGCACAGTTGATTAACCAACAGGCTCGAGGCGGAAGCTCGTGGAGTATCGCCTACACGAGGAGCCCCTTTCTCCCTCGGCGACCAAGCGACAGGTTAAACGACTCCTCAGGCCTGCAGGCCTCACTCGCTCACAGCGGCGGAGCTAAGTTAGTCTGGCGGTGGCGCTGATTCAGAGGTTGTGGGCGGGTCCGATCGTATCTGATACAAACACGGACACTTACCCTTCGAGTTAGTGCGCGGGTGGCAGGTTCGAAGGGGAACCAGTGCTGCAGTTTAACTCCGTAAGAATGTTATCCTTAGCCGCGACGTGACTGGCGGACAGTTTACACCATTCTTCCCCAATGTTCAAGTTTCCAAGGAGGGAGTCTCTGCTCTGTATACCATCCAAGTCGTGGCCTGACAGCGGTAGTGTGTTCAGCTGCCCAACATTGATAAATTCCTGAGGGCGACTCATTCCAATTTGGGTACAAGGCCCTCCGACATCCGCCTCGTTCCCTGATGATCTGTCAGCCAACTTACGTCTCGCTTGCACTTGATGGGCGTTCTTCGTCGTCACTTCTGCGTCTTCGCCTTTCTGTACAGAACTGCCCCCGTCAATCAACCCATCCCCAATTCTCTCACGTCACGTGTGTAAGGACCGTTTCTCAAACGGGACCCTTCCTCGATCGGTTCTGGGATGCCCAAATCATGTCGAGAGCAAAGATTTACGCCCGCTCCTGAAGAATGAATATCGAATCGGTCTCCACCGGCGGGAACACTCACCAACGAGTGTTGGGTATGATGCACGCCACGGATATGCACCTTTGTTTCACTCAAAGGCAAGCTTCACATCAAAGAGAACCTGGTGGTGGTTGGTTAGGGATGGTGAAGCCAGTGAGAACTTAAGGGATATATACAATTCAACGACCGAGACCCAGAAAGCTCTCAACTATAAAAGAGAAAAAGGAGTGGATAAAGCTGAGGGATAAATTAAATTACAGTCTTGCCAATTGTACAAGTGCCAAATTAGTGAGAGGCCTAAGTTTTCAGAAGGGGGAAAGCAATCAAAGGAACAGTGGGCCAAAAAGTCACCGTGCCGGGAGATCCACCGAGACAGATTTCGCGTTCGACATCGAGACAGTGTCCGACGAACTCTTTTCCATCGACATCGCCACGTGTATTTTGATCGGAGACAAACCGATATCCGCTTCTTCGTCACGTCCCGGGGAGGATTTTTCCCCCTTGGCCTGTGAAGCTCCCATGGATTCCTAGATAGATTATTTTTCGTCAGGTCTGGGTGTATTCCACAGCGGATAGAGAGGCGAACCGCTGAGCGCTTGATTGTATTAGCTCGGCGATTGAACACCGTCACCATTGGGGATCCGGCTGAGAAAGAAGCTGCACGGTTACGCTCCCGGAGATGCTTTCGGTTGTTCAACCTGGGGATGGCAGCCTATCAACAACAACACTTGGGAGCATTTGAGGAAAGATGGTCTCACGTAGCAAGAAGCGAGTTGGCATACACTGCGCACGAGCTCAGGTCAATGTATATCTAGATCAAGGTAGGAGGAAACCACTCACATTTTGCAACGGCGAAGTGGATGGCCATGAAAATTAGATTATCTCTCATTCCCAACCACTGATCCGAGTGTCAGTGTCGCCCACTACCTCACAGGTGAAGGGAGACTGTAGCTCACGCAACCAAGTGATATCACGATCGCCACACTAACCGGAAGGACAACAGTTGAGATCTGGTTCACTGTCATCAGAAGCAGGAATGAACCTTGTGAGGAGGCCATTTTCGATGGCGTAGAGCGATAAGGTATTGACTATCTGGTCCATTCTGAAGCAAATGGTCAGCCGAGTTCGTTCTTTGGATGGCCTAGCTTCACCCCCACTCACCCTGCGAACCCGGTCCTTGCACTGTCCAAATACCAAAGTAGGCATGAAGTTGTGGCGACGTCGAGGACCGAAGAGGTTACAAGTCCCATGGTGAACGCCCACTACGGAGCGAAAACGTGAGCACGAAAAGCACGATGATGGGCTCGGCCATCGGGACGCGAGGGAGTAATAGGGTTATAACCCTACTCACCCCAACATTCCTCACGAAATCCTCAAAGTTCCCGTAGATCAACCTGATGGTGATGAATTAATTGGCCGGTCCTTGCAAAAAGATCTGGGGGTAAAAGGCAGCGGAAACCCGTACATTTTTGCACATGATACTGATGCGAGGCCTGAATGATAGAGTTAACACATGCAAGATGTGAGTCGAAGAAATCACTTACCCAGTCGAACGGCGGCGAGGATCACCTGCAACATCCAATTAACTATCGATAGCGACAGCGGTCATCATTGGACTTACTATGGGACCAACAACGAACCAATTGCCCCTGCTCACTGCCAACAACAACCTGTCAGGGAACGCTGTAGAATTCTCAAACGATTGGACTCACGGTTGTATATCCTAACCACGAAGAAGCTTCATGGGTGATAAGTCAAGACCAGAGTTCAGCACGTGTAAGAAAGGGCCGTACGCATGCACAATAATGGTGACTATGGCCTGTGGTTTGATTCAAGTCAGGCGGAGGTAAGTGCCTGCGAGGCGGACTGAGACCCACCGTCAATACTACAGTGACCTATTAGGCATCAGGATATGAACGCTGAGTGGTGTTAATCAAAGACATAAGAGAACAGTGCTAACCGCCAACGACCTGAGGCACCCCCGAGTTAGGTTCCGTGACGATGACAAGGTAGCTATGAATGGACCTACCATGGGATCCACTTCTCGCTTCCGGCATCAGCGAAGTGCGCAATCAGCCACGACCAATCCGACGCGAATATCATAATTGTATGAAGGATGTCCAAGAACCTGCGGGACCTACTGAGATCCAAATCCAGAGAAGGGACCTTCTGAGAACCTACCAGACAACAGCGACCTATCACGGGGTGAGTCGGTCTACCGAACGACTAGCGAGAGCGGCAGACTCACCATGAGCTTGGTCGAAGGCTTGTCGTCCTGGTAGCACCGGAAGTAGTACACCGTCTGCGTCGTAACTATCCCGGTCAAGCTTAATCCCGAGAAATTTCAATATCAGCCCTACTGCAACCCCTCGGAAGAAGAAAGATAACGAACGCAGCTGCAAAACCACTCCCAATAAGTACGGCGCCGAGCGTATCCTCCACAGCGTGCAGTGACATTTTGTAAAAGTCTCACGCCCAAGCAAAGGAACGACAGAAGTGAGAAGGGGGAGGGCGGCGAGGGATGTGGATCTTCGAACGCCGTTTTTGAAGGGGACTTGACTAAAGATCAGTGGGGTTCGAAGAATCTCAACTTGAGGTAACGGACCATGTGTTTAGCCTATAAATATATTAGACCGGCGGCGATCTTGATGATGGTCGCATCCACGAGAAGGATCAAGACAGGTGGATCCAGGGATGAGAAGCAATCCCCCTGTCCAAGCTTGGGGAATTAGAACTGCCGAGAGAACCACGCTGAAAGGAGAATGGCCTGGGCGTCGGTACCCAGAGATTGGCCCGCGGCGCCACGAGCTGGACCGAAACGATACTTTTGTTTGTCATCCAGAGTGGCCATTGGGGACGAGGATCTCGCTCAACCCTCCTATTATCGCAGCAAATGTCAGTGGAGGTGCGCTCAAACCCCTCTCATCACTTCCCGTGACGTACAGGGTGTTGATTGTTCGAGATACTTAGACAGTGGAGACATGTCCTAAGTATGTCTCCCGACCGTCGCCGCAATCCCGGGAACAAATCGCCCACCCATACAATTGCCTCCGTCTCGTGAACGTACTAGATCGAGATGCAAGGAACACGTAATGAGATCTCAATCCGAGGTCAAGGGATCAACGTATGCAACCTCACATCTCCGCGGGGCAAGCTCGTCGAAGCTTGCAATGATGCACACAAATGCCGCCGATCGGCAGTCGCAGCTCACTCTGATTGACAACTGTTTTTGGGGGCTGTAGTATTGATAGATACAAAGTGTCACTTCAACGCTCAGAGACCAGAGTACTCTTCCATCGGGAAGTCTGTTGGGACCAATGCCGTTTAGACAAGCGAAGGAAACGGTCTTGAATGGGAAACGTTAACTGACACGTACAAAGGAGCCGCAATCAGTGGGCGGCGCTCAGCGCGGTCTCATATCTGTTCTTGTTCTTGGCCACAACCGTCTCGGTTATCCCTGTGCACGTCGCACCGATGGCCACAGCCGCCGAGGCAAACTTGAGACCCTCGAGGTACTCCTTCTCCCTGATTGACATTTCTGCCGCATTGCCCAAACAGAGGACGAGTTCCTTCTTCGCGTCGTCCACGAACGTAGACTTGAGCTCCGTCGCGGCCTGGGGACTTTCCAAGAATGCCGAGATGGTTGCCGATAGTTCGGAAGCACAAGCGTAAGACCACCGCGCGTCACTAAACTTCCCTTCTTGTACCTCTCTACGTCCGCGAACTTCACGGAGTTCCCTTACCCTCTTTAGAGATGTTGAAACGAACTTTCGGATTACAGGCGGCGACGTAATTTGTTTCAGCTGCGAAAGAGTCGGCTTCTTGGCATCCGGTCCTGCGGCATCATCATTGCATGAAGGAACGGCCGACCAGGAAGGGACCTGGGACAGAAGACCGCGCTCTGATAACAAGAGCAATAAGCGTAGAAAAGCGATAGGCCCAGCGAACTCTTCCGGATAGAGGATTGAAGAGTAACCTGGGACATCCAGGTTTTTCATTACAACCCAATGTGGCTTTCGGGCGACTTCCTGGGTTCGCTCGACCGATAGGTGCAGTGAGTTGAGCTCCTCAGGACCGCCGGGGGGGATTTCTTCGAGACGCGGGACCTTTTGCGAACACACATAAGCGACCCGGAGGAACGCGAAAATGAAGGGGTCGGGAAGCGGGTCGGGAACATGAGTCAAGCTGATGACCGCCCTCAAAACAGATATTCGCGAAGTTCCTGAAGCCAGGTTTCAACAAGGCGGGAGTAAGTCGAGGCGGTGGGGACAGACCTCTCTGTTTCAAGATGTGGTAAAGTGCGTTCGGATCCTTGACATTATGGCGGTCTGTGATTCGGTCCAAAAGTCTTTGGATGTGTCAGACTGGTACGGAATGATTAGACCAAGCCGATACTCACACCTGGACGGCCATCCAAGACTCCGACTCCACACGATCCCAGACCGCGTATAGTTTGTTAACCCATCCTGGGATGGCAGTAACCATCCGCAGGATTTCCAACGTTGCTCCCCATTCTTCGTCGATCTCTTTCTGTATACCCTCCTCAACGGATACGGGTACTCCAGGGACACGGTCCATGGGAAGGTTAACCAGCGTAGCGAAGCATTCCGCTGCGATACTGTATACCTCCGTCTCTGGGTACCACGGGGGTCGCGTTTCGGAAGCAATGGCCAACATTTGGCCTAGTATTTGCGGCCGCTTGTGTAACATTTCAAGGACGGTTGTCTTTTTACGAACGGGCAAAGGGGCAACAAGATCCACGACGCTAAAGAACACATACTCCTGGAGTATGCCGTACCTCCTAGGGGCGTAATTCGCCGCCTCTCGAATGGTCATCTGGTGGGTGATGGGTGTTATGCTTCGGGGCATTTCTGTCAGAAGAACTTACTCTGCGCTGCCCCTCCCAGATGTAACGTGTGGTCCACCTTCTTGTTGGGTCATTCATCTCCTCCTCGGCTTGACCAGGACCAGCCAAGCAAGCTTGGCAACACCGGAAGATCATCTCGGCGGGTACGACCATATCCGCTTGAGTGGTAAAGTAGTCAGATTCTTTGGCCATCGTGGCAAGGAACTCTGCGGCGGTGATTCTGACGATGAAATAGGGATAATTCTCTAGTCGCTGAGGCACAAGTTTCGGTTTAGCTGGCGAGGCGAGAGAAAGAATGTGGCGCACATCGTAAACGATCGTAAGGACATCGTGTTCTAGAATCAGCTGGGAGAGAGCACGCTTTTGTTCCAATGTCCCAGTCTTGCACAGTCGCGTCAATGTATCGATGCCATAATAAATGGTCAGGACGGAGTAATTATCTTGACTGGTAGTGGAGATGATGGATTTTATTGTGGGCACCAAGCCGGCATCCAGGGCAGCTTGTCCAAATCGACTGAATCCTGGAAACTCGGAAATTTCCACCCCCTGTCTTTCGCGAGAAAAAACGCGTTGGAGAGAGATCTGGGCGGTGACGTAGACTTAGAATTGGCGGTAGATAAAGGTCGTCGACGGGTACCAACCACATAGGAATATGTGAGCCTTGGCTCCTGATCTGGGTCGAGGATCTTCTCGAAAAGGAGAGGGAGTTTGGTCGCTTGTTCGTTCGGAGAAGTGTGTTCCAATCTATTGATATGATTCGCGGCAGCGGGGTCTGCGTCCATTGCTGAGAACAGCCGCAAGATGGTTGGACAGTTGCAAGTTCCGAGTCCGTGAGAAATGGGGTGTGGCTGCCGGGTCAACGCGTTCAACTTGAGGTCTTGCTGCGTGAGTCGACTGTAATCAAAAAATGAAGAGTCTGCCGATACATTGTAGGTGAGCAGATGAAAGGCCTGGAGCTAACGCTGCCTCGACCGTGGGCTATCGTGTGTTCGCGGAATGGTCGGGGGTTTCTGTTGTTCTATCTTTGCGTGGCAGCCGACCAACTTGGTAAATTCGTGTCCCAAACCGGTGTACTCGCGGAGAAACGTAAAAGCAGGTTTATGAAGGGTGGACTCTCGAGTTCCGTGCCGTGCAACGGGATTGCAGCCCAGCCGCTGGCCGTGACAATCGTCAAGAGAGGGGCGGTGAAGCGAACTGATTGAAAGGGCGACTCGGCCACCCTACGGTTTCAGAGACACGAATACCTACTTACTACAACAATGCCCCGTCTCCGTTCCGTTTTCTCCGTCACAGGCCTTGACCTTATGGATAACAGCAAAAAAGGTATGTAAAGATGTGAAGGGGCCGATGTCCGGGACAGCGACAAGTCCATAAATTGACCCAAATAGACTGCCATTCACTTGCGAGTGTCCTGGTCGGAGGCGATTTCGTCGTGTTCCTCCTATTTCATGAATTCAACGGACCGTCGGCTCAGCACCGCAGAGTTTTAATTTTAGCGATCGTGGGAACTCTGATCGGCTGGCCGTCCAGAACGAATCCGATCCGCGGTAACCCCATCACGTCAAGCGTTGTGGGCGGGATATCAGACCTACAGCGCAACACAGGGGTCGGACGAGGGATGTGCATAGTCTCGTGCGTGCTTTCTTCCTCCCCAGTGAGGTCGTTGGCCGATTTTGCTGACATCCGGCCCTGGAAACTGCAGACATTCTCCTGGACACAGGTATTATCGACCCCTGATTTTCTTCGACCGGTGGAAGGCTACACTCCTCTTTGATGGCGTGTGGGTTGCCACGTCTCCGTGGGCGCGTGCGGAAGGCTTCCCACGCTCTTCAACAGACGGGGAGGAGGCGCAATATTCAAGTATCGACACTAGTACTTAGGCGCATCTCTCCGGCTCGTCCTTCAAGGACAGTTCCGCTTCACTCTTACTTAATACCATGGCAAATTTCATATCCGTGCGAGAGCTGGGAGGCGCAAAGGCAAGATCGTCTGCAACCCACCCAAGTATGAGATTCCTCCGTCTCTCTATCTAATAGCATCATGATCCATTTGTGCGGAATGCCAGGTTCCCGACGGCTGGTTGTGACAAGTGACTTGCGTACTCCAAGGGTTTGACCGGTGTGTCAGAAACTGTCACCAGAACCCTCTCACGTTGACACCCGCACAAGGTACGATTACGCAACTGTAGGGTGGCATGGAGAAGGGCGTTGAGGAACACCACAGAGTAGTACACAGACATTTGACCTTGAGCGTTATAATTGACTCCACGCTTGTATATTACTCGGTCCCCCTGGTGAACCTCCAACCGCCGACCCCGCGCTCGGCGGAGGGTTGTGAGTGTGGCTTGAGGAGCGGGAAAAGATCTTCGAAGAATCTGACTGGGTGCGGGATGTCGATGAGTGATGGAATCTTGCTTCTGGTGTGTTTTCAATCCCTTCGTACTGGATTTAGCTGTGGTGTATCATATCCAGCTGCCATGATGGATCCACCTCACAGGTCGAAATTGAAGTTGGCAATGTGACACGCATGTCATGATATATCCGAGGTACCAGCTCCAACAAACGGTCCCTCCAACAAACGGTCCCTCCAACAAACGGTCCTTTACCAAATCACGCCAGAATTTTCCTATAATGGCAGAATAGAGCCGCAACAGAAACATGAACACTGGAACGACAAACGTTACAACAGGTCTGAACATAGAACACATACATATCGACAGGTTCGGACAAACGACGGTCGAAGAGACAAGTTTTACAGGGATGACTTGACGAATGTGCCGTGAAAGCCAAGCGGAAAGACGGTCTCCATCTCTGCTCTCGCAACCTCTTTCATAGTCTTCGCATCCAAGATCACGAGCTTGCTCCTTAGGAGTGTCGAATCCAAGACGACCGTCAAAATGACACCATCGTCCTCCTCCGTTCCTCCTGGCCTTGGTACAAACACGGGCTCGCCTGGAACAGACCCTTCCTCTCTCCACACCTGCCCGCTCCCGTTCGCGTGAATCTCGGCAGACTCGACGTCGGGATGATCCATATCGAGCTTGAGGATTTGGTCAGAGATCGTGACCTCTGTCCCACCTCCGATGGAGATACCGTAACAGTAGCGGTACTCGCGGTGGTATTTGGCGGGATGAATGGTGGGCAATTCTATCATCTTTGTTTTTGCGCAATAGAACACCGTTTGCGCGGGAGCAATGGTACCCTTAGGAATCGAGGAAACCTTTCTAAGGAGAAACCTTTTGGGTGAACCCTTGGGGGCCAGAGGGTACTCGAGCGGGAATCGCATGCTGTCGAGTCTGAGAGCGTAGAGGACTGAATGGTCATCGTAGGCGGACACGTCGATAATGATGTCATCCCCTTGGTCGTAAGCATTGATGGTGTGGAAACAGAAGTACGAGTTGGTCTTATCGCCGGATGGAAATCAGCTAGTCATCCGCAAATGCTTTGATGGAAAGCAAACCTTGTACTTGGCGATGATACCTCCGGCTTCCCTATCAATCACGTAGAACAGCGCCTCCCGCTCAGCGTCCCAGTCGGCGATAGCACTCATGACGTTGCGGTGGAAGGGGATGGTCAGACCATGCCTATGAAGGTGGTCGCCTTTGGTCTAGCACAGCGATCTAAGACGAGGGGGATAGAGCGCACCATTTAATGTCAGCTTGCCAGATACACAAGATGAAATATCTCTCGGTCAGACAGGAACTGTGGAGGTACGCAGGAGGGGCGTCCGTGATGTTCGCCAGCACAGCTAGCTTTCCGCGGTCAGGACCCTTCCCACGAATCCTGAAAGCGGTGTACCCCGCGGACGGGCCGAACTTGTAAACGTGGTTGAACAGGTCACCGTTGATAGGATCGGTGCAGGCGTGGGCGGCGCTGAGGCTGGCGCCTTTGAGTGCAGGGTCCATGTCACGGTAATGCGCCTGTCCGAGAACATTGAGGGTTTCAGGGTCGAGAATTGACAACATGTCGGCGTCGGTCTTTGCGACAATGTACTCGACACCGTTGACCTTGTTCATCGAATGAGAGGATGGGACGGTGACTCCAGGCATGTTAGGCGTCAAAGTTACGGATACGTCGTCTTCGTCATCACGATGGGGGGTCATCCCAGCTGCACGTTTGAAGAAAGTTGCGAACTTTTGGAAGAAGGTCTCGCAAGGGTCGCTGCTGTCGAACGAGAAGGGCACCCTGGTGCCAGTCTCCGCTATGGCCTGCTCGGCCTCGGGACACGCCTTCCTGTTCATATACCACACCTCACCGTTCGGTTTTATATCGAACTTGTGGTTAAGGCCCAAACCGTCGAACCAATGCACGGGTTTCCATTCGTACTGGTATTTCGTCGGGATGGTGAACGTCCCCGGTCCGGTACGATAGAGGACGCCGGAAAGCCAGGGTGGAATATGGCCTTGTACGTCGAGCTTGATAGGGTTTGGCTGTTCTGCTGTATTGTTGAGACCATGAGAGGCTTCAGACTGGAACTTTTGTGATCTGTCCGACATGGGCGAGGTGGTGGTTGGGCGCAAAGGTGATACTGATGAGCGAATCTTGGCGGTCGGAGCGCGCGATGGTGGTGGTGGGGTGAATATCCGACGCTTATCTGAGGTGGGGGCATATACTCAACCTGGGTGGATCGTCCTCTGCTGCCGCTCAGGGATGGACAGGAGGGATTAAATCTGGGGGAAGAAGTCGAAATCGTGATTTGTTATCTTGGCCGATCAACACCGGAACAGCGGGATATGCTCAATTTGTCTTCCGTCTCCAACTGACCATGCCTGCACCCACCCCGGTCCGTAACCTTTAGCCTTCTCTCCCAGCAACCACCACCTCTCTCTTCCATGTACGAACACCTCGAATCCCTCGTTCCAAACCATTCCTTTGAGCGCGACTTTGTGAGTTGGCAATGCACATAACACCACAGTCCGATCATATAACTCTCTCTCTCCAGTGTTCAAATTTCTTTTGCTGCGGTCAATCCCTCTCGGATTTACATTTGCTGTTGGCCCACTTTGAGCAGTCTCATCTCATTTCCCCCGGCCCATCCACTCTCCGTTCCTCAGTCCCTAATGGACAACTCGCTGCTCTCCCCGTTGAACATGACCGTCCGTTATCTCCGTCGTCCAATGCTATGTTTGACTATCCAAACTTCCATACCCCACCTCCGACTCCCGTTGAAGAATCATGCGATCCTATGAGGTCTTGGTTTGCCACGCCTCGTCCATTTGATTATCTCCCAATGTTCGACGACGATCATCCCGGCGCCTCGGCCAACCACCCAACCATCGTCGACCTCGAGCTGGACTTTGACTCAAAAAAAACTCATCTGTGGGATTTCTTCCCCGACGATGATAGCGACTCGTCCTATTCATCAGAGGAGACGTCCGTGAACGCCAGCCGGTATCCACATGGTCGACCGGTGACGGAAGAGACGGCGTTTGCGTCAGCCTCGTTGCCCGTTTCGGTATGTTCGGTGTCTGTAACCGCTATCGTGCCCTGATCATTTTACCCGCCATCTTGCCTTTCGGCTAGTCTGGTGATAGGCCAACTTATCCTCCCTCACTCGATCAAATTCACACCAATGTGTTTGACCCGAAATCGGGCCAGTCGATCCCACCGGCCACAGCAAGAAAATCTGCCCGAAGAGGAACAAGGACAAAGATGTACAAATGTCCTGTACGTCTTTTGGTTTCCAACATATCGTTGTGTGGCGCGTCCTCATGTTTTCCTGCTCCCTATCTCCCTTGTTCCCATTCCATTTAGCGCACCGGCTGTCTCAAGGTATGTAATCATGGTTGCGACCTTCGCCTGTCCACGTACAAGCGGAATCACACTGACGGATGCTTTTGATTATGTATCTACAGTCTTACTTAAACCCAAACGGCCTCAAATACCATTTGGAGAAAGGCACCTGTGAGTTTACACCTGCTGGTGGGCGTGTGGCCAGACAATAGAGCGAGCGAGCTGCGTGTGAGACAGGGTCTCGGATGCAGTTGAAAAGTATTGTACAAATGAAAGCCTGGTGTAACTTAGTTACTAAGCCGTTGTTGTGTCGACATAGCGAGCTCCCCGCTGACCCTCGTACGGTGCAGCTGGGGGTGTTTGAAAATTTTGGACGATATATTTTCGCGATCTCTCTACCGCCAGTAATCACGGGGTCAGTGGTCACCGGTGAGGCCACAGTTGTACACGTGACCGCAACGGACCGCGCGATCCGATTTTAGGGAAACCTCTCTCTTAAGGCTCACCACCCCTTCCCTTTAGCCTCAGACACCGACCGAGCAAATGTCGTGGTGATCTTTCGTTTCTCTGACGAAAGCCTCTCTGCAAGTTTTCTAACCCGGTTCTTTTACCGGTCCTCCCTCCTCCGACTACGGAACAATCCACTGACCTCATCTCGAGTCAGCCCACCTGCTCTCCCGCTCTGCGCACACCATCAATCCGCTTTGCCCTCTGTCTGTCGCTCCCCAGGGATTTGCTTCCCTCCGGAACATCCAATGTTGTCCGATTTATCTTCTCCAGTCCTCTCTCTCGCTGCAGACGTCGTCAAAGATCTCGAAGGCGAGGACGCCGTGTTCAGTCTATGGAGTGGTGAGCGCGTTCTCCCATTGCCAATTGTCCTTCCTCCTTTCGCTCACTGCCATCCACGGCGATTAGTGTTTACAAAGTGTAAGAACTCCCTTCAGGATGGCCGTCGACTCGAGAATCTCTCCTGGCGGCTATGGCATCGCAAGATGTCCGCATCTGTTGCCTCCCCAACCCAACCTTCACCTTCCTTTGCAACGGAGATGACACCTTCTTCGGAAGCTGACCTTCCTCTTCTCGTATCTCCAACCGCATCGCCAGTACTCGGAGTTACAGTAAGCCCAATCCCGAAAGGTACCGTTTCAAGTACCCCCACTGCCGTTATTTGTCCGCTAATGCTCATATGTTAGGCATCCCCTCTCCCATAATCCATCCGCTCACCTCCATGTCATCTTTCGATACTATCGCTTCCCCAAGACCCCGATCGTCATTCCCTGCCGGCAGAATCATCTGCGACATTCTCCCGGACAAAATCTCCTTACCCCGAAGAAAGCCTTCAACGCCTGGTGTTTTGACGTGTACCGTCGACATTGCGAGTCCGTCACCTGTTCCTTCGGCCACGGTTTCTACATTATGGGCTCCTGCAACCCTTCCACCAACAGAGATCTCAGCGGCCGGCGTTCTTCCGTTCCCGAAAGTGGTAATTGTGAATCCAACCCCACATCCAACTCCCCCCGCAACCCCGTTGCCCACGTATCAAGCCCATCACATTGGTGCGAACCCGATCAGTCACCTTCCCTCGCACTTGACGCCTGGTCGCCTACCGGCATCGCCTAGTCGGACTCCGGGTCTCGTCAGCGCCACTCCCGAATGTGCGGTTCCCAACGTCAACCTGAGCGCGGTGACCGCGTTGGCCGCGCACCACCGGTTGCAGGCTGTGCCGCCACATCTGGTCATCCCTCCCCAGTATGCTTCTAGACCCTCCGCACCGCAACTGGCCCGACAACCTCCAGGAATTTTCGGTTCCACCCGACCTGTGACTACCACCGCACCGAAGAACGTAGCAGTCCCCGAGTTCCCAGCAATGGGACAGCCTATTTTGAGCCACCAGTCACGGTTTTTTTTGCGAGAGTCACCTGAACAAATCGATTCGTCACCCGATCGAGCAGGAAGTACCCTCAGCTGTGGTGGTAGTGACGACAGGTCAAATAACGGGGATGACAGTTCTGAAGTTAAAGCCCCGTTGACCGTAACCGCACCAAGGACCACGTCAGAAAGGTCTGACGGCCTGGGTGTGGTGGACGCCTTTGCGGACCCTGGGAAAGCGCTCACTGTGATGTCCAGTTCGGTCGGATCTAGGGATTCAAAGGATTCTGCCTACTCTCCCCGAAACAAGGAGGATTCGACCACCTGCACTAATATCGCTAACGCTACTGGAGCTACTACGGCAAAGAGGAGGTCCGGTCACCAGGTTGCCGCCCGGCCAGCACGTCCACTTATTGCGAGAATGAACTCGAGGACGGCTCAACAGAAACGCACGAAATCCACCTCGAACATGCTTACGACCGCAAACCTGGCGATGGCGCGCACGACCTCTCAGCGGGACGAAGCAGTGACAAGACTAGATCCGAAAGACAAGACCACGGACCCACCTTCCCCTGTTGCTCCGGCACAGCCAACCCTAACCCCCACGAAGGCTACAGTCACAACGGGGCAACAGGATCCCCCCGCACCCGCCCCTAAGAGGAGAGGAAGCAGTACAACTTCTCACGAGAAGCGACTGTCTACTGGCAATAAGGTCGACCTCCATCATCCATCCAAGCCATCCCCTGTCGAGAAGAAACCCTCCATTCCTCAATCCCAACGCCGCGGAATCGTCGTGGAGGATGACAATTCCTCGTCCAACTCCGAGTTCGAGACTGAGGAATCCGACGACTCCGAATGGGCTTCTGAGGAGGTCAGCCAGGTCGAGGACGATAAACCTCCCGCCAAGAGTAACGGAAAGAACACCGGAAAGGGTAAGAGGAAGGTTGAGGATGAAGCAACTCGTCGGGCACGGGTAGCTGTTGAGGAAACAGACCGGAAGCACCGCGACAGGGAAATGTTCGCCAAACTTCCGAGGAAGTCCTACACAAACCTGCCAGAAGGTGTCTCCGGAGTCGGCGGTGTCGAAAGTCTCTATGGTCCACCTAGGACGAGGAGCGGCCTCCTGACTCAGTTGCTGAACCCCGATCCAGCGATCTTCCCCGCCAACCACCCGTACAGGATGAGCCTCTCCAGCCAGGACGTCACTGCGTATTCGAGAATGATTCCTACTTTGCCGATGACCCGCGTTCAGGCTGCTATGCCCCAGGCAACGAGGACCCAGGTCACGGTGAACAATCATCCGAATATCCAGCTCAATGGCAACGGAGCTGGTCCCAGCGATCTGCGAGCCAGCGGCAAATACCGGCCTCGGGGTCGACCCGATGGCGCTGAGATGGATGATAGCGATGGAGAGGATGACGATAATAAGCTAGAGGTATCAACCAGTCTCGCGCAGCAACGATTAGCCGCCTTGGTAGGACCCCGGCGGCGCGGACTTCCAAGACGGCAAAACTCGGATCCGCGACCTCAGTCAAGTCTCTCCCCGAATATCCTCAACCACCAGGTCGTCGACCATCCAACTGTGGGCAACTCCAACCACGTCGCTCCCATTCCTCTCCATCATCCATATAATCTACCTCCTCCTACTGCTCCCTCCACTCCACGGACAACTAGGAGACACATGCTGTCGACCGAACTTTCTGAGAGTCTTAGGAGGAACCTCCTTTGGGAAAGGCAGGTGTCAAAGGTTGGAGGTCAGCCGTATCAGAGGCGCCCTGTCAGCGCCCTGAACCCCGGCCTCCGGCCGCTGACCTCTGTTAATGAAGGTCAAGCTTCTGGCTCGGGAAGCGGAGATACAGACAGCCCTAAGCCCGAAAGTAAGGAGGAAAGGAGGAAGAAGGCCCTGGAGAGGAACAGGAGCTGGGCTGACGAGTATCACTACTCAGGCTGGTAATCCTTCGTCGCTTCCGCGGGACGCACAGTTGCGTTATTCCTCGTTTCATTATCCGGGTCATCTCCCACTCTCAATATCCTCCGTCCCCCTACACTACACCTGCAGCCATTTACCTCCTTGTTTTCCGTCGTGCTCTTGCTTGCGTCTGGCTCTCGTTCATTTTCGTCATCTTCCTATGTGTACTATGGCCGTCGACGGCACCGTCAATTCCCTTCTCCTTCCCATGTCGCACGCATCAGCATTCTTCTATCCACTTGTCATACCCCACACCAAGCATCGATCCGCACACATCCACCAGCAATCACATATCTATACTCACTGCTTTCACGTACGTATTTCCCCGTTTCGTGCTTCTCCCATCTCGGGCTCTTCAACACGGGGAAGGGTGGGGTACTCCACCGGTTAGTATCAGCCTCGACTTTTCTAGGTTCTCCGGGTTGGACATTTCATCGTTCCCCTTTAACTCCCGTCTTCCTGTTCTTTTTTGAGATTTGGTTTATCTATTCTCGCTGCAGCCTCGTCAGCTCGTATTCGTATCAGCCTTTCCATTTGTTACATTTCCTGTATAATGTGTACTTGTTTCTGGACGTACGATACGCCTTATATTCTTCTGCCCACTTTCCGATCGGTTTTCCTGTCTATCGGCTTTCTCGAAACAGGTTTCGTTCCCTTTTTCCGTTGTGAAAACAAAAGCGTCTTGTGCGAAGGCGCTTCTCTGAGTTCCTTTGTTCCTCTCGGGGGATTCAGACTGTTGCGTTTTTCTCGATCACTTTGCCAGGGTCCGACAAAACCCATTTGCCCTTACACTTGTTCCGTCCATCCACTCACTCCGCTCACGAGTTCATTGCGTCTTGTCCCGTTGCAAATATTGTCATGTATCGATTCAATCTCCCGTCTCTCTTCTTTCATCCTCTTGTGCATTTCAATACCTGCCCTGAACAAAATTGTCGCATTGCTTTCCGACACTGAACATCGAGGGGACCCCCGGACACGAGGGCATACAGCCTGTTCCACCCAGACAACCTACCGCCTGCATTGATCATAACTTTGGATCATCGGTGGTGATTGTGGACTGAATTCCATGAATGTGAATGCTGAAAAACGTCACGGTGCTATTTGGACTTGGAATAACGGCATCGGAGAGCAGGAGAGAAAGGTGGTGGTACGTCGTCCACAATATATATACATACAGGGATACATCTCTGCACAAAAGAGCTGCCACGTCGTCGGGCATTGACTCTTCGTGGTCTTGATAATAGGTGTTTGTGAACATAATTCTGCGTCGAGACGGTATTATTATAGAACCCAAGTTCTGACAGTCGTATGGTACATGAGAAAACAGCGAAAACCAGAAATGCGAGTCGTGCAGAACCCAGGTGTCAAGAGTGAAAGATGGTGATAGTAGCAGGAATACATAAAGCGCACAGAAATAGCAGATGTTGGGCTTTGTTGTGGCAAGTGAGATCATTGGGTCAGACCAACAGGGGACGGGGGTGGGGCGAGCGGGTGGAGGTGTCAGCACACCTGGGAGAGTGACCCCAGAGGAAGAGGTTCAGATTCTTCGACAACCTTCTTCTCCCTGCTGCCGCGTCTGATCACAGTGTACGTCGACGAGAAAGACGAGAACTCCGCGCATGGGATATCCCCTCGAACGTAGATGTGGGTAGCGAACGCTCGAAAACGACCCGTTGTCATGTTGGCTGACGCCAATGCAGTGATATGGTAGGTCGTGTCGGCTGGCACGTTCATGGAAGCGATCGAATCTTCTGTCGTTGTGTGACCAGGTTCCCTGTGGCGGGGTAAATTCACAAACGTTGAAATAATCGGTCGACTGAATATACCAAAAACACAGGAGCGAAGCTTACCACATCATGAGATGCTGGAAGCTGTGTCCAGTTTGCTCGAGATCGACGCCGAAGTCGTCCATGATTGCAATGTAATTTTGGAGTTCATCAGCTGGGGGTAGCTGGGCGAACCAGCAACGTTTTCGGCATTTTGGGAGGTCAACCCAACCGCACGTTGTAAATGACATCCTAAACAGAAACGTTTGAACGAGAGGAGGGAAGACGGCCGGGGATTTCAGAGGAGGGTGAGGTAAGGAGGTGATAAGACCCCATCCCCGTGGCTTAAGTATGGCATCGGGCACGGGCGGACGTGTAGGGTGAGGGACCATGACAAGATGTCACTTGTAATGATGGAAACACGAGACCGATTCTTCGGCGTGTCCGTGAGGACATGGGGAACCGCTTCGAGGGACGATTTGACAGACGTGAGGAGAAAGCAGATGTTTGGAGGCCAGAAGCTCCGACAATCAACAGCTGTCCGTGCCTGATTGGCCGTGCACCGACCAAAATCCCCACAAAATCTGGGCGATCGCCGCCAGTCACGGCAAATGCTCGCGGTGGGGCCAAAGCCAAACAGAAGGGTACCGGAGTTTTGTTTGCTGTGACCCCCACCCAAGAAAAGAGATCGACAGATGAGTGGTGGCATACAAGCAGCAGTCTAAACCTCCGGGGAGATGAATGGAAGGTGACGGAAAGAGGGGGCAGTGTTGCCGGCTACTCGGGATTACTGATTCCGTCGCGAGACTTTAAAATGTAAGGCATGAGGAAGTCGTAAGGAATAATCGAGCGTACGGCTGGCTGATGCATGACATCAGGCATGCATCGATCCCGGGATCCAAACTCTCGTCAAGCCGTGACTGCAGTGCACATCTATCCAGTACCGGAAGGTTCCAAGTTGAAAAGAGCGGCCTCTGCGAAACCTGGCCTTGAGTACTTGAGTCTTGACCGCCCATCACATTTTAGTGGACATTTTCCGCTTCATCTCCCACAAGACACCATGGCAGGCTCTCACCCACGGGATCTTTACCAAATTAAGGTCCCACCGAAGGTCATCCAGATGGAAGGAATTGTTAGAGATCTCCGAAGGGATGATGGGCAAGCTCGGAATCGGTATGATCTATTCCGTAATTCAGCTCACGTGACCAGACGCGACCTCAAACTTATCATTTGTCCAGACGCCTGGATCTCAATTATTGCAGCTAAGGAGGAAACAGATTTAGACTATTTCACAGTTACATCCCAGAAAGCAGCAACGGTTTGAACAGGTGGCCGACAAGTCCCCCTGAACGTCCAGGCTGGAATAAATCGAGACCCACTACTGTCCTACTGGGCGCGGGTTCTGATCCCGTTGGATAACAGGGAGAAATGGGGGACGCGAGCTGTTTTGAACCTCGGAGAAATGGCGAGTCAGCCACGACCAAACAGAACAAAAACCACTCGCCTACCCAGCCATAGTCAATGCCTCGGCTTGGGATGGGGTGATCCACGGCAGCCAAACCGGGGTTCTTTGTCGATCCATTTCCAACTCGCAGTCGTCGCATGGATCCACGCAAAACCAGGTCCCCATTACTTACCGGCTCCTGATTGAGGCGACAACAGCGGAGTAACTGGATGACCGTTATGCTTGGACTTGCTGCATTGCGTCGCTTGGTGCCATGGTTCGGGTCTACCAATGTCACGTAGATTCACTTCCTACAAACGTGAGCCAAGCCGGGAGGGGAGTCTGTTGAGAGGTGCCAACTGCCCCGTGGGTGCGTGGAATTTCCGCAGTTGTTGTCCTGTAGACTTCCGTGGAGATTCGGGAGCCGTTAGCGAAGTTCAACGCAGATGTCGAGCTGTGGTACGACTCCTAAACATTCTTGTAATGGCGTGAGACGTTGATGCTGCGGAAAGATATATGAGTTTGTCACGCAGACATCTAGTATCAGAGCGTTAGCGGGCAGGATAGGGGGCTATACGTGGACTCACGCGCCCGTGAACGGGTGCCAAAGCACCAGGGAGCTTGGCGACATGGCAGCCAAAAATCTGGACTCTGGTGGTCTTCAACAACGTTTGGAGTGCTACCCCTTGCTGCCAGGTATCGTGAATGACCCAGCTTGAGGAGTCTGAGTCACTCATCGGAAAGCTAAGGAGGCATACACATTGACCCGGTGATCCGTTTGTGGACCGCCACCGGGTGTGGGGAGGCATGCTGGCATTCCTAGATGGTCCGCAGTGGGTGCCCATTGAATAATCTGACTGTCCATGACTCCGCAGCCATTTCCAGATGGACTTAGGTGCCGAGTCAACCAGTCATTTTGTGACGCCACCTACAACTGACGCGTGTCTCCGGCAGACGAGATACTCTTGTCTCGATCCCACAGTTCCCACGCTTTCTAGCCATATCTCTTATATAATCTTCTCGTTCTGTGTCCTCAGTGTAAATCACTCGCTTTGCTTCATCCGAGTCAACTACCCCTCCATTCTTCCGACTGAGCCACCATGTCATCTGCAGAAGACGAGTTTCCCGAGACTGGGGAAGGCTCGTCCGCTTTCCCCTCCTCCAAGAAGCGAAAGGTCCAGCGTGCCTGCGATATATGCCGCCGAAAGAAAGGTCCGTGGTCACTCCTGCACTCGCTTAATCTCAAAATATATCAACATTGACCATGTCCCTCTTCCAGTTCGCTGTAGGTGCCCCGACTCACCGACACCCGTCTCAGCTGATCGCAATTGGTTATCTCACCCTAGGTGACGGCGGTCAGATGCCTGGAAAGAGGTGCTCCAACTGTGCCACGTATAACCTAGAGTGCACGTACGTTGAGGCAGCAAAGGTCCGTTATCATCTTTCCCGGTAGTCTGAAGCCCCCTGATACGCTCCTCCGTCAGAAACGCGGACCCCCCAAAGGGTGTGTCGTCTTGTCCTTCTCGACTACAAGGTGTTTATGCCCATTGCACCCACAGCTACGTAGAAAGCCTCGAAAATCGGCTCGAGAAAATGGAGAAACTTTTGCAAGCTGTGCGGAATCCATTTTCACCCTTTATCGACCCACTTTGACCCGCTATCCTCTTTTAGTTATGTCCAGATGCCGACTTCTCGAATGAACTCGGCGGTGCATTTGACAAGGAAAGCTGGTACAAGGATCGTATTGGCGGTAAACTCGGAACGATGGGTGGTGAACGACCTCTGAGTTCTGCTGGAAGTATGGAGAGTCATACCCCCACCAGAGAGGAAGATCTCCACTCCAGTGACGACGAATTCGCCACAATCAGCATAACCGACGAGCTGCGACGGCTGTCTATTGACCGCGGAAATACCAGATTTTTTGGAAAGTCCAGCGGCGTGGTGCTAATCCAAACTGCAATGGACATGAAGAAGGAATTCAACAACCCTGCTGGAGCGAATCCGTTGAATCAGACAGGGGGCAGTACCCAACAAACGCCTGACGACCACCTCCCTTCTCGTCGCCCGGAATTCTGGCACTTTGAACCGGCAAGTATTTTCCTCTATCCTGTAACCTTGAGCGTCCATCCTGATGGCCTGACAGTGGGTCATTCCCAAACTCGAGGATCCAGAACCACACTACCAGTTCCCTGATCCTGAACTGCTTACGAGCCTCGTAGACCTCTACTTTGCGAATATGAACCCCTTCCTCCCCCTCTTACATCGACCCATGTTCGAGAAATCACTCGCTGATAATATCCATCTTCATGACGACGGCTTTGGCGCTGTCGTGTTACTCGTGGCCGCAGTCGGCGCTCGCTTTTCCGACGACCCGCGCGTGGCACTGCCAGGAACTGATGCCATGCACTCAGCCGGTTGGGCATGGTTTAATCAAGTGCAGATGGTTCGCCGGTCACTCTTTTCGCCTCCGAGTCTGTATGATCTCCAGATATACTGCGTACGGGATCACAGTGCCACTTCTCAGGTTTCATTCATTCTCACATGATCCATTGGATAGCTATCTGCCCTGTTCCTGCAAGGTTCTTCGGCTCCGCAGTCGTGCTGGACTATTATCGGTATTGGTATTCGACTGGTGCAGGACGTTGGCGCTCACAGACGGAAGGTCTATGGAAGCAATCTGACAGCAGAGGACGAGCTCTGGAAACGAGCTTTCTGGTACGACCGTTCCTGAGAGTATTATTGGCGTTCAAGCTAATAGGCTACGCAGGGTTTTGGTAGCTCTGGATCGTGCGGCAAGCTCTGGCCTTGGACGTCCCTGTGCCCTGCAAGACGAAGAGTAGGTTCTATTCGAATAAGATTTGTGACTCTTGAGGTGCCTAACAGCCCATTTCGATCCTAGTTTCGATCTGGACCTACCGGTGGAATGCGATGACGAATACTGGTCACCGCCGGATCCCAAAGACGCCTTCAAGCAACCACCTGGAAAGCCGTCAAAAATGTCCCATTTCATCGCATATCTGAAACTGAGTCAGATCCTGGCGTTTGCACTCAGAACAATAGTAAGCTCTACCGCCTCGTTTTATGCCGCCATTCGTTGAACAATGATCTCCAATAGTATTCGATCAACAAATCAAAGGCACTGCTTGGGTTCGTCGGCCAGCAGTGGGAACAACACATTGTCGCCGAACTTGACTCTGCTCTGAACAAATGGGTCGATTCTGTACCAGATCACCGTAGGTTTTTTTGCCGAACTGTTGTTTCTCATTCTCACTTTCTTGCGCAATGCCAGTACGGTGGGATCCGCACCGAGAGGACACAGTATTTTTCCGTCAATCGGCGATCCTTTATGCCACCTACTACCACCTCCAAATTCTCGTGCACCGTCCTTTTATCCCGTCCCCCAGAAAACCCTCGTCCCTCTCTTTCCCCTCGCTTGCAATCTGTACGAATGCCGCCCGGTCATGTAGCCACCTGGTCCACTACTCGAGAGAGAGGCTAGGAGCGGTTTTGCACCATTTAACGGTAATCCACTCTCATGACAACAAAGTCGAATTACGTGTTGATTGATTTGTTTCTCCTCAGATGCCAATATTTACCTCTGGCATTGTTCTCTTGTTGAACATATGGGGTGGGAAGCGTTCTGGGATCAATATCAATCCCGTGAAAGAGATGGAAGATGTCCACCGATGTATGAATGTGCTCAGTCAGTCGGAGAAGAGGTATTTTTGTAGCTCTTGGTTGAAACCTAATACTGACTATGGACGACCTAGGTGGCACTCCGCTGGAAGGCTTTGGGATATCCTGTACGAACTCGTGAGTGTTGGAGACTTGCCACTCCCTCAAGCGAGCTCCAGCCCATCGAACAAACGAGAACGTGACTCGGATGGTCCCTTGAGCGCGGAGGCGTTGAACACAAATACCTCTCCGCCCATGGAAGGTTCCCGGGTGATTGCTGGTTCTCGTCGTGTCTCTGGAGCGAAGAAGGCGATGCAAAAACAGACGGTAATGCAGGAACCCGTCCAGCCGGGGAACGAGTTTCAACTGCCGATTCACACCCACGATCTGGGGAAAATGCCACTCCATCCGATAGTCGAGTATCCTGCTGGGGTCGGACCTTCCTTAATGGGCCAGGGCCAGGGCCAGGTCGGACAATCAAACCAAGAACAGCCTTTACAACGACACTGGGCTGACCCATCATCATTTGGCTACCTGAACGTCCCGATCATCGGTCCTACTGTTCCTCCTATGCCTACAGAAGGCATACCTGCTAATGTAGGCAGTGCGGGCACATCCCTACTCTCGATTGACCCTCTCATCTACGATGACATGATGTCCAACTTTGGTGGTGGCCTCTACGCGAGTGCGATTACGTCTGGGAACGGCGGACAAACGTTCGGAAACTTGTTGGGTGGTGGATTTGGTCTCTCTTCCCTCGCCCAGGGTCAACCTGGGCCCCAATCCCAGGTACAACAACAGCTCAACCAATCGATGGTGATGGACATTCCGGGGAGTGAAACTCTGACTAACCCTGACATGTTGGCGATGTGGACGAACGCGCCAAACGGGTTTGAGTGGGTTCTTTTCTAATCCCTCTCCCTGCCCATCGAGTTGCTAATAGCACACGGCCTCTTAGATGGGAAGATTGGGGAGCATATGCCCACAACTTCAGCGATATCAACCGAAACAATTAGGATGATAGGAGTGGATGTAACACCAGGTGGTTTTTGTCTTGAAGTAGGATGTCCTGTAGGTGATTTTGATATCTTTACGATGTCGATGTCACGTACCTCGTCCTCTTTTTTGGTCGCATAAACCTCCATAAGCTCGTCTTTCAGTAATTCAGTAGTTAGCTAATATCTATGTGCTCTTGCGATCCCCTACTCTGGTCGACGATAGGATGAATGATGATTGCTTTCCATATCAGGCAACAACTGGCTTCGATAAAAAAAACCCTCAAATCGCGGAACTCTCATCCCATCCAAACGGATTACCTCGCAAACACAAAGAAAAAAATCGCTGGTGACTATGGCCGAGTGGGACCTCTCTCAAAAGATCATCCCGTATCTGGACAGACATTTGGCGTTTCCTCTCCTCGCGTATCTTACCGAGACTGGTCTCTTCCCAGAAGAAGAGGTCCAGGTGGCCCAGTATGAACTCGCGAGGAAGACGAACATGGTAGACTATGCAGTCAACCTGTTTGAGGCTGTGTATCCGGGAAAAGAGGTCCCAGCAGGTGAGTTTCACCCGTCCACTTTATGACTTGGGAGAGAGTGGAAGGCTGATGGTGGTTTGACCATTTAGAGTTCGATAGCAAGAGACAAGAGGCACTCTTAACGAACGAGAGGTTGCAGCAGGAAGCCGAGGCGGTTTTGGGCGTGATTGAGAACCCCGATGTCGCTCAGGCCCTGAGACAAGACAAGAACCAAAATCTTCAGTACCTCAAGGAGAACTACAACGTGGGTTTTCTTCACACGAAAGAAAAAAAAAACGTCACAGCTATCACCGCTGTGCTTCTAGCGTGTTGTTTATACATTCTGACATGCTGGTTGTGCTTTAGGTCAACCTGGAACAGATCACCGCACTCTACAACTTTGGACAGTTCCAATACACGGTCGGGAACTACAGTGGAGCGACGGATTACCTCTACCACTTTCGTATCCTTTCCACAGATGCGGACTTGAACACATCCGCGCACTGGGGTAAACTCTCATCCGACATACTGATCGGAAAGTGGGATGTAGCCCTGGAGGAGCTGAACTCACTCAGGGATGCGATTGATTCGAGATCGACGCCTCTCCCTGCGTCAGCGTCGGCTGCCGACCCTGCGGCTTTGGGTCAGCTGCACGCCAAGACATGGTGGTTGCACTGGTCCTTGTTCATCTACTTTAATCACGATCAAGGGCGGACGCTCCTCCTCGAAACCTTCCTTTCCCCGGCTTACTTGAACACGATCCAGACAAGTTGCCCATGGATACTCCGGTACCTAGTCGTCGCTTCGATACTGTCCCGCAAAGCGCCATCGCAATCGTCCAGAGTTCGGCATTCGATACGAGAAATCGTCAAGATCGTCCAAATGGAGGAATATCAGTACACCGACCCGGTGACGAGGTTCCTGAAAGAGTTGTACGTGGAGTTCGACTTTGAGGCAGCTCAAAAGGCGTTGAAGGAAGCCGAGAAGGTGGTGGCGAACGACTTTTTCCTGGGCCACTTTGGGGATGACTTCATGGACAATGCGAGGTACTTGATCAGCGAAGCTTATTGCAGGATACATCAAAGGATCGATATTGGGTGCGTACTTTGACTTCATTTCACTTTGGGACGGGTTTTAGGTTTGGCTGTGAAGCTTGGATATAGGGTGTGCTTCCGAGTTGGCAGGCTTCGTCACCGATCCCCCGCTTGTGTTGCTTGGGAATGATCCCTCCCTGTCAAACCGCCTTTGTTTTGTCTGTGACTGAATGAGGAACACACGCTAACATGATTTCACTGTGCACGCGTATGCGCGTTCGACTCGATATATGAATGCTTCTTTCAATTGTTTGATTGGCCGGGCCTCGTGTACAGGGACCTGAGTGATCGTCTCAACCTATCTCGGGACGAAGGGGAGAAATGGATCGTGAATCTGATCAGGGAGACGCGTATGGGATCAGACGCGAAAATTGACCTGGAGAAGGTGCGACATGTGTTTTTTATTCGTGGTCGCGTTTCAATTGTTCGACGTCATACCCAACGTCCGAACCCTCGCAAACCATGCCTACCTTGGGGATGGTGAACCCCGTTCCGGTTTGGGCTTGGCGCCACTTTGGATTGGAGGAGTCCAGCCCTCGGGGTTTATATTCGACGGCTGGGTTCCCTCGTCTGCTATTCACCGTTTTGTTATCTCCTTGTCGGTCGGTGGTTTGATTGGACGATTCGCTAACCTTTTTACGCTCCTGGGACCGGTGTCGTCCTCGTTGAACGTACAGAACGTTATTACCATCAACCGGCCACCGCTGCCAATCTACCAATCTGTCATCGAGAAAACTCGTGGGTTGGCGTTCCGAACGCAGGCGATCGGCGCAGCGTTGTCTAGAACTTCTCAACAGCAGCAGCAACAGCAACAGCAGCAGCAGCAGCAGAACCAGCAACGAGAGCAGGGGCAGCAAGCAGCTTCCCAAGCATCCGCCACAGGGGTCGTCGGTAGCAGTGCTGGGGTACCGCTGCAAGGAGTCTCCGGAGAGCTTCCGGCGGTGGTGGAGGGAGTCCGGTGATTTTCGTTCGGTTGTGATGTCACTATCGCCGTCGTCGCCTTATTGGCAGTGTATGGTAGCGTTTATGAATCATCTCGCACTTTCTGTGTGGAACGTACAGGTGTTTGTCCGTCTCATCGGACTCGGAGACGGGTCGTGAGGGGGAGAGAGTGAGTGGCGCGGACTAGAGCAGTCGATGTTGTATGTACATATGGTTTACCAAACTGTTCCGGCGATGGGATGGAAAACGTCTTTGGATGGTCAACGTGTCTATGATCGAGGACGCGTGGGGTGTCATATCAACGAACCTAGAGAGCGGAAGAAATTGTGGTTGGCTGAGCGCGGGGCGGTCCGACAGACACGAGGGTTTGATAAGAATACAATCCAGTAGAATCTCGGACGGCCACTTCTCCCGGACAGGGCCAACACGAGTCTTCGCTTTAGATTCGCGAGCAAGTGAAGGTCGCGACCCTCAGTCGCCGGTCTCGGATGAATACAAAAATGTTTCATCACTCGATGACATGGGTACACACTTCTCTCGTTCGCATGCGTGTTTTTCATTTCAAAAGTACTTACATGTATTATTGTTGCGAGGGGGGTGGCCGGAATGATATCATCGTTTTCTCCCGACCGAAAGATAGGTAGGCACGGTATACAAAACTTTTCACATCTGTATTGGATGCAGGTGTTCAAAGTCGAGGCTAAACCCAACCCTGAGATGGAGAGCGAACTGAGGGGCCAGCGGGAAACCGTCTCCCCGCAACCCCGATGCAAAGTTGCCCACCTCCAGTCTTTGACATCCCAACCTTGCCAAAAGAAGGCAAGGCAACAGGGGTGATAACGACGACGTAGCCAATGGCGAACAAGGGGCCAGGGGAGATACGTCCTATCCGAATTGACCGCACCCGCTGTTCAACTGGAAGCACTTCTCGCCCATCTTGATAGAAAATCATGATGTATGCCGTCACGGCTTTGGAAGATTCCCCCACAAATCCCATCCAATCCGGAGGCCCGGAGTTCCTTGTCCGAGCATGCTACTTGACCGTGGGATTCCTTCCCGGTACAACTCGGGATTGCGTGCTGGTCGGCCTGAATCTTGATGGACGCCAGCCAGGAATCGCGTCTGTCCTGACCAACGCCCACACCGTTCGCAAAGAGGATTAATGAGAAAACGTGATTGAACATTAGACGAGTTTGTATACAAGAGAAGGTGTAGAGACAAAGGCTCGTAACCTAGAGTGAGTGTGATACAGCGTTCTTTGGTTTTGCTATGGAATAAAAAATGTCTAAGTGCTTGCGCGTTTTGGGTTCACCGGAGAGGGGGAGGGGAGTCCGGAGATGCCGGCAGATCCGGGTGGGAGCTGATGCGAGTTTGGATAGTTCGGAAAAGATGCGACAGGGGGGGGACGGATGGGTATGATGTCGTCGTGATAAGCGTGCGGGAACCAAAACCAGAGCATCAAAATTGATGGGCGTGGGCAAAAATAGACACAAGAAGCGGGAAAGGTGTGAAAACAAGGGAATGAGAGCTGTGAAACATGAGGAAAGCAAAGAAGGTTGCGAAAACGAATAATTATAACAAGGAAAGGCGACAGGAAGGGATGAGAGTGGTTGCAGGTGCGAGTGTATGCAGGTTAACGGGGCGATTCGATTGAATGGATGGGGTCGTAAATGGTGTGGTCGTTATGATGGGTATCGGTCAATCTGGAGAAATAGATAAGGAAAGGAATGAATTGAGAGCGATAAGGGGGTAATGACCTCAGAGACCAGTTGATTAATGCGGCTAGTGGCTTTTGGGTTTAGACAATTCCAGATTTCGTTAAAAACCTCCGAAGCAGCCCTCATCGGCGAGGAGGTTATTTCGCAGTGAGCAGTCCGAGAATGAGGACCGGCTACATGTGCGGTCGAGAGCGGTCGACGGCTGTTTATGATGACGCCTGACACTGCGTTTCCTGTGTTTCGAGTCGGGTGAACCGAACGATGGGGGAAGCGGGGCCAGTCCGTCGCTACTCTCATCCGAGGAGGAAGAGGACGAGGTGTCTTGCATCAGGGGTGGCGGGAGTAGACTGTCCGTCGGGTCGTCGCCAAAAAGCGTTCTCAAACCGCCGAATTCATTCTGACTGTGGCAGTTTCGATCAAGTGTGTAGGTTCTGCCTGGGCAGCCTCGCGCAGGAAGAGCGCACGAGTTAGGAACGACCACAATAGGGGAACGGTCGTAGATGGAAGGTGAGTGAGCCACAAAAGTCTTTGAGATGTTTGGGGAAGGGGGGAAGTGTACGGCGGTCTGTTTGCGTTCCCTGTCTAGTGTAGAAGGGTTTCGCTTGAGGATTGGGCGAGGGGTGGGGGGAGGGGTGGAGTTGGGAGTGGAGAACATGAGTGAGGATGAGGACTAGTGAAGAGGGATGAGAGGCGGGGACTGGGCTGTCGGGAGGGGAGGAGGAGGGAGAGGGACGCGGGTTATAAATGGGAGGGCATTCTGGCAGAGAGGAGGAGAGAAAGGTTATGGTTATGGATCGAGAGATAGATCTCGGCTGACTCCGTTCCGATCCATTAAAAAACATTTTCCAAAAAAAGAAACAGAAACAAAAGAAATTCGAACAAATTCTTGTTTTTACCGATGTCCGCAGATCCTCGTCCGACCCCTTCCCAGTCCTTGGCTGGCGTCCGTCTCAACTTCTCTCCGTCTTACATCCTCATAGGCGTGTATAGGCTTTCCGCAGATGCCTCTATAGGCCTACCCGTCTGGAAAAAGTGCAAGCATGGTTTCCTCAGGGGTGCGCTCGTTGGGCTGGCATGGGTAACCGGTTGACCGCCACCGACCGACCCCGTTTCCTGACCGTCTCGTCTCTCCAGGCGTTCTTCACGTTCGGAATTCAAAAGAGCTTCATCCAACTCTTCCTGTCAAAGTGTGTTCAGTCCTCGTGACATATCATGACATTCATTCCCACCCCTCCCCCATCCCAGATCCGCACGCGCGACCGGTCTATCTGACCACTCCTTCTTTGGCTATACCGTCCCCTTTGGACTCACGACACGTATGCGCCTCCTACTTCCATATACCTACCATCTCGATCCTCACCTCCCAATTCATTCACCCCCTCAGTTGTTGCCCTCCTAGCCGTCGGAGATCAAGTGAACTTTATCCTCAATTTCTTTCTTCGTAGGAATATAACCATCGCCAAACAACGGGTATGGGACCAGACCGTTGCTTCGCGTGGCAAAGGCCCATCCTTCTGGAAGCCATATGTCGAGGAATGGGACCGTCCTCCGGTCATCACCAGACCCGGTTGGGACGCCTGGCTTAGTGGCTCTGTTCCTCGGTTCGTTATCCGTAGAAGTGAGTATCGGTCAGCCAATTCCCCTTCGTGGGTCGATCTTATTCGACGCGGCGGTCTGATCCGTTCTGCCCACGCAGTCCTCTTGTATCCGATCCAAATTTACCCCTTCATCGGTATCTTCATATCTGCGTATCTCAAGGCGCTAGGGACCGGTACCTATCTTCATAAACCTGTTCGTCATCGCTATCATCGCCTTCACCTTCGTACCATAGCCCATTGCTGGTGCAAATTTGCTGAAAACAAGGCTTGCAGTACTTTGAGGCCAAGGGGATGACAAAACTCCAGGTTGCAACGTTCGTCGAAGAACGCAAATGGCATTACAGGGGTGCGTGTTCGCGTTGAGCATGCGTGGTCCTTTAGTCTCGACTAACCTGATTGTGATGGTGTTACTCAGCTTTTGGATTCTGCGCGGCCCTGCTGGAAGGTCTCCCTATCGTTGGTGTTTTTTTCTCCGTGTCAAATCGTATCGTAAGTGAAATGCTTTCCGTTACCCAATCCCATCATTGTACCTGGCATGAACGTGCGCTCCCTCCCCTTGCATTGACGGCATCCCTTCGTTTCTTTTGATATCTGACTTTGATCGACTTGTTTGGTCTGGCTTGTTCTCCGTTGGGTTCTACTCGCTGACGGTTCTCTTTCTACCCCAACCGACTCGCTATCTCCATCCCCATCTACGCATCGCCGTGCAAATTTGCAGGGAGCCGCGATGTGGGCTCATGATCTCGAGAAGCACCAGCACATCGTCGCACAGCAAAAAGGCCTCAAACTTGATTGATCAGCAACCTATTCGGAAATTCTGCCACATGCACTATCATCAGTGCGCGGCTGTGGGTTGGGCTGACGCTTCTCACCGGGTTCCTTCCCATCGTTCCCCTTGCTAGTTTAGCTCCCTCCTATATTTTTCAGCGTTCCGGGTCTGCCGCAGCGCCGTTCCGCCTCACGGGCTCCACGGACGCAATCCATCAAACCTGCCACTGTATCCCTTTTCCATCTTACTGTGTATTTCTGCATTGCCCAAAAATCTCATTACAGTTTCGGAAACACACCTCTACTCGCGTGGAAAACCGGTTTCTCCGGCTGCTCTACTATATCACTGCTCGATCGTCCAACTTTTTTACTCATATACGAAGAGGCATACCATACACCGGGTGTCCGGCATACAAAAGCCCAAGCTTCAAAGACATTACGTAGGGAACCAAAGCGCGTACGACGCGGACCGCGTCCAGAGACGACGGGCCTAGATTCGCAAAAGCTCGGACATGAACGACCTCCTTGCTGGCATCTGCCAGATGGATTGAATTCGATGTTGAGCGGGACACGCTATCCCACAGCACAGCTGTCGATTGAGTCCGACTGACTGACGATTCAGTGACCACTTGAGCTTGGACGGCGAAACTCGCCGGTATCTGTCATGTGTTGAGTTACTCTGGATACTTTAGTGGTGTGGACCCCAGCGCTTAGAAACCGGATATGAAAATTGATCACGTACTTACCGTTGCCTACCGATCCGAGGGTGCTGTCCGGGATCCCGACTTGCTCAAACCACGTTTTGCTTTGCGTGATTTTCCCGGGTCCCGGTCCTCGTGGTATGTACGGTGTGTGTTGGTAGGGCGAGGGGAATGTCGAGGACAGATTAGATTAAGTACACCGTTTCATCTGAGACCACATCCCGATGTACGTACTCGTTGTGAAATCCACTGTTGAGAGCACTCCGAACATCTATTCCTGCCTGTATGATTGTGCAAATGTGTGCGTAGAAGACGGTAGGTTATTCCCGAGTTTGTACCCCTCCTTGGTCGTTCTCCAGGATCAGCGCTCTGATGGACGGAAAATTTTGCAGATGAAAGGGCGTCGATGCACCCTGGGAACGCGTGGTACACCATTCAGAATCACATCGCGAAGTCGGGAGTCGGAATTGGGGTCAGTCCTTGTTCTTGAATTCACGATCCGAAGAGAGACTCGAGGCCAAGCAAATCCAGCGTCAAAGAGGTCAGGGAAGACCGCTCACATGAATCGCTTCACATTGTGAGTTGAGAGTCGAGGGTCACTTGATAGCTGGACGAAACCTCGACTTTTGCGAGTTCACCCTCCCAGCTCACAGTTTTCTCATCAATTCATCGGCCGTTTGTCGAGCATCAATCCGAAACCTGGGGAACCCTCTTTCCCCGCACCCAGAAGATGTAAACAGATACCCAGCGGGGAGTGCATCAGCTGGATCAATCATGCGGGATACGTTACATCTTAGCGACAACTGTTGGAAAGTTACCCTCTCGTAAGTACTTACTACAACCGCAGCAGACTGAGGTGGTGATATCGTCTGCTGGCACCACCTATTCAAATTCAACCTCACAAGCGGTAACGTAATCCTCTTGTGAACAGGGCGGATTCCCGTACCGAGTCTACCGAGTGGCTCGCTCAAGATGCCTCGTACCGTGGAACCCTTCACCTACCCTGACGCTGTCACCCACTCCCAGGGGTCAGCTGAGCAAGGTCAGTGAAGTGGTGCCGGCACCCTTTGCCCCTTTCATTATAACGAAGCACCATCAAAACATTCTTCTAAATCCATGCCACACATCCGATTATATCCCTGCCAAGGCACAACCACCTATTTACGAAAACGTTCCTTCTTCCTGTCCCGTCCGAGCCTTTCGAATCCCCCCCCTCTTTTCTTCATGTCGTGATTATGAGCGCGCTTTACGACGTGTCCTGAGCTAACGGTCGTTCTTCTCCACCTGACCCCGGTATGGCCTACAACGTGGTATCTTGCGCCGACGACCAGCACGCTACAGTAGGTTTGAGCCTCCGCATTTAGCTCTGAATCCCGCTTTGTCAAACTGATGGTCTTGACATGGAGCTGGTATTGTGTCCTCACCGGAACTGTTGCTATTTTTAAACCGCTTCCTCCGCTCATTTATGCTCGCACCCAGTTTCTTTTGGGGTCAGAACAGCTTATCAAAAATCCCCCGTACCCTCCTATCGACCGGCAGACTTGACCATGGATCTGTTCTCAGAACCCTCGCCGATTCCTCCGGTCGTCGGGATGGATCTCATGCTCCACACCGTTACAGACTTGAGTCAAAGTCATTCGGTTCGTGGCAGCTCCAACACGTCAACGCCCCAATAGTTGAGACCCACCGACTAACCAACTTGAAACTGTTTCAAACCGTTTCAATTGGATTCTCACGGTTGGTGATACCTGCGACATCCGGGCTCGGGCTCGTGTGTCTCGTGCCACTGACTTCACGTCAAAGCCCATTTCCATTCAGCTTCGGACCATAAGGACCAACCAACACGTCAGGAAGCAGGGCACGGTCTGAATCCGCGTGTGAGTGGAGTGATAGGCAGCATACGACAAACTGTACGTTTTCCCATTTGAAAATAAACTAACGCTAGGCAACAAGACGACGCCTGAACCTGGCCAGGGCTAACCAACTCGACCATACTCGACACGGAAGGATCTTGTCAAGTTTTTTTTTTCGCACTACCAAGCTCCGTCTTTTCATCATCTACCAAGTGCCTCCAACACAGCGAAAAAATCCGCCCGGTTCTCCAGATCGAGGCAACCGACAACCACCTCGCGTACACCATGATGAAAAGCGTCATCTGAGACTCACCCTCAAAAACACCCTCAGTATCAATTCATGCACAGCTCTGCAATGCAGCTCGATTGTACTTGAATGGGAGCCCACCATACAGATTTGAGGTCCGAGACCCATGAAAAATCCTCACAGCTCCCACACTAACACGTTTTAGACATCCGATCGTTGCGCTCCGGGCTAGGAGAGACGATTCTGAGGGAGAAGCAATTTTTATGTTCAGTGTAACTCCACCATCGTTCTCCCAAGTTCGAAAGATCAAATCGGAGGATAGGCTCAAGGTTTTCCGTCTCATCACGGATCTTTGGTCACTTTTTCGCGTCCGATCCGTGAACTGTTGTTCATTAACTGAGCCAGGACCCGCGTGCTCTCAACCGCAAATGTCCCTCCTCGACCAAAGGGGAAGTTTGAGGTTTGAGGTATCTGGTTTATACCCTATTCACCGATATCGTTGACCACCCAGTCTCTGTTTCCCTGCTCTCCGGTCGGACAGCCACAAGTTCCCGGGTCTAGCGTCTCGGATTTCCGAGTCCTGGAGTGCGCTCGCCCACCTCAAACTTCGACGTCAACCCATGTGGCCCTCCGGTACTGCGAGACCTTTCCCATTTCTGACATCTTCACCCTTTCTCGGCCCTCCCACCCGTACACCCCACTTTGGAACCGGGGCGGTCCCGCTCACATTGACAATGTCATTAAGCGGGGTTTCCAAGTCTGGGTTCAGGTGCCTCGAGATCTCATTATAAGTTAGACTTTGTCACAACACCGGACCACCACCGGACCTATGGAAGCCGGTGTTTTTAGCGGACACGCGTGTAAGTAAGTACTAATGTTGGACATTTGACAGTTCCTTGGCACCCAATCCTTCGGGATCGCTCCCCTTCCTGGGATTCAGCGATCTCCCCTTCGCACATCTCCGCCCGTGACCGGCGTTTTCCCTATGTGGGCTCGGAGTGCGGAACGACTTCGGAATCGATTCTCGCGGGTGGTACACGACCATTGTCAGCGTAGGACGCCTGTTATGCTCGTATTCAGTGGGAAGAGTTGAGTGAAACGATCACCTGTCGGTTACCCCACACGCTTCATCGGAAACGTCGAGGCGCTTGCCCATACAGTCTTGATCCCCACCCCTTCCGACACCCGGCGCACACCACGTTCGTGGTGAGGCTAGGTGTTCAATCTCCCTCCGCCGTTAATTCGGGATACCAGATCTAATTCAACCAAGCCAGGTTCGGACTGATTACTCCTAACCAACGCTAAGCTGAATGGGGTGTCTCTGAAGGATGGGCGAGACCTCCTGTGGATTCCCCGCCCAGCTTCTGCACTGCTTGTCTGCGACCTGACGCTCATTTTGAACCCCATGAGATCGGCGTTTCATACTTTCGTCACTTTATGGGGCTTCCCTTTGACGAAGGCGAACGTGCTTGAGAGTCTTCCTCCTAGTGGCTGGGTTGGGGGGTAGCGGTTTAGGTTAGGGACGACTCATGCGATTCACATGTCTTCTGGCGAGTAAGATGTGAATCCCCTTGGTTACATTTTACCCACTGATTTCCGTTTTGTGACAGAAGTGGGTGAATTCGATTGCAGATAGATGTCCACATTTGGGTAATTTATATTGGGGCAAGTACTTTGTCTGCATGCCAATACGCCTGGGTGTGCGGTTTCCCGCCTGTTGGGGTAAGTATTCAAGGTAATTAGACGCGAGATATTACTCGCCACTGGCAGTGCGGGTCGCCAATCATCAGTGCTCAGATGCGCCAAGCATCTCCATGCCCAGCGTCACTGTTATTGAGATTTTCCGCTTTGATGCACGATGGACAATCACAACCGGCTTGTTCGTATTACAACTTCAATCGCAGTCTTTTCGGAAAATCCATTGCTTCACCGATACTTCCACCTCGGACTGAGCAGAGAAAGGGTTGCGGTTGACGTTGAATGCGCACCACGTCAATGCCAAGAAATCTCTTTTGAATGACGAAGGCGTGTTGACCACCCCACATCCACTTTCAAGATCATGGAACAATACTCTTCCATTGGTTGTACATAGCCCGTGCGTGATGCTTCATGTGTCCCCAATTACATCACCCTCCTTTCTCGCTCTACGAATAGAAGTTCTTGGCGTGGTCTTTTCATGGAACCATGCCAATACGCAGTATCACGCTGGGCCCATTCCCCTTTGGTCTGAGCATAACACGGGGAATGTGAGAGTTGGGTGAATTAGGGTGTTTCCCGTCTTTTCCTTCCGAGGCCCCAGTGTAAAATGTGTTTTAAGGGCACGTGGTGTAGTTGGTTATCACGCTCGCTTAGCACCTTTGCTGAAAACTTGCGAGAGGGGTCCGGTTCAATCCCGGACGTGTCCATTTTTCTAGCACTTTTGAACATCGGGCGCTGAGCCACTGCGGTGAGCTGTGGGTGTTTTGTGTTTGAGGAGAGAAAAGAAATAATTGGCGCTTCTTCGAATTCGACGCGGGCAACGGTCCCGAGACGGCATCCCAATCCGGGGTTACTAGTGCGTAGTCGCCGCCACTCACTATGCCTTCTGGCAGCAAAGCCAGTGATTTCGAAGCGAGACTGCACAGGGCCAAAAGGAACAGAGCCTGTGACGCTTGTCGTAAGAGGAAAGGCGAGTAATGATCCCCGACTGAATACTATGTTAAATATTGAACGTTGAACGCTATAGCTCGATGTGAGTCCCTCCCTTCCCACCAACCTTTTATCCCCCTCGGTCCTGGCCCCGTTTGGAACTCGCAAAATGACGCCGGAGTGTTCCCTCGATAATAGGCGATGGATACGAAATGCTCAACAACCGCTGTACAACTTGCATCACTTATGGAGTGGTGTGCACCTACTTCGAGTCGTCAAAGGTATGGGCGTTATTCGGTTCCGCGTAATCCGGGTATCTTGACAATCATCTTCCAGAAACCTACATCCCAGAGGTAAGCGACCTTTCAATCTATTCTTGGCATCGCAGCCCCCCCTCAAACGGTGTCTAGTTATGTCCGGGAGCTTGAAAATCGGCTGGCTCAGGTGGAGAGACTCGTCCGCGAAGTGTGTTCCCACGTCGTTGGTATGCCCGACTGAACTCTAACTCTAAAATAGCTGTCCAATCCCGAAAGCCAAACCTCTCGCTCTCTACGAGAGGCTCGCGCAGCAAAGGACAAACAAGCCGTCGTCACAGACCACGCCAAGGAACAGGATCCCCTATCCTCATCGTTTGCCCGCATCCCCCGAGTCGACGTCTTGGGCCCACTGCCCGAGGCAGACGAATACGAAAGCGATGACTTTATAACTCTGTATGACGCCAGCAAAAGTCTAGTAAATGCGTACAAGGAGGGCGATGCCCCAAGTTTCTACGGCGAAGGCAGCGTATTTGCATTCTCTCAGAACCTGGGAAAGGATTGCCCGCCGAGTGACAATCGCCGGCCAGAGTTTTGGACTATCCCCAGCGTATGTTCACCTCGCTTGGTCTCTGACCGACCTTTCGACCCCTATTTCACCTCCCTCCAGTGGATGCTCCCTATTCTGAAAGGACCTCGGGTTTCGCTTGTATTCCCGGAGCAGAGTTTGATGCGACACCTCCTGGACACTTACTTCGACATTCATAATATCATCTTGCCGATTCTACACCGACCGACGTTCGAGCGGTCACTGACCGATAAAGTGCACGAGCGGAATGAATCATTCGGGGCGGTAGTTCTTTTGATGTGTGCAATCGCCTGCCGCTACTCTGACGATCCTCGCGTTACACACCCCATCACCACTTCGACGTCGAACACCGGTTGGAACATCTTTAACCAGGTTGATAGATTGAGGAGAACCCGACTGATAGGGCATCAGTTGTACGATGCCCAGATATACGCCGTACGTCTGCTGACGCCTTTCGGGGGTATATACTCATGGAAATGGAATAAAGCTGGCTGCCTGCTTCCTTGATGGTTTCGCCCCGCCGCAGGGCCCGTGGGCGATGGTCGGCATCGGCCTGCGAGTGATGCAGGATATCGGCGTCCACAGACGCAAACCGACCGAAAAGCGGACAGTGGAGGGTGAACTCTGGAAACGATGTTTCTGGGTACTCGTCATAATGGACCGTATGTTTAGCAACCTTCTTGGGCGGTCATGTGCAATCCAAGACGAAGAGTATGTTTCCATCCCCCTTTCTTAAGGATAAACTGACCAATTCGCGAGTCAAGTTTCGATGCGGACCTGCCATTGAGCTGCGATGACGAATACCTCGAACATTCGGACCCAGAGAAGGCTTTTCAACAACCGCCCGGTATACCATCCAAGATGGACTACTTCATCTCAATGATTCAGTTGAACCAGATACTGGCGTTCTCACAAAGGACCCTCGTACGCAATCTCAATCTGGGCTCACCGGTGTGCGGAAGCTGAGTTGAAATGCATCGTTATAGTATTCAACAAAGAAGTCACGATTGATCCTGGGTTACGCGGGTAACCATTGGGAGAGTCGCATTGTTTCTTCTCTGGAAAACGCGTTGAGGAAGTGGGTTGACTCCGTTCCACCACATCGTATGATACTTTCCCCATAAGTGTGCTCGAAGTCTCGTTGATGCTGGTCACCTAACAGTTCGCTGGGATGCCCAAAAAGACCAAACGAACATGACTTGGCTTCGCCAAGCTCTCTCACTCACCTGCGGTTATTGTGGAATCCAACTCACCGTCCATCGTCAGTTCATCGCTCGACCCGACCCTGCCATCTCTGGACCCGCATTGGCCGTCAGCAACGAGGCGGCTAAAAACTGTTTGGCCGCCTTGGGGAGTGTCAAGGACAGGGTGAATGGGAAGCTTCGGTGTCATGCGTATGTGATGCCACTGTTTGCGGCCACGATGTTCCTGTCGCTTCAGTTCTACCGGAGGAAGAGCATTGATCGGGCGTCGGAAGAGTACAAGGCGGTCAAGACGATCCAGGAGATGCTACTAGAAATTGGATCCAAGTCAGAGTTTTGTTCTGCATGCACCGTTCCTAGAAGCTGACCACTGCTACCATTGGTGGTACAGATGGACAACGGCAAAGAGACTAACCAGTGTTTTGAACGCAATCCTCATTCTTTCTGACGGCCAATACAAGGGCTGGCAGCCTGGGAAGGACGACCTGATCGACGTTCAATTGGGTCTACTCCATTTTGTGGACAAGTACGGAAAAATATCGCTGAAGGAAGCCCGGTGGTTTGAGGAAGAAGAAGGGGGCGAGTCATACGGCTCGACCTCATTCGAGAACACACCTTCACCGCAGTCGGCCCCATCGGTGGAACGTTCGACGTCCGGATCAAGTTCCATCTATCCCGCAGCCGAGGACCATAATGATATCAACGAGGTCACTCCCATCCAATCGACTTTAAATACCACCACGGTCGACGAGGTAACTCAGCTTGCACCTTCCAAACCTCAACCTCTGGGACCCTTGGAGTCCGCTGGGCCGACGGCTGTTCAGCCAAACTTCGTTCCGGGGAAACCAGGAGGACCTCCTCCACCACCGGACGGGAGGTTCTTCAACAATCCTCTGAACCTACGAGCCATTATCACCGGCTCCAGCGATGGTTACAGGTCACCTGGACCTCCGTCTCGACTGGACACCCTTTCTCCACTACGTTACCTACACGGGGACCGCCTGATTCCGGGTGGCGGTCCACCTGGATTGAAACCGATGGAGGGGCTTCGATCGCCGTTCTCCGCGCCACACCCTCTCCCGACGCAGCCTTCCGACGGCCCTGGTCTTGGTATGGAGTACGGGAACGGACGACAGTCAGCCCCGTCAAGCTCATCGGTGTTGCCTGCCGAACTGATTGCCTATAACGACCTCATGATGGACATCGGGACAGCGCAATGCCTAGGCGTGGAGACACAGGAACCAGCCTTACCCGCGCCTTTCGCCAATCCGTCAATGCCGACGAACGACGGCTGGGACATCGATAGCTCTGGTTCGGGTACAAATGGGTATCAGTGGCAAGAGGTTTCACACAATGTGCTACACGATCCACCACAGACTATGTCACCGTTTGGGCACCTCCAGCAAGGTCAACCGTCTTGCGGGGTAGGTTACATGTCTGCGCAGCAGGTTCACACGAACTCTTTGGGACAGTGGCCTGCCGGAGGTATTACGGATTACAAGTGAGTGTACCGTGGCTTGCCTCGCACTGGCCCGGGAATCTGATGAACACGACTCACAGCGCATGGGAGCGAGCATTGTACGAAAACTTCATGGTTGATCAACAGGTGAATCAGAGGTTCCGAGGTTGAGTGGCGGTGTTGTGTATGCTTCATCCTGCTCTATGTGGGGGAGATCTTGCACTCATCCCGGTCAAAGCCAGGAGATGGTGTAACTCGTTAGTATCTGTTCTATTGATGCATTGAATCAATTCTGTGAAAACTCGAAGAAGTCGTTCAAGGGGTCGTAAAGAGTGACTTATTGGTACAAGTGGGAAAGCATAAACGACAGAGCCCGCACCAGTGAAGACCAAGAAATAATTAAGACCGAAAGAAAAGAAAGGTTGGGCACGTCCTACGCTAACAAGGAGACGATGATACCTATGGAAGCACACAAACCCGAACCCAAATGGCAGACCGTTCCGATGTTCACTCTCACATCGGCAAAGAGGATAAGAGCGGTAAACATGGAAGCGAGGAGGCAGGCCGTAGGAGTCATCACGAAGGTGGCGAAATTGACTTTGAACGAAGGACCGCCAGATCCGAGACTGGACACCATTGCGGGCTTCGATCGCTGCTGCGACCGGAAATACACGAGGGAGGAGAGGATGGTGAGGATGACAGAGATCAGGATGCCGTAAAGACTGGTCGCACAACATGTCATCCCCAACGATTTATGCGAGGGCGTCGTCGGGTTAGGGAAGATGTCGCGGAAGACATGAAGGGATTCGTTCGGTGCGTAGAGGATACACCCAGTCACCATATCCCACCCCAGCAGCGAGGCTGCCCCCGAGAAAGAAGCTTGGGCGAACGCTGCGAGCGTGAAACCTTCGGAAATCGGTCGCAACGGTGGAAGCCATGATGGATCCCGTCTCAAGGACGAGGAAGTTGCCGGCCGGGGGAGGTAATGGCGGGTTTCGATGAGAATCGAGGCTGGTGGTGAGAGCGGTGATCGTGGACTGTCTGAAGGGTGAGGGTCAGAAGAGTGGTGGGTGGATGCGGGGGTGACGATTTGAGGGAAAGGGACGAGGTTCAAGGGTGGGATCCCAATCCTCGTCAACAAGGGGCTTTTCTCGCTGGGAGGGTGCATGATGATAGTTCTGGGGAGGGGGGCAGCCAGTTTTTATTCGTCATAGTTGGCCAGGTGCACGCGTCAACCGCGCGGCTGACTGCACACCCCCCAAAAATTTCATTTCGGTTCACACTTCAAGGTGGGCACGAGGCATGACGGAAGGGTTTGACGTATAAGAATCATCTCGTATTGTGGGGTAGAGCGGTGGTGGTGGTGGTGGTGCGAAATATAGAGGCAACAAATCGATAAATAGTCCATCTACTGTCTATACCAATCTCTCTCTCTCGCACACATGCACAATTATAATATGAATGTAATAGTGGGACGAACATCTCAAGCGCACTGAAAGACATAGGAAGAGTCAGAAAGCCTTCGAAATAGAGGGTGAAAAGGCACAGTGTACGCACGGCGTCCTTAAGGTAGGTTACGAGGTCATTACGGTCCTTGTCCTTCTTCAGACCGGCAAAGGCCATCTTCGTTCCGGGAATGTACTGAAGTGAAAACGCGGCGCAGTCAACCATCGGAACAGCATCGGAAGGGGTTTTACACACCTTTTTGGGGTTTTCGAGGTACTCGAAGAGAGTACCTTCGTTCCAGGTGATACCTTTATTCACGTTGGCGGCAGTGTATGAGTAGCCATCGGCTTGACCAGTCTTACGGCCGAAGATCCTGAATGCCAGCACAATAACGATATGGATTCCCAAGGAACGTCAAGTCGAAACTTACCCGTGGAGGTTTGGTCCAACCTTGTGGGGTCCACCAGCCTCAACAGTGTGACATTGAGCGCATCGCGTCTTGAACAGACCAGCACCCTTAGCAGCGTCACCTGCAAAGTGACGAATTCGTTAGCAAACCATCTGGGAAAAACCAGCGAGGAAAGCCACAAGACCCACCAGGAGAGTAAGGCATCACAACAGTGGTATAGAGATGGGTGGACGTCTAAGGAGAGGGTAGTGGAACAAGTTGAAGGTCAAGTCCGAGAGCGAAAAACCCTTGAAATACCCGTTCCGTGATGTTGACAGACCTCCGGCAACTCCCGTCTAGCCAATCCCAGATTTCCGATTTATCCCGGATCACGTGGACTAAAAATTCACGTGATGCAATCACCAGCTCATCCGCCTTTGGCAACTCGAGTCCACGGCCATCCCTTGTTCTCTTGCTTCGCGCTCGATGGAGGTCGAAGAGAATGAGAACAAGCCCTTCGATACCGAGCTCGCTCAGGATGGTGAAGAGACTCAACCTGACCCTGACGAGCATATGATCACCGACTCCGCCACCGGCAGAGTCTGGATCGTAAAGGTGAGCGAACACACTCGTTGGTCGTTTCACGTCTTCTGACATTCCTCTGGGCAACCCGCCGTAGATACCAAGATTCTTGATGGAACGTTGGGGGAACATCAATCGCGAGGACGTCCACCTCGCTACCATCCGTGTCTTCAAGGCTAGCAGCAGAATCAAGCTCTACCTCCCCGAAAATCCTGCCAATCCGGAGGAGCAAAGCGAGTACGAGCTCGACATGGTGCAAGAGTCGGTCGACAACCAACTTGTAGTGGCCGAGAAAGAGAAAGAACAGGGTAGCCGGGCTAGGACAACGATTCTTGCGGGGAAAGTCAAGCACGAGTGCAATCTACGTCCAGTGTTCACGGAGAATTACAGGAAGCGAGTCCGTGCCAGGAACAAGCAGGTCAACACGCCCTCGAGGCAGATCAAGATGATTGACGAGGTTACGGCTGGAAGAGGGAGCATCAACATGCTCAGCAGTGGGGTTGCGAATGCCAGTGCGTTTTCGGATCTTGTCGTACGTATAATTGCCCACGCCCTTGGTGTTTTCCGACTAATTGGATGTGTCACGTAGAAAACGAAACAGAAGCCTGCAAAGGGTCAGTTCGAACGGATGGCCCGCATGCCCAAGAATCAGCTCCTCGATTTGCTGTTCAAACTGTTCGCGGAGAAGGAGACGTGGCCAATCAAACTACTACGAGAGAAGACGCAGCAGCCGGAGGCATTCTTGAAGGAGACTCTCAGCGATATTGCCTTCTTACATCGAAGCGGAGAACACAACGGCACTTGGGAGCTGAAGGAGAACTTCAAAGAGGGGGTGCGTGTTCATTTTATATTCGCTCCGCAGAACCATATCGGCTGACTGTATACACTCAGGCGAAACAAGAGGCTGGTCCCAGTGGGTTACTAGGGTTCAGTGGTGCTGACGTCAAGATGGAGGACGCAGGCGACGACGATGACGACGAAGACGAGGACGATGAGGATATGGAGGAGGTTTCATGAACTTGGACGTTTCAATGCTTCTGCCCTGCAAATCTGTACGTCACTTATCCGCTGTGGCACGGATGACTGACTGGCTATCAACGCACTATCCCCGCGCCTCCAGCCGATCGCTGCTACGAGCGTTTGTTAACCTGGGAAGGCTGCGTTATCCTGATTATCGGGTTTCATGTATGCCATGCGCTTTGCCAAGTCGTCCTTGGGTTTCCTATGCGGTGTTGTTCCAAGAGTCTAGTAATTGTTTGGGTTTCATGGAATAATAGACGCGTGCATGTTATGACGTGAGGCCTTGTGGCTTGATCAGCGCCTCGTTGTATCCTCGAGTCTCAACTTTCATTCCTCGCGACCGTTTCCCTTCGCTGGCCAGCGGGTGTCCGAGTCCGTCCCATAGTTACTTGTTTCCTCGACTTGGATAATCGCAGTCGAGACCGCATAAGCGGATTCCGTGTGGAACATTTCAAAACCAACTTACCTCTTTACCACCATGTCGACCGCTAACATAAACCTTCGCCTAGTGTTCCTCTCTTTCTCTTTCAGCATCGCGGCTGGCTTATGTTTCCTCAACTCTGGCCACAGCCTCCTCCAGAGTCTTGGTGTCCCCGGTTTCACCACTCTTCCTCCTCACACCTCTGGCAAGATCGGTCTCGTAGGAGGGGTCTTCACCGCGCTGCCGGTCTTAGCATTGCGCTCCATTCCATCTGACCTCAGCCGGTCTCTTGAATGTCCATATATAATCGTCTTCTTCCTCGCCATTGTCGCAATTGGTGCCGCTCAGGGGTATGTCGGCGCGAGGATGTGGAAGGGAAAGATCTATATGGTCATCGGCGGCAGGAGGCTTCCTGGCGTTCTGGGAGTAGGCAGTGCTTCTCTCGCTGGTGCTGTAGGAGCCTTGATTCTGGTCGTCATTGCCATAAGCTTTTTGGCCATCAGCACTCTCCTCGTCGCTTTCATCTTACCGAAAAACAGGCGCACAGGAAGGCGTCCTCACCCACCCGACCTAGTGGAACTAGAGCTTGAGGAGGTGGCACAGAACCAAGGGTAATCCTACCTCCTCTCTATACAGCACGAACCCCCACTTACATTTACCCTTTAGCCATCCGGAATGAGCAGGCCCCAGCTCGCCGTCTCGTAATGGTCACTCGCCTCGACTACCGTCAATAAGCTTCTTGTCTCTCTTCCCGCGTTCCGGATCCCGCTCTCTTCCCATCAACTCGTTGTCCTTGTTCTAGTTGTCATCAAAGCACCAAAATCCGCCCTTCCTTTCTCCACTCCATAACCAATGGACCAGTCACCGTTCATCACATGTTTTCCACGCCTCATACATCTCTTCCCTGGCCTTATCAAAGTCCTTGGCTTTGTAGCCGTGGTCCTCCCCAGCGCCTAAATACCAGCCCCCATGGTAGCCAAACGCTGATCGGAACCAACCCCGGAAAGGTACAAAGTCCTCACGCCTCTCATCACCATTATACGCAAAGGGTCGGCTCAGATCTTGTCGGCCAGTCCCCATGGACCCATGGCTGTGGACACGCGACACAAGGTCCATAAAAGTCACGGGATGAACGTGGGCAAATCCAGGCCTCGCCCTCCTCTTGCAGCCACACACCATACGCTGCACCTAGCGCGATTACACCGTCTACGCCCCTCCTCCTCGGAATCGCTGACCCGCACGAAATTTTGAATACAAGGTCTCATCGCGCGCACCCACCTCAATAGTCTCCTGCCAATAACCACATCCCTCTCACCTTGATAAACGCCACCTGCTTACTAGGCAGTGGCCACTTACCCTCGCCAAACCCACGATAATGGACTCTTTGAGCAGACGATTCCCCGCTTCCCGCCCCAAACGTGATTCCGGCGAGGGTCATCCCAGTCGTCGGAATAGGAAAGAGAGGTTTGGTCCAGAACACTTGCACATCGTCCCCGTCCCCCCAGAAGAGTTGCCAGGAGAGATGAAATCTGTGCTGGAGTCGGTATGTCTGGACCTATATCCATCAAGCTCAAGCTACAGTATCCTAAATTATCTTTGCTGGTCAGTTTATCTCGTCTCAACGACCATCCCTTGCTGACACCAGGTTAGCTCGTGAGGAAGGCCCGCATGCCAGTACTAGCGGCCGGGGTCAAAGTCAAGGCAGTCCAACCCAGGGTTACGTAGGATACGATTACGACGGTCGTAGTGACCACGGAGCCCGTGGTCCAAACCCCAAGTGGCCCTTCGACTTCAAACTGAAGGGGAAGGAAATCCCTTTGAGAGCGTCCCACACCCACAAGGTCGTGCCACGCTCTCGGCCCAACGCAAAAGAACAGTTGGGGAAGAGAAAATGGAATCCTTCAAGACGGCACGGAAGGGTAATCCAGCAGGAGGATTACGATGCTTATGCGGCCCGTGAGATCGGTCAAACAACACACTTCTTGAACAGTGAGAGCTTGTTGGATCTCTCCGTTAGGGGAGGAAAGGCTATAAAGGGAAAGGTGGGGAGGGCAATGGGTGACAGTAAGTTGTGGAGGTGGCCCCGTGGTGGGGAAGGAAAGCTGGGGAAAGTTGCGAGGAAGATGTTTTGTCGTGGTTGACACGTTCTCCTTTCTATGCGTGGATGATTCTCTCCTTGACTTGGACTTGGACATTCGCATTCTGTTCTGTCTTATGACTATTTAACATCCCAAGCTTGCATCTATTGTAGTGTAAGTATCGACATCATAATCACGATCTGATTATATGCGCTTCAAAGGTTTCGGTCACGCCGTGGACCCATGCCGGATAGATCGGTACCGTTCGGTCTTTCAACCACTCAGTCACCACCATCACCTCGCACACCCCTCCGATGTCCAGCTTTCTCACCCAACGCGCCACTCAAAATTCTCCTTCCATCACTATGGAGAAGGGCACATATCGAATCCGCAGAGGCCCTCTCCTACGTAATCCAGAAAACTTCACCTTTCCTTCCAACAACCCTAGGCAGCGCCTCGAAGACATCAGCGCTCCTACATCGACCGCAAGGACCGAATCACAAGCCATGTCAGCCAGACTGATATCACAGGAAAAGCGACTCGTTCTGATCGTCATGTTTCTGATGTTTGCGACTTTCTGTTGTTTCGGGACCGCATATTATCTATTAACCACGTCGAGGTGGGCTTCCGTTTCCTCCAGGATGGATGCATCGCTCGGGCTTGTCGCTGATCAACCTCGAATTGCACCCCACCAAGACGATACCCTCAATAGCTTACCAACGTCCAATACACATTTCTTCAGACCTTCCCTCGCATCTTCGTCTCCCACCCCACAATCAGACCTCACTCAAATGTACCAACCAAACCCAAGAGTTCGACCCGACGAAAAGTTTTTGAGCTATCTCCCTCACAGTGGGTTCCATAACCAACGCATCGCCCTTGAAAACGCTCTCGTACTTGCTCGCCTGCTCAATCGAACGTTGCTTGTCCCACCTATTCGCTTTGGTCGCAAGGCGATCCCATATCGCAACTTCACTGTTCTTCAACGCGTCTCGGATGCAAATTATACCGCATATCTGTGCCAACTCTCGGAAAACGCGGCGGATCGAAACAGCACAACCGTGGTGCAAACGGATTTGCTGGATTTCCCGGCTCTTCCCGAACGCTGTGAGCTCAAGAAGAACCGGAAACCTGTGACTTACACCTACCTCCCCTGGGGGTGGGTCACCGACTTTGACTTCATCAGGCAACTACAACCCACCATCAAAACTTTCAGTAGCACACATCTATGGCTCTCCTCTCGGCTTCATCCACACGCAGACGACATCCTGGTCATCCCTGATACTTCGAAATACCAGTATCGTTTCACCGACGAGATCATACTGGACCCCCTATCGGACTCGAGAACCTTCGCAAATGCGACCTATGCGGAAGATATCACCCTAAGTTCCCTCACTAACCATCCTGCAAAACTCATTCAGCTCGGGTCTCTCTTCGGCTCACGTCGTCTAAAGCTCTCAGATCCCACTCACAAAGCGATACGGAAACAGATCCGGCGGCATATGAGCTTGGAGCACCCTCTTCTTCGGAAATTGTCTGCCGATATTGCCACCAAGATATCCGGTCCTGGTTCCGAGTCTGGTTTCCTCGGCGCGCACTTGCGATGTCATGACGGTTACTTTTTGGAAACCGCAATGGAACACTCGAGGATGCTCTGGTGGAAACTAGTTCATGGGATTTTAGGATTATCGATCGAGCGTACACGCCAGCTGGAACTGGACCGATTCATAACCGGAAACGCCTCTTGGTCTCTCCCATTCGAACGATTCATCACACCATCTAAATCCCCCATCCACCTCCCAGTCGACTCTCGTGCTCTAGCCCTCGGCGTTGGTTCTGCGAGGAATTGCAAAAGAAAGCTACACACTGATCCTCACTTGGAACGGCTCAACGCCCCACTTTTCATCGCGACCGATTCTAAAGATCCCCATACAGACGAGCACCTCAGCTTATTCCGTCAGACTTTTCCCTGCATATTCTTCCTTGGAGATTTTCCCCAGGAGGTGGAACCGATCGCCAGCATTCGCGATCCCATCAGTGGGATGGAGATTGGGAGCATGTTGGTGCCATTTTTGGACGCAATGGTGGTCGCGAGGGCGGCCCGGGTGGTCGGCACCCCTCATAGCACGTTCAGTTGGTACGTTCAGGATGTCCTGTGGAGGGTAAACCACGGTTTCGACATTACGGAACGAAGCAGTAGTTAGGGGGTACTGTTGGTAGAGTGAATTTATAAAACGAGCCGTGCGCTTTTGGACGTGACACCACTAATGAGTGTGAGTGAGAAAATCTCGCTGCTGTTGAGCGTAAGCAGCATGGAGAGCGATGAGTTGATGTGAAGGAGGAGGTTCAACTGTCTTGCGGTGGCCACTCTAGAGCGCCGCGTAGGCTTGAAAAGCCACTGCAGGGCGGAAATGTCGTATTCAAGAAAAGGCATGCATTCAACCATAGCATCAGCCGCCCTTGCCCAGTTGAACCTCGAAAAGTAGGTGCTTGCCGTCAGCACGCCGGAACCGATTTTCGTGAAAGAGGGGATGTATTATCTACCCATTACAATGTCTACGGTGTACCCTAATATATACAATGCTGGTCTGTCTGGTTCACACATCTTTATGTTGCCTGCTTAGATATCTGGTTGAGAAAGTGATCATATAAAGCGCGTTCCCAAAATCTATCACAGTAATCAACACCCAAGATGAGCGGACTAAGCTGAGGGAAGAACTCACCCGTACATCGCGCTTGGTGACTGTGGTCGAGGACCTTGGTTTGGGTGCTGGCCCGCCGGAGTTGGCGATGACGTCGGGGCAGGACCAGACAGGACCGAATCATGGAACTCCTGACCCAGAAACCTTGCCGTCCCTTCGATGCCCGTCACAAAGTCGTTGTAAATCATGAGTTCCACTGGTAACATAGACGAGGGGTCTCCTCCCGTGATATGTGTTCTTTCGATTCCCCCGTTAACCTCGTTGATTCCGCAGGGCACATCCAGGCTGTCCAGCCCACTGGACTCTGAATGCGTAGACATCTCCGGGCTGTCGTAAAAGCTGGGGGAGTTCACGAAGAAATCTGTCCGTGGCAGATCTCCTGGTTGGATTGCACCGTATCCGGTTGACCCGCCCATCCCAAGCATCTGCCGGAGGACCCCAGGATCATCATTTCCCATTAGCCCTCCCATTGGGTACGTTTCCTGACGGGATTCCGGGGTTAGAGGTGTGCTGTCTTTATACTCTTCGTTGGGTCGGAACTTCGGATAGGCTCCGCGATTAATTTCCATGGGTGACAAAAGGCCATTCTTGTCAACGTAAAGAGCTGTACCAAACTTGATCCGGTACCAGTCCTGGGGGGTGGGTTTCCAACCCGAGTAAGGTCCATCAATCATCTGTCGCAGAATCCTGAGAATGTCCCTGGGGTACGTACATCAGAGAGAGGTCCTTGTGGATTCAAGTACTGTCGCAGACGCACCGTAAACATGAGGAAGTCCTCCACCTACGAAACGGGTAGTCTCGTAAGAGGTGATGAACAAATTCGTGCATAAACAGATGGGTCACCTTTTCGACGTCAGTTGTACCATTTCAGTGGCAGTTTCGATAGCATGGTATTCCATCGAAGCGAAATCGATACTCCCCTTCTTCCAGAAAAGCAGGAGAAGAAATATGGCGGAGGTGAACATGGGTTTCTGGACCCGGTAACAGATTGGTTAGGCATGGGCATAATTGGTGTGGGTTGGGGCTTACAATTAACACGTGAGTGCAGAGTGGTGTAACCAACACATCTTTGGCAGACTTTATGATCCCGATACATTGTTTGGCGGCACTTTTGCAGATGATCATGGAAGATGCCGTCAAGTCTGGGTCGGGAGGATCCCTCAGTGCGAACATCCGATGGATGTGTAGTTGTATTTCATAGAACTGGCACCAAAGGAAAGCGGATTGGATAAGGTAGGTTCGGTTCTTTTGGGAGGCTTCCGAACCCCAACGTACTGGGAAGGGGAGGGGTCAGTCGGTGCCACCAAGTAAGGAAGAGAACGAACGGTGTTCAGGGACAGTATCCATCCACTTGTTCAGGGCTGAGTCGAGAGTGGCAAGGATGTGTTGTTCCCACCGTTTCCCAACGTAACCGAGGATGACCCTTGACTTCTTCGTCGAATACTGGGACAACCGTAAGCAACCAATAAGAAAGATTGCCCCATGTGATTTACCAGAGTTCTGAGAGCGAATGCGAGGATTTGACTGAGTTTTATGACCGCAACAAAACAGCACATTTGAGTTGGGGACCGGGTAGGGGCTTTCAAACCCGACTCCCCAAGGTCTTCGTCGTTGCATAGAAGGGGAAGGTCTGCATCAAAGCTAGTCGACGTTAGACATGAGGCGGGAGGGACGCGGTAAGTAAGCCATACTCTTCATCCTGTAATGCACACGACCTTCCGAGAAGTGTGCTAAAAGAGCGGTCCATCACGATTAGAACCCTGCACAGTATCTTTCAGCCTTCGAGTCCACCCGTTCGTAAAGGGTTATTTACCAAAATGCTCGCTTCCACAGTTGGTTCTCTAGGGATTGCTGTACTGAGAAAAACTTCCGATGGACCCCACTGTCTTGCATAACCCTCAGCCCCACTCCGATGACTATCCACGGTGTCTCGGGAGGCGAATATCCTTCTAGAAAGAGTGCAGAGAGCTGCTGCGGGTTATGAAACAAGGCTACAAAGTGGACGATATTACAACGTACCGGGTAGAGTTGAGCTTCGTATAATGAGTGAGGAAGATAATGTACTCTTTTCAGCTGATGCATCTGGCTGAAGAACTTCCAAGCAGTGCATGATATAGAGGTCGTCATTTCGTGGGTTACCCTGGGATCCTCAGTGTACCTGCACCCGATCGCGCAGACCAATAGGACGGTAGCACCAAAGTTGTGGTCGACCCGATGCAACCCTTCCTCTATCGAGCGGATGAAGGAAGGGCGGTGGAGAAGCGGAAGGATGATGTTGAGATTATCGAAATAACGATCGACAAGATGTCGCATAAGGTCCATATCAGGGTACTCGAAGTGAATGGGAGGAGACTCGAGTATGGATGACATCCACTGAAAGGTAGCTCAGGGGTAGAACATTCGCGGATGATGACTGGACTCACATCAGGAGCGGTCCAAAACTTTTTCCTACGATATGCGGTATCGTGCACGCCAGTCTTCTTAGATTTCTCGTTAAACGCCTGGCTGGTGAACACGAGAAGGCTGCTCTTCCCGTAAAACCGAGTGTTTTCGTGGGCGTTCTCTACAGGGAGCTTCGAAGGACCTGTCTCGGCCATAGTCAAAAATTCGTCATCGCTATACGTCGTTTCTTCCCCCTGAGGAAATAGAGGGTCGACGTATGGTGCCTTTGAGTAGGCACGCGCCGGGAGAGGACTCAATTTCGGCTGTGCTTTGGCCTCATCTTCTGAAGTGCTATCGCTCTCAGTCTCAAGGTCATGAGTCAATGAGCTTAGGGATGATCCCAGCGCGTCTGGTGAAGAATACTATCAAAGACTGATAAGTAGACAACTGAGATGCATCTGGACTTTGCACGCACCTGTTGGACAAGCCTCTCCAGCTTGGCCAAACGACTCTCCAGGACTTGAACATACCTTTCGAAAGGCGTCTGAGTCAATGTCTATATTCTTCATCGAGGGGTGCCCTACCCTTTTGATGTAGATCTCTGTCGAAATGGAGTGAGACTTGGCACCGGGCGAGTTCCGTAGCACAATCACGCACCTTAGAAGGGCCCGTGTATGTACATTCCACTGAATAGGTTATGCAGGTTGCGCAACGGCCATCAGGCATATCAGAACCATTGCCTAATGGGGGGTCGGCGGATCTCAACGGTTGTCACGATGCTCGAGACTTCGGTGGTAACTTACAGCGGGCTGGCTGAACGTGTTAGCTTCTGGTGAGGGAGCAATGCAAACGAGCTTGCCTTTCTTCTTCCGACAAGAATCACAGGCTCTATTCCGTCTTGGTTTCGTGGACATGGGAGTACGCGAGATAAAAGGAGTCACTCGGGTGAAGCCAGGACAAGATTCGTGTTACAGCAGGTTTCACTTCGATAGACCGTTTTCCGCAGGATACGGCCCCAATTTTTTGTTTACCTTTTGATGGTATTGGGGCTCGGCACCCCGGCACAGCCGGAGCCGGGTCCTGGCAACA
>Ga0307514_10000744_pt1 | contig 55115 bp, 70 predicted proteins | sample 16_EM_MG_FD_203088 | JGI IMG/M metagenome (GOLD analysis project Ga0307514, IMG submission 203088) | Populus trichocarpa ectomycorrhiza microbial communities from riparian zone in the Pacific Northwest, United States - 16_EM | ecosystem: Host-associated > Plants > Roots > Unclassified | place... | reverse complement strand
CTGGAAACAGTGAGCCGCAGTCCATCGTCATAGTCTAGATAGGCTAAATACGATTAATGATTCCTTAAAAAAAATTTAAAAAAAAAACTATATAGGACAAAACGTGATCACTGGGTACCAGGTTTGCCTAGACACCAAATGCGCATACTGTACAGTACATCAACACTTCCCCCAAACCGCACACAGGGATCAAATCAACAATTATGCTCCTGCTAAACTCTTCACGGCCAAGAAACTAAACATCAAACTGCGGCGGCTGAGGCTCATATCATTGTAAGTAATCATTTAATACCCTTCCTTTTGTCCCAGCGATCTCTCTGTGGGAGAATATTACCGCTAGGACAAAACGTGATCACTGGGTGAGACACCGATGGTATGCTGTACACCAACAGAAATTTATTTCAGAAAGTAACCATGTCAGGAACAACCACCAATCCCATATTCAGCATACACCCTCAGATATCGAGAAAACTAGTCGACGAAAAAGACCACCCAGCCTGGAGCACTGAAGCTGCCAGGTAAATATGGAGAGTGTAACTCACATCCGTGGTCACCGGTGATGAGGCCACAGGACCAACCGCCGCCATCGATGAATGGTGAGATAAAACATACAAAACCCTAGATTACCTTATGGACAGTTGCGAAGAAGAACCGGGTCATTCCCTTCCCATCTCCGACCCACGGGCAGTCGTATAGATGGGCGGCGTTCTGCTGTGTCCATCCATCGCACACGCACCGCCCATCATTCACCTTCCCTATTTCTTTTAGCCAATATGCTTGGGGCCCTTTATCCGTTATCATATATGTCAGCCCTCTGATTGCCATCCTACTCCACTTTAAGTGCTCTGGAGTGCCCCCGTGTGGTCTATACATCTAGCGAATGCCTGCCGGTGTCACTATGTCAGGCATATGCATCCGCTTTCCCTTTCTCACTTCTTTCTTTGCCCTCGCGTCCGCCCTCTCATTCCCTTCTACCCCATCGTGACCCTTGACCCACATCAGTGTCCTTGGTCTTTCTATCATCTGTCTCACCAAACGTTCTTCTATCCACGATCTTGGTTGTAGGTCCCGCAGTCCTTGTATCCGTTGTATCACTCCTTTGCTGTCTAGGGCGACTACATCATGTTCTTCCCATGCCAGTGACACTCCCAGCTCTTCCGCATCCGCCACTGTTGCTACTTCCCCTAGATATTCTGCTTTCGTTGTTGTTGCTGCTGCTGCCCTGCCGTCCATGCGGCTTCCGTCTGTCCACTCTTCCACCTGTCTCTACCCGTTCTCCCCTAGTTCCTCTCCCATCCATCCAGCGTAATTCCACATCCTCTTCCACCCATTCTCTAATTATCGGTTCGGCTATCTCCCTCAGCGCTGGTATATTTCTTCCGTACACTGATGCTGCCCACCTAATGCGTTTGCATAACATCACTCGACCGAGCTCTCCGATGCCTGTCAGCTCTTCTACCTTCCTTCTGTTGCTTCCTGTATAGGCTCCTACTACCTATCGCTGGCACTCTGCCGCCAGGCGCTGCTGTTGTTCGCTTGGTTCGACGTATAGTTTGCATCCATATGTCAGGATTGGTAGGATTTGTTGCATTATCACTCATCTCTTGCTTGTTGCTGCCAGCCTGCTGAGTCTCCATACCATATCCCATACTACTTTTACTTTCTATGTTCTATATTTTTAGTAACGGCGTCAGTCTCCCATAATCACCCCTAAGTGTTTTCCGTTCTTGCCTTTCCAATTCTTCTCGTGATCCCACCTGATCCCAGCTTCATTCCCTGCCTCTGTCAGGGCACGGTCTATCTCTTTCTCACTTCCCACATTCACTCCATTCACGTCATCTATGAATGACAGTGGTCAGTATCTCTCACGCTTCTCATTGCGTAGTTCCATATATCGTCTTTCTTTTAGCTTCTTTTCCGCTTTCCACACGACATCTGACATATATATTGTGAAGAGCGCTGGTGAGAGTGGACTCCCCTGCGGGGTGCCCACAGTCATCGTTGTCCGTCCTATCACCCTGCCATCCATCTCGATTTCAAACTCCCGTAGGGCTAGCCAGTCATCGATCCACTTCCCTAGCCATCCGTGCTCCTGTAATATCTCCCGTACCACCTCTCTTCGAAGTGTGTTAAATGCTGACTGCGCGTCTCTGCCGATGATCTCCCCCTCTGGGTGCTTTTCCATTATCATGCTCATTAGCATCACATTATCCATCGCTCCTCTCCCTTTTCTTCCCGCAAAGGCACTCTCATGCCATAGCTCCTCCCTCTCTTGCAGTTCCTGTGCTATTATTTTTTCCGCCAGCTTGCCTACTGTGTTTGCTAGCACAATTGGTCGCCACCCCTTTACACTCATATGGTCTTTCCCTGGTTTGGGCAGCATAACCATCTTCATCTCTCTAGCTTTCCGGCATCCTGGTTGCGTACTGCCCTCCTGCTACCTGGGCAACGTCCTGGATTACAGCTCTCCCCAGTGCTGTATTCTGTATCTTTTTCAGTAGCTTCCAGCTAACCCCATCCGGTCCTGGTGCGCTGTTGTTCTTTGTCTTGCGCAGCGCTTGCTCGACTCTCCTGACTGCTGTGTCGGTTGCTCTCTGTCGCATCTGTTGCCCAACTTCCTTCCTAGGCTCTGCTGGTTCCGTTATTAGGTTGTGTCTCCTAAAGGCTTCAAACTTTTCGTGGTCTTCCTCATATATGTTGCCGTCATTGTCCTTAATTGCCCTGCATGGAGCTCGATTATTGAATGGGTTTTTGCATATTTGCACCATGTCCCACACATCTTTCCCTTCGTCGAGCCAGTTGTCCCACATTTGGCGTTTGGCATTCCGTATTTCCCGTCGCAGCTCCTTTCTTGCTGTCTTCAATTTCCTAGCAGCCTTCCTCAGGTCTTTCCAGCTCGCTTTCCACCATGGTTTTGACTTCCCGACTATCGTGACTACTCTTGTCCATTCATTTTCCATCTTGCTCCTCAGTATCTCGTATGCCTCGCCCACTCTCTCGACCTCACATTCTTCATCTTTCTCCATCCATTTTGCTACCTTCTCCCAGTCTATCCTCTTGAGTTTCCTGACCCTGTGTTTTATTTCGACCCTTGTTCCTATGACCGCATGATCCGATCCGTGGTCCCAGCGTTCCGGTATGTCCCATGGTTTAGAGGTTGATCTCGTAATGACTCTGTCGATCGTGCATCTGTGTGCTCCCCATTTGTGTGTATATTCCGCGGTCCCAATATCCTACATCTCCTCACTTTCCATCCAGTCTTCAAGTTTCTGCCTCTTTCTCCTACCACAATTGAGGTCCCCGACAATTGTGTTCACCCCCATTCTTTCCATCCTCCGTAGCCGTGCACTCACTGTCCGCCAGTTGAACTCTGGCTTCAAATATGCTATTGCTACCTCCTTCCCCCCCATCACCCAGTCTCCCTCGCCTTTAACCTCTATTTCTTGGCCTCGTAACTTGTGGATCATCAGGTACTTGCTGTCGTAGGCTATCTCGTATCCTGCTTGCTGTTTCCTCCTGCCCTCGCTCCCCCACGGCTCTGCTACCCCCACTATAGTTGCCTTTTTCTCCACTACAAGCTGTAGAATCAAATGACTCGTATCCTCTCCTCTTCTCACATTCTGATATAGCACCCGAACCTCTCCTTCCTCATATTCCTCTTTCCTCCCCGGCTTCCTTTCCCTCCCTCCCTCTTGCACCTCAGCTTCCGCAGGTGTATCAGACATGGGTTCGGGTATGGCCCCCGCCGATTTATGTTCGATAATTACTTGGTCCTGCCGTTGGAGCCTCTGGTGTATCTTCTGGATGCCAATGCATCTGCCTCCATCTTGGCCAGGTCCTCCGAACCGCTGCCAGAGAGGGGCATTCTCTATCGAGGTGCAATTGGTCGCAGTGTCGGCATACTGGCATCTCTTTACTTCCTCTCATATCGCACCCCTATGTCTTGTGATTGTACATGCCGCAACGTTGACAAGCTTTCTCTGAGTATTTCGGTGAGGCCTGACGCCCTTGTCGTGTCCCATACTCCTTCGTATATCCTCCCCGCCAGAATCCCTCCTTGTCCTTGTAATTCCCTTTGCCCATATCTCTGTTCCAGTGAAATACATCATACACCCGTTTGATTGATACTCCATAGCTCCTGTATGGCGCGTCCCGCAGCTGATCTGGCCGTACACCGACAATCGTGAAGCGCAGGGTGCCAGGCTTGCTACCCCTCTTTGTTGTCTTATCGTCTTGATAGAGCCAGTGTGGGTTCCGTGGCACCAGCACCCTCTTGTTCGTCTTGCACAATCTCCTTGCCGCATTCCATGCTTTTGTACCTGCTGGGTCATTTAGCACTACCACTATCTCACTCCATGCTACCGTTTTCGCATATACAGCCATATCACTCTTCCCAAACACGCGCTGTACCACTCCTTGCAATACGCTAGCCGCTCTTTGGTTGGATATTCCCTTTCGTATCTTGACTCGTAACTGCCTTTCCCCTGGATATTTACTATGGTCAGTGCTACCCACGATTCGCATGTTTGCCGTCGCTGCTCTCTTATCGACCTCCCTTGCTAACTCCCGCTGCCGTCGATGCCACCACCCAGTGCCTCCCCCAACTGGTGGCTGTGGGGTATTGAAGACCCACATCTCCACTTCCTCCCACTCTTCCTCTTTTCCATTTTTCTGTACCTCTGGCTCGTGGGTGTGTCCAAATCATCTAACCCTGGTGTGTCGTCCCGCACTTCCTCTGTAGCACGAAAATCCGATTATAGGGTGGTCTTCCAAGCACCGAAGTGTTGGTGTCACTGCCTCCAGCTACTTACAAACTGGTTCCTGCAGCACTGCTTTCATAGATCATCGCCAAGCAGCTGGCGTCGCATTTCAGTGAACCCTAGTGGTATTAACGGCGCTGAGACAGCTAACCTCCCACCTGTACCGGAAGCTGCGTGTACGAAACGCAACCGACTGTGATCAACCTGACATCATTAGTGAGGAGGCCTCACACTCGCGTTACCTGTGCCTGCAGCGCAAAGATGCCGTTCTCATTGGTATCAATCCACCCGAATGGTAGTAGCAACCACCCTGGAGGCCAGAATGGTCCTACCGTCCCGCAGGTGAACCGAATCGCCGATAGGACTCACACGCGATCGCATGGTTGCAGGGATACGAGTGGAACCTCTATACTCACCTAGTCCTGGTTTCACACCCGATAACATACAGCATCGTTTGCACCTTAAGCACCGGCGGAGCGCAGCAAGGTCAGAACCTCCACTACGACAAGACTGGATTACCTCAGCCCTCCAGGCACCGACAGCAGCATCCGTCCTCTCGGACCCGCCGAACACTCACGTGAACGACGGCCACGGCTCACTCGGTATTTAGCCAAGCTTCCCGTTCCAGCAAGTGCGCTACGTGTAATCGATAACCGACTGCGGCGTTTCAGGCCAGTGTCTATCGATACATTACCGCTTGCGACGTCTCACTGACTGCACTGTCTCGCTGCGAAAACTGGCTCGTGCCACGCGAGGCCTGACGACCACCATGACTACCCGCCCAGCGTGATACGCAACTTACTAAAGAGCCGAAGCTCCCCAGGGGTAACCTGTTCCAACTACTAGACTTCACAACCGGCACACGTTGGGGGCTTGGGCTTGACCGTTATCGGTTTCCCCGGCTGCGACTCCCTACACCGCCACAGGGCCGCAATACCACAAGCGCTTCACCGACTTAGCTCGGAGAGCTATCCGGCTACTGTCCCACTAAACCTGTCTTTTCTTGACCAAAACCAATGGGATTACAAGGTCGTCTAGAAAAGCACCGTGTGTTCCTACCCGGCACGGCGGGATCGTACCCCGTAGTCGAAGGATCGGTTAGTATTCAGGCTGCCGGGGGGGTTATTATTCCCCTGTTCCTTAGTACCGCCTCGCGGCTGTACCAGGCTCCCCCCCGGTTTTCGTAGCCTGCCCCAGTGCTACCCGAGAGACTGGGTACATCCGCATTGTCTCCCCATGACTAAAATAAATCCTCCGATATTTCTTGACCGCCTGGCTCTCTGCCAGCTTCATCGCTTGCCTCGTTCCGGACGCCATCGCATGTGATTGGAGTTGCTCTTCGTTGCCGTTGATAGGCCGACTCTGTGTTTCCTGTTATTGGCCCGACTGTTGAAGTACCGCCGTTCCCCGTAGTGTGGGAGTTATCTTTTCCTTAATAGGCTCGATCTTTGGCCCCTTGCTCTGCTCGTGTCGGTGTCGTGTCCTGCCCACGATACAGTGTGGGCTGGAAGAATCGCTGGATTCCCACTTTTAATTCTTCTTCACTGGAGGAAAACGGTGCTCTTCCGTCCGAATTTTGTCCTGAAAATTATATGCCTTCGTAGCCCTCGTACGGGGTTATCTCGTCGTGTTGTTCTCGTTTCTTCTCGTCCGCTGGTTGTTGAGTTATGTCGATTTTCGCTCTCTTCTCATAGTAATCGCCGATGAAGGGTCTGGGCGCGTTGTCCTATATAGTGGTTATACTCTCCAACAATTTCGATGCGTCTGTTGAAGTTGCGGATGGGTGCTATGTAGCGGTGCTGGCCTCGTTTCGTAGTTGTCGCGGAGGGGCCGATCGTATGGGTGCTGCTACCACGAAAGAGTCACCTAATCAGCAAATCATTTCTCGTATTCAGTCACCAGTCTCGCTCCAGACGTCGCCTACTAGACTATCATTGTGTTGAACGACAACGACAACAATGACAACGACAAAAAGCTACATCAATATCTGTGCCTAATATATCTGCATTTAATATACCTAATATACCTAATATAAGTTTTATTTTATATATATTATATAATACTCTTCTAATAAGGGTGAGGATGTAATAAATATATACAATCAAATATTATAGGACATGTGGAGGGTGGTGCTGGGGATCATGGCCAGGAATTATAAGGAGGCAGAGATCAGTAAGATTATGGGCAAAGAGGCAGGAAGACAGGCGCATAGGTTCTTCAGTAAGAATATTTACGAGCGAAGGTAGAAATTATGGATTGCAGCAAAGACAATTAAAGGGCACTGAATATTATTAATTCACCATGAGTGGGTATAACTCTCATCCATAAAGTATATAAAGTACTGTCAACCGTGTAAAGGTACCAAAATTATCAAAGCTGAAAGAAAGCCAATCCGGAGCACTCACCTTTATATATCTGTGCCAGTTACTTAGTAGTTCTTGCACCAACTGCCCTGAGACTGAATAAAGCGCCCCAGCTCCCACCGCTGGGATACATACCTACTTATCACCCTATGATAAAATCCCTGGTGTGCAGGATGTCAAGAATTGAGAACACGAGAACATATACTCATATATTGGTTTTACTATACCCATCTGCAATTTCATATTAATTGGTTGTATTAAACAGCCGTTTTAGAGAGGAGAACGGCTGCGAGACTAGAGAAAGCCTCTTCTAGAGTTTAGCCATGAGATGTACTGCATAAATCCGTCTCAGGCCTTTGAAATGCTCATGCAGCACAAGATCCAGATAACATCAGCCAGGGAGGCCCATCACTCACCGCGACATTTTACCTTGAGGGCGAATATGTGGGGCTGTGAGATTTGGAAGATATCGGTACAGATCAGTACCTATCCAGGTAACCTTTTGGACGAGCTCTCCCACATAACCGTTAGGTTTATGGGTATAAAGGGCAAGACTAGGAATTGTTGGAGCAAGCCCCTTGATTAACCTGAAGTACCAGGTATTTTACCCCATACTGTGCAATTGCTGGTAGTACTTGCATATATATTGCCTATAGAACTGGCATATGCCTCACTTAGCGAGATGGCTGAAGCGAAAGAAGGGAGACAAAAAGCTTTCATGAAGCGGAGGCCCTGCCGAGGGTGGGTAGTTAGGTGTGAGGGATAAGTGAGGTATGTTTATAAGATAAACTGTTGATCCCGCGATCTCCTGCTTCTTCACGCAAGCCAGGCCTTTCTCTAGGTATTAGGCAGGACGTTTCTCCTCTATCGTGCCGTATTGCTCCCTTCCCTCCTTGCGGCTGCCCAGCCTGCATTCGGGCATATAATGGATAACACCCTCCCTCGACCTCCGGTGGAGGTGGACACGAAGATGAGTGCCTCACTGCTTGGTACTAGGGCACCTGAGGCGGCAGCGTGGAAGACATATAGGCCTAGTGCGAAGGAATTGTTGTACTTGGGGAGATGGGATAAAAAGTATATCTCTTGGTGGAGTGGGCATGGATTGAAGTTTGGATTCACTGGGGAGAAGGTATGTATATAGTGCTATTTGCGAGGTTGGCACACTTACATATGAGATATTAGGTCGCAATCTCTTTCGGCATTTACACTGTTACGAATACGCTTGTGTGGGAAAGTTTTGATACTACTGGTATCCTCCAACACAATGATATTGGCCCAGGGACATTGCATCCAACTGATATTGCACACTTGAAGGTTGCAGCGCATATGCAAATCGAGATCCAGGCCTTGGTCGATCCACGGGGGAAGAGCAAAGTATCGTCCACATCAAAGTCACTTTTCTCTATATTCCTAAGCCGGTTAGTCATGAAATGTTCCTAACCTGCCTAATTAGGCAAGGGCGGCCTTTTGGGATGGGTGGCGATACAAGCAAATGGACTACTACCGGTACATGGCCATAGAAGGAGCAGGAGAGAGGCTCGAACGAACTCAAGGCGGTATCTGTTGGTACGATGTTGGCAGGCGACCATGCCAGTGTCAAAAGCCATCAAGAAGAGGGTTTATTGGCGGGTACTGGGCTATATTGCTATGTAATGTGCTTGTCAAGATGCTTACAATCCCAGAACACAGCCAAAATAGCCCATCGTAGATGCCTGCATAATTGTACTTGTCTTTGTAACAGGAATGACGGTGGGGGGGAACGGCAGGCAGGGCCCGTGAAAGGAGCAAGCCTGCTCATTTGTGCATACCAACGTCTGGTGCGAGACAGTGTAAGGCCCGCAAGGACACCGAGTGGGAAACCGAAGGACACGAGAAAGGACAACTGTGAACGTCCCTAATGACAAACAACTCCAGGGTAACGCTAGCGCAGCGGCAACTATGATAATGATAGGAAAACAATCTTCTGAGTTTGGAGGCGATTTTTGGAATAGAGCTCTAATTTGGTTATCAGCATATGAGGCCAGATAAATATGCATAACTGCTTGGCATATGCACAACATAGTACGCGTTCCCTGCATAAAGACTTCAAAGCCTGCATGCTCCTCCTGCCATACAGATACTCCGTACGGAGTACATGTCTTTTTTTTTTGAGTCTATACGCCTTTCCAGCCTTAGGCTATCAGGCGGAGATACTCCATACAAAGTGAGGCTAATACAACAAATATGCAACAAATATGCACCTAAATTGCCTCTCGATGTAGGAGGGGGGTACGAAACTCTTTACCACCTAGCTGTATGTACTGTAGCTATATGTACCTATCCAGTGTTACATACTCCGTACATAGAATGGGGGCTTTGTATACCAACCCTCTGCCTTGATAACAGCTGCTACACGGCGAGGTATTGAGCTGTAGAGACTCTCCAATTGCGACTTCGGAATCCCCTTCCAAACCTCTCGCAACACATCTGCTAGTGCTTCCTTCACTTGGCCCCCCGGCAAATTCATCAGATGCGGGAACCTTTTATGAAGTTGGTGTTTCATATATGCCCAAATATGTTCAGGCAGGGGGAACAGGCAAGGTGGTCAGAAACTGCCCAGTCATTGTCTTTGAACCATTGGCGTGCGAGTTTGGAGGCAGGCATGAATATTGAATCAATGCCTAAAGTTTCACTCAATTGGAGATGGACATCAGGAAGGACATGTGTCAAAATCTCAACATATTTTTCAGCATTATTTCGCTCTCTTTCCTTTCTCAAAGTAAAGGAGCTGTTTTTGGCGGCTCGGTACTTGCGGAGGAGGGGTATAATCTGGGGAGGCATTTGAGGGAGAAGATTGGGCCATATCAGCGTGAGTTGATATGAATAAAGAGATAGTGGTATAGGGGAGATTTTTTTTCTTTTTTTTATTATTAGTCTATACGCCTTTCAGGAGTCGTAGGGGAGATGTGACCACGTGGTAGGACATTATGTTAGGCGCGATTTGATGCATTTTTCTGAATCAGGCACGCTGCATGCTCAGGCCTTTTATGTAGCACATCATTTTTTTGGCCACCTAGCTGTATATATGTATCAATATCATGATTATATTCCCTGAGCCACATCCGAACGCCCAAACCCATGTTGCTATGATACCAATTGGTAAATAAACGCTTTAATGTCCCGTGCAGGTGCAATCACTATTATGCTATCGTATGATTGATAGCAACACTTCTCCCTTGCACATTTCGCAAAAAAAAACAACGTAAAAACCGCAAAAAAAAAAGGCAGTAGATATGTATGCCAAATAGCGTAAGACAAAATCCAATTACCCTACCCTGTCTTCTCAAGCATCCCAAACCTATAGACACTCCAGTTACAGCCTGACGTTCACATCTACGCAAGGTAATCTCCATTCCCGTCGCCCAACTAGGCTCCGTAACCAGTCGAGTCCAATGCCAGTCCATACCCCCATTGTGTCTGTAGTATTTCCTAAGGCCGAGTCTCCTGCGGTGGAAGCGATACTACCAGCGGCTGTATTGAATGCTGCGGTGGCGGTGGTGAGGATTCGGGGCTCGAACCAGTGCCCGTTGTTGGAATCTAGGAAACATCGGTCGGACCAGTAGCAGGAAGAGGTGAAGAGGGTAAGCATTAGGAGGGAGCAGTATACACTGTGGGTTGAGTAGTTGGTTAGTGGAGAACTTGGAGACCTTCTGAAGAACTGGGGCTGGGGGCTGAAGTTGGAAACTGAGGTTGGAAGGTTACCATGGTCTATGGAAGAAGTATGTGGAGATGAGAAACATGACGATGAAGGCAGGGGAGGCAGAGGTGGGGATGAATAGAAGCGGTAACCAGCTGCACAGAGTCTTGAGTTAGCAAAAAATAATTGGCATGATATCCGCAGGCTCAAACGGCTTACCTCCGAAGACAGAACATGATTGCAACGGAGGCTTGGTTATGACCTTCGGATGTTGGGGTTCGTTTTAGTTGGGTATATATGAAGGCAGGAATGAATAGGTGCAAGGTTGATCTGTTCCGAAGTCGGTGTGGACTTGCGGTTGCACTAAGCGAACATCAACTACGGTATTGCATAATGCTCTCGCTTCTTGGCAGAGGCTGCGTAGGCAGCACCATTTTTGTAATTTGTTGTGGGCATTGGGTATAAATGTGGCTATTACAGTTCACGTATCAAATATGAGCCGCGGCTTTTGGTTCGTATGATAGCTGTAGAGCCTTGTCCGTTAGTCAGCCTCATCACATATGAGTGATTGTTACAACTTTCTGTTGCTTCATCACGCTCTGGGGAGTAGCCTATACCACAACACGATTGGATACTGAACACGTGAGGTCGGACTGGATTTTAACACCCAAGACCAAGAAAAGACTTGTTTGTTTCAAGGGGAGTGTCGTGGATCTACCCTCGATCTATTCAGCTTCACGCAAGAGATACCTGAGACTCCCATAGATTTGGCGACTCCAATAGAGCCTTCGATCGACTCTCGCACGTCACTTAAGTCTTTATGGCGGATCAAGGGTTGAACGGCCTTCTGGACAGACTGAGCTGGCAGCAAACCACTGGGAGTCCAGCTCCTCAGTCTCCCAACCCGAACATGGGTACACCATCGAGCACGCATCCACAACAGCAATATCATCGAGGGGCAGAAAGGGGGAACTCGACCCCGATTTCGTACACAAACGACCCTTCCTTCCTCTCATACCCATTGTATGGACAGGCCCCAACCAAATCACAGACTCCTCCCGTCTATAATACTCCCATGCCTCCAGCATCTGGCCAAACAGATCCCAGCAGAACGGCAAGTCTCCTTGGGCTTTTGAAGTTCACTCAACCAGCTCCAGCTGGTGCTCCAGGTTCAGCGATGTCAATTCCGCGGGAGGCAATCTTGTCTCCGCCGCCTCTGGCGCAATCTGGAACAAATTATGCACCAGCGACTTCCCCCACACAAAGTAGGTCTACAAATGCACAGGACTTGGTTGCGTCACTGTCACTGTTAGCACGATCTGGCCAAGCTGGGGCGAGTGCGCCTACATCCTCAGGGGAGCCGCAGGCACCACCTCCATACCCCTATTCCTCCACTGGTGGATCGGAAGCTGCTGCTGGGACACGCTCTTCCACTTCTGCCCCTGTGAATCAACAGGATTTGGTATTTCAATTGCTGAACAGGCCTAAGCCGACGCAAGGCGACCATACACAGGATTCTGGTGCTGAGAATTTTGACACACAGCAGGCGTATGTTATGGAACCTGTTCCACCTGTGGAGGAAACTGTGCTGGTGGAGAATACTCCCAATGCATCTCAGCCTCAAGTCAACAAAACTCCGTCTCCGGCCGTTGGCAATTCAGATGTGGTGCCCCCACCAGCTTCAGGTAGTTCCCCACACGTGATTGGTTCACAAGCACCTGCATTGCCTGGTCCTAGCGCACCAGGCCCTAGCAAGCCCTTGTTCACTTACGTCAACCCGTTTGAGCAATTACACAATCTCACCCCCAAAGCCCGAACGCCCAAACAGACAAACTCTCCAGGGTCAGCTGGAATTAGAAAACCCATGATACCTGCCCCAGTCAATCCTGTCGAGGTACCGTTACCTTTCAGTCCGAAGGTAGAGGCCACAAACCCAGTGGAGGATAATGACGTCCTCCAACAAATTGATATGAGATTGAAGGCCCAGATGGAGAGGAAAGCGGAGGAGAGCAGGAAGGCAGAAGAACAACCGCGACCACAGGAGCAGTATCCAGGATCAGCAGGGCATACCGAGTCAGGTGACTTTGAAGGCCAACAGTCTACAACCGGCGGTGATTCGGAGATTTCAAGAGAGCCTTCAGCAAAAGATGGGCAAGATGCACCAGAAGCACTAGGGGAACCTACTGCTTCTTCAGATGTTTTGGATCGCGACGAGGACGAGGATGCGGACTATGTAGAGTCACAGGGCCCGATCAAGGTTTACAATTTCCCGATGAAACCTTTCTCTGCAATTATCATGAATCCCGACATTCCAAACTCTCTCCGTCCACGATTTCCACTCGTGAAGATGTCTGATATTGCACGTATGCCTCGTCAATTTGACCAACTTGATCGTAACCTTATTGCGGCTTCTGCACTGTATATAGTCTATGCGATCAGTAAGAGCAATGGACGCGGTGGCATTCGGGTACTAAGGCAAGAGGATGGCGGGGATAGAGTTCTAAATAAAGATACTATGGACAGGACTTTTAACGTTGCTATTGGGCGGGGTGAACGGGTTTTAGGGACATCCGTGTCAGGGGCAGTCCTTTGGGCTGACGTCGGAGAAGGTTTCGAGGGTGGTGACTGGTACATACTGCCCACGCTTCAAATCTAGAGCTTAATGCTAACCTGAACTTTAGGCAAAACCACAGCTTTATATTCCCACCATCTGAAGAGCAAGGTCAGACTAATGGAGTTCTCAAGTCTCGCGCTCGGAAGTCTTCCAGACACATTGATGTCTTTGCAATTGGTCGCGGAAAGACAATCAGCATTATTCACGCTCCTACCGCGAAGGAATATGCCCAAGGCCGGAGAGGAAACGAAGTTCTCTCCAAGAAATATCTTGCGGATCATTCCCGGACCATTGACACGGGAAAGGCATCGAAAGACTTCTGTTTCTCTGAGGACGACACAGTAATCATTTCGATTGATAAGGCCGGCAAGTTAAAGTTGTGGGACGTTCAAGATTTGGTAGAATTTGGGGGTCCTTATACCTCCGGCCAGGCAGCTTCGCTTCCCCAACAGCCAATCCTTCTTTCTACGCCTGCTATGGTACTCTCTGCCGTAGGCGCTGGGGAGCCTTATAGGGCAACTTCTGTTATGTTCCTCGATAAGCATCGACCATTCCACAAAGGTTTAGCTCTCCGATACGTAATTGTTGGTATGAAGCAGAATCACACTCTTCAGCTCTGGGATTTAGCGCTTGGGAGGCCTGTCCAGGAAATTCATTTCCCCCAATCCAGTGACACTGATGCTCTATGCTCCGTTGCGTATCATCCACCCACTGGTATTGTTGTTGTTGGCAACCCTACTCGCAACTCAATTTACTTTATCCACTTGTCCGCTCCGAAGTACAACCTCCCGCCTCAATCTCAGGCGCAGTATATCAAGAACCTGGCAATGAAGAGTAGTGCTATTCCTAAACCAGATGCCACTGCTATTCTCAGTGGTCTCAGGGAGTACTCATTTGCATCTAAGGGACAGCTTATGAGTCTGGAAATACTTGACTCGCCCCAGGATGATGATGGAGAGAACAGTCCATTGTTCGAGCTGTATGTGGCACACTCAAAGGGCATGACTAGTTTGAACGTGTATAAGGAGGATCTTGGATGGGACAACGAATGCAAGACAAAGCACTCAGTGGATGCAGTGGTTGCAAAGGTTTGTACCATTGGTCCTATGCCTCTGCCACCACTACCTGCTGCCACTGAGCCGGAGCCATCAGCGGCAACTAGTCCAGCCCCCGTCCCCACACCTGATAGTCACAAATCGCCTCAGCCCCCAAAGGAAGTTTCAAGGCGAAGGAGTCCTAGCCCTGCGCCAAACTCTGCCTCCACAGCTCCCCCGAAGTCCGAGAAGCCAGAGAAATCCGAGAAGTCGGAATTACACACGACCAATGGGCAAGGTAGTCGGAAAAAGAAGGGTGCCCAAAAGCAGCAGCAGCAGCAACAACAACCTATTGAGCCTTCGGCAGAGAAGCCGCAAGAAAAACCGACACAGGAGAAAGCACTCACTCAGAAATCTAAGCTACCTGTTCCATCAGCGGGCAATTCAGTGGCCACGACGGCAATAGAATCTCAAGGCACGGTGACACTAACGCCAGCAGTCCTGGAACGCGAGGTGAAGAAGATTGAGACATCAGTCACGTCTGAGTTTGCGAGAGTGTTCACCTATGAACTCGATAGACTGTGTACGTGTATCTCCTCTCTTGTCAGCTTATAGACGACTAACAACGCGCAGACAAGTCATTGAGTGAAGATAGGCGAGTTCAGCAAGCCGCTGGTGATGCTAAGCAAGAAGCCCTATTGAAGCTATTGTCAAGCACACTCACTGAGAATGTTGAAAGAGTACTAGCTGATATTGTCGTGCGAAACATTGAGCAACAAGTTGTCCCCACCCTAACATCAGTGACTACTCAATCTATCGAGCGCCAGCTATCAGGCACCATAGAAAGATCGATAAGTCAGCATGTGCCCGCTGAACTGCGTAACAGTCTCCCTGATATTGTCAAGCGTGCGATATCCTCCCCCGAGGTTCTGGGTAAGATCAATGAGACGGTTGGAAAGACACTAGCGGTACAGGTATCAGCCACTGTCGAGAGGGAACTTGGTCGCTTTCTCCATGGCTCTATCTTTCCCGCCTTCCAGCAATTGGCCCTTGAGACTGCGCACAAAGTTGTTTCTGAGGTTGACGCGAAGAACAACACTACTTTCACGGCTCTGCAGAGTGTACAGCAGCAAGAAGCGAGAAAGATGGATGCTTTGGTCATGGCACAGCAGCATGAGTCACGAAATGTTGATCAGTTGGTGACTATGGTCCAGTCACTGACCGAAACTATTTCCACAATGTCCAGAGCCCAACGAGAGATCTCTCGAGTGCAAGCGGAAATGACAAGGTCTCAAATTGAGATGGCTCAAGCCCAGCAAGATATGATTAAGCAGCAAACTGAGTTCCAGGAACAAGTCCAGAAGGCTCAAGCTGATTGGATGCAAGGACAGAACTGGCCTGAGGATGAAGACACGTCTGCACAGGAGGCAACAAAAGCGCCACAGGTTCCTCAGCAGACTCCTCAGCAGATTGAGCGTGATGAGATTGATGGCCTATTCAGAAGTGGCAGATATGAGGAAGCTACAATCAGGGTAAGCCCAGTGCTTGTCGATTGAACAAACGAAAAATTAACCATTTCTCTTGGTTTAGTGGTTACAATCAAAAGACCGTCAGGAGGAGCTTTTCGATGAGGTCGTACGAAGATACAGATATGACTTCATGCCAACCCTCAGCCAGCTTGTCCTTCTGTCTGTCTCTGCTGCGGTTACTGTAAACTTTGAAAATTCCGTCCAGGATCGTATTAACTGGCTTGAAGGTGTACTTTCTGTGCTTAACCCAAGGGTAAGCTTTTGCTGATCTACCCACTCTCCCCACTTCGAGAGCGCTAATTCCATCTAGCACCCTGAAATTGCCGAAATCTGTCAGAGGATCATGGCTGTTGTAGTTCAGCGCCTCGAACAATCATATATGCGCATCGCAGAAAGGGACCCATCTGAGCCAGCTCTTAGAAAGATTCCGGCTTTGGCAAAGAAGGCCAGAGATTTGGGGAATCTTAACTAGACTACCTCTCATATTGGTGGGCAGGGAACTGCTACGTTAGAATCATAACAAGAGTAACTTATTTCGCAGCTAGGTTTGAAGTGGTGTTGAATAGTGCTACAGTAATGTCGTGGATGTCCCCTTCACACATGCAGATATGAAAAGTTGGTTGCGTGGATTCGGATTGCGGTATAAGTGGAAGCTTTCTTTTTTCTATTCAGCTTCAGATCATTGTTGTTTATTTTCCATTATTTTCCTACATTACTCATCCATTCTCAAGCTCAGCTCATCATTCACGTTTTGCTTACTCTGAGTATGATTTATGGGTTATTTTCCATTTAGGCATGGGTTTAGGGCGTATTTAAAAGCTCTCTTCCTAGTCTCGTGAGACGAATTTGATGAATCTGTGTCCGCTGTATAGCTCACATCTCTGTTCTGCGAGAATTCTCATGCGCAGTATTTCTCACTCCCTACGGAGTAAATACTGCGTATATGATAACTCGTAGTGAAACAAGTTGATATTATACAAAACGTAATGGTCCAACAATAGTAGAAAACGCTGCACAAACATCCAAACATGAACAACTAATCCCATGCTTTAAGCAAATAGCACACCTTCATCCAACTCTGACTTCTCTGGGCCAGTATCCAGTTTCAAGTTGGCTCTCTTCACTGCCCTCTCAGCTTGCGCTTTGGCACGATCATTGAACTTTTGTGACCTCTTCTTCCTCAATTCAGATCTCACTGCATTTGGTGAGATGAATTCCTTATTCTCATAGATAACGGGTCCACCAAAAGAGCCTTCAAGGATGACGATAGGCGTCATAGCGAACCGGGGGCCGATTTCAACGAGGGAGAGTTCTGTAGCGAGAGTCAGGGGCTTTTTGGAGGGTTTACTGTGCTTGGCGGGGTTTTCGGCTGCTGCTTCAGCATTACCTGTTGAGGCTGTTGTTTTCGATGGCTCCGACTCAACGATTTGGAAATTCCTGAACCAGACGTTCCCGTCTGCGTAGGTGAAGCTGAGAACATGATCCACGAAAGGTTTGCTTTTGCGAGCTTGTTTGGGGACGCCAAAAATGTGTATCAGCATCTCCTTGATAACTTTCATGTGCGGGTGATCGTCGAAGCTCGAATCGAAGGATAGGATAGGTCGGGATCCTTTGAGGCAGTTTCCGGTGAAATGTAGCTCCTCCATAGTGTGCACTGATCTCGCCCAGTCAGTCTCACTCCCATTCCTAACCCTCTGGGCAATCTCCATGGGCGAGGGGAACATACAATTCTGAACATGAAGCTTGATACAGGGCCCATTCGGCGCCTTGCTCATCCACATGTACAAATCTTGTCTCTTCCTTGCCTCAAAAAATAGGATGTTATTACAGTTATACAGCTCCGCTACTTCGTTGAGATAGAACAGCTTGGACTTCGTGTCCATTTTTGCGTCTTTTCGGCCATGAGGCAGCATAGAGGCCAGGTCATTTAGAAGATGTCGTTGCCTGTAACCCAATCCCATCGTCAGTGAAAGCTGCAACGTACAACGCTGAAAGGTGCCTACCGGTGTGTTACTCCCCGGGATGAAAGGACCAGAACTCTCTGCTTGTTCTTCTTGGCGGAGTCGGCATCATTGCCGTCCTTTTCTGACTTATTTATCGATTTGTATACTGAGGCCATTTTTGCAGAGATTTATGAAGAGCAAGTTTGCACGACTGCATTTCACCACAACGCCAAGATTTCAAGGCAGCTAGGCAATCAAACACTTGGCAGATGGAACTCTTTATTTGTTATTACTTTAATGCTAGCAACGACGAAAGGATATACTGTTTTCGCACAAAAACTCCCAGCAAAGAAAATACAGTAGTAACAACAAAACCAAAAGCCGCCCTTGCCGTATGCTCATTTTTCATCAGATACCGCAGAAACATAATAGAATAGTTCCGTACAAATACGCTGTCAACCACCCAATTTTAATGAGTTGGTGGTGGTGCACCGTACGCACCAGGGGTATATTGCCCTGTGGGTGGGGGTGGTGCACCATACTGCCCTGGGGGTGGCGGAGGTGCACCGTACTGGCCTGGGGGTGGAGGCGCACCATACTGTCCTGTTGGTGGAGGTGGCTGTTGGCCGACAGGAGTTTGACCATAGGGAGTATGGGCCCCAAAGCCTTGTGGTGGTGGTGGAGACTGATACTGCCCTGCTTGTTGGTACTGCCCTGGTGGTGGAGTCCCGTACTGTCCTTGAGGAGGGAATTGTTGTCCATAGGGAGGTTGGGTTCCTCCGTATGGCAGCTGCTGATGCTGCTGGTGCTGCTGTTGCTGTGGGGGTGGGGGTGGGGAGCCGTATTGCTGATTGAAGCTTTGCTGCTGGTGTTGAAGATCCGCTGCCTTATGGTTGGTATGTCCAGGCTTCTACTCACATTGTTAGCTGAATCACCAACAGAAACCACTTTATGAGGGGCAAAGTACCGAGTTCAAGAGCCCACTGGCAAGGCCGCCAGCCATACCCAACAGGCCAGCAGGTCCACTGGAATGGCCACTTGATCCGTGATGCTTGTTCTTACCCCCAAGCAAACCACCGGCAAGGCCCATTAAGCCCGATGGAGCTCCGCCGTGACCACCGTGGGTGTTATGACCGCTGCTTGCATGCTGCTTTCCACCTCCGAGAAGCGAACTGGCCAAACCTAGTTTACCACCCATACCACCGCTGGAGCCATGGCTACCATGCTTCCCTCCTCCTGCAAGGAGACCCTGCGCAAGCCCACCAATCTGTCCTAATGGACCACCTCGTGATGTGGTAACTGGATCTTGTTGAGCACTGTATTGCTGGCTAGGAGAATGGCTTTGGTACGGCGATTGTGTTTGCTGTGGGTTGTATGAATCGACTGGAGGTGTATATGGAGGCTGTGCTTGGGCTGGGGTAGATGTTGTAGAGCTTGTTGGAACATCCCATGTGGTTGTTCCTGTTGCAGGCTGTACAAAGTAATATCTCTTTGTATTTGGGTCCCATTGAGCGATCCTTGACGAGAAATCATTAGAATACAGGGCCCTATAGGAGAATCTGGCAACAGCTTACCAGCCAAGCGGCAACTGAGGAGGTGGGACAGTAGGCCCGGCATGTGGGGGAGTTTGGGAAGACGCGGTTCCAGAATCAGCCATGTTGGGGGATTATTGAACGTTGGGTAAAGCCGAGAGAAACAGTGGGAAGGGAGAACGAGGAAGACAAATTGACGAAACCACGATGTAAGGGAGATTTGAGATACGCAACCTTCTGAGGTTAATATAGAGAGATGAGGGGTAAACTGATGCGCTGCCGTCAATGAGGTCCTTTTCGTTGTGACCAGTGCTGGATCCACAGAGCGGGGCGCAGCAGGGTGCTGCAGGGATGACCTTGGCCAGCAATCCTCTGGTTGCACGGCCCCCTTGTAGAAGGTAGAGCATTGCATAGCCTCTACGATATACACACCACTTACACGGTATCTGCGGCAAGACATTCAGGGTTTCATTTGCAAGAATTTTTCCACAGCTGAAGCGCCCAAAGCTTGATCTCTGTGCCATATTGTACGTGGCTTCTCCGCCATCAGATTCAGATGCGAGGGTGGTAGGTAAGTCATGTGAGGTACATAAGTTCTCAACATTGAAATTCTCTCACCCAATATTCACTATCACCCCTTTGACACCATCTGGCTCAATCACATAGTGGCACACCGTGCCTCCCTCCACCCACGGAGCGAACACAACTTTCATAACCCTTTCCCAGCTTGATCCAGATTTGGAGTGATCTGAAACATTACTACTCCTAGGGTTCTTGTGAAGGGCTATTCTCGCACCTATACAGTTTGTCCAAACTAAACCTAAGGCAGGTACCTTGTTCTCAACACCATACGACTGATGCTCCTCATCTCCCCACCCTGTGAACCATCTGGATTGGTGGTCAAGTGTCATTATTTCGCCATCACTGATGGAGTTTGAACGACGACTAGAACCCTCGAATCGGTCCGAAACTTGATTGGCTACAACCACGGCGATATTGTTTAATCGGGCGAGGTTCCTCAATATTTGGGCCATTTTAACCAGCTGTTTTCCTCTCTCAGCCAACAGTGCGGGACCTGTTTTTTTCTGGTTCATTTTACTTTTCAGTTTCGAGCGTGGTCCTCCGTCATATTCAGCACGAAAGTTGGCTGCTACGCTGTCAAGAATGATCAATCCAACATTATGTGTCTCCACAACTACAGGTAGTTGATAACTCAAGATGTGCTCTTGGGACTCCAAGTCCCCACACGTAATACAGAGAACATGATCTGTAGAGAGTTCATTATCGGGCTGAAGGCTGCCTGCAAAGCGCGTTCTGAACGAGGAGAGTAATTGAACTAGTCGAGGAGTTGAAATAGGAGCTTCTGTGGAAATGTAAACTGCTGTCTTCGATAAGCCGCCAAGGGAGCGTGGAAGCTGAATTGCACAACATAACTGTAAGAGGATTTGTGTTTTCCCAGCGCCGCTATAGGATCATTAGTACTGCCAAAGGCGATGTTGAGGAGGGGCTGATCGTACCTCTCTCCTACTATCTCAGTGAGACCTCCGGTCATGATCCCTCCATTTAGAGCTCTGTCTAGTTCTGAATCTCCAGTGGATATATAAACCTGGCTCCTCCACACATCAAAGGCAGTCACCCCAAGAAGCACACTGTCATCATCCAACTCTGCCGTTTTTTCACTGGTAACATATGCAGACCCAATACTAGTATGAAGAGCCTTAGTGACTTCCTTGATGAACCTTCGGAGGTCATGTGGTGATATTGATGTCCTTTTTGATATGTCAAGCTGTTCAAGAGTAAGAAGGTCAGAGGTAGTTATATCATTCTCCTCCAGGCTCAGCACGATCTTGTGGGTTTGCGGCGTCAACGGAAAGTCTGGTACCACGGATAGAAGGTCGCTCATTTGGGGTGTTCCTTGGAAAGTGAACATGCCAAGCAGAAAGATGCACGATTGGATATATTTACAGGATATTCCCCCCTAAAGTATCTATTTTTTTCAGACTGCTAAATACAAAGAACCACATTATTCACACACGATGTCATTAATCTAAGCCTTGTTCTCCAGCTCTGCAAGAATCTTCTCACCCTTCACTCTAGCAGACTCAATGTTACCAACCATGTAGAAGGCAGCCTCTGGCAAGTCATCAGCAGCACCATTAATGATCTCCTTAAATGACCTGATGGTGTCCTTCAGGTCGACCAATTTACCCTCAATACCAGTGAAAACCTGGGCGACAGCGAATGGCTGAGACAAAAAGCGCTGAAGCTTACGCGCACGCTCGACAGTCAACTTGTCGGCCTCAGACAGTTCATCGAGACCAAGAATGGCAATTATATCCTGGAGGGACTTGTACTCTTGTAACATGCTCTGGACCTTGGTGGCAGTCTGGTAGTGTTCCTCACCGACGATCTTGGGGTCCAACATACGAGACTTCGAGTCAAGCGGGTCGACAGCAGGGTAGATACCAAGCTCGGAGATACCACGGGACAAGACTGTAGTAGCGTCCAAGTGAGCGAATGTAGTAGCAGGGGCAGGGTCAGTCAAGTCGTCCGCAGGAACGTAGACGGCCTGGACGGAGGTTATAGAACCCTTCTTGGTGGTGGTAATACGCTCTTGCATTTGACCCATGTCCACGGACAAAGTTGGTTGGTAACCGACGGCGGATGGGATACGGCCCAACAATGCAGACACCTCAGAACCAGCTTGGGTGAAGCGGAAAATGTTGTCAATGAAGACTATTTGTATGTTAGAAAAGCATCGCTCCTATCTGCATGGAGGGACATACGAAGCACATCTTGTCCTTCCTCATCACGGAAGTACTCCGCAACAGTAAGACCAGTGAGGGCGACACGGGCACGAGCTCCGGGGGGCTCGTTCATTTGACCGAAGACCAACGCGACCTTGGACTCACCATCCAATTGAATGACACCTGGGTTGCATTAGCGATAACAATAGGCATTAGGCACATGGACATGTATGACGTACGGGTTTCCTGCATTTCATGGTACAAATCGTTACCTTCGCGGGTTCTCTCACCGACACCAGTGAACACGGAGTAACCACCATGGGCCTTGGCAATGTTGTTCTGTAGAGTAATCAGCGATATGCCTAATAATATAGAGCTCATAGAAAGTAAACGAGATAACTGACAATTAACTCCTGGATGAACACAGTCTTTCCGACACCAGCACCTCCGAAGAGACCAATCTTACCACCACGGGCATATGGGGCCAACAAGTCCACAACTGTAGGGAATTAGCTTGGCGTCTAGATATAAGAGGCATCACGCACCCTTGATACCAGTGACCAAAATTTCGGCGGTGGTAGATTGTTCAACAAACTCTGGAGCCTCGGCGTGAATGGGTAGATGCTTGGTGGCTTTGATATCGCCACGGCCGTCAATGGGGTCACCAGTGACGTTCATGATACGGCCTAAGGTACCTGGACCGACGGGAATCATGATTGGATTCCCAGTGTCAAGGACTTCTTTCCCACGGACGAGACCTTCGGTACCTGTTTTGATGACAACTATTAGATTGACCAAATCTTCGACCCTAGTTATAACAGCTGAACATACCGTCCATAGCAATACATCTAACGACGTTCTCACCCAAGTGCTGGGCAACCTCCAACACCAACTTTTGACCATTCTTGTCAGTGTTGAGGGCATTGAGAATGGGAGGAAGAGTGTCGGAGTCGAATTTCACTGTGTTTAACCCAGTGTAATCAGTCATTATCCTTTCCCCATGGGCTTCCTACATGGGTGGCGCTGAGTGCTTTTAGGGCTTAGGATAAAAATTTTGCGCCATTTCTGTCGCCGAGTTTGGAAGAATATACCATCAACAACGGCTCCAATAACTTGATGGATCTTTCCTTTCCGTTGAGCCTCAGTACTAGCGAACCGAGCAGCATTGAACTGGAAAGGGGTGAAGGCATTCGGGAAGGCCTTTCTTGCGGCTGTTCGGGGGATAGCAGCGCCGACTCGCCTTCCGGCAGCAAATCGAGCAATTCCGCTACAAGAGGAAGGGATCAGTCAATTGAATGCTAAAAACCATTTTATAATGCAAACTGGAAATACCTCTTGAACATTGCGAATTCAACAGCAGACGAACGTGTTTGGGGGGGAAAGGTGGCTGATGAGGGGATTCGGGAGAGAGCGGGAAGAGAAAGTGGGACCTCCAAGCTTGGCGCTTACGAGAATCGATAGGTAATAGCCTCATATGCAACCACATATATCATTGCATCACGGCATTGTATGCAATTTGTATTAGGGGTTGTCAATCATTATATATATATATAGGATAATTTTCATTACGAAGCGCCTTGGCAGCGCCTGGCATCTTGACGCTGATTGGCCAGAGTCATAATGAAATCGTGGAATCGTCATGAAACTCTCTCTTATAATAGTCCCTTAACCATCATGAAAATTCCTCTTCACTTTGTTAAGCCCGCTTAGTCAGTTCAACATCAAGTTGCCCACATCCATCGGATTTCAACACATACAAACCGAACAATGGCTTTTGACCGCCAAAAAACCCCTCGCTCTACCTGGCTCCAGGAAGGCTGTGTATTGGATGGAGGAAGGGACGTGGCATAAGGATGTGAAAGAGCAAGTCTTTGCAGGGAACGAAGAGATTACACCGAAGCAGATTGGGGAGAAAGAAGGTATCATATTGAGAGTTTTCCGCCGTGGCATCTCTAAATATTCGTGGTCTTCGAGAGATGTTGAACTGACTAAGCAGTTGTAATGAAAATTTAACCTCAAGATTCAATTTCCTACCCTGCCAAGGCGCTTCGTAATGAAAATTATCATAATAAGGGACCACCCAAGTGACACTCAATTCCGATTACTAAATAGTCCTTCCATAAACAGTACCCTTAATCCTATACACCTTTATCGTAGCACCAAATCCCTCCACTTTAAATACCAGTAAAAATAATCCTCCCGAGAACAATTCCCACACAAAACAATTTTCAACCAAGAAACAAAGGGAAGACATGAATATATATGAAACGGGTTTCGGGGTAGATCTGTGAACATTTCTGTAATGCCATTAGTGAGTCCTTTCGGATATCAATGTTATTCATGCGCGAGCCAGCACCTGCGAATCGCTGTTAGCATTGAACAAGGGATCAGGCGTGAAAGCCTCTCACAATTGCGGTCCTGCATGGAACTGTAAAGCAGCAGTCAGTCACTGTTTCCCCCCCAAGCATTCTAAATGGTTTGTGCTTACTATAAACCTGCATGAAGTTCGCCCTATTGTTCCAGCCCATAGGGGTCGTAAAGAATTTCGTGTTCTCATCGATTCTTTCGTGGCCTCCAAATTCCTTCCTGTCAGAGTTGAGGACTATCCTGTATTCACCTGCTTGTTCAACCCCAACTCTGTAGTCTGCAAAGCTTTCCTGCACAAATAATTAAATACTGTCTGTTTTTCTCTTGAGTTTTGAACAGCCTTACTGTGGGATGGAAGTTGAAGATCCAGAGAAGCCCTGATCGCTCGAATACAATAACTTTGTCAACCTTCATGATGCGCACCACATGTTAGATAGTTTCTCAAAAGAGGGAACAGAGTGTATGCCTCGTGTTTCAAGCTAATGTACGCCTGGGGCGCATTTAGCCAACCATATTTCTCTTCCGTATTCTGCATAGCAGCATCGAATTCGTTGAGGAACTTGTATCTCAGAAGGTCATCATCAAGGATATTCCACTGCCTTCTCGCATACCAGAATGAGTCTCCGTTCCCAGCTCGGGGAAAATCGAGCCACTCAGGATGTCCAAACTCATTTCCTGTATCTGTGGTAAGTTTCCGAACCACATACAAGAAAGGAATTGTGAATCAACGAACCTTCAAAGTTCAAGTATCCTTCTCCGCCCAAACCATGAGTGAGCAATCGAATTAGCTTATGCAATGCTAACCCTCTCTCGATGATTGGAGTGAGGTCTGTCAGCGTAGACATATGGGTGTATAGCTCTTTATCACAGAGCCACATCATGATACTCTTATCTCCAACAAGGCTGTAAACCCGCTGTTAGCAGATTGGTATTAAAAGAGAGAGCAAGTAATACATACGCTTGATCATGAGACTCGCAATAAGCGATTGTCTTCTCCCCATGCCTCCTATTCGTCAAAGTGAAACATATATTTCCCAAATCCCAATCATCGTCTTTCTTCTCTTTTAGAATCTTGATCCACATATCAGGGATTGCCATTGCAAGTCTGTAATCGAATCCCACTCCTCCAAGAGACAGGGGAAGACAAAGTGCCGGCATGCCAGAGACATCCTCGGCGATAGTGATGACTTCAGGGTAAATTGTGTGAAGCATTTCATTCGCCTTAGGCTGTCAGCGAAGCAATTTTAGTCAGAAAGGCGTATACTTACCAACATCAAATATATGAGACCTTCTTGGTCAACGTTCGAGCCAAAGTATTCATGATAGCCGCCAGAGAAACCACTAATCATGTTAGTATGTCCGACATTTCGTGGTTCTGTTTCACTTACGTTCCAATTCCGTGATGAGTATACAAGATACTTGTCACACCATCAAACCTGAAGCCATCAAACTGATAGACATCCATGTAGTATCTCAGGTTCGACAGGAGAAAACGTAATACTTCATGGTGGCCATAATTGAATAGCCTGGAATCCCACAAATCATGCCTTCCCTTTCCACCTTCGTGGAAGTAGAGATGGTCTGACCCATCGAACATGTTGATACCGTCAAGGACGTTCTTGCATGCGTGGGAGTGAACAATGTCCAATAAAACGGTGATGCCCATCCCGTGGGCAGTATCTATCAGCTCCATGAGATCCTCAGGTGTGCCGTAGCGGCTGGACGCTGCAAAGAAGCTGGTGACCTGATATCCAAATGAAGCGTAGTAAGCATGCTCCTGGACGGCCATTAACTGAATGATGTTGTATCCGAGCTTCTTGATTCTTGGGAGAACACCCGTGGTGAATTCTTTGTAGGTGCCGACACGGCAATCAGGTGTGCTAATGCCAACATGGGCTTCATAGACTCGGGCAGACTTAGGCTTTGGTGGCTTGGGGTTCTTGAAGACGTATTTTTGAGGTGGGTTCCAAAACACGGCATCATAGACGGGGCTCACGGAGAGGTCTTGCGTGACTCGCTCGATCCATGCAGGGAGACGTTCGATACGGCCTTGGTGTGGTACAACCATAGAAATCTAGACACAACCGGTTAATAAATGGTCCTCAAAGTGGGTATTTGATTTCTCTGACTTTGATCTTAGACTCATGGGGAATTACAGGCCTGCCGTCTACAGCAGGCAAGGTAATCTCCCAAACTCCGAATGAGTTCTTCTTCATGTGATGAGATTCTCTGTTCCAATTGTCTAGCGTAGTAACAGTTAGTGTATTGTAATATAGGAGGTAGAGCAGGTTGCCTACTAAAGTCTCCAATTAGGGCTGCAGTCAAGGCATTTGGAGCCCATTCGCGGTATATGATATCCCCGTTTGGCTGCATGTGGATACCATACTTCTCGTAGCTCTAAAGGTAGAAGTGATTATTCAGTGAAGGCTCTAGTTGGAACTCTGTACATACGGAGAGCACATACCTTTGAGAATTGGTCCAATCCTCCTTCGTATTTGTTGAATTGGTCAATCCAGCGTTTTGCAATGTCATATCTGTGGCGGATCTCGTCTTTCCATGGCCCAAGCCATGGGTCTAGATGGACTACGCCAGTTCCATCGTCTGGAATGGCGTTGTTACTTGGAGCAGAGTCCAAATTGTTCTCTGAATTCTGGCTCATTTCTAATGCGTCTGACTTTGAGAGGAGAGACTTGAGTTTCCGTTGTTCGAGTTCTTTCTTTGCAATGATGACAGGATCCACGGAGTCTGTGGCGACTGAAGCAGGGTTGGTGGTGACAGTCATAGTAGGGAAGGGGAGTTGAGGTCAGAATACTAGTAGAAGGTGGGCTCTGGCAACTACTGGATGAGGACTCGGAAACCTCTCAGGCAGTTGTAGGCCTTTATATGGATGATATCCTCTAATTCGTTTCGAAACACAATTCTTTATCAATTTGCATGGAAGACAAGAGAGGGTACGCAGGAAGCACTATAACTTGATATTTGATAACGCTGCAGATTTAAATCCCTCGAATTGGCCGTAGCGCTCCATGGGCTTCTTCGCATGGCGTCGATGGCTCCTTCTCTGTCGCGGATCTACGTACAGGCAGGCATCTCGCTGCGCTGGCATGGAATCGCCTTTGCCTCTGGTGCTCCTCTTCCCCCGATCACGTTCGATTGATTAACTCCCTCCTGTTGAAGTAATATTCCGCTAATATTTGGGCTGCTCTGTTTTCTCAGCAGACGTCATTCAGGGATAAGCTCCCCCCTTGCCACCGCCAAGCACGAATTCCTGGCCAGCGCACACACAGGGTGGTTAACTTGTATCGTAACTATAAAAATGACGAATGGATTGAGTCTCGGAGAAACAACGGTGTTGACTGAATGTTTATCTAAGTCGGATGATTTCGGTGAAGTGAAAAAACCGAGTGTTGAGTCTCACCTACGTACATCTGCATGCGTGGGATGCCGCTTGCGATGATCGACGAACCTGGCAGACATTCGGGTCGTGCCAACCAGACTATGTAGGCAGAGCCAAGATGTCGGTAACATGCATTAAGTCTGAACATACTCCGTAAGCTCATTGGCTACAGAGAGATCACCACAGTTCGGAAGGTGTCGAACACCTATCGTCGGTACAGGCAAGCACGGCTATCACGGCGGAAGCAAGTGCCATAAATTCATTAAGCCCACGACAATGCCGCTCATATTGCATCCTCCACCTGTGTTATTCCGTTGCACGTCGTCGCTTCGCAGACGCTGGCTCTCAACATACAACTCCTCAAGCTCGGATTTCAGCTTCACCTCCGGGTATAGCTCAACCGTTGACACAAATACGACCACCAAAGGGCCACTTGGAGACGCATCTCTACATGGGGGCCATAGATTAACACCACGGTGAGCACAGATGGGTTATCCTGTCCACGGGCATGCAAGTTCTAACTTGCCTCAGGGCTCTCAAAGAGCACCTCGATAAATTCGTGGTGGGCCAGCGGAGAGCCAAAAGGGTCTTATCAACATCTGTCTATTATCACTACAGAAGGATTCAACAACTTAGGCAACGGCAAGAAGAGGAAGAAGAGCTTATAAGAGTTGCCCGGGCTATGGATGTCCACCCCTTAGAAGGTAGAAAGGTGCCAGCTGTGAAGAAAGTGTTGCGGTAGCTCACTATGTGATCTGTTAGACGAATTCCCTGGACAGCAACAGACCATGCAGTATCAATCTGATTATGGGAGAGATGAATTCCTTCCTATTCATGACCATACACCTCTGACGCTCGAGAAGAGTAATGTACTGTGTCTCGGCCCGACTGGTGTGGGGAAGACTCTGATGATCAGGTCAGCTCCAGAGTAGTATATGAGTACAAACTCCGGCCCAAGCTGACATACTTCCATAGAACCCTCGCCAGGGTGCTGGAGGTCCCTTTTTCAATGTACGCAATAGCATAGCAACTTGTCAAGTACCTTTTCTAATGCCAACTTAGGTCTGACTGCACACCATTTACACAAGCGGGATATGTGGGAGAAGACGCAGATGTGTGTATTCACAGACTGCTGGCTGCCAGTAATTGGGATGTACGACAGGCTGGTAAGCTATAATCTAGGCTGGACTTCGGGATGCAAGTTAAAACATCGGACAGAGACTGGCATAATATGTCTCGATGAATTCGACAAAATAGCAAAGCCGAAGTCCACGCATGGCAGCAAAGATATTTCCGGGGAGGTAAACATTTACCCTCAACTATCCGAGTTGGGTGCCCGCTGACATCCTCAGGGTGTCCAACAAGCTCTACTGAAAATCATAGAAGGGACAACACTACAGGTTTCAGCAAAACCCGAACGGCGGCTACCAAGTGGACTACCAGGAGGCTCAGCAGCCGCGGGCCCTGGAAGCCCTGGCGGAGCGAATAAGGGCGAAGTATTTACAGTCGATACCTCGAACATCCTCTTTATCTTCACTGGAGCGTTCATTGGTCTAGATAAAGTCATCATGGACAGAGTTTCAAAGGGCTCAATAGGATTCAATGCTCATGTACGTACCGATAGTGTGGCTCTGGAGGATGAGAAGTTCAGAGGCTATACCCCCTTCTTCACCCCGAATGAAGGCGAAGGAGGCAAGAAGAGGAAGTTCAATCCTCTAGAATTTGCAGAACCAGGGGATTTAATAAATTTTGGTTTAATACCCGAGATTGTGAGTTGTCATTTGTGCCTGTGACGTATACAACAGGCTTACGTTCTCACTAGGTTGGGCGCATTCCGGTGCTTACCGCTGTGGAGAAGTTGGACGAGGAGATGCTCGTAAGAGTACTCACTGAACCTCGGAACTGCCTAATTAAGCAATATGAACAGCTTTTCCACATGAGTGGTATCGAGTTGCGGTTCACCTCTGGTGCATTACGGGAGATCGCCAAGGCGGCTTTGAAAATGGAGACGGGAGCCCGAGGTCTTCGCACAGTTTTGGAAAGACTATTGACAGACGCAATGTTTGAAGCACCTGGTGAGGTTCTTCTCAATTCCCCCACTCAAACAGCAACTTACGTTCGCCTCCCTTCATAGGTTCGAGCATCAAATACGTACTCGTCACAGAGGCCGTGGCTCAGAAGAAGCAACCACCACTCTACTTCGGCCGAGGCCAAAAGCATCAGTTCCACGGAGCTATATCCGAAGAGGAGGCGACGTGGGCGAAGTATCATGGGCAGATTCCTGAGGAGAAGCCAGTGAATCGGAGTTACGAGGATTTTAAAGAGAAAGGTAAAGCTGCGGGGTTCACCTAATTTTATTTTGTTCGATATTGACTCGAGCGCCTTGGAGAGGTGCGAGCCGAAATTACTAGCCTGTCGAGACGAATATGGGTATAAGGACTGGTCTATAATAATGTGCTTGTTTTCGACAACAGCTTGAATCTTGGGATGTATTAGTACCATATTTGTTCACGCATCATCGGGCGTCGTTATTTCCTTTTTAGTTACGCTTTTCCTTTTCATTTTTGGGGGGAGTAGAGTGCCGTTCACTACAACCAAGGCATAATTTCGGGCGTGGATATATACCCTTCGAATATGCTCGTGTCACGTGCGTCGTATCAGAAGAAACCCTTACTATTAGTATTCTAACAATCATTACCAGCATTCCCGGACAATATTTCACACAAAAAGAAAGGATATAACAGATACCACATCATTCCAAACTCAACCAACACCGCCTTCAGGGCGGGAAGAAAAAGAAAGTCAAAGGGCTATAGTACCGGGAAAGCCATTCCCGCAAGTATGCATATATAGGTAACATAACCATGCCATATCTCACAACTCCCCTAAGCCGATCCCCCGCCCTACAAATGAAAACCAAGAGATGCAATAGGTGTGGCACAAAACACCCGCAACCAAAGCGTGACAGCATCTTATTAGCTGGGCAGAATGTAATCGCAATCCAAATCACACAAATGGTGCAAACAAAATCCTGCAGAAAGCGTCGTGTGTAGAGAACCCTGATTTACGGGCGGGATTCGGGGCCCTGCGGAAGGTCCTTGCGGGAAGTAGCTGGATTTGAAGAGGAGTAGTTACCTTGGGCCTTACGAAGCTCTTGATCCCTTTGCGTTCTTTTGTATTCTTCGTTCCTTTGAGCCTTAAATAGGTCAAAGGTGTAGAATTCAATCTGTGCGTGTTTGTTAGGTTTATATGGACATAAAAGAATGAAAGGCTAGCTAAACTCACACTTTTGAACAACTCAAGGGTCCCTGGGTCTGGTAATGTCAGGTGGCCAAACCAATAGCGGCGGAATTGGAACGGGTTATCAAGCTGGTAAAGTGCAAATTCGTCAATGTAGATGTCGAGTTCGTTGCACTATCAGCGTGGTAGGGTCCGTCAGCTATATTCCTCGGAGTATTTGACCCCTGGTATTACAGGCTTGAATAGTGTATACATACGTCTAGATGGAGGTCTACTGGAATCAAGATGATGGAATTACGCCCAATTCTCTCCTTTATGTCAAAAACGTGATTGAGGACTCTGTGGGATGGATAAGTATGCATAAGTTTAATATTGTGGGGATACGTACGCTTGATCCGGCTCCCTTCGCATAACTTCCATAACCTTTTCTTCCCATACCGAGGGCAATGCGAGCTTGGTTGTAGCGGCCTTGCGGTCCTAAGCGAATGTCAATCTAAGGGTCAAGACTCGTAGAAACATAGTTTGAGCATACCGCATAGTTCAAGAATTCTTTTAAAGCTTCCAAGCAAGACACAATAAGCTGTGGTGTGACGAAAATTATTGTACCCGATTGCCAAATTCTCTGCAGTTTTTCATCAATGGCTTGGTGCTCGATTTTTGTCCCATAAAACCAGTAGCTACGAGCTTCCTTCTTTCCATCTCGAACAAGGTCTGGGAGAAGATGCAACTGCCGTCCAAGGGATTTGTGTATCAGAAAGGTGAATGTATGTAACCCATGCCCATGCCCTTGCTGTAAGTAATTTCGCAGGTAGTTCAGGTCTACAACCTTCCGGTTTAAGCACTCCAGGGCGTGTTTAAGCTCTCCACTCTCAGCTTCTGCAATGGGCGGATAAACGAGAACGTACCAGGTTTCTTTGATTTCTTTTCCCTTGGCTTTGTCGATTTTCTCCCGTTCCACCTCGAGCACCTCGTCCCAGTTACAGTCGATTGTATGAGACAGGTATGCAGGCAGAGAGTACTGGAGATTCTTTTCCCACCACGGGATGGCGTCAACTGCCCTGGCAATCTCTCGACTGTGCGCCTCTGGGCTTGAGCCCTTGGATGGTATGGGGATCCCTTCGAGAGGCGGGTAAACAACCACTCGGAGGGCAGGCTTGATTTTATTGGGACCCGTTGATGGTAATTGAGGAAGTTTGAATGCTAGTTTATCCAGATCATGGTTCGAAGGAAGAAACACCAGCATAGTGAAGTCCGCATGCAGCACGACCCCGGCACCTTTGAGAAAAGCCAGAGCATTGATCAATGGCTGGACTTGATCAGGGTCGATTTCAATTGCGGCAATGTGGAGAGGAGTCCCATAGTGCTAACATTTCCAGGTTAGTAGTTACTTGAAAAGCGACCAGTAGCTGTCAAACTTACAGGTGCGAAGTATTCCTTGAGGTAATTTTGACCATAGAATTTTGAAATCCACAGTGCCCGGCAGTGTGGTTTATTGTATAACTCTACCACAAAACTTGTGGGAAATCCTATCAATCTGGCTTCACCAACGAAGGTGGCTTGAGGACCCTGCTCGAGGTTACAAACAAAGACACGTGGATCTGAGGGCTTCAAACTATCGACTTCCATCAAATGCCCGTGAGACATAGTTTGAGGGATTCCATCAACGCCGCCATCAAGGCCCATGGCATCGTGATGAATGGGTGGGCCTCGGTAATTACGGGACACCTCCCGGGACACCTCCCGGGACGTATTACTATCCCTCCTATGCTCTGTTTGTGAGCCGAAGTGCCTTTGATTATTGTCATAATTTGTCGAAGCGAGTAGAGGCTGTTGGGGTCCTTGGGTAGGAATAGTAGGTTTTCTCTTGGGAATCTTGAAATTAGCATACGGTATTGACTTATTGACTTTCACGGGGGACGGGGGCCTTTCTAAAGAAGACCCTATTAATTCTGAATTAGTATGTGAAATGGAGGCGAGTCGGGGGAGAGGTATCACAGGCGGCAAGACACGGCCTGGCTGCCCTGGGGCAAATAGTTCAAGTTGAGATGGATCCGGTGGAGGTTCATTCTTCCCAGCTTTATTTATACGATTCACATGAGATAGACTGGTAAAGATCTGACCAGGCGCGACAAGATTGTCCGAGGCCCTTCTCTGCTTAAGCCGTGAAGGACCTGGCCTGAGAGGTTTGGCGACGATTTTGATGGGACCCTGGAGCCTTTGTTTCTTCAGCTGCCTATCTGCACCATTGTGCTGCTTCTTCCTCTGTTTGGCTGATTCGAGGGAGAGGTTTCTGGCAGCCCCGGACAATATCTCAGCCGGACTACCAGCCCTTTTCCTCTTCTCCAATCTCACACGATCCTCCGCTGGTCTTGACTTTGGAGTACTCGGGGGTGACTCTTCCTGTGACGTATAACCAGATCTTCGGATAGCTTTTAATCTTTTTTGTCGCCTCAGGTGTTTCCTCCTTGTAGCTTCCATCAGGGAGTCATCCGATGCATCGTCACTTTCAATTGATGCTGAACCCTTTTTTCTCTTCCTAACTCGCTCAACTGGATCTTGTTCGCTCTCGGAAGACGACCCAGACTCTTGTTCAGATGATATCTCATTGTCGCCCACCACGAAACCTTCAAGTTCAGACCCGCTATGGTAAGTGTCACGCCGGACCCACCCCAGCCGCCGTCTCTTAATCTCTCTTTTGCGCCGTCGTTCAGCCGTCCTCAGTTCATTCTCCTGTCGCTGCCTGTCCCATTCCTGCCAGTCAAACGCCTCCTCCAAACCTTTCTTTTGCCTAATGGCTGCTTTTCTCCAATCAAGAACTGTGTTTGGGTCGGTGAAGCTGCGCTCGGGTTCCCAGGTTGATCTCTCTATCGGATAACCCTTCCACAAAACCAAATACCGATCTTCACCATTGACATGTTTCGAAGCGAGGATTTTCTCAACGTCATATTCCTTGTCTGCATCTTGGTCACTGACTTCTGTCGATTCGAGATCAATTTGCTCGAGGTCGGAGTCGGTATCCATGGGGCATGGGTACAGTGGCTGCTGGGAATCCGATAGTTTGCTGCTGATGTTTGTGCTGCCACTTCTTGAGGAATAAATATTAGTCAGTCTTAACTTGAAGTTCGAATCAGGAATACTAGAACACACCAGTATCTCTCATCTCTCGTACCACAGATTCCGTACTGGTGAGCAGGACGCGATTTGCAGAACATGTAGTGGCGCGGCACCGCTGCATACTTGTAAATACGCACCTGCCGCCGGCTTGGGAACAATCCCCTTGTCTGCTACTCTAGACAATTAATTGTACACCCTGCCCAGCCGCCGTTGGAAGTAAGCGCAGAAGCTCGTGCACAACACATTGTTTGTCGAAATTCATAGTATCCTTCCTCCCAAGCTCAAAGATCACCACAGACAATATCTGAGGCCCATACAGTAATCCACGCAATCCGCCAGACCCCACTTATCACTTACACCTCACGTCTTAACTATTTATCTAACCCTGCGTATCCCAAAGTACGGCGAAATCTAGCAAACCTATTCTACCCTGCAAGCTGCTCCTATCTAACTCCTCTCTTTAGCACCGTCAACGCCCAAACCTGAACACTCCCCATCACTTCTTGATACAGGTTACGGAACCCTCGTGCATAATTAATAGCTATGGCCAACGACGAATATGATGTGAGTTGTCCTTCAATATTTAAGAGATACTAAACCCCTTTCACTAACCGGAATCTGTACTCCAGTTCTTGTTCAAAGGTATCGAATTATTCCACCCGATTCCGGGAATCCAGCTGGGTCTTCTCAACAACAGCGCCGTACCATACCAAGCGTGTTCGGCCTTGCATTTACTAACTGTCAACATCTTTTTGTAGTCGTGTTGATTGGAGACTCTGGCGTCGGAAAATCCAATCTTCTCAGTCGATTCACCAGGAATGAATTCAATTTGGATTCCAAGTCTACGATTGGTGTTGAGTTTGCCACGAGGAGTATTCAAGTAGACGCAAAGACTATCAAAGCCCAGATTTGGGATACAGCTGGACAGGAACGCTATAGGGCCATTACCTCCGCATACTACAGAGGCGCCGTCGGCGCTTTGTTAGTTTATGACATCTCAAAACACATCACTTACGAGAATGTGACACGTTGGCTTAAAGAGCTCCGCGATCATGCCGACTCCAACATAGTTATTATGCTTGTGGGCAACAAATCCGATTTGAGGCATCTAAGAGCTGTCCCTACAGAGGAGGCGAAAGGGTTTGCTGGTCAGTATCTCTGCAGCAGTAATGGCTATCACAATATTACCAAAGCTGACAACTGCATTAGCTGAGAATCGCCTTTCTTTCATCGAAACCTCCGCCTTGGACGCTAGCAACGTTGAATTGGCATTCCAGAACATCCTAACAGGTATGTCACATAGTTTCTAGCTGCATGTTGTCCTCACTTGATTTGAAGCTGACTTTCTTGCCCACCAATAGAAATCTATCTAATTGTGTCCTCGAAGGCGCTTGATCAAAACGAATCGGCTCCCCAAATTTCCGATAGAGGGAGGGTACTTGAAATCAGCAAGCAGGCAGATCCCCCAAAGTCTGACGGGAAGTGTTGTTAAGTTTAATAGAACGTCGTGTAGTCAGTTAATGATGCAGGTGAACCTGAAGAAAATGCATGAGCTGGAATCGACTTCTTCGTCATTATTTCCCATCTACCCATATAATTTTTGAGTCTGCATGTAGTCAGGGGATTCCCAGGAGTGTATGTCGGAATTGGCTGAGTTGGTTGGTGTATGTGATGACTTATTGGTATAATGTTTGATGTGGGTGTGTTCTCTTCAGGTTTTTAGTACTATGTTCATGTTTCAGATATCGTACCTCTACTCGTCATAATGAAAAACAGGAGGTAGTCTACCAGGAAATCTTGTCTTCATGTAGTAGCAGCTTGGGCAGATTGATGGACTACGCTCACGTTTTGACTTATTCCAGCCAGGAGCTTTACAACAGCCCGCGGGCAGTGGATGTGGATATCACGTGCTTAAAACGTGCCCAGCCAAATAGCAAGCTCTAGAACTCAAAGCATAATTACCCATGTATCTCCAACAAAGAAAGCGTGGTTGAAACCGTGCCCAATTAAAATAACCAAACATACCAGAAAATTCCGGCGACTGCGAATATGAAGAAAAGCCAGGCCCGCCAGCCCACACCAGTGCGGTCTGCCATGATGAGCATTCGGTTCATTGTACCGCGGAGACGTATTCGGGTGTTGTCAAAGGTGTCATTCTGTTCCCAGGTGGGATTAGTAGGAAATCATAGTAGGGTGGAGGAAGTTGGCTACCATATTTTGTATTAGAGTTGATGATTCACGAACTTCTGCACCAATGGCTTCTGTAATCTAGAAAATCATCTGTTCAGTGATATTTTCGGGATAAACATATCCTGTGAAACATAACGTTCATGACTTACATCTTTCAACATCTTGACCTTAGCACTCAGCCCCTCTACTTGTGCATCATTCTGTGATTCGAGCTCTTCAAGTACGCTTGCGCTGTATTGACCTCTATAACACCACCACCATTATCAACCTCCAGCTCCAACTCCAACTTATCCACCATAACTCCATCCTCCAGAAATCCCATACCGTGCATTAGGCGTAGCAGGCCTATATCCATAACCCGGACTTGGCGCCCTCAATCCCGTGCCCGAGCTCCCTCCACCTCCATAGTCCCCAAATAGCTGCGACCGTGCGTCCCGTTGGTGGAGATTGCTACCGTATCTAAAACAAATCTGTGCGTCAGTTGTTTGGTGGGTCTGGAGTATGATTGCGTATGCGCCGGGGGAAACGAAAAAACTTACCTCGACGACATCGCTTTGCATAGGGATGGTGTGGTTGGGCTTGGATGGTGATTGTGGATTTGAGATGAGCTGCAGGGACAGATGGCAACAGTGTGAGACGCGATAGCCGCGTGCAGTTGGGCAGTGCCACATGGTCAGGGGTAGTCTGGTTGCCACAAGCCCCTCGGTAGAGGCGGGCAAGGGTGCAATTGAACAGCCGCAACCACACTAGTCTCGGCTCGTAGACCACGCATATTATAGAGTACTCTGTACATATATCCAAAGTTGGAGTTATTTTGTAGCAGGCTACTTATTAAACGTCTGGTCAAAGAACAAAGGGATATAGTGTAGGTAGTCTAGTAGGCACCGGACTCTCGTAGGTAGAGTATAGCGTAGGCAGTGTATGTTTCCACTATAGGGGTTATTTTGTAGTAGTTTAAAAGCCCAGTTGATACTCTTGTATTTTGTAAGGCACAATTGCAAGATTGTATACAACATGGCAGGCTTACAGAATCTCTTACCTGCACGAAGCTTGGGCAGTTATATGTGCCATCTAATGCATTAAAAGACAGTATTGAAGATTGGTCGATATGGAGTAACAGTCAAAGATTCCTCTCGAGTCATATATAGATGCAAAGACAATACATGCAACGAACAAGCCAATGATAGTCCCAAAATCAGTGCCTTGTATTCGTCTTTGACCCGTTTGGTGGGGGGACTAGCTTTTGATCTTCCCCCAACCTACCGACATTGGCATATCACTAAAGCAACACCAGTTCAAGAGATATGCCTTTAGAGTTCGGTGAAACTAGTTTTTAAATCATTCCCACTTACAACAAAATCCAGAGACTGGTCTATGTCCAGCAGAGCCAAATGCTTCGTTTCGTACCCAGCCCCTCTTAGTTTGGCTTCCTCACTTCGAGTTCTCTCATGTGCTTACTGTCTTTTTACTATTATTAGAATCCCTATTCATATGCGCTGTACCGCAAAGAACACTCCATGTCGCATTTTCAGTGGCAACGTGAGCTCGGCCTATGCCTTAAAAAGCGACATGGAGTGTTCTTTCCCAGTGAATGCGGTACCCACGCTGTGGTATTGTAGAAATTATACTCCTGTTGAGGTCTGCAGATTGTGCTGACCAGTGCATTGATGTCAACCTATGTGCAGCTCGATAATTTTTAGCCATTAGCTGACAGCTCTGTCTTCCATCACCGCTGCAATCTCTAGATGTTCAGAGGTCTCTATCCAAAAGAAAATCAAACAACTAGCATAATATACTTTGCAGCAGACAACCTCCCTCGATCAAGAACTGTCATTAGACCTTTGTAATTGCCTCCCAGATCATGACAGAAGAGCGCCCACCTTTATATGTTGGGCACAAATGACGAGACTCAATTGCTGTATCTTCCTATGAACAAAGTTCAGGCTTACAAATTGATATATCTATACTATACTCAAGGGTCTAGTTACTATGCTCAAAGATGTTCTCGTACCTAGACTATCGCTCGTGACTCTTGAAGATAGCTCCATAATGCTCTACAATACTGAATAATGCTTTAAGGCTCACGAACTATTGTCACTGGCCACTAAGAGGGAGGGGGGAAGGTACTCACAGTAGGGATGTCTTACAAGCGTATGCAAACCGGGATTGCGGAACCTTTCCAACGTGTCTTGAGATCTCAATCGAACATATACGAGCCATGAGATTGTTTGTGCTGGGTCTGTAGGAGGGGCAGGGCTGCAATATAGGTTGGTTATTGTGAAGGTCATGAAAGAGTTTGAAATTGCAGATGCTGTTGCTGTAGGGGTTGTTGACAGGGGTGATAAATGCCATGTGTAGGGATGCAGGGGTATTTAAAAAACGTTAGGAACGTTTGTTATGATATTTTTTGGTTTTTTAAGACCCGGCGCTACTGCAGCTTCTCTCATACAAAATCCACTTTTCTGTCTATGCGAGCTCTTTGATAGGTCTAGTTGTGGCTGAAAATCTTGCCTCTTCACGTTAGATTCTTGCTAGCACCAGGTCATAAAGAACCAAAAAATACTGTAGGTCGGTCTTACAATAGAAAATGGGTACCATACCAAGTTTTTTTTTCCTTTGCCACCAGATATAGATCCCGCTTTGTAGGTCATCAACATATGACAGGATCTCAATCTCTGCCCTCTTTGCTTGGAACCTTTCTGTCAAGGCAGTCTCCATTTTGATTATTATCGGTGCCATCCAAACGAGGAACAGCACTGGTGAGACTGGTAATCCTTGGGGTGCTCCAATATTGGTCCGCACCCTTCCCCTAACCCTGCCATCCCACACTCCATTTCGAACTCCCTTGCCCTGAAGAATTAGCAGCACCAGGGAATCCTTATGATAGTTATATAAGGGACTCATAAGGAGTTTATTCATGCTGTCAACAGCCAGGTGTAGTCAAGGCAGAGGCAGGGGAGGGGTTTAGGGTTATAAGTGCTATAGTGAGTTCGGGGCAACTTTGAGTGAGCTGTCCATGCCATTGCCAAATTCAGCGACTGTATCCGTAATTAGCCTATAGATGCTGTCATTCCATGATAGTTGGATAGTGAAGAGTTCGCTATATTCAATGTGCGTCACATCGGGGCGTACTCCGTTACGTTATGTACATGCAGTTCAGTATGGGTTAAAATAGTTTGGCCTTGGCCAGATCAGTCTAATGATGACTAGTCTCGTGCAGTGACCACACCTTCTAGAATAATTAGATGAGTTGAGTTTGCCTCACCTTGTTTACACGGCTATATGCAAAGAGAAATATCGTGTTGATGTATATATATCTGTCTAGTTGGGACATTCTCGAGAGTGAATCACGAGACTAGCCCCATGTGGTTGTGACTCACTGACTTAACTGTGCAATGCGAACGAGATCAAAAGAAATCACTATCCCCATCCCACTCCATCCCAAAAAGAGGGACAGAAATAAATAAAATTTCTTCGTAACCAATCAATCCTTCATAGCGTCGTCATCCTCCACTGGCTCTTTGTAATCCCCATCATCATCGTCTTCGTCGTCCATTGCGTCCTGACCCTGAGCAGTGGTCCAGTCAATATTCTTTCCACGGGTACGACCACCCGAGATGATATTTGAGGTGTCAATCTCAGCAAGGTCATCCTCTGTATATTTCATAGATTAGTGACAAATTGTACCCACAAGGGCTGAGAATCACCTTCTGGCTCCTCAACCTAGATCAAACTTTGTTAGTAAGTTTTCAATGATTGAGGAAATATAAATAGGATAGCGTACAGTTTCCTCGGCCATACCATCATCATCATCAGAGCTGTCCTCTTCTCCCGAAGTTTGCTCTTGAATAGCCTTGCCCTTTCCCTTCTCAGTAGCAATGCCTTCCATTGATATGTGTTCAGTAGTAACGCTAGTGGGTTCTTCCATGCTGTGTTCGGCGTTCATGCTTACTGCCTAGTTGAAGTATCGAGGGGAGCTGCATAATAGGTCCTGGTCAGCAAGAAGAACAGCATATTAAATTTCCTTAACAGGGTGTACCCAGTTGTGATGACTGACAATCAATTGAGTTGGAGAGGTTGTGATCTGAAGTGGAGGGTCCTGGGGAATTTCTGTAGCAACGCTTACATAATACATAAACTAAACAATGTCCACGTGCTGTACTGAGTACATGTCTATAGCAAGAAAAAAAGAAAAAAATAATTCTTTAGCCTCCCCCCTCATCCTCCGTATGCCCCACCTGGCATACCGTTATTCCTTGGTTCTTTATGACCCGGACATTTTAAAAATGCGGATAAAGAACCAAAAAGTGGTAGGTCCTGAGTGCATGACAACATGATGTTGCGGAGAACCCCTAGCCTCGTACCCAGTCGTGAGTATTCCCAGTGTCTGGCCTCTCGTAGAGAGGGCTTTACACTCTCTCTCCTCTCTTCTTTCCTCCACCCCTCAGTTCCCTTTCTCTCCTTTTTTCTCACCCACTTTTTCCCTTTTTTGGTAGGGGAGGGGAGGATCAAAGTGTAGGAATCACTTAGTTACCTTAAGTAGCGGAATAAAATCGATTAAGTATGTAGTCTGGTTGGCACAACACCCTCGTAGAGGTAAGTATGTCAAAGGATGCAGGACGGCTAAAACTGAGGGTCCCAAGAACTTACATCAATCAATTATTGACATTGACTGGCTTAACATTTCTACACATTTCGAAACTCGATTCAAATTCGAATATGATAGCCGAGGATCCCAGCAACTCCTTCATAGCTGCCCCCCCCAAGATCAATTGTCGATGAAGGTGATCGAGATTGCTCGCGATGTAGTTCTTCGAGCGCGGTTACCTGTTGTCTTCAGAAACACCGCGCCCGCCAAAAAAGGACTCTTGCCTTACCTGGTTGCTGAGCGGAACGGGGAATTGAATGATGGAAAATTGCGGCCTCCTCGGCTAGCCTGTGTTTTTTATGCAAGTGACCAGCATGGGAGTTTTGCGACTCGGTTGTCAATGTGAAACCCAGAATAGAGGTCACTTCTAACGTAGTAGAGAGACGCTATCATGCACCCCTAAGTGGTTCGTTTATACCCTCTCTTCTGGATTCCGTTGTCGATATACTAATATGAGTGTTAAGGGATGAAATCTGAGACTTCCCAGAGACCGTAAGAGAGTCCACGGTGTTCCAGGGAGATACTGATTGATCTCTGCCTGGCAGACAATGCCATTGTGGTCATAGACCCCTTGGATATATGGTTTTTTTTTTGAGTCTATACGTCTTTCCCTCGAAGGGAGCCTTAGGCTATGAGGCGTGTATATATGGTTCACCTGAGTCGGAATCACGTTTTATGCAAGGATTGGTAGAAGTAGTTAGAATTGATAAACTCTGTATAGGAGATGCCAATGGTGGATTCCAGGCAGGCACATATCCGCCAGCAGCCATTGGGGCATTACGAACCTGCAGATATATACATGAACTGGTCACAGGTGGTTTAAGACAGGGTCTAAAACCACTTAATGTACTTCGTATACCAACCGGAAAGGGCGTCCTCCCATGCGACTTGAAATCCTGCCTGGTGGCAGAAGTGGAAGCTCCGGAAGGTGCGACATCTCCTACGAAGGCAGAAACATATTTTACTACAGTAAGATGTCAGTGCCGTATGATGACCCACGGCCTCATCACCAGAAACAAGATTTGACTTGGGGGTGGAAGTGCCGGGCGGGCTTCAAACAGCCTTCAGCTGGGTCCACCACCCCAAAAACCATATGCTGATCTATAATTACCAGTACTTTGATGTCTTATGGCCAGGGCAGGGCATGGCCATTCCAAAGGTGATATGCGTGCACGATCGAGACAACGGAGTTATATAGGTGGAATCATTGGTATACCCTGAACTAACTCTTTTGTGTCCAAATAGAATAGACCTTGCATTGAGGGCCACAGGATATATGTATGAGGGTCACATGTGTTAGAGGAATTGGAAAGTCACCAATCCAAGCCATCTGAATCTTATCGAGAGGCCTGTGGGATAAAAACCTTCCCCAACCCAACTGATGCAGACCCACCCAGAAAACAAGAGGGCTGCGTATATACGCTATGTACCACGTACCATTTTTAGACAATTAATCTGATACTTTGGGTTACCATGTACCATGATCACGAATATTGGACAGCAGGGCGGTGGGTTAATCAAGGCTCGGTTTATTCGTAACGTAATACTGCATATGAACATTTAAGGATTTCATGAGACATGCCCATGCTCTGATGGAAATATAGAGCTTTGTAATTACCCACAATGCCATCAATACAAACACTGTCCGTGAATATAGCCCAGGCAGCAGACTTCCTCGGTATGGGCCTAAACCAAAAGACATTAGCTCAGAGAGTGGCAGTACCTAAAGCGAAAAGGTGAATTATGATCCACCACTGGGTCGCATAGAAAGAATACTGGCCTCCAAATCAAATTGAAGTGGCTACTTACTTTAAGGCCCCTCAAAGGAGCTACAGTTGCAGAAAAGGATCTCAAAATTGGGACGAATACTGGTAATGATATCCATGCGTACCGGCAGAAGACTTACTAGATTCACGTCATCCGTGGTTTATGATCTATGTATTTCATGCATATATACATGTATGTTGATAGTGCTAATGAGTGATTTGAGTCTCTACGGTACTCTATATAATGTCGAGAGAGGAGGTGTCATGGATATGGTCGACAGGGACGAGGGGGGAAACAAGCATCATTTGGGCTGGTCATGTGAGTGATAAGCGGTGTGGCCGACGACAGGCCTGCTGAATTTCTCCCACTATTTTATTGGTACATTTAGAGTGCAGGGAACAGCATCAAATGGGAGTTACGAAATGGAGTTTTACATGGTTAAGGCTGAGGTAAGTGGTCCCCCATTGGATTGTGTCACTTCATTCTCTTAGTTCTATTCAGTGAAGTGACGTTTGTGTATTTGCTATATATTTCTACATTTCTCGCTTGCATCTCACCTGTTTCATTCAATTTTATCCTGGATTGCACGGGGATGTGTTCTATGTTGAATACATAAAACTGGGGATGTGCAATTCAGCATAGGACTGAGGATGTTCTCTGAACCTGTCGATTATTTTTCCATTCATGAAGCTTCGTTAATTTTACAAAACAACTCCCACTCAACCATTCACTCCAGCCATGAGATATATCTTATACAATCCTAACCCCATCAAGAAAATTCCTTCAAGCAACCCTGATATATTTATTTTGCCCTTCGGAACCCAAAAATATGAAGGAAAAAGAGTCCATTTTAGACCTCAAGCCTCGCCACCTCAGCAGTAACGTTTGGCACAGCGTCCTTTGCTCCAGGATCCGATGTTCCATTGACCACGCCCAACTTCTCAAAGGCCTGGATGAAGTCCTCGATTATATCGTCAATGTGCTCGATACCAACAGACACACGGATCAAGTCTCGGGTGACGCCAGACGCGAGCTGTTCCGCGGCGGTGAGTTGCTCATGGGTGGTGGAGGCGGGGTGGATGGCCAAAGTCCTACAGTAACATGTTAGAGGAGAATCACGTAATAGTGGAAGGGTTCATACTTTGCATCACCAACATTGGCGAGATTAGACACAAGCTTCAGGTTATCAACCACAATAACACCAGCCTCTTCGCCGCCCTTGACACCAAAAGACAATACACCTCCAAACCCGCGGCGGAGATACTTCTTTGCCAGAGTGTGGCTCGGGTGGCTCTCCAGCCCGGGGTAACTCACCCAGCTAACCTGCTGGTGCGCCTCAAGCCATCTTGCTAGCGCAAGCGCATTTGACGCATGTCTTTCCACGCGTAGACTGAGTGTCTCGAGGCCCTGGAGCAGCTGGAACGCACCGAATGGATTCAAGGCAGATCCTAGATCCCGGAGAATTTCAACTCTGACCCGGATAGCGAATGTGATTGGACCGAAGGTCTCCCAGAATTTGAGGCCGTGGTAGCCTTCGCTAGGTTCAGTGAATTGAGGAAAGCGTTTAGAGTGTTTACCCCAGTCGAATTTTCCTGAGTCTACGACGACACCCGCGATGGTGGTGCCATGGCCGCCGATCCATTTTGTCGCGGAGTGGGTGATAATGTCTGCGCCGTACTCGAAAGGACGGATGAAGAAGCCTCCTGCGCCAAAGGTGTTATCGACGATAACTGGGACCCCGGCATCATGTGCCACTCTAGCAATCGCTTCAAAATCCGGGATATTGTATTTCGGATTTCCGATAGACTCAATATAAACCGCCTTTGTCTTGTCGTCGATTGCGGCGGCAATATCCTCTGGCTTATCGCCGTTGACGAATTTCGTGTGGATCCCGAGGCGCGGGAGGAAGACTTTGAATTGGTTGTAGGTGCCACCGTAGAGGTAGCTGGTGGAAACAATGTTGTCCCCTGCGTGGGCGAGCGCGGCAATGGCCATGAATTGCGCAGATTGGCCAGAGGAGGCGGCCACAGCGGCGACACCACCTTCGAGTGCGGCGATACGTTTCTCGAAGACGTCAACAGTGGGGTTCATTATCCGGGAGTAGATGTTGCCAAATTCTTTAAGCCCGAAGAGGCGGGCGCCATGGGCGGAGTCGTTGAAGACAAAAGACTGGGGGGGGTTAGCCGTTGGTGTTTTAGATGGAGAGGGAAGTGAGGATGGGGCATGGCGGATGGCGGATGGAGGATGGGGGGACCTACGGTGGAGGCATAGATGGGGACTGCTCGGGCATTGGTGGAGGGGTCTGGCTCCTGGCTGAGGAGGGCGTTAGATGCCAGTTCGCCCATAGATGCAGAATGGGCATGGTAGTAGGGCTTACCCAGCGTGAAGACAGAGGGTCTCGAATCTGCTCATGGTGAAAGATGTACGGATTGGGTACTACGGATTGATAGATATGAAAGGATGTAGGTGCTGCTGTACCGTGAGAGAACAAGAACAGCTCCGAAATACGGATAAAAACAGTTTTGAGCTACAGGCTAAAAAAGGTGCAGGCAGAGGGTCCAGAAGCTACTTGTGCTAAGTAGGAGATTTAGTGTAGGTAGCCCGAGTCCCATGGCGAGGAGGAGGGGGAGGAGGAGGGGGAGGAGGAGGATGGTTGGCAACTTATAGCTAGCTAGCTGATTCTTTTTTTTTTTCTTCCTCAGACACACTGCTCACTGCTACCGACCGTATATTGATCCATTGCAATGGCGTTATGTGGGGGGCTACCGCATCCAGACTCCAAGACAGGCCTAGGGACCTAAGTCAGTTAACGTTACTTACTATGGCAAGGGATTTCGGTCAAAAGTCACGCGTCAAATTAGCTCCTCGTTAAACTTTTTATCACTCGTTTACTGTACTGCAACACCTGGCCTCCAATTGTAAACTGCAGGTCCGTCCACATCGCTTAGTTATCGTAGCGGGAAATAAATCAATGCTGCACCAGGGCGAAAACCATTTAGTTGAGAGATAAATCCAACCCGTCTCAAGGCCAAAGGCGGCCCGGGATGAGGCATAACAGTGAGACAGTGAGACCGTAAGATCATGCGATACAAAGAACTAGCCGAGAGCATATGGTGTCACCAGATACTGATGGTTTCGGCAGTTTGTGTTGGAGTGATGAACAGTTGGGGATGTAACGTAATCTTTTTAAACAATTTTGCGGTGTTTGTATGAAGGCCATCAACCAGTATTTGGGCAATAGCAATAAAAAATAACAATAAAAATGACGTTGTGCCCGAGTGGTTAAGGGGTTTGACTCGAATCTTCATCAAAGATGGGCATCAAATACGTTCTGCGTGCGCAAGTTCGAATCTTGTCAACGTCGATATCTTTTTGCGCTACTCCCTTCCCATCCACCAATGATAAACCTAATCACAACAGGCCTCTCACGCTCTCTCCTCTTCAAATTCCTCCTCAATAGCCTCAATCTCCTTCTCCGCCTCTGTCTCATTCACCTCCATCTCAGGCAGCACTTGGACAATCAGGGGGTTTTCATAGTCCACCCACTCCATCACTTTCTTGATTGGTGTATCTTTAGGTATAACCTTTTTATCCTCGTCTAGGAACTTGATGTGGTCTGGGGGAGTGTTGGATTCGATGAGGTTGGATTGTTTGAGGAGGAGGATAAGAGAGGAGACGTGGGGGGTGGGCAGGACGCTGAGCTGGTGGGGGAAGATGAAAGTTGGTTCCTGGCCAGAGATATATGCGGGGAGGGGGATTAGCCACATGGGTGGAGTCTTTTGTTTGATAGTTACCCTGAAGTCACCTCGCCTAGAAGAAATGCAGAATGCTTGCAGAGAGTGAGTGACAAGGTGTTGCACGGGGTGAGTTGGTAGATTAATCTAGCCATTACCCTGATTGAAGCTTGGCACCAACCATGTGCTCTCATAAAAACGGTAAATGTCTCGGGCAGTGATCAGCTGCAAGTAGAAGGGGGTGCGCCGAAAATACTCACATTAAGTAAGTATCAGTACCGGATGCTAGTGATATGATATCAAAGTGTACCGTGTAGGTAGTGGACGGGCGCCACTTCCGGATCAGACCCATTTCTTGATTTGGACTGGAACCTGCCATACTCTCTACGAGTAAGTACTTGGATGTACTGTACTCTACATACTTTACTGTACATACCTACCGTCATTTTATATAATAACCGGAGGCCCGTTACTGTGTGTGACCTTGCTCCTCCTCCTCCTCTCCCATTCCCCCACTTCTCCACTTCTCCACCACTCCACTTCTCTCCATCAGTACTACCAATACTACCAGGTTAAACTGTGGGGAATATTGGGTATTCCCTTGATTATATCCTCTTAATTCGAGTCCAACGCTATAAGTCATAGGTATTTGAAGTGTTAAGCTTGTACCTGTCCGTCTGTCAACGAATCAGAGGCTCTGTTAACCGAGAGCAACTCGAACGTCCACTGGCAGGAAGACACAACGTACGGTACATCCCCATCCCGGCTCAGCATCCCTGTCATTGCTGTGAGTGAGTGATTATCTGCTGTCAACCTCACCTCCTGTCGGAACAAGTAGCAGCTAACAACCTAGGGTCACAGCAAAGCTTGATATATACCATCTGGATTTGGCGGTTGTGGTGCAGCTTCGTCTCTTCACATTGTTTCGAATTAGGCATCCCTTCTCAAACGTGCTTGGAACCAAACCACGCTAAAGTGGCGAGATGGCATTGAATCCGATTCCAATCCTGAGGATAGTGCAGGGTATATTGGCATTGATTGTCGTTGGTACGGCGGGGTATGTTGTGGTATGTTTGGCTCCTGGAATGCTTCTGGTGGGTCAGCGGGTCGAGTCACTGACAAGCTACAGAACTACTACAGACAGGCACCAACACCCAGGAAGGCTCCGAGTGAAGTAAACTTCTTGATTTGGAATGTATGTAGCCCCGCTCATAGATTATGGTGTATAGAGGCTAACGCTGTGCACAGTTCGTCTGGACCGTCCTCGCGCTTCTCTACCTCGGTCTTGCGCCAACATATGTTCCGAATCTCTACCACAAATGGGCAGTTGTTGGAGTTGAGGGCTTGTCGGTTCTCTTCTGGTATGATATTGTGGTCGTCATCGATCTCTACATGCTGATTAGCTCTTTGTAGGTTCTGTGGATGGGTTGCCATGGCCGCTTGGCTTGGTGGTGCTACCGTGTGCTTTGGGACTGTCTGTGGCTGCGCCCGTGCGGCTGTTGTCTTTGCGGTGTTTGAATGGTACGCCTCATAGCCCCTCCCGCGGGGGTAGAGTAGAAGCTAATTGTCTTGTTTTTTATAGGATTGCCTGGTGTCTCTCATTCGGAATTGTAGTCAAGGCAATCATGGCTTGGAATGCCCGCCAGAATGGCGATGCCGAAGCCGGGCACGTCCCACACCATCATGGTGAGAAAACACGATGCACTGTATTCGACTGGATATTGATGGTGTTTTATGATTTAGACCCAAAGCTTCATGGCGCGTCCTACCCAGCCCCACCTGGGGGAGCAAACATCTACGAGGCGAACCCAAGCAGCTCGGATATCTACTACGCACAGCCGGATTCTCCAGCACCAGCGCATGGTATGAGGATGCCTTCATCGGGAAAGTATCGCGAGAAGTAGATCCTACCAGTAGGTTCCAGCTATGGATGCACAAAGTGTGGATGATATCATGAGGCGTGCGGAGGTGAGCAGTCTCTCTAAAAGGGAGAAGTGTGGGATCGTTTTCTTTCTTTGGTGGCTGTTTTTATGGGCTCTATGGGAATATCTCTTTGCCTCCTTTTGTGGTTATTGCTGCATTAAATACATTGCTAGAACATGTGCAGTTTTCTTGTGGGTTGTTGTGATGTTGCTCGATTTTTTTCTTTTGTCAAGTCGATATCAGAAAGAAGCAGTGGGGGCGCTGTAGGTGAAATTTGTCCTTGGGGGGTGTCCATGTGAATGAATAGGTGTTTGCTGCTGTTAATGGTAATGGCAAAATGATACACGCCAACCGTGGATGTGTTGCTGTCGCATGGACTGACTTTGCTCGGAAGGATATGAGGGTAATATACTTATATACCGAAGTAGGGTAGTGAGGACGTAGTAATAAATGGGGTTTCTCTGGTATTATTAACCCGGTGCAGTCAAATCGATTGAGGAATTAGAGGGCTAAAAACCTTGGAAATGTACTCGAGTACTGCCTCAGTCACCATTCCATTCCACATCACACAAACCAGTTCAAACTACTTGTACTTACCCTGAGGCCAGCTTTGCTCATCAAATAAAGATGTCCTCTATCGCGATGTAGCTGATGTGAATGGCTAGTACCTGGAGCCTGTGACATACACCCTCAGTATGCCCTGATCTGAACCGCAAAAGCCATGAGGCTTCCCTCTACAGATTGAACACAAACATTTCTTCTCGTTGCGAATCAATGCTGCTCCCAATTCAGAGGCGCAGACTTTCATCAATGCCTTGACATGTCTGAATAGACACATATCTCAAAGCACTGATTTTATTTTTGGGGATCCATTGTTCAATCTCCATATTACACAATGTGTAATATCATATACACATCCCATTAACTAACATACTAGCTACTAGAATAGTAAAAACAGCGCAGCTACAACAATGCAGCAAAGGCTCGCACGTTATAATCCAATAAAAGCACAAGACTAATAATCCAATCCAATCCACCTAATTCCCCCAAACAGTATCAAAGCCAAACCAAAAACGACCAGCGCCTGAACCCCAAGGATCCCTAGCCTATTTTCCAAATCCACCAATCCACACTGCACACCGCAAAAACAAAGAAGAGATATCAAACATAACTCAAGAACCAAAGAATCAGGATGGCAAAGTCAAAACAAAGGAAAAATGTGTTCCCAGACCAGGGTAAGTGTTATAACGAGATAAGCAGATATATCGGTAAGGACGTAATATGGCATAAGGCGTTAAGTCAGCAACCATTTTCCTTCCACCATGGATCCACCTGCTGAACGTGCAAATCAAAGCGTTGCCGTCGAGAAATAGTAGTTATCCCAAAGGTACTGATAATCCTCCATCAACCCCGCCATAAGTCCAATAACTGGCTTCCCCTCCATCCTCGCCACCAAACTCCTCAACCAGGGCCCCGTCACATTCTCATAAAACGCTCCCCTCATCCCCCACCACCCAATTGCTACTGCTCTCCTCTTCAACTCCTCCCTCTCCAGCGCCGTCAGCCCCTTCAACCCCCCAGGTACATTCTCCGCTAAATCTCGTTTTGCCAGCGTCCTCGCCGCATACTCCACGCTCAAGCCGAGTAACCACGGCCTCCAGCTCTTCTTATCATGCGCCCACCTCCTCATCGCCGCTGCATAGATCACGGGGCGAAGAATGTGCAAAACTTCAGCTACATACCCTGTGCCTCGAACACGGTGTAGGAGCTGAATCGGGGGTTTGATATCCTCGGCAGTAAGAACTTTCGAGAGGAGATATTGGCTGATGTTTGCACTGCTAGGGAGCGAAGGGAGAGAGAGTCCCGTGCGGGGCATCTTCCATGGCTCCGGGGGTGGAGTTGGGCAGGGGCTGCTCCCGTACTCGGAGCCAGAGGTATACCCGGAGTGGCTTCCGAGTTGAGACATAGACGAGGGGGAGGACTCCGTGGTCATACTCGCGGGATCGATTTCTCGCTCGGGCAATGGTGGAGTCAATAATGGCCGACCATTGGTCAACTTTAACAGACAGAGCCTGCAGAGTGCCTTGATAGCCTCAAGGATAATGACAACGTTCCACCGGATCTTCTCCCCACGGCGGCGGGCGGTCATTTCCCATAGTAGCTCGGTGTATTGGATCATGGTGATGATGAGAGCAAGGCGCTTGTACATGGGAGACTTTTGTGTCCAGAATTTGGTGTAGCGGTTGTGGGGGGTTGGTTTGGCGCCGGGGCCGGCAGAGGGAGAGGAGATGGCATGGCCCAGGAGGGAGTCATGATAGAGGGAGAGAAGCTGGATGCCACTGTGGACTATACCCAAACACCTTGTCAGCGACCATGGACTGCATGAATATTATGTAACGACCGAGCGCACTCGCATTACATGGAGAGTACGGTACTTACGTGACTCTGAAGCCAGCTCGACGTCCTTAAATCGCGCTACTGAAATCTATCAGCTCCACGTTCTTCTCGAGTAAAATTTCCCCACATTTTTTCGCGACCGGGGGATTATACCAGGGACGATATATGTCAGACTCCTGAGCGCCGACTCAATCTGCGATACCGCGTGCGCATTTTTCGTGATAAAATCACCGTAGATGTTCAGGTACGATCCAACTCCTTTCCTGTTGCCCGACGTTGGCGCTACCTCTCCGTGCGACGACATTGCCGTGTAACTCCTTAATTTTTGCAAAATTTATAAAAAAAAAAATCCTTCGCTACCGCCGATTAAATAGTTTGAGATGGAGGAGATCTTCTGCTCGGTTAGATGTGCTGTGCGATTGTTTGTCCGAATCCAGGGCCGCAAGCCGATTCTAAACTACTGCAAATGAAGCTTCTATCGCAGTGGTACCTGAATACACCAGTTACTGTGCAATTGTTGATGACAGGACTGGGTGACAACAGCCTCGTTTGCTGAGTTGTTGATGGATTTGATTTCAACTGACTGGGGGGGTGAGAGTAATTTTATTGGTGATTGCGGAGGGAGGGGGAAGCTGAGCTGAGGCTGGGAACACAGCGCTGTGGCTGATTGGGGCAAGTGCGCATGCGGCGGTGGGATATGCAATATGCAGCATAGGGGCATTTCACAGTTATGCTCAACCTTACATACTCCGCCTTATATCGGTAGTATAGACTCAAAACCCCCCCCCCAAAAAAAAAACCTTACTACATACATACTACCGTATCAAGGTGATTGGCCTTTCAAACCTCTAAAATCACTCTACCCTGCTGTTTTCCGCACACCATCTCGACTCGCATCTCAAAAGCCTAGAAGGAATCAGATGCTCGACTGTTCATATCAAATATTTTGTTCGTAAAATCGAAAAAAAACGCGAAGCTTCAACATCTAACCTGCAGCTACCTCGATAGCCCCAGAGCCCTTTTATCTTTCATCGCAGTACAAAATTAGCGCCTCACACTTTTCATCGCCCACCTCGCCCGAGCAGCTATTCACGACAGACGGTACAGACCCGATATTATAGAGCAATATCATCTGTGTTTACGGCAGAGCTCATTCATCGGATTCACACACTCGGATTTACGGAGGAGTGTGGTACTCGACCTTTCCTCCGTGGGGAGGTGCACATATCCTTATCTTTTTCACCCGAAGTCACAACTCGACCCTAAGCATGGGTCCTCAACTCTTCCCACAAACCCTCGGTTTCTCTACTCCAATTCAGCAAACTGGTCCTTCACCCTTACAGATTTTAATGGCTTCACCTCAACCGTTCGTGCCAGAAACCATCAAGATGAATGCAGCTATCGGCGTATTCAATGAGCCTGAACGCAGTTCAAAGAGGCGGAGAGTAATGACTCTCGAGCAATACAAGGCCATGAAGGCAGGGAAACCTTACTATATAAACACATCCCCAGAAGTTCAAGAACAAATAAGGGATGATGCCCGGAGGAAACTCCCTGCGCTTCAACCCACTCCTAAAGAGGAGGTGCAAACATCTGCTTCCGAGGAGTCTACTCCAGAGCCAGATGTTACAGCTGATCCAGAGGTAAGCTTTTTGTGTAACTGTGCCTTGTAACACAACATGAGCTCACATTACTCCATCAGGTCGTACATTCTGAAAAGCCAGCAGCTGTAGAAGAGTCTTTAGGGTGGGAGAAGGGAAAGGTAACCAATGCTAAACATGTACGTTCTTTGCCTTCTGAACTGAACAAGTACTAACGCACCATGTTAGCAACAAAATGGTATTGCTGAGGGTGGGGCTGTTCTCAGTGAGGGATTGGGAATGCTGGTTGCTTCCATTGACCAGATGCCTGAGACTCCATTGAAGGTTGAGGAACTTACCCTGCCCGAGGCATCTCGAAAACGTAAATCTGAGTCTCCCACCGAGGCTGAACAGAGCCCTGCGAAGAAATCAAAAAGCTTGGTAGAGGCCCCAGCCCCGGGTAAGGCCATTAGCCCCCTGAGATCTCTCTTCCCAGAGAGCAAATTCGTGAATATTTCTTTGGGAATTCCCTACAAGGCAAAAATCACAAAGCCAGCAAATAATGTTGGATCAAAGGACACGCAAACCACTGGGAGTCCCCCTACCCTGAGGATAGTGCAAGGTGAAACTAAAGCTACCAAGGTTTGTATGATCCTACCAAGATTGAATGTCTTCATCTAACTCTCTCCCTAGACTGCAGATTCCTTTCTGAAAGAATTTCCGATCAAAATGCAGAACTGTGCTGCAAAAGGGATCCCGAATAAAGGCTTGTTTTGTTATCGGAATTCAATCATCCAGGCTCTGATGCATGTTCCTGCCATACATGATTACCTGTCGAAACACAATCAGCCTAATGGTGACAAATGTAGAACCGCCTCTGCCCCATAATATGTTGGTATATTAACTTGGAAATAGGTCCTCGTCCTGGAACGTCATGCATTTGCTGTCTTCTTAGGGAGTTCACAAATGGCCACTTTTCGGTTGAAAGAGGTATCAACAAGAAGCAGAAAGCTCTTGAGCTAATCGATAAACGTGAGACACCCGTACTTTCGTACAAACTCCTAGTTATTGACTACCAAACTCCTAGTTCTTGGAGGGGAGTTTGCAAAAATCGGGCGCCGACATGAGCAGCAAGATGCGGATGAGTACGCCATTCGCATGCTTGACAAAGCTGTAGAACAGCAGAAGAAGTGAGCTTTATACTGAATATCGCCTCCGTCTTCTCGGATGGAATACTAACCCGAACTAGAGGAAATAGAAAGGGCAAAACAGTCCTCGAGAAGCTGCTAGAGGTAACAACCACGCAAGAAGTTATCTGCGGTAACAAGAACTGCAAGCATCGCTCTAGGACTAAGTCACACAACACAAGTTTACGAGCTAAGATGGCTGGACGAAGTCAGACTGCAGTGCGCTTGCATGATCTGGTCAATGATCTGGAAGCAACTGAAAACATCAAAGACTACAAATGCGAGAAATGTGGGAAGCTGGGGGCCGTCATCAAAAGGCAGTTCACAGAGCTGCCACCGGCGCTCATGGTGCATGTGAATCGTGGGGGAAAAACAAACTTCCGCGGTCAGGCTAAGAAACTCAACAATTGGCTCCAATTCGAGCCTGAAATGTTTCTTCAAACAAGTGACGGAGTGTCACAAAAATATGTGCTCAGGTCTGTAGTTTCGCACATGGGATCTACTCTCAACAGTGGGCACTACGTCTGTTTTGGGCGTAACCCAGACAAAAAGACCTGGTCAATGTGTGACGATAGCACTGTAAGTCGCCCGGTCTTAATGCTTCTAAAGGTCTTGAAACTGACAATAATAGGTTCAACAAATACCTGAGACAAAGTTCCGAGGCGGGAAGGAGGGGGGGCCAAAATTCTCAGCATACATTCTCATGTATGGAAAGGCAAATAGTGCATTGTAGTCTAACGGACTAAGTGCATTGTTACATTGATACCGACCTTTTTCGGATGAGGTTCCTTGCGGCCTTCATCAGTGTTTCGATATACAATTTCAGTCAAGAACTATGCATTTAGCAAGGGAGAAAAGCATTTGGGAGTGATGTAAGGCGAGCGAAGAATAGCTATTGCGATAGGGGCGATTTCGGAAGGGGGTGGCGTTGTTTACCTGCTCTAGGTCAGTAGGGACTCGGTGATAATGCTGGTGTGTTCCTGCATTTCATACTCCAAAATCATATCATTGGGATAGGATATCTACTCGGTGGGTCAAGAGAGGCGTACATTTTCTATCAGGAGTTTGGTTACCTAAAAAGTTGCTTGATATTACTTTATTTGACGGATGCGGTCAAAGGTGTCTCGGAATTGCTTTTTGCTTTTTGCTTTCTGCTTTTTTATTGCGACTGTACTTGGATGGAATGTTAATCAGGGAAAGAGAAGGGACTGCTTAATAGCACTGGTTAATAGCAAGGATGAAATGGGAAATGGGAAATGGGAAATGGGAAATGGGAAATGGGAAATGGGAAATGGGAAATGGGAAATGGGAAATGGGAAATGGGAAATGGGAAATGGGAAATGGGAAATGGGAAATGGGAAATGGGAAATGGG
>Ga0307514_10000743_pt1 | contig 55299 bp, 50 predicted proteins | sample 16_EM_MG_FD_203088 | JGI IMG/M metagenome (GOLD analysis project Ga0307514, IMG submission 203088) | Populus trichocarpa ectomycorrhiza microbial communities from riparian zone in the Pacific Northwest, United States - 16_EM | ecosystem: Host-associated > Plants > Roots > Unclassified | place... | reverse complement strand
CAACAGCAACCTACTGTTGAGGAAGACAGTTCAGAGGAGACTAGTTCCGCGGAATCCTCCGACGACTCATTATAAGGAATAGGATCTACGGTCGTACGCATCTAAATACATATACGAGTTACTAAGTGTATTGTCAAAGGTGTTGTTACCCCCGTAACAAGTGGGAACTACACACCCTCGAGGATATGAGATTGAATGATAATCACCAATGGCCTATTAAATACTGGAGTCGCGACATCATCAAAAGCATGAGATGGTTGATGCGGCAGCCAGCCTATGCCGAGCATCTCATTTACGCCCCTCAGCCTTACTTTAACCGCGAGACGCCACTGAAACGACTCTATACTGAAATGCACACTGCAGACTGGTGGTGGAGACACAGGTAGGCAGAGATACTCGCCGATAATAACGTGCCAATCGAGGTTAAGGCAACGCTCAGACTGGCGGATACACTCGTTCCGTTGATCATTATGTCCGACGGAACACATCTCTCGAATTTTGCTGGCGACAAGAAAGGGCAGCCTGGATATATGACAATTCGCAATCTATCATCGAAGATCCGCCAGATGCGCTGAGCGCACACCATTGTAATGCTCGCTCTCCTGCGGAGTCCAATCAACAACTGGAATATTCTTCACCAGCTGCTGGACGAGTAGCGGCAACCAAACCGGGAGGTGCTGAACGAAGTACTCTGCCTGGTAATCCAGCCTCTCACCTTTGAACAAAATCCCACCGCCGAGAGCGGGCATTTCAATGTTCTCTTTGCATATGGCAACTTCAGGAATTGCAAAACGGTTTTAGCAGTATGGCTTGCAGATTGCCCTGAGTATAGCGACCTACATCATCTCGAGCGGCATGTCTGTTTTTGGTGCGAGTGTCCAACGAACAAACTGGGAGACTATCTCCCTTCCGACATGCAACACCACCGGCAGGATCACAACCTATATAGAACGCGCAGCGATGACAACACCAAGGAAGCCGATGCTGGAATCTTGTCGCGCTATGACCACCGAGGATTCAACGTGTTTCAACTTAATCCCTGTATCGTGAGCGAACTTCCAAAGCCCGACCTTCTTCATTCAATGCAGATCGGCATGCTTGACCACCTCCCGAAGTGGATGTTCTACATTATGAAGACGCACGAACAGCTTGACAAGTAAAATGGAATCCGGTTATCCGTGCCCGCTTACCACGGCCTTACACCAAAAAATATGTCATATGAGGAAGTTTCTAAATGGACTGGGAAGGAGATGAAAGAAATGAGGTGCGACCTGCTTGGAGTTGTAACCCAGTCTCTACGAGGCGGAAACCCTGCTCAGCGTCCCATATTCAGTTGGGCACAGGAGTGCGCACAGGCGTTGTTACAACTCTATATGTATGCTCGATATAAATCTCACGATGATGCAACTTTGAGCTACATGGAGGACGCCTTGCATTGTGTTCACAGGTTCAAAGATGTTTTCTTAGTCAGGCGAGTCGGCAAACAGGCGAAGGCCAAAGCCAGTACCCTGAGAACGTAACTCGTGAAGAATCGAAAGGTGGACGAGGAAACAAATGCTGACACTTGGACCCCGTCCAAGAAGTGGCGCGAAATGAATGCCTGGCACGATTATATCAGCCACATGATAGATGTTTCGAAGGAGTTGCATGCCGACTTCAACTTTCCAATGATCCACTTGATGTCTCATTGGGCCGAACAGATTTGTCAATCCAGAGCCTTGCAACAGTATTCTGCTGAGAGATATGAACAAGCACATAAAACAAGACTCAAGGACGGTTGTAACGCCTCCAATCGCAATCTCATCTACTTGCCGCAAGTATTCACCTAGGCGTGTCGCATTCCCTGCTTCGAAATCAGAGAGCTAAATGTCGAAGCTCTCGCTTAGCATCGGGAGATCAGTGCTGCCGCCGGCAAAGTCCTCCCTTCCAGTGCTGATCTAGCTGCCGCCCTGTGCTCCCAGTCATATGCAAAGCCAGAATTCATGGGGCTCAAAACCGCCGTGATGGAAACGATCCTGACGCTATGATGAAAGACTTCAGAGCATTACTCGACAATACACAAGACGCAATGCAATGGGTGGCGATATACTGCGGCACGCCGGAGTTTCTCAAACATAGGAGTCGTAACAAGATGTATTTATCGGATGAACAACTGCACACAATGGAGCAGTGTATTTCCCATGGTATTAAGGTTCAAGTTGAGGGTTCAGATGTTGAACGCATATCTCAGATGTGTCGATGCACAGGAAGCCAGAGCTGGCGCGGAGGGGATCGATGGAACGACTGGGTATGGGTAAAGCAACGCCCAGGGAGGTGTTATGGCGCGCTGAATGGGCATCTCCCGTAGCAACTGCAACGACTATTCAAAATCAAACTCGTAAACAAGGATGGAGCTTTCGTTGAGTACTGGTTAGCCCTGGCGCTCACCACAATACCTGAAAACTCGGTTAACTTGGATCCCATCTAGACATTTGTACAAGTGACCAAAGCACCGGCTGCCATTGCTTTGCAAGTTTTCCGCATGGGAAATGTTGTCGGCTACATGCATGTGATTACAGAAATAGCTACAAGTAGTAAGACAGGAGACGCACGGAACGAACGATGGAATGTCAATAGCCACGTAGATCTGGCGAATTGGAATGATGTGTATAATTAGTAAGGAGACAATTGCATATTGCGCGCAGGTAGAAGGAACGCGAGGAGAGATATTCGAAACGTCACCCATCCCCTTGCAATCCCGTATAATTAGTAAAGAGAGAATTGCATATTGCGCGAAGGTAGAAGGAACGCGAGGAGAGATATTCGCAGCGTCACCGATCGCCTTGCAATCCCATATGATTAGTAAAGAGAGAAACCCATTTTGCGCGCATGTAGAAGGAACGCGAGGAGAGATTTTCGCAGCGTCACCCATCTCATTGCAATCCCGATGCAAGCGCGTACCCAATCAACCAATTCCGACGTATGGTCACTGTTGGCCACAACACCAGAGTGATCATTTAATATAGGAGACCGACAGAATGAGAAGAAACGGTGAAATACCGATCAGAGGGCAATATGCAATGTGACGTGTTGAATTGACGCCGGGCGCGGAGTATTCCGCCACCGGGGTGTCTCTGACAGCTCTGACGGAGCCGTTCCGCTTGGATGGAAAAAAAATTTGCTAATGCACAAACTCCAAATTTGCCAAGTTCACCGAGTCCAGTTCCGCCTTGGCGACCAGATATAGAATCTTTGACGCCACCCAAAACAAGACAAAGAGAATATGATTGTGAAACACCAATAATAATATGGGAAGACAGAATATTGGAAGCATAACATAAAGATAACCTCAATTCAAAGTTAATGTTAATATAAACTTCCATCAGAGCCAAATTGATAAAGCTTCTGAATGACATCAGCAACAACTCCAGTTTCCGTCATCAACACCAGAATGTTCCGAACAGCTCAGTCAGCTCTGACTGAATGTTGTACCCTCTGATGGAGAATTACCCTCTTCCCGCCGCCCAGGTGACGGGTCGCATTGCATACTGTCTGGTGAATGTATTATAGTCACTGGAAGCCTCCAGAAGTGTCTGAGAGGATGTGGAGTGTAATATTAGATGTGTCAATTTCAGGAGAGTATCAGACCCTAGGAGGGTATTCCTGCCAGCCTTCAGAGTAACTGGGAGCGCCGACAACAGGCCTGGGAGCACCTGGGAGTGCTGGCGACAGACCTGGAAGCGCCGGCAACCAGTCTGGGATCACCTCGAATCACTGTACAGCTGTCTGGGAAAAACACAGTTTGGATTCTCATCTATGTATCTATGCATCTATATAGCTACACATCTATACATGGTATATCTGGACTGGCTGCAGGCGGTGATTGAAAGCTACTCAAGGTGCGCTTGAAGATGACAATCAAGTGAAGTGGGAGATGCTTTCCGAGGCCGTGATCGAGCGACTTTGGAGATGGGGATTGAGTGAACACAGAGATGCACTGGGAAGCCGTAATGGAGTGAGTTTGGAAATCCACTTGGAGGCCGAGGTCAAGTGACTCAGAGATGCACTTTGAGGCCGAGATCGAGCGAGTTTGGAGATGCAAGTGAGGACCGAAATCGAGTGAACTCAGAGATACACTCTGAGGCTGTCATTGTGTGTGTTTGGAGATGCACTTGGAGGTTATGATTGAGCGAGTATGGACATGCACTTGGAGGCCGAGATCCAGTGAACTCAGAGATGCACTCTTAGGTTGTGACCGAGCAAGTGTGGAGATGCACTTGTAGCAGGCGATGATCAAGCGAGATTGGAGGAATGCTTGGAGGTGGTCGATCTGGAGGTGGTCGATGGGAGGCATGCCAACTCCAATGACTCTATTCATCGCGTTGTTCACTCGAAACCGTGGGAATGTGACGAGGTTACTCTACCTTGGAAACTCTTACGGAGTGCTTGCTGGTGGCGGTGGATGGGTAGGGAGGTACAACGGGAGCTGAAGTTAAATTCAGAGCTCAACTCGAAATTGTGAGAATGAAGGAACAACAGACAATCTTAGGTGTATGCTGTACTCGGCGTGTGCTGCACTCAGTGTGAACTCATGATGACAACATGGAGAGATCGAGAGAGAAGACTTAACTTTGTGTTCTTGCGATGATGGTAGAGTTGTGGACGAGAACGAGACTGATGGGGGATGGAGATGAGAGCGATATGGAAGATATGAGCGGCTATGAGAACTGAGGAGTGCGACTTGCCTGATTGGGTTTAGAAGACGTCGTCCTGGTGTTATTACCCGCCGGATGGGGACTCATACCTGCTATATCAGAGTTGGTCAATCGACTCGGACACGAAATTCTCCCAAGTCCCAGTTTCTCATGATGATTTCCCCCATTTCCTCTGACCTCTGGCTTTCTTGTGCTCAATTCTACCATCACCTAAGAATACGAAATTAAGTCATCCCTCTGTATCTCTCCATGCCACCATCATGATTTCACACTGAGTACTGCACACACCGAGTATACCATACACCAAAGATAGTCTGGTGTCCCTTAGGCCAGTTTCTCATCTCTTGGCGGATGTTGTACTTATCTCTGTATATTCCCACAATTTCAAGTTAACGAATGAATAGAATATCAGCTGCCGTCGCACCTCCCTCCAAATTGACCACCTTCAAGGACTCTTCCAATCTCGCTCGATCAGAGCCTGCCAGTGCTTCTTCAAACTGACTTGTTCAGCGCTTCAAAGTGCATCGCGGAGTTCACTCGGTCTGGGCCTCCAAGTATATGTCCAAACTCGCTCGATCACCGTCTGCGAGTGCATCTCTGAGTTCACTACATCTTTGCCTCCAAGTTCATCTCCAAACTTGCTCGATTACGGCCTCCCAGTGCATCTCTGAGTTCACTCCATCTCAGCCTCCAAGTGTATCTCCAAACTCGCTTGATGACAGCCTCCCAGTGCATCTCCAAGTTGACTCCGTCTCAGCCTCCAAGTGCATCTCCATACTAGCTTGATGATGGCCTCCAAATATATTGTTATGGAGCGGCGGTGGGTATACGGAGACACAGGGGTAACGGTGGTGGATTGAACAACACAGAGTATATATTTGCGAGACCCTGCGGTAGATAGACAGCATCCCATTTTCATCTCATCTTGTCGTACAAAGAAAATACACACTCAATTTTTTCCAACTTTTTGTCTCACTTCGTGGATCCACGCAATTGCATGGACTCTCACGGCCGGGTAGTACTAGATCTTCCCACCTTCCTTCTATAGTCCTCGAGCGTAATGGAGAAGGAAAGTGACGAGAGATTTTCGCAGCTTCACTCATTACATTGCCAATACGATGCAAGCGTGTCCCCTATAAACCCATTCCGATGTATGGTCACATTTGGCCCCAACGCCAGAGTGTTTGTTTAAAAATGGAGACCGACATAGCAAGAAGAAATCGGAAAATGGCATTCGAAGGGCGATATGGAACGTAATGCATTGTATTGACGCCAGCTGTGGGGTAATCCACCACCGGGGTGTCTCTTACAGCTCTGATGCAATACGTCCACTCTGACGCAGCCATTGCGCCCCGACGGAAATGTTTTTTCCTGCTGGAGGAAATAACCTCATGATTCATTGGTTAACTATTCAAGAAATAAGTAGTAGCATTACATTTGCACTGGGTGAATCAAGAGTTTGCCAGCAAGCAACCTATGTGTTGGACAGTTTATTGGAACGCCCTACAGCTGTAACGGCATACACCTGTGTATGGCCTCATAGGAAGCTATATTAGTACATACACTGGCAATGGTAGAAGTCATGATTGTAGAGTTGGACAGACATAAGATTATCGCTAAAGATCTAAGGCCTGTGGGAATCCGATTATAAATACTGCTAGTGTTACCTGGCCCTGGACACATAATGTGCAGCCTTGCCATTACATTATCTCCCACTTTAGATGCAGACCCCCTCAGCCGCATAAACCTGGAGAAGAGGTGAAACAAAAGAATACAATCAAGCAACTGTTCTAGATACGAAACCATTGAAATCCATAAGTCTCATATCCGATCAGTGAGATATGGTAGACATACAGCAGATCCGGCAGACAGGTAATCTTCACTTACACTTAACTTATCTCCAGAAGTTGCAAAAACTCATCCCTATGCCATTTGTACTGGACCGTGATTTGAAGAATTAAAGAAGTCTGGAAGTAACAAAGTAAAGAGACAAGAAAAGAAAGAACAAACATCCAAAGTAACACCATAGTCCATATCTCCACTTCTGTAAGGTCCAGCCTCTGACCATCGAATTTCACAGTTGGAACTTGTACCTTATGGAGCTGATCATCGCAATCGGCCATAGTAATCTCAATGACATACCCATTCATAATATGAGCCTTGCCTTGACTCAGCTGCAGCAATGGTGGCTTCCACTTGCTGCTGTTCATCGTCGCCATTGCTATCGGCCATTGCATTTGTATATCTTGTTAGGGGTTATCCCCTACCAGTGATAAAGGTATATGGCAGATCGAAGAAGGTACATGTCTTGGGGTAACCAAAGGGACGCAAAACACCTACCTTCAAATATGATGTTATATTTGTCTGTCAGGTGATATTTCGCAGGATTACACTTGAGTCACTCGTCGATCAAGCAGTGACGATACGTTCTCACTGTCGGATTCACATATGATGATGAAGTTGTGCTGCCTGCTCTGGAAGTGAGAAACCTTCTTGAGATGCGCATAACTGTTGGCCACGATTACTATATCTTATCTAGCGGGGCAATGCATAGTTAAATTGTGAATACGCAGAAGTACATGCACAGCAGACGATATGCAATATGCGATTACGAGGGATCTGCAACTCATGCGCTAAGCAGTGAGATTACTTGCAGCACTCCCCGGTCTACGGAAGGTCGAGACCTAAGCATGCAGTGTCTGAGGGATTATTGGCATTGGCTGAAGGTAAGATGCCAGAAGCGAACCGGCTGCTTGGTTGAAGACCGTATGCATTGCAACGTCATATTATGGCATGTCAAAATCTATGTTGGCATAGTATCAGTGGGTCACTGATTAAATCTATGATGCAATGCCAAATAGCCAATAATGGTGAGGCAGAGAATATTGCAATTAAAAGCATTAAGAAGATCAAACACAGTTAAATTGCGATTACGCAGAGTTACGTGTCAGTCGTTAATGTTCCAACTACTGAAACAAACAAGTATGCAATATGTTAAAGTTGAAGTTATGATCTGAGATGTCATTTGATATAATTTAATATGATGGATAGCCTGATATTAATCAGGAGCGTAATGCTTTGAAACTACATCATGTGAACATGATAACCAAAGGGAAGCATGGCAATCAATTATTGGGCGCATTCAGTAGAATGTAAGACGCAATGATAACATTGCAATTATACGATAAGCGAACTCATAGCATGGAAGTATGGGCGATAAGAATACCGACCCACGAACATGACTATAAAAAGATCACATTGTGCAGGCAATAAAAGAACAAGCACTAGCAGCGAACAGTCAGAAACCTACCAGCGAAAGAAGACCTTTATTTATTACTGTGTTTTTATGATACCAACACCTATACCTATTATTATATATTTTAAAATATATTAGCATAAGTACAGCAGCACCGTACCCTCAGCTTCCCAGAACAACTAGCATATGACGATAATCTTCGAAAACGATTCAGACGTTATAGTTGACGCTCTCGAAAAGATAATATCATTCGCCAAGGAGAATCAGTATCTTTTTGTAGCAAATTGCGCTTGGTGGATAGCCAGAGTAATAGGGCTAGATAACGGTCTACTCATTTACATCAATAACTCGGAGGCCAGAAGGAATAAAGTTACTCGACCAGTCTCTTCGATGCCACGGGATATCGCTAGATCTGTATCAGCAGATACCCGCTTAACTATAATTGAGAAGGAAATAAATTCAAATCCTAGGGACGGAGTCAGAAAACTGTCCAAAAGTCAAAGAAGGAAGGAAGCCAAACAACCAAGACCGGCACCAGCTAGAAAACTTTCCAAAAGTAAACGATGGAAGGAAGCCAAATAACTAAGACTGGCACGAGCTTAAAAAATTGTCAGCATTTTAGGATCTACGGCTGTACTAGTACCAGTTTAGGAACCTAAGTACCCCCGTAACATATCTAACTCATACACATTCCAGTAACCAGTCATACTTACCAAACAATCAATTGAGCTAGCACTCGAGGCTTCCAAATTCCTCATGAACTACCCAAGCACTGTCCAATATTGATCAGGATTGCTGCATTGCATGATTCTGCACTCCGTATCATAGCTGTGGGTGATGGTCAATCATATATAGCCTCATATCAATCATCAAAGCTTCCCATGGAATTGTTATGGGGGTTCTTAATCCCAATAAGCAATGCAATATTTATTAGACTAAGTACAGCTGCCTATCTAATCACTCTTGTCTTCCTCGTCTTGTCCAAAGACTCACCCTCATGAATCACTTGTCCAAGACCGATGTAAATTGAATCTTCCCCACACACCGTCTCTGATGTATAGGAAGATCAAATCTCCCCGTCGTGCAACCACTCGTCAGCCCACTCCTTGAATGGTCATGCGCCGGTGTTCAGATACCTCAACACCAGGTAATCTATATTCTCGAGTTGACAGAAATGAAAAACCACTCGGTAAATGTGGGTTAAACGTGCTTCTGCCAACTGCGAAAGTAACTCTCAGAATATCCCAACTATCTGTTGCAGAGCATATTCGGATTGTGTCAAGTGTCCTCCAGACATATGTTGCCTGATCACGTAGGTGGATCAGGGATGAAATGGTTTAAAATAGTGTAACAGAGTGACTTCTTGATAATATTTTAAGATCGTCTTCGGTGTTCCGATTGTTAACTGTGGATTGCTGCTTGAGCTTGTTCTCCTCATTGCCAGAGCAATGCCATCTCTATATTGTCGCCTTCGAGGGTTTGTACACCCGTACTTCAGCACTATGACTCCACTTGATAACAGATACACAATTACGTCAATGAGGTATTAAAGCTATATCGCTCCTGATGAGAATCAGGCCATCCATTGCGCAATGACTGTGTCATGCAGTGTGTCAGATGAAACTTGAACTTAGACATCTCGCAATCCTTGTGCATCAATAGTTGGAACATCTGCCGATCTTGGTCGGCAGAGCTTCTCGCAAATTAATGCCTCACCCTTTGGCTATTTGGCTTGCGTCATGGATTTATTCGGCGACCAACTGATACTCTGCCAACGTAGAATTTGACGCATCAGCTCGTATAACTACGAGTCTGACGTTGCAATGCATACTAACTCAAACCAATGAGCAGGGTTGATCCCGGCCTCATATCATCAGCCAACGTCATAATTACCTCAGTCACGTCATGCTTAGGCCGAGACCCTTCTCTTTGGCCGGGTAGTGCGGCAATAATTCTTATCGCCTGAGATGATAAGTTAACAATCCCTCGTACTCGCATATTGACTATCGACTGTTGTCTCTGATAGGACAAGTTCCGCTAGCATAAGGTATGATGAATGTGATTGAAAATCATGCGCACGGCTAAAGCAAGCTTCCCCGCAATGGCGACATGATTACATCATCTTAAGTGAATCCGCTAAGTATACTTGGTCACTTATTCAATTGACACGCAACTCCTATGTATCCCCGCTAAAGGACATAGGACTGCTCACATGTACGTCATGAATAGGTGTTATGCATATCACGTGACTATACCGAATGTAACTCCGGGATATGTATTCATTGGACTAATGCAAGTACCGTTATCGCTGATTGGAGAGAACCCCTAACAGGAATGCTCATTCATACCATATGTATTGAAATGTGTTTACGCGCTGCAGATCCTGGTGCTCTCCAGGTCCTTGTGAATAGCGTTGTAGGCCAGCCTCAATATCTAAAATCATCTCTTACAGTCGGTGGCTGTAGCATGTTGCCCGTTAGTTCATATATTCGTACTCCATCATCATCAGTAAAGCAAGTGTATTGGCCCCCAGTGTGGTTATTCAGCAATGATTTCTGAACGCCGTTAGGTAAACTACTTTGTATGATCAGACATCATTTGCGGCCATGTTCGGATCAGCATTTGTAGCTATATTTGCATCATAGAGGTATAGCACATGATTGCGACATCTTCTCATCATCTCTCTGGAAGTGTTAGGAATGGTTTATGGTAATCGACCAGTGGTCAGGGTTTGGACTGGAAAAACATTTAGGTTTAGTTCCAGAATGGTTCAAAATCTGGACTCACTGCTTTGGGGTGGGGCAAACCCGAACCCATATCTGTGATCCTGCGGGTAATACCAGTTTTGGCAAGACCTGTTGGTTTCAATCCACTGTTCTGGTTATCGGGTTTTTCTATTTATGGTCCCATTCAAATATGCAACTGCTAATTGCAAAATGTTAACCTTGGTAGATTGTTGTCCTTTTCTGACGTATTGGCCACCTTTATAATCAGAAACACAAGAGACCTGCTTCCTGACTCATTCTGAAAATGAGAGTCCACGGCGCGTCAAGGATTGTTGGGCTTGCATCATGGGCAATCTGAATGGCAATCGGATACAGACATTCATACAGCTGCTAAACGCGGCATTTAAACCTAAATCAGGAAGCAACACTATCGCAGCTTCATTTGGACAATTAGTGTGAACGTAGCATTGACAATGTTTCTCCTTGCATCATTGTGAATCGAGGTGGCCATTGGTTACTGTCATTCATTATCGACAGATAGGGAGCCTTGATGGGCAAAACTGGATGCGACCCACTCCCTGCCTGATTTTAATACTGAGCGTCAACAGAGCATCATCCATTATTGGTCTTGTAAGTCAGGTAAGTGATTAGAGACTTAATCATTGTAATGCCTACTGAAAGATTTGACCGCCTTGACGGTCAAAACCGGCATGTATGACATTGCTACTATCTTCGAAAAATGAGCGTCAATGGAACATAAAAGATATTTGATTTTGTAACTCAGGTAATCGATGAATGACTTCGTCATTTTTATACATAATCACAGTCCTGGCCACCTTTATAGGCCAACTGGAAACAGACACACATCTTGCCCGATCTTAAAAATTAGCGTCAAAGGAGCATCAATAATTTTGTCCTATGTAAGTCAGGTAATAACATCATGAATTAGTCCTTGTTATATATAATCATTGTAGTGGCAGCCATTCTAGGCAAATGTGAAGTGACACCAACTCTGCCCCATCTTGACAATGATCGTCAACCGAGTGGCAATAATGATTGGTCTTGCATCCTGGGCAATGAAAGTGGTGAATGATTATAGACATTTATATACTCAGAGTTGGTAGGCTTTGTAGGCCGTTACACAAGCAATGTTACCACGACAGCCTCGTGGACAATCACAACTTATTTCATTTTCCAGGCCACAACTCAGTGATTCTTACTGATTTAGCCTATAAAACTGGTAAAAGCTTCAGATACAGACTTTGACAGCCACATCATACATTGATTAACCATGATACATAGCTTAAAATTGTTGACGCTCCATTGACGCTCAATTTGCCACGGGCGTATCCACAATATGTAAATTGTCACTTTGGTGTAGAATATCAGTAATCATTGTTTGGCAGCTGTTCTATTCTCATAATATATGGTCTCCTTTATCAATGCATTGTTCTTTAATAATCCCTATGTATCCTTGAAAATATACTATAAAGTGTCTGCTAATTGTAGATAATTATAATACACAAAAATCCAGTTCCCTTCAATTAATCCTTGTCTTCACTGTCAGGTTGACTCAAAAGGCTGCTGGCATCTGGAAAATGGAAATTAACTGCATTACCACTCAGCAGATAGAATTCCAACCAGTGGATGGTCTTTGATCAGTCAGCAAATCTGGAATAAAATCTTTATTGCGCCTGCGATCTTTGGCATATGCATCAAGATTGAAACTTTGACCATTGGGAAGTGGAGAATGTATATACACATATCCGGGTGGCACACCTTCTATTTCGGTGTGCTGATTATGCTGACTGTGACCAGCAGGCCTGGGTGGTGTTTTGGGCCGAGGTGGAGCTTGTCGTGGCGGAGGTGCACTAGTGCGTCTGCGTTACCAGCCTAACTGCAGATTAGTTGCTTTGCCATATTGGCAAGCAAGGCAGCCGTCTGTTTGATTTTCAAGAATCATTCCAGGTGTCTTTCTATCGTCGCCAACACCAGTTAGTGCGCAGGATACTCAACTCCTTGTTTAATCTCTTCTTGGACTGTAGTGCAATATTTCTTGAATGGTTTGTGCGTTTTCTCGAATGTGACGCAGGAACATCCTCGTTTGGCCATTCACGCTGCAGCCAAGGCAAGGTGCATGTTGGACTGTTCTAGCTGTACTCCACCACCCTGCCTCGCCATACTAGCTGACCAGTTAACAACCTACAAGACATTAGTTCTTGCTTCTTAAAGTGATATGCAGCAATTACCTCAATCGTATATGACTCTGTAGACTTCCCAAATATCTCAAAAGTCTGTTTCGTCCACTCTTGGGGACATTTATCACGAAATTCGTCGGCGGAAATCCCTGAGCTTACAACATCATGACGCTCAATGTTATGGACATTGGGGACAATTGCCTTGGCCGACCAAGGAGGTTTCGCATTGCGGGCAATGACACATTGGTCACATAGCTTGCTAAGGACGCGAGCAGTGCATAATAAGGTTAGTCAAATGCAGTCAACCTCGTTAAAGAGCGACATATGCCCAATTGCAGGCTACTTCTTATTCTTGCTCTGCCCCGTTATATGTACTGTGTGTAAATGTGCATCCTGAATCTGATTGTCCGTGATGACAGTTGTAGTGTCGCCGTGAACTAACTAGTGTCTGCGTAGTAGCTTTGACTTAGCTGGTGGTGCATCAGAACAAGCGCCTGTCAGTTGGCTGGATTCGGATCCAATCACACCTGGATGAGATTCATGTGGAGCCATCATTTGCTGTTGTGGAAATGCTCAGGAGATGATCACGAAAAGATATACGAAGTCCTCAGGATTATATCGATACCTACAACACAAGATTCAATGAGTACCAGCCAACTGGCACGTTCCATTCAAGTTGAATCCTGCTGCGGATCGCTGCAAGTTTGAAGGGAGTCCCACGGTCCCGCGATTTGCAGTATATCGGTCCGATGTTGTTTGATGGGGCACAAGGATATTTAGTGGTGAACAACGGCTGAAATCCCATGTTTGAGAGATATACAATGCACATTCTGTGACCGAGAGGACGACTGCTGTTCTTTGTCCCAAGACATCTCCGGGATCTTTCATGAATCGCACACGAACCATCAAGTCATGAAGTACACTTAGCATGATTATTCCAAACACATTGACGGTCACAACACAGATTTTGCTTTGTTCAAGATGATCAAACTCGCAAACTTTGGCACACATGACGCAGCTTGCCTCTATGTGGTCTATATCTTGTAACATGGGACATCTCGCTTAACACAAAGGTCAACACAAGATACAATGGTCAAGGCTCCGAAACCGAATCTGTCACCAGTTACTGTGGGCAACCACAGCATCTCGACCAAGCAATCCACATGACAACGTCATCAAGTGAATGAAGGCAAGAGCAGTTTTGCGGTAGAAAGGGTCAGAGCATTCGGTGCATTGCACAACAGGTGATGCAGACAGAAGTATTCAGTAGAGAAAAGTCGGGAGACACATTTTGTTTGCACTGAAGTCAAAGAAAAAATAATCAAAGATTATAAGAATCATGAGACTGCTTGAGCAAGAAAGCAAGTTGTAAACACTGAGACAGTGATTACGCAAGAGCAAGAAGATATGAGCTCAGCTGAAAAGGAACAACCGACAACCAGAAAACCTGATATATCATTCGAGGAGATGTTGAATGCTATCGGAAACAGTCTGAGTGACCTCGTATGTTCTGATGATGACGAGGATGGGGATGATGTGGAAGCTGCAGCAGACACAGAGTTTGGCAAGGTGAGCAAAGATGATGAACCAGACTGGGTGATGGGCACAATCTCCAAAACAGTACCCCACTGCGCGGTGAGTGTTTGGCAGAAGCGGATGACGCTTCACAAACTGAACCAACCGTGATGGGAGGATGTGGCCAAGAACTTTTGTGAGAGAGATATGAAACATAAGACATCCAAAATGATTGTTCGGGCTGTTGGGAAGCCTCAAACAGACCCGCCTGCTGCCACACCATTACCGATTACAGTTGGAGAGATTATGCAGCCTGTTGATATCGCCCCATGACAATCGCAGATGTGGCAAGGGACTTCTCGACCAGGAAGTAGTCAAATGAGGCCAGGTTCAGCGAAATCACAGCCACAGACAGACATCGCAGCACTGATGCCCGATGCAGTTGCCAATTCTAAGCTGATTGAGAATGTTAAGACTGTTGATCCTGTAAGCATTGATTACCACATTTCACATCCTTAGCTAATTACCATATGGAAATCGGATTTGGATGAAGACATGGTGATGGCTCCCATGTCACTGGAGGTATTGATAAGCAAATAGTTAATATTGATGATGTCACTCTTGTAAAAGTACTTTGTGTTCCTACTTTGCTATGTAATAGCTATTTCTGGATTTCAGTGACCAAAATGTGAGACATGATAATTCTTCAGTGTGTATGCAAGAGTTGTACCAGCCAACCGAAAGTTCGAGACACCAAATCAAGTTGATCGACATCCAATGAATGGTATATTAGCATAAGTGTTACAAGTAAATCAGAAAACGAAACCTAAATTTGAGACAAAATATTCCAATCGAGTTCAATTCAGCGATATCATACGGCTCATTGAAGGGGTAGTCATTGCACAACCTCAACTCTGATGAATGACAGCCAGGATGCTGCATGTATCCATGAATCCAACTGCTTAACTCTCCACACTAACCTCCTGCCCATGGTCACGATATGACAAATTAACTTATAGTACGGTATGCAAATGCAGTCGAATCAGCTCGACAAGTAGTGGTGAGGATGGCAGGCTATAAATATCCCAAACTAGTGCAGGGATATTCAATCCGTAAATTGCTCGCCAAAGGTGCTGAAACGTGGTGGATTTATCTCATTCATAATACAAATGACCTGTATTGTGGTGGCACAGAAACTGAGATGTCCCAGAGATCTTGGATTCAAATGATAATACATTGACGCAGTATACTGGCTCCGAAAAATACATGAATGCCATTTTTGTACACGTTTTGAGCTCCCAATCACTGTTAGTATGTCTCTAGAGTGAGCTCACAGGTAAGGGTCAACAGAGTGTCTACGAATTTTGGCAATGCATGGCAGAAAATCCAGAGGGTTTCGCTGCAACACTAACTCATAAGCAAACCATCAGCCACCTTCCAAGTCAAACCAGACTGCCACAACATTGCTATTACGTCCTAAAAATGAGCATCAATGGAGCGTCAGCAACTTTTTGCTTTCCAGCATGGAAAATGTAAATTCACTGTAGCAATATTAAGCCATATTCGAACTATCAGCCACCTGTCAAGGCGATCATGGTTTCAGCATCATCGCAACTATGTCCTAAACATAAGCGTCCACAGAGTCTCAGCGATTTATGGCCTTGGGTGTTGGAAAATGCAAGAGCTGTGTGGCGACATTAATCCATGATCAACGTATCAGCCACCTGTTTTGAGTACAATGCTTTCGATGACATCAACACTATACCCTAAACATGGCTGTCAATTGAGCGTCAACAATTTAAGGCATCCCATCTGGGAAAATCATGGGGCTATGGCATTACATTGATCCATAATCGAACTATCTGCTGGCATACCAGACACAATCACATACCCCATGATCATAACAATGTCACACAATAAGCATCAACATAGTTTCAACGATTATTGGTTTAGTGTCATGGCTAATCTAATCACAATGGAATACAGATAACCAACAACTAACCTACTGGCAGCCTTTATTGGCAAAAATACTTGTGTCAATATTGCATTTGCCTTCTAAAATTGACTATCCAGATAGCATCAACAGTTTTTTGCAAGCTCAATATGCTACACGGCCACGAACTGTATTTTGTTGTTTCAAAAATGAGGTATATGCGGTCAGTATTGTCAATCTGTCTAAGTATACAACTTCACAAATACTCATGCAGCGTCTTACAAACCTGATTTTTTTGCTTGCACCAGTAGAGTCGATAGTTAAGAACCCGCAGTCTGCTTCATTACCTCATTACTTCCTGCATTCTCTGGAGGTAAAGTACCTAGCTTTCAAATCACTACCGCCATGTCGGATTCATGATCTTTGAACACCTCAGTGCTCAAGGTTATTATCACTGCCAAAAATGAAAGTGTCTTATTGGCGTTTTACGTGACCTTATTTTGCGTATTATCTTTGAAGGATGTTGGGATTGAATGAATGTAAGCTCGGAGAGGCCAATTGGTTAGAATAAATAATGACATCCGCCTTTGTGACGATTGTATTTGCACTGCTGAATTTAGGAGACCAGCAGTCCTGGCATTATATGTATTGTTTGTCATCAAGTGCTTCGCCATCCATCAGATCATGGGACCTGCTCAATAGGGAAACACATGCTGGCACAGGCTGACAACGCTAAGTGAAACCAATTCACAGTGTCAGAGGTTACTGAATTAACCAGTTCGATGGTCAATGAAAGTGCTTTGGCAATCCTGACGAGGGAAGGAAGTTGAGGAATCAAAACAGTATGCTCGCAGAGAAAAATCATAATCGACATCTAGCTTGATCCACAGTGACTGTAATGACACCCAAAATGTTCCAAACTGGCAGCCAACGACTATATAATTTCCGAATTTCACAAAGACAGGTGGAATCGCTACCTCATATTAGGATTTCTTTCAGCTCCCAATCCATTGAACACTATCTCAAATCTGTATCTATAACGGTCATATAAGGAATTTTGTGATGGCCTTGTGCTGCCGTCCGCCAGGACACTGAGTAACATTTGCCGGAGGGAATATACACTAACTGTGGATGCCATTCAGAAGCAGTTGCTGTCACAAAATGAAGTTAGTTTAGGTTTGGACGAATGGATGTCTACAAACAAAGTAGCCATAACGTCTTTCATTGCTTGCTATATGGATCGAAAAAGAGCATTATGCAAGTTCAACTGGCTTTCGATGAAGTTGATCCCCTGTTCTTTTCCTGTTTGGTCAGCTAATTAAGAATGACAGGTCAAGGGCCCACATACTGCCGCAAGGCTAGCTGATAATTTGAAGGATGTGCTTCAGTGTGTTGAGCAGACAAATGGCTGTTTCCATGGAATTACGACTGATAATGCTTCCTCAAATTATGCAATAACATGCAGCTGCAATCAACACTTGAGGCCTCTGGAATCGAGTGGCCTGCATTGAGAAACTACATACCGTGCCTGGCACACGTCACACATCTGGCTTTGGGTGCATTCATGAGCAGTCTTAGTGTAACGGGCCGCACCAAGTGTTGGAAAGCCCATATGGATGATCAGCAATGTGGAGAGAATAAACCCATAGACATTAGGGCAAGTCAAAGACTGTGAAAAGAGGGCAATGCTACAATCAATAAAGTGTAAGCCATGAGACCATGTTTAGCAAATATAATTGAGAAAGTACTTTTTTCATGATATTTTGCAAGTCCTGAAATTGACCTTCATTTGGCAGAGAATGCTTGCTGAATTGATTACGCTGACACCTGGTTGTTGAAAAGAGTTGATTGAGTGTCAAAAATCAAATGTCCACATCGCTGTACTTCCGATTATGGATGTAAAGACATGTTGGATCTCTATACTGGAGTTGCGTGAGCAGGCCAACCAATTACAGGAATTCACACCCGAGTATTAGGGGTTGTTCTTTAGCAGCGGTAATGATACATGTTTGAGCATAGCAAGTACATGTGACATATCCTTGGCGATGATCATATGCAAAACACCTACTTGTGAAGACGCGAACATGTTTGTCAGTCAAGTGATCCTTAGTGAGATTACACTTAAGCTACGTGTCAATCAATTAGTGAAGACTACAGTCGCACTAGCGGATCGAACTATGATGATGCAATTATGTCGCCATAACTGGGAAGTGAAAAATCTTCAGCAGTGCACATCATTATTGGCCACACCTACTATACCTTATCCAGCGGGACAACACATAGTTCAGTTGCTATTACGCAGAATTACGTGTGCAGCAGACGTTATTGCAATATGCGAGTATGAGGGATCTGCAAGCTCATGCGCTAAGCAGTGAGAGCACTTGCGGCACTCCCCGGTCTACGGAAGGTCGAGACCTAAGCATGCAATGTCTGAGGGATTCATGACATTGGCGAATGATAAGAGGCTAGAAGCAAACCGGCTTATTGAGTTAAGACTGCATGAATTGACACATCATGCTTGTTGAGAATACGAAGCTGGCGTGGCATTATCTTCGCTAGCGTAGGATCGGTTGATCCCTGAATAAATCTCTTATGCAATGCCGAATAGCCGAACTAAAGGCGAGGCAATTAATTGTGAAGAGCTATTAATATTACATTGCGATAAACCCTAATAAGACTATGGTCATCAGAGGTTCTAGCTACTGAACAAATGGGACGCAAGATGTCGAACACAAGGTTATGAGCTGTCATTCTTTGCGTTTCATATCCTGATCTTGAGGATGGCCTGATAGGAGACTTAACGTCTTGAAACCACTCATGCATGAACAGGACATCCAAGGGGAATTCGTGTCACTATCAATGGAGCACACCAGTTGTTTCCGGAGATAAGCTATCAAGCAATAATGGTGGCATGGGGGACATCCAAAGGCAAGCTTGACCTGAGGAATGGTAGATTAAAAACTCACAGCATCCACGACAATGAAAAGAACCAAGCTCTAGCAGCAACCCACAGTCAGACATTACGAGCAAAGAACACCTTAAAATATTATTCAGCATTCTATCCAGTATTCAAAATTACATCCCAATTTACTCTCCGTGAATATACACTTTATGTGTTCATGGAGACCAACATATTCTCAGTACGCACACCAGAAGGTTGTCGAAACTTTTGGCGCTCTCATACAATACTACAACAAGTAGGGTTTAACTCGCATCTCCCGAATACTTTTGTACTCGGCTAATATTGAAGGTGTTGAATACGAGGGGCACAGGTTCATCGCTGCCGGTGGGTTGCCTTATGAAGAGTGGTCCGAAGAGAGACTTTGGACCGACGAGGAAGACTGGTAAGCTCATATTCTTAGAGAATAACAGATTGAGTCAGGGTAGATGAGGAGAATAGGACAAGGAGATTGGCAGCTGAATTTAGTCTAATATATGTTGTATTGATTATTGGGACTTATAATACCCACGTAACACCGAGGGGCTTCAAAATCCAACCAACAGTGATTACTGAACACTTGTCACAACCCAAAATAAATGGACAATTGTGGAGTATATCATGAAAGTATTGAGGCAACTCTGATGGTGGACTCTATGGATGTTGCAGAGTCATCCCGTCACCTTGCTTGGCATCATAACAGCGTACAATGGCATGTTCGATCCCATGGGTGGCGTGATGCAAGCTGTGGCTAAGAAGAATACTCACAGGATGGAAGACTGGTTCTTTGCCGTGAAGTTAGCTTGACACCAGCTGTCCAATTATTTCACTGAAGTGACTCCAACGACAGGCATGCTTCTCAATTGTGTCCATATGCTCGTTCCTTTCCGGAAGTTGCAATTATTTAGGAAGTGGGACCTGGGAGTGGATATTCATCGTGAGGATGAGATATCCTATAATACCCAGTCCCAGGGGCATGTCTAAAGTATGTGAAGAATGAATACTGTGCCAATTATCAATGTATGCCGGACAATAAACACAAAATCTTGCTGAGCAGCAATCACATCCCCTCTTCAACAGTTTCTGGATCCTGTCCATCTTCATTTTATCTATATGATTCGCCGAGTGATGATGAAGAATACATAGCGCCTAACAATGTGGCTCAGGAGACACCTGGATGAAGCCATTGTGCAGTATGCATATTGACCGGCTCCAGACTCAATTTGAATTCGCCGTCTGATGCAGTCAAGAACTGGGGGCAAATTAATTCAAATTTCAATGATTACCACTCCAGCCAAATTGAGATTTGCAGTACATTTTGGATTCCGGACATAACCGACTGGTGACGTGAACAGGAGTACACAGACTCAAAGCACATTGATCTCTCCAATGTGGTGCGCGATATATTCTCTAACATACTACACGGTGTCGTAGTCCAGACCAGTTTTTCCCTTTGCCGAGATGTTATCGGCTTGAGGTAGTCAATAACCACAGCTGATATTCTACACAAAAAGTCACTGCAAGGCCATATCATCTGTCCAATGATGGGGTTTTCGTAGATGTTGACCCAGAATTGGGTACACAGAACACCAATAACGACTTGGAAATAAAGAAAGTTGCCGAAGACAGGACATTGCACAGAATAGCCAAGCATCCTGGCTGTTTGGAGATGTGGCAGGGCAGCCAAAACCGACATGCTACAAAGCAGGAATCTCGCGCCCAAAACAAGCAAATGACGGCGGTCGGATACACCTTGAACACCCAAGAGCTCGTCAATGCACCCTGCTCAGTCATTCAACATGGTGGTGTGGCTGCATTTGAATGGTTAGGTAAATTTCCTTCGCCACCAGCTCTGTCCGCAAAGAACCTCACTGGAGGATGAACTCCCATTCTAAATCTCCGCCAAATCCGAGGAATCAACTATCATCCAGTCGACAGTGATGAGAATTGGGTACCTGAAAGAAATTCCGTTTCGGAAGATTCGCGGAACTTAAATGGTCACTTGGACAACCCATATAAGAGCGACGAAGATTGTGTACTGGACTTGTAATCTGATATTGGGCAAGACAGTAGCATCGATGATCAGTAATGCCCCAAGCTGAGGGATGTGAGTGGCATGCCAAATGTTCCCTGATTGATTCGGCCTACACGAATTTCAACAGACAGTTTGAACGGGGCTTGGTGACAATCAATGCAATCGAAATGAGGAGAAATAAGGGAGCAAACAATCAGTATGACAGAATGCGTCAATGTTTCACCAGATTCTTTATGTATCTTGACGGAGAGTATTAGTTACAGGTATATCATGGGTGAATGGTGAGCAGTAGTTTATGCATCTCGGTTGATAAACAGATATGTACCAAGGTGTAATGAAGCTTTTGGCACAATACTTAGATTTTGGTTGTGTGAGAATCAATAGTGCAAGAATGTTACTGTGCTCGGCTTTCCCACAGGGCCATGTCATACTCAGTCAGCATGACTACCAATATGTTCAAATCATGACAGCAACTAAGGTCAATTGCAGGAGATGTTGATTGGACAATACAGTATGGTGATACTCAATGGAACATCAACAATTTGTGGTTTCGTCAGTTCAGTAATGACGCTGTGATATGGTTGCTGAGATGTATATCGGATGTATTGGCAGCATTTATAGGCCGAAGAGATAGCAACATAGTCACCACCACGTTCCAAGAATGAGTGTGAAAGGAACGTCAACGATTTGTGGCGTTGTAGATATGGTAATTAAACACTGATATGGTTGCTGTTAGGTATGACTGATTTATTGGCACCGGTTATAGGCAGAGAGAGAGAAACATTGACACTGCCCAATTCTGAGAATGAGTGTCAACAGAGCATCGGCCATGATTATCATCGCATTTTGGACAATGTATATTCCAATTGGATGCAGTTATCCATTGATCAGATATTGGAAGCCTTTACAAGGAAAAACGATTGCGACATACTCTCTGCTGCATTCTGAGAATCAGCATCAATGCAGGGGCAAGGCTTGTTTAGCTTCATATCGTGGGTAATTTATGTTCTGATTGGTTTCAGACATCCATTTATCAGATATTGGTGGCCTTTACTGGCATCACCAAAAGTGACATGCCCCCTGCCGCATCCTGAAAATGTGCATCAACTGAGTGTCAACAGTGTTAGTTGTTGCATATTTGGTAAACAAGGTATCGGACAGATCTTCGCTTTCGTAACTGCTTTATTGACCACTCCCATGGGCACCCATACAATATATCAACGGTATGAAACCGGTTCCAAATTGATTGATATTGCAAGCTTCAAAGCAAGCACCAACAAACCATTGGTTGTTGAAAACCCGATTTTGATCAGATACTATTACCAAACTCCAAAAACAAGAGCTTTATATGAATCTATGCATGGACCCGCTGGATGATCCACTAACAGTGCGCCCAAATGAGAAAGGTTGGGAGTTGACAATCAAACCGTACTTGAGCTGACGGTTCGGATTTACTGACAACCTGGACGGCCAATGCAATAACGGTTTGGTTTGGACCTGGACCTGCACACCGAGTGATGTTCCAGAACTGTTGCTAACACTACTCTCTGGTGCTCTTGCAGTCCCACAAGTTATCCTCCTTGTCAGTGTGCTTGTAGCTGCTCTCACCAGCTGCCCTGTACCCGGAGTAGTCGTCATCTCCAGTTGTTAGCCAGCTTTCTTCTGGGTTTGCTGTCCGCTTCTTCTCCAGATCTGCATGTTGTTCAATCGCTGGGTATCCATATGGTGGGATGCTGGGTTGGCTGGTCGTTTTGTCTCCAACTGCATTCGTTGACTCTTCTCCATGTTAGCTTGTTGGCTCTGATAGTAATCTCATTCAAGAAAAGCTCATTAACTAAACTCCAGCTGCGATGCCCGGTTGGGAAGTGCCATTCAGTGCGTCCTCCAGCACGTCCGGGATAGGGATTTCTTACCGTAGAAGTTGGATTTGATACCGATATAGTTATCCCCCTTTTGCACATCTCAGATTTGCGGATGACTAATCCATTACGGCTCTGTTGGGTGCCATATAAACTAGTGAGCATTGATTCTAAAGTTGATTTCCGGTAGCAACTGTGTATCTCAGAATTGTCAAGACTGATTTGAGATCGCCAAGACTGAGTCACAATTTCATTCAAGTGTGTAACATCGCAATGTTACTTCATGATGCATCTCACAGTGAGTTTAGCCTCACTTCCCTGCGGCACTATTCACAGTTGGTAGCCTTCTCTGTTGGCGCATGGGTTGTAGGATTATTGGTTCCGGTACTTCTGGTAAACAAATTGTTCGCTTTCTGAGTTATTACAATTCCAGCGCTGTTGCCCCCCTCTGGAATAATCGCTGCTTCAGCAGAGACTAATTCCACATGGTATCATAATGCGCGGTATCAGCATTGTAGCTGTGTGACTCAGGATCACTGAGGCTTAGTCGGGATCGTACTTGCCATTATGACTATGTCATATAGCTGTTAAGTTCGGTATCATTGAATATTGCTGTGACTAGAGCTCTGAATAGTATTTAGTATCATGCTTGCTGGAACAAAACAGGCAGCAGTACATGGTCTATCTCCATGTCTGTGCTCGTTTGCAACTTCGTACCTTGATTTCAATGTGAATGATGTCAAGAATTGTATACCTTGATATTTCCTCAATATCTTTCTGAATGGGGACGAGATTGATTGTCATCCATCTTCTATGATCCATCTCTCAAGATCCATGTCATGTCATCCCCCTTCTGTCCCACACCGTGGCCATCCATTCAGATCCTATTGCAATCCTTATCACACCTCCAACCACTTCCGGCCTAGATCAATCTCGTGACACCTATGTCGGACCTCAATTCATTGCCAGACGTGATCTAGCCCCGGCAGTGATCCATCTCTGCTTCCAATGCATCTCTGGATGCAATCCAGCTCCGGTTGTAATCCAGTTGGTTGCAGCCATTTATTTCCAACAGTACATAATTGCTCCAGTATAGTTGACATTCGTCATTTCTCCTATGCCACTACAACCTCTCTACAGGAAATGGGTACTAATCTCCATAGTTCAATGTCAGAGACTCAATGTCCGAGTTGAATTTACTAACCCGGTCATGCGCCTTTGTTACACCTCACACCTCTGTGTACACTGTGATATCGGTGGATGTAGGGATAGTGGATTTGTCGTGTTCAGTTTTCCATCCCTGGATTGCTGCAAGTCCTGCAGTGCATGCAGAGCAGCTACGCACAGCATCTACGTCCTGGGTTGTCTTCCATAGCACTGATGCACAGATTTCTTTGGTCCTGCTCGAAACGCCAGTAGGCCATCGCCATGGACTCGTGGTGGTGCCATAATGATGGTTGTTTGGCTGATATCAGGGTCGCTGAGTGGATATCAGGGTCGCTGAATGGATATGAGGGTCGCTGAGTGGATATAACAGTCCTCAAGTGAACATTGATTGATCTTAGTGAGCATTGTATGTGTTATATACCAACTAGTACTAGATGCCCTCTGACCCAGGCCCAGTGGGATCACACTACAACACACATTGTTACGGTGATGCGAATATGCAAGTTGATCCGGTTAAGAAAGTGCCCTAGATTCAAGTGAAGAGAGTCTGAACAAGCAAAATGCTACTTATTTGAGAGAGGTCAGAATAGGTAGATGCAGAAATGTCTGGGGTTTTTTGGAAGGTCAATCACAACAAGATTCGGACGGAAGGGAGAGGTTGTGGTGCAGAAATGCTCATCGGTGTGTGACCAAAACATCAACTCACACTGTTCTGTTTAGGGAATCCGAAAATGATGCTTAGATGCAGAACTCCCCAGCATTTCACACAAGAGGGCAAACGATGATATACACCAAGTTTAAAGATAGTGTGTGGGAAAACAAAATCACGAGGCTAGGCTAGCTTCCAAGTCCGTTTAAGGTACGCTGAATACACAGCATAGGGACACGTGATAAGAGCCTCAATATGATCAATTTCCATGGGGCAGTCAATTGCAAACTTTCCACCTTCAAAAATGCCGTCCTTTATTTGCACTTTATGCGGCAGGGTCTTTTCCCAACAAAGTGGTCTCACTCATCACCGTTGTTCAACACATGCGCATCTTCACCCAACTTCTAGGAATCTTTCCACATCTAATGGGCTAGACTACGACCTAGCAGATGACATTCTCCAATATGACGATAATACACTCAGCCAGCCACCTGAGATGGAGATAATCCCCAATGCAGGAGCCCCAATCAATGACACAGTACGAGTTCATTCTTTGGAGGATGATGATTGGGACCCCCTTGCACTGTTTGCTACACACCAACAAAGGCAACAGTGTAATTCAATTGTGGATACCAACCAATGTAAAACAAAGCTCAACAACATCCTCAAAGGAAGACTTATTCTACCCGATGCCATTGCCAACAACCCTGACCTGCTCTATCAACTCATCCAGGACATGGAAGCAATGGACGTACTTGTATGTGGATGGGAGGAGAGATCTGTTCATATTGAAGGAAAACGTACACCGTTTAGGTATCGGGCCCCTGTTGCTGCGGTACAATATATCCTAGGAGATCCCCCGTTTAAGAACCATTTCTCGTACGTGCCGGTCAATCCAATGGACTCCAGTGGTGAATGTATATACACTGAGATGTGGACCTCAGATTTGTGGTGTAAAACACAGGCAAGTTTCCTTGTATTGTCAGAGAGATCATGTCTGGTCAGATTTTCATTGTGTTTGGGTGAGTTAGAATGTCAGAGAGATCATGTCAGAGAGAGCATGATAGAGAGATCATGTAAGAGAGAACGTGCCAAAGAGAACGTATCAGAGAGAACGTGTCAGAGAGAACGTGTCAGAGAGAACGTGTCAGAGAGAATGTGTCAGAGAGAATGTGTCAGAGAGAACGTGTCAGAGAGCATGTCAGAGTGCGTGTCCCAGAGCGTGTCAGGGAGCGTCATCGTCATATTGTCAGAGAGAGCGTGTCAGAGAGCGTGATAGAGATAGCGTGTCAGTTTCATTGTGTGAGAGCGGGTAGTGTATCCAGAGTGTCAGCTCTAGTGTTGACCGGATTTGTCTAGATATTAGAACCTCATTACTCATTGCTAACTCATCCTAGCAATCTTTACCAGATGTATCAACAGTTGTCCCCGTTATACTCGGCAGTGACAAGACTATGCTCTCTATAGTAAGCGGCGACAAAACGGCTTGGCCGGTTTATCTCAGTATCTGCAACCTCGCTAAGGCGAAGAGACAATCGGTTAAGACAAACGGCTCAATACTAATCGGTCTTTTACCGAAATGTCCAAACGGATCAACAACCCACACCAATTGCTTCACCAATCATGAATCTATTGCAACAATATTTCATGCTCTAGAGGAGTCGGTGAAGATTGGATTAGAGGTTCTGTGTGCAGACAGTCGCACTCATCACGCATTGACCGCAATTGCGTCATTCCATGCATGGTACCCAGAGTAGTGCACCATAACTATGGTGAATAATGAATGGTGCCCTCGATGCGAGATATGCCCGGATGACATGCCCGGCTTCGCCTGAAGGCCCCGTCACCACGACCCCCAACGAGACCTTCATTTGTCAACAACACCTGCTCACAAGGTGAGGCTGTGGAAGTTTGCCGACTGTCCAAATCTCGCCGCGGGCCATGCAGGGTATAATATATCTCGCTGTATGAATGTTGACCGGTTGCACCAGCTACTAAAGGGCTTTATTAAAGCTCACACCTGGGAATGGATTGTTAGTTTTCTGAAAGATATTTATGGCCAGGAATAGGGTTTGGTCCTGATAGATGAATGATTTTCGAGAATTCCTCGCTTCTCTAACATACGCCAGTTTGGAGACAAACTCACCTGTGTGATACAATGGACAGGTGCCGAGTACAAGGATATGGTGAAGGTCTGGCTTGCAGCCCCTGCCCCACTTCTTAAAGAGCATCCTGACTACTTTAAATTCATCAAATCTGTCGCCGACTTCATATTGATTGCCAGCTACCACTCACAAGCTGAAACCACACTCAATTACCTACAGGATGCGCTTAGTGGCATCAGCAGCAACATCCACCTCTTCCTACCATACCGCAAAAGCCACAGTATGAGCTAGATATCCAAAATTCATTCCCTTCTCCACAATATCGAATGTATTAGGGAAATGGGCTCTGCCGATAACAGTGACACCGAAATTGCTGAAGCCCCTCATAAAAACCTCCTCCAGGATGGCTGCCATTCTTCCAACAAGGTTAACTATATTCCGCAGATGTTAAGATGAGAAACACGTCTATTTCATATGAAGTCGAGAGTCAGTATTTTACTACATATCATCAAATCAGATCCCCTCTCACCGAACACAGATATGTGCAGAAAGCTGCTTGTGGGGGATTCTCTGGTGTCCGACAAATTATCACCTGGTATGATACCTCACATCAACGGAGTGATGAGCAAACGCAACACGATTGCAACTTTGACATTTCCAGAGGATCTCAGCATATCAGAGTTGATTGATGCTCTGACATCCTATTTTTCGACTTTTCAGGCAGATACAAGTGCCAGTCTAGACCTACAGACCTCTTGATGCTGTGCATTGTGGATTCTCCGTCAAAAGATATACTAAGCGAACAGCGTCACAGTCACTATACAGCAGCACAATAATCCAGATACTGTTGTAGTTCAAAAGGCAAGGTGCGTGGAGAAGTGTCGCGGACAAGGAAATTGATTCGACAATATTCTGATTCAAGCAGATCGAGCACCACGAAACAATAGTTGGGTACCTCAACAAGGATATTGCCCTGCCAAACTGTGATCCGCTTTTCATTTTACCGATAGAATCAATACAGGGGAAGGTAACGCCAATCGGGGTGCAATATGGTGGACGGTACATCACAACCAATTGTTTGTAGAGGCTTAGGAGTATCTATCGTCTGGGATGCGAAACAGAACCCATGGAATGAGATTGTGTTGAGGTGCGCCGCAAACAGTACGATGCATTGGAGATGATTGTTCAGTTCATACACCCATGAAACGTGTTCCGAGCGGCAAAGATAACCAATACCTACTCAACCAGTATGCATCTTTGAAATCATTTAACATGACATACTAGATCAATCAGATATGTTGATCTCAACAGGGATGCCTCGTATCCAGTGCCAGGATTGTCAGAGACCTTGTCAGAGACCTTGTCAGAGACCATGTCAGAGCTGCACATGTCAGAGCCACACTTGTAAGGGCCAATATAGTTAGCCATATAATATACTCTTTAATCCATGAAATGAAAGATTCATTATATCTAACATTCCATCGTGGAGGATCTGATGGAGAGGTAGGTTCAACGAAATCTCCTTCAGAGCCCGACAGAGCCGGAATTCATTTATCGCAGCTGGGATGGTCAGATCTGGTCAGAGCAAACTTGTCCAAGTCATGTTTATCAGAGCCGGGATTGTCAGAGACCATGTCAGAGACCATGTCAAAGCTTCACTTGTCAGGGCCACTCTTGTCAGGGCCACATTTATCAGAGCCGGAATCGTCAGAGACTATGTCAGAGCACACTTTCATAGCCGGGATTATCAGAGACTATGTCAGAGCCCCATTAATTAGACCACGATTGTCAGAGACCATATCAGATCCGCACTTATCACAGTAGAACTGTGATGAATACCAGGTAGTTGTTGCAGTACCAGTCTCATGAGAAAGATATCGATCGACTCAGGAAGGTCGCATACTGCTGATACAGAAGTGAAACCAAGTTACCTTTGGTATGGCACATTACCATTAGATAATTATCATGTGTCGAGTGTCCGCTACTCTCGCTCCCAATGTGTTTTCCGATGTACACAGTGACCTTCGACCATGTTATTGAGTTGACTGTGGAGAACTCCTTGCCGGAGTGGCAACAATTGTTGGGTGAGTGGTACAAGAGTCGACCTTTGTGTATATATTTCGCTGAACGAATTCCACACCAAACAAGGACCATATATCTTGATTAATGACATGATAGCTCTGATATAACACGTAATTTTGACGAATCGTTATTTTATGTCAACACCAACTTGCCCGGATCCGAATTGGTATTACAAATCTTGTGCATAAGTTGAGACTGTCACACCCGAGATGCCATAATTTCTTGCAAACAGTAAAAATGTCACCGAAAGTACCATAGAATCCCACAAATCATCATAACAAACCCGTAATGTGCCTTGAAAATGGCGGAAATATGAATAATGTATTGCAGTCCCGCACGAACGGCTATAACAAAGCTCAGATACGGTAACGGCAAAGGTTTTGCCGACGCTCTTCTGCTGATAAAGGTTTCCAATCTGTTGGTGATGAATAACAGCGAGCAAATAACTTCCCAATTAAGTTGCGTACAAGTCCAAAAATCGTTGACACTCCATTGACTCTCATTTTGAGAATGGGGCTGTTATTATATCGCTTTCTCTGTCGGCTATAAACGCTGCCAATACTTTGGTTACGCATAACTGCGAGCAAATTGCTTTCCAATTAACCTACATACAAAACGAAAAATCTTTGTGACTCTGTTGACTCTCATTTTCAGAATTGGGTTGTATCCGTGTCACTTTTTCATTTCCCTATCCGGGTAGCCAATATGGGTGTTATGAATAACAGCAAACAACTCGCTTTCCAATTAACTTTCTTAAAAGAGCAAACATCGCTGATGCTCAATTCACACTAACCATTAACTTATTCTAACTTTTGTTTTATAGATAATAATTTTGTACAAATAATCAAATAGTCATTATTGAAAGCCAATGTACAATTTGTATTAATACTCAGTTGGATGCAAATGCTTTCTGGTGTGGGAATTTCTGATTAACTGAAGGACATGTTCCCTGAGGGATGGATAATGTAGCACTGTGATATTCCAGCGCTTTCAGCTGGCAATTCACTGCATGTAGATCCATACATTAATGTTTAATTAAGATAGCCCAACTTGCTCACTTTGCCAAATCCAGTTCGATCTACTTGATTTCCATGACCTACCAAATGAAGTGTCCAAACAGCTGACTATGTATACCCAGTCAAAACGCAGAGTCATGTAGATGGATCTATGAATGAATGCAAAATGATGGTGGTCATTCGTACAGATTCGCATTGCGCATTGACCACTGCTCCTATCGCTTGTATGGCATCATTAAGTGAAGCTTTGTTACAAAATTTTATCTCCAGTTTCGATTGTGCGTTCCCACTTATCAGTAAGAGGCAGAATGATATTGAGTTGATCAATTGCCAATCAACAGGGTTTGGAGTCTAGATCATTCGTATGGCATGTAGAACCCTTCCACATGCATAGACAAATACACATATCTCACAATGTAGTCACTGAAATCGACAAAATTGTGACACATATCAAAATAGATACACATATAACATTTTGTGGAGATATGTCGTTACTCATCACATGTTGTGCAAATAGTGTACAGATGAGCTGCAAGCTAATACAATATATTCATCTGAATCCATTTCCGGTATAGTGAGTAGGTAAGGAGGAAATATACAGGCATGAAAGCGAACGGGTTGAACCGGTTTCGAGTTCTTGATTGGTGATGATTTCAGTATTGCATCGGTGGTGTGAGGCGATATGCATATGCGAGATGGTGGGAGCCTGTATGGTAATCTCATGTGCCTACTTTCTGCTTGTGATGTTCCTTGCAGTAATGCGATTTTCAGTTGACACTATCATATATCTCCAGCAGCTCTCCTAATGTTGTCTGGGTAGTTGCAGGTGGAACCTGATCCATTTACGGCTTAATCATGACCTTAACTATCACTATGGATGTTCTGGACCTCAAATCTTATTAATGATGGAAGACCAATAATCTTTCACACTCAACTTCAGGATGTTCATGGGAGGATGTCTCTGCATGATTTGATTATAATGGCAGCCAATGAATCGAATAAAGAGAATGATATACCAAAGTCAATATGTTGCAAATAACAGTCATGTATCTGACTGCGACCATAAATTGAAAAACCCCCAACTGAGAAACACAAATTGAAATTGACGTGCCTAGCCTAACCCGGCAAAACCTGCGGGTTGACGGATACCATTACAGGTTTGCCCCGCCAAGAAACACTGACTCGGGTGGTTGGACAGGTCTGTGACCCAACTGAAACATTTGTCAGGTCCAAATCTGGACCACTGGCAGGTTATGCGGACCCAGTGCTAACACTAGTGTAGGTCGCAATTATTCTTCAGACCGGAATGTGATCCACTGTGTCGTAGCCTGTGACAGGGAGGGTGAAGAGTCCTCTTAATCGCATAGTGACTCTGGACTGCTGTGCATTATAACATGCATGCCCGGCAGAGTATCAAGGTGTGAACAAAGGCGGAACCTATTCGCCAGCGTAAATGATGAAATATTACTAGCATGGTCTTTGTTCGTACTCTTTGTGCGACTAATATGAACTCCTGCTTTAGAGCATATGACTGACCACTTGAATGATACATGTATAAGTGTTACGCATATCGTAGATATCTATGCATTCGGTATTCATTATCAAGTATCATTATCGCTGTCACAGGGGAGCCCCTAATAGTATGCATGATGTCTCATAACACTCTGAATCAATACAAAATCAACCTGGTGCAATCCAAAAACCTCTCAATCCATGTAATAATCAATGCTTGACATAAAGAGATTAAAACAAGGGAAACGAACAAGTCCACAATGCTTACACAAAAGAGCAAAACACCTGCACACATGCCGGAATCAGTGCCTGAGTGGAAATGAGTACAGCAAAGGGAACTCACAAGATAAAAACCAGACACTGACTTGCCCTTACACCATCTCTGCAACTCAAGGACTGGTTTACTCCTAATCTGCTGAGCCATGTGAGCACACCACAGGGAGAGGGACATTGCGCAGAGGGAGGTCGGGGAGAGCGACATCTGGGAGAGCGACATCAGGGAGAGCGACAAAAGGCTGATGGACACCCGGGTAAGTGTTATCAGGGAGAGAGTCACCATCTACCAATTCACCGAGTAGCTGCTGCTCTACATCGATGTTATGGGGGTACTTAGATATCCTGGATTGATACTAGCACAGCCGTATGTCCTATTCTTTGCTAAGATTCTGGATAATCCGAGCTCGCATTCCCTCAAGCCTCTGGCCTCGCTTGGTTTCTTCTGCTTCTTGCAGTCGCTTAACCCTTCTAGCTTTCTTCAGTTGTTTCTTGCTAGTAGGTGTAGGATTAATTCTTCCCTTCCTGGTTCCACCTAACTGGGTAGGGATATAATCCGAGGACTGCCTTTGTGGTGACACTCCTCTCGCTATATCTCGCGGGGTATTCGAGACCGCTCATATAGGCGTTATCGTCCTCCTCGATTCCAGATTATCGATATAGATGATTAATCCTTTATCTAGGCCAATAACTCCTGCAATCCACCAGGCACAATTCGCTACGAATAGATACTGGTTTCTGCGGGTGTAGGACACAATTTTCTTGAGAGCGTCTACGATGACGTCGTTATTGTTTTCGAAGGGTATTGTAATTTGTCACTCGAAGGGATACAGAATGGTACGGTGCTGCCGTACTGATGCTAATATATTGTATAATAATAGATGTAGGTATCATAAAACATAAAACATAAAACAGAATAATAAATAAAGGTCTTCTTTCGCTGGTAGGTTTCTGACTGTTCGCTGCTAGAGCTTGTTCTTTCATTGCCTGGACAATGTGATCTCTTTATAGTCATGTTCGAGGGACAGTATTCTTATCGCCCTTACTTCTATGTTATGAGTCTGCTTATCGTATAATTGCAATGTTATCGTTGCGTCTTACATTCTACTGAATGCGCCCAATAATTGATTGCCACCCTTCCCTTAGATTATTGTGTTCATATGATGTAGTTTTGAAGCATTACGCTCCTGATCATTAACAGGCTATCCATCATATTAAATTATATCAAATGACGCCTAAGATCATAACTTCAACTTGGACATATTGCGTACCCGCTTTGGTTCAGTAGTTGGAACATTAATGACTGACACGTAACTCTGCGTAATCGCAATTTAACTGTACTTGATCTTCTTAATGCTTTTAATTGCAATTTATTCTTGCCTCACCATAATTGGCTATTTGGCATTGCATCATAGATTTAATCAGCGACCAACTGATACTATGCCAACGTAGATTTTGACACGCCATAATATGACGTTGCGATGCATACGGTCATCAGCCAAGATGCCTGTTCGCTCCTGGCCTCTTATCTTCAGCCAATGCCAATAATCCCTCAAACACTGCATGCTTAGGTCTCGACCTTCCGTAGACCGGGTGTTGCCACAGTTGGTCTCACCACTGGTGCGTGTGAGCTGCAGATACCTTGTAATAGCATATTGCATAACGTTTGCTGTGCATGTAATTTTGCGTAATCGCAATTTAACTATGCATTGCCCCGCTAGCTAGGATGTAGTAATCGTGGCCAAGAGCTATGCGCATCTTAAGAAGGTTTTTCACTTCCAGAGCAGGCAGCATAACTTGATCATCATAAGTGAATCCAACAGTGTGAGCGTATCGTCACTGCTTGATCGACAAGTGATTCAGGTGTAAACCCGCTAAAGCCCACTTGACTGACAAACATGACATCTTCCTCAAACGTAGGTGTTTTGCATCTCATAAGTACCCTTATGACATGTACCTTCTCGATTTGTCATGTATCATTATTACTGCTAGGGGAGAACCACTAACAATCGACATCCTAGGTGTTTCCGGCCTCCTCAGCCTCTCGCATCATTGGAGCCACTGGGTGAGGTTATTGTGTCATCACTAGCCCCAAAATCTCAAACCCTCTAGGTGTATAAGTATCCCTAGTTCGTGGCAGTGGGCGAGGCTCCGGGGTTTGTGGCTGTCGGGTAGCGCCAGGAGGTTGTTGCTGCGGCTTATGCTGAAGCAGCTGCTGGCCTTGCCCAGGTAGCACGGTTGGCTGATTGTCTACCATGGTATCTACATCATCAGCTGATGTATTCACCATCTCTCCCTGGCCAATTGTCCGAGGTTCTCTGCTATTATCCTCAACCTCATCCTTACCCTCATCCTCATCCTCCTCCTCCTTCTAATTCTCATCCACCATCTCTTCCTCCTTTACATCTTCCTCTGATTCATCTTCTTCATCTCAATCGCCACAGTTCTTTGCCATAACCCCGTCGCAGTCTAATTCAACCTGCCCCAGTTCGTCCCCATTGTCCACCATGCACATATCCACATAAAGAATCATGTTGTGAGTTATATTCACCGTCGGACTTGCTAGAGTTGATATCATCATCTGAGGAAATTGACAAAGCAGGCGATACATCTGGCTCGAAATATATGTACTCTAGTTAGCCATCCATGTCCATGTCTGCCTGTGACATTTCCTTCTGCAATGGCAAAGCAATGGCATGAGAGATATCAACTCCTCCTGGGGTTTGTTTAACAATATATTTTCCACTACCATTTCCCATCCCCTTCCCTTTCCCTTTCCGCTTGCTGCCTTCAGTTGCCTTCCCTTGCCCATAGCCATCCGTGGTTGCCTTCCCCTGCCTGATCACTATCTCACCCCGATTCGTATCCTCCACACCCTCGCCGTGATCAAAGGTATTGCCATCCTCTGGACGGCTCCGTCCACCGCTGGGTTCTCCAGCATCCACTCACTTCTCATCATTATCTTCCTTGTCAATTATGTCATTTCAATTCAGTAGTCTAACGGCCAGGGAGTCACCATATTTGTACTGCCCGCAGCGTGGTGGCTCAATCTTTGCACTGAGATCATCACAACCCTACCAAGCGAACCGCTGACTGGTGCGCGTAATCTGCACCAAACTGGTTGTCTGCAGGTTGGAGCAATCAACTTGGTCCCCAAAGGCCTGGGTGATCTCCCTCGTCAAATTGTTCATTTGGTTGTGGGCTTTATCAACAAGTTGACCCATCGATTAGTTGAAGGAGGTCGACCACTTCCAAAAAGGCTACCTTCTGCTTCTGCAGTCCGGCGACCTCAGCTTGAATTGTGAACAGTTGCAAGTCCTGACTGGATCAAAATAGATTATATCCTAAATGTGGTCCCATGCTCTCTCATCCTTGATGCAATAACTATTCAAAATCCATATGAATCCATGGATGAGGTCCGAGATGGATCGCTGGATACTGTCCCATTCGAACAACAGGCGTTGAATTATAACTGATCTCGGCATTTTTGCCCTAACTGTCCACCTTACTTTGTTGCTGCCATTTGGTTCCATCACAGGGAGTTGAAAATGAATCTACATCCCAAGCGTTAGCATTGTGATACAGTTGCAGGTAGAGGAAGGAAGCCCAGAGGGGAATTACAAAATTGTGTAGGTTATCAGGTGTGTTTTGGAATGAGAGACATTGTGTTGGTCAAGCATCAGCAAGAAACCTAGATTCCATCAGGAATACACAGCTGCTCCTGACAGCCCTGACAGCCCTGACAGCTGTGACTGCTCTGACAGAACATCGTACCTTCTCAAGGTGAATCAGAGGTAACCCGATGCACAAGTGATGTGCGGCGTTGTACACCTGCCCTGCAGCAATTGTAGCATTTCTCGTAAAGTTGCGACTTGTTGCATTGATTCTTACTCCATGCACACTCACCGACCCAGCATCAGGCTCCCTGTATAGTTCCTCCAGAATGTGGTGACGTATATGCACCATCAGAACAACACATGTGTGACCCTCTTGGTAGGGTCTCCACGAACCTTGTAGCAATGTATCCAACCGCTTGTATTGTATATGCCTGTCACCAACCGAGTGGCACAATTTCCCTCTTAGGTATTGTGATTTATTGGATGCTGCACTCTCCCATATATGTGTAACATTGAGATCTTGTCTATTACTAGAATACAGTCTACGCTTTGGATACATCGCTTGCATTTGTATTTGCTTCTCTATTATTGTATTTTAGAAGTCTGAAATATATTGTGCAATGTTCACCCTCTCCAGTACTATAACCTCAGTGCTCCAAAGTCTGTGTTAATCCAGGATTGGCTTGCGATGCTTCTTCCACCTCATCCGCATCCGCATTGTCACAATCATCACCCTCACACCTGTCCATTTCACTGACTCCCTGGTGAATCTGCTAAACCTGAAGCTTATACAATCAAGATGTGATTGGTATTAACTCCACGCTAAGGAGTGTACCACATTGTTTTAACCTTGACCCCATGCGATCAAGTACCATGACACTGCTAAGAGAGAACTGCTAAGATCACCGCCTGCTCTAAGATTGGAGACTCAATGCTGCTCCGTCGTAAGATGTGAACTTCATATTTCCTGCCTGCACATCACAAGTGTGCTCCTCTTTATCCTACCATATATTCTCATAACCTATTCTTTCGCTTTCTATCTTGCAGCCTGCTCTTATACTTCTTTCTAATCAACAACTATACTATAACTGTTGTCCAAATATTGTTCTCTTGTCTGTCCTTCTCTTAGACTTTGAGACCTGTAACATCACCCCCTTCACTCGGTGCGGTGACCCAACGCTCTCTGCTGTCTTTTCGTACCACATACAGGAAGTTATTCCTATTACTAAGAACAGTAATCAACTGGTTCAATACTTGTTCCAATACCACACATAGTGTGATCAGCATAACTTGTAGCGCAATTCCTTTATTCCAGTGGTACATATAAACAAATGATCATTTACTTCAATGTTTCTTCTACAGGCAGTTTTGAGGCTGTCGATGTATCGTACTCCGATTGACACATATAATCAATTGTCGATTTACTCTAAAGGCTTAATTGGATTACCATACTCGTGCATGGATTTTATCTTGACATAACATATCTGATATAGTTCATGTACTTCAATTTTTCATTTACGTGCAGTTTGAAGACTGTTGATGTATTTTACTCTGATCAATATATATGAACTGTAATCAACAATGCTTTCGTAAATATCTCCAAATGTATAAGAAATGTTCCAAATGATCGACTCTCTTCGCTGTGACAGTACCACTTACAAGAGGGTCAGAGAGGACAATTTTGAAAACGCCTGATATCATTCAGTTATGTCTCCTAAAGTGTTGACCCATTATATGACTCATAATACGTAACAGTTCAAGTCAAACCGTACTCGAGGCTCCTGAATAAAGTTCCATGGTATCGCGCGTAGACCCTTCTATTGTCCATTTCATATTACTTGATCAATGATGTTAAATAAGATATTAGTATCTTAAGTCGTCGTATGCGAGAGTACCTGAATATACCATAGCATATATCCGCCTTTATAATAAACAGTTCCTGCTGTATAACTGTAATTACGTTTCATAACTAGGTAGGTATTACTTAACTTTGATATCTTGGTAATATAATCATAATCAAAGCATTCCTAATTAGTACTGTAACTAAATTTTTTTGTACTTAAAGTGGAAATACTTGAATTTGTATTGTATTCTTTATCGAAGATAATTCGAATAACAATGAGAATACCTGAAGATATCATACATCTCTTCGTTTCTCCTTGTCTAAAGTGATTCCAATGACAATGATAATACTTGAACAAATTATTCATGTCCTTGTCTCTTTTTGTTGAGGGTGATTCAAATCACAATGAGAATACCTGAAGACATCATTCATGTCCTTGTTTCTCTTTGTCTAGGAGGATTGGAATGATAATGACAATACCTGAAGACGTCATTGATGTCCTTGTTTCTCTTTGTCGAGGGTGATTCGAATGATAATGAGAATTCCTGAAGACATCATTCATGTTCTCGTTTCTCCTTATCCACGGTGATTCAAATGTCGATGAAACCACATGATACTACTGTAGTATATTATTATTTTTCTAAGTTCAAAAAAATTGAATCAAATGAGAATACTTGATGATACTGTAGTGAATTAACATTTCTCTAAAATGAAGGTAATCGAATTGAATGAGAATTCCTGATAATATCGTAACATATTATGGTTTCTCTAAATTGTAGTTAATCGAATCAAATGAGAATACGTGATAATACCCTTTTGTGTTATTGTTTTTCCAAATTAATGGTTATCAAATCGAATGAGAATACCTGATAATACCGTAATGTATTATCGTTTCTCTAAATTGAAGGTAATTGAATTGAATGAGAATATCTAATAATACCATAGCATATTATCATGTCTCTAAATTGAATGTAAACAAATCGAAATATTCCATAATAAAATAATTGTTACCATGTTAACCCCGTTCTTCCATGGTGTGTCTCCGAACACCATACACATCACTGCCTTCTCCAATAAAAGTAAAATATATATCTCAGAAATATCTCCTAAACAATATTTGTTTCATATCTGAGCTAACATTAACGATGCTAGCATATATTATCAAATATTTTTGCCCAGGGAATATGTGAAGGTAATTTCAAAAGTGTTTATTTGTGAAGTAATATGCAAAATAATATCAACGAAGTAACATCAAAGATATTAATTACCGAAGTAATGTGCAAAGGTAATATCCACGCAATAATATTGACGAATTAAGATTGAGGATATAAATTACACAAGTAATATGGAAAAGTAATATCGACGAAATAATAGTATTGATGAAATTAAATCGAGCATTTTAATTACCCAAGTAATTTGCCCAGGTAACATCGATGAAACAATATCGACGAAGTAATATGGACGAAATAATATCAAGGATTTTGATTACCGAAGTAACTTAGTTAGGTAATATTGATGAAATAATATTGAAGATATTTATTACCGAAGAAATATACGAAGGAAATGTAAACGAAGTAATATCGAAGACATTTATGACCGAAGTAATATGCCAACGATATATCGACAAAATCATATTGAAGCTAATTAATACCAAACTCATATGCAAAAGTAATATTGACTAAGTAAGTGTGAGGATATTAATTACGGAAGTAATTGGCGAAGGTAATATCAACAAAGTAATATTGAAGATATTAATTACCGGAGAAATAAGCAAAGGTAATAGCGAAGAAGTGATATCGAGAATATTCATTACCGAACTAATATGCTAAGGTAATATCAAAGAAGTCCTATTGAAGATATTGATTACCGAAGTAATATGCGAAGGTAATATTGACGAAGTGATATCAAGGATATTAATTACCGAAGTATTATGTGAAGGTAATATCAACGAAATATTATCAACGAAATATCATCAAGGATATTAATTACCCAAGGAATATGCGAAGGTAATATCGATGAAGTAATATAAAGTATTATTTTTAATATTACTACCATGGAATTGGTGGTGGTAGCATTAAAAATTTCTTTGCACCAAGATCTTTAACGTCAACTGATGGTCTTTCATAACTTCAGAGAAGTGACATTCTAGAAGTCTAAAGCAATGATCTCACAATCTGCAGTAGAACAGCTCCTCAGTTCGACGGTATCCCTCAGCTCATCGTCGGATTAATTCTCAATCCATTCCCGTGACTCAGTTTGCACTGAGTCCCTTTTCTGTCCATACGATGACTATTCGTCATCGATTGCTGAGTCTTCATATCCTTCTGCCATCGCATCAGAATAGTCATGATTCGCGCCTCCTTCCTTCCATTGTAGCTTAGCTTACCTAAGCTCCCTTTCAATTATGTTTTGATACTATTCTTTGGCTTTCTCCCAGGTATTATCATATTCTTCCAAATGCCCTTGGTTATAACTATCATTATGACGACTATCTTTTCCTTCATTATACATACTCCAAGAGTGAGGTGCGTATATATCGATTTTCGCATATGCGACCTCAATGGATTCTTCACAATGAATTATCCACTCGCAATGTAATGGAAGCCAGTGTTCCTCGTAACACCGGTAATATCGCATGAACATTGATTGCTCAATAAAATGCCAACATTATCTCATGACAATTGAGAAGGGAATAATGATCAATATATCGTAAAGTCACTCCATGGGAGGACAGGTAAGATATACCACTGGCTGCATTTCGCGAATGATTTATTGTCTTGTCAATAACACCACTCAGTGTTATCTTCTTCTTGGCAGTCACGATCCCACTCGTCTGCCCACGAGTGATGTTCTTTCTGGTGGTTTTTACACAAACTATCGTCAATTGTAAGTAACTCGCTATTAAGAGCCGATTGTGGATAATATTCTACCCAATGATTAGGTGTCTCGGGTTGTTCGTGAAATATTGGACTACACCAATGTTGCTCTGGGTTTTCAGATATTATAAGGTCTATCGAACCAAATATATTACAGGGCTTGTATTCGAATAATATAGGAGTATACCCTGCCAAATCAAAGACGGTAGTTGGCATTTACCTCAGTCCGTCTGAATATTATAATATTCATTGGGTCCGCAGCAATAGAATTCTTCAAATAATATTTCATCTGTTGGTTGGGGATATTGTCTCTCTTAGAATACGTGCGGTCATATTTTTGTCGATTAAGATATTTGGATGTGTTAACTTGTATCCTAAATGGTATCATAACCGTAAGATTTGCAACTTGGTAGAAACTACTACCAATCCAAACCGTGGTGAACTAAGCAAGCAAGCTCCTAGCTTTTGCAACCCTTGGTAAGCCTTAAGCTCTTCTTCTTGCATATGCTGTATAATAACCTAGGAGCATAGAGTGTATTTATTATACTGTTATGGGGGAGTATACCCTAAGTAACTAATCAAGTATCCTTGATACTTAATATGGCTTAGGTCCACAGCCGCAGATCCTATTCCATTCCGACGGAACTTCGGAGAGGATATCGTGTATTACTTTTATTTCTTTCCCAAACGATTGCCACACAGTTGTTAAGTTTTATTGGTCTCAGGCTGTTCTTTACTCGTTGACTGCCCTTCAGATCTTGATGCCAGGCACAACGCAAACACTCTCCAGATACTTTCATTCTTTCAATCTCGCTTGGCTCTATCCCTCAAGTGAAGGAGAAATCCTTTCAAATTTTAACTGCGTTTACCTTTTTCTTAGCAGTGTTCGAATGATTACAGCGTCCGGTGGTAGTCGTGCTAGTAGCTTTGAGTTTCGCTATGTATCGTAATCGTCTTGAATCTTGGAGATACATGTTGCACTCCTGTAATACCATATATTGACGATCAGGCTCAGGATCTGATGACTCGGGACTGGATGGAACTGATGACTCGTAGTGGATTGACTTCTCGTGTTGGATAGATTTCTCGAATCGGGATTGTTGATTATTGAAATAGTTAATTAACCGCTGCTCGAGTGTGATGACTGACAGAAGCCACCACACACACTGAGCGACAAAAATTTGCTCTATCCTTCTGGTGTAAGATAGAACATTCTCGAGACGAAATAAAATAACATCGTTGAAGTTCTCCAAGGTAATAGTCATTCGGTGGATAATACTTTCCTCAAGGTGCGGGGCTGCCACTACAGAAAGCTAATCGATTCTTAGGTATAGATATAATAGGTATAGCTATCATAAGAACGCCATAATAAATAAGGATATTCCTCCCTTGGTTGGTATTGTTTTCTCTCTAGCTGTTCGAGCTTGTTTTTTCCATTGCTGGAGCGATGTGATCTCTTCATAGTCTCGAGAAATCCTCACTAGACTATGATTTAACCCCTCAATGACAGCCACGAATCTGCGTGTCATACATTCACAGAATGTGCAGAGTGGATGCGGCCACACATCCCTTTGGCTATCGTGTTCATGCATGATATCATACTGGCTCATAAATGAGACCATAACTTCAACTTAAACAAGATGCCAACATTTTTTAATCCATAGTTGGAATGCCCCATCCAATGATGAACGTCTCGCTTAGGGAATTAATTCATTACTATATTAATCGCTCATAGTCTGACGGTGGTTACTATCTGATGCTATTCCACCGTAGACATTATGTGTGTAATCAACTAGGTTGATTAACATTGCGGAACCTCCTCATTCAAATCAATGAATGATTTCCGCTTTTGGCCAAAGCCAACACCATAGTCCCTCAGTCCTATGTGCTTAGGTTTTTCTAAAACCCGGGCATGCCCCAAATAACAGAGTACCCTTTACTTGCATGACTGTCCTGCACATACATGCAACCGCAGTGCTCTTAGGAATGGATCTGGTTACAAACAACTTGCTCGGCGGGACGTGGCCCCTTCGATCTGGCAGGTTGCTGTATCATATTCAGCTGCCACAGCAGTATGCTTTTGATAAATTCGGTAAGCCTCAGGCTAATGCAATCAAGATGTGATAGGTATTAAACCCCCACTAAGGTGTGTATGGGATGGTTTTTACCTTGACCCCATCAGATCAAGTACCATTACACTGCTAGGAGAGAACCCCTAACAGATCATCAAAACTCGGGTGCCAGTAGCGGTGGGACTCACTCCGATGCAAATGGTTGACAATGGCACCAATCTGGGGGCGATAATGGTGGTAACGAGAGCTCGGAAGGCTAGCAGATGAGTGATTACAATTACCATGACAATGAGCCGTGATCCCCACATAGAAGAACCTGCATATTAAATATGTGTCGTCATTCTTCCAGTTTCAACAATCAAGGAGGGGCAATGACGCATCCAGCTTGACAGGTGTGTCTGACTGACACTTTCTGGGCACGAACAACTAGTCCTTCCTGTAGCCAGCGACGGGTTAGTAGGAGCAGAAATGACAATCCCTGCTTTCCCCTCACTATTTCTAGTTGCGAACAGCTAGTCCGTCCGACAACCTGTGGTGGGGGAGTAGAAGCAGAAATTTCCACCCCCACATTGACTGACAATACCTAAGCACAATCAATCACTCTTTCTCCTGGCAACCCGAGGTGGGGGGGGGTAATAAGCACACCCACATCCAACATTAAACTCTCTAGCTGACAATACATAGTCTTTGCAATCACCCCGTGACACTTCTCCTGGGAACCAGAAGCACTATGGTCAGCAGGTCAGAGCACCATTTCCTTATAAGCATTGACTTTGTGCAACCTCTCTGACTTCGGCTACACCAAGATGCAAAAGTGGAATAGGTCCCCCATCGATCTTGGTCGCCGGCAATAGCGTACGGTGGGTGACATCGGGGTGCCAACAGATTGGTGGGACATGGCCCAAGATCTATTCTTTTGCAGAATTCTTACCAAGGACCTCTACTTAGTCGATGTCGACAAAGTGTTCAAGAAATGCAACAAGGAAGCGCACGAAATTCTGAGTACGGCAATCAAGGAGTTTGACATCTCCAACGCACCTATCCAGAAATTATGCATTGGCACATTTCAAGGCCTGTTCAGTAGCACTGACAACTTGGCTTGCGGATCGCCAATCAGCTGCCCGAGCACTGTTCACAGAACACGCTCATGACTTTGCGACCGCCCAATAAGCCACTAGCTTTTGGATCCTCTTGAACGATGACCGCCAAATGATCGTCACAAGGCTAATCTCTCCTGGCAGATACCAGTATCATCATTCAGACTGTGAGAGTGAAGTATGACTGAACACCATTGATTATATTAATGCCCAGACAATTAACTTAGATAACGAAAAAGATGTTTCTGCATCGTTCGCTATCGGCGGTGATGGCAAAAACCTTCTTCGAGAACTCAACAAGTAATTTCACGTGACAGCCATATATCTCCCACGTCACTGAAGACGTGCCAGCAGAGTGTTTGTTACTTGCTATTCCTGTAGTAAAGCATTCCTTGATCAACAGGGCTGGTGACAGTTTCCTCCGCGTGGTATTTGATGCGGATACACCCAACAGTATACCGAACACCGTATAGGACACACGTAACTGACATTTTAGTAGGTACATATAGCGATCTATTCGAACAATGGGAAATTATCCAACCAGAGATACCAAAAATGATCTTGGCAATACATAAAGACAGGATCAACGCAATCAATGGTCAAGATCGGAAAGCACCTACTGCTACACTCGGGGATCTGGAGACAGTAATCCACGATGAGAATTTGTAGCTGCTCATGTATATAGTATATATTAGATTGATGGTTTATCATTGGAATACAATTGATGGAAAACTGATTAATTTCATTCCACATGTAGATGGTTCTAAAATCACGATTAGAATGGCAATCGGTGAAACACATGTTTAGATTGTGATAATCGACCATGAGTCCCGACAAAGACCACGGCGAGTATAGGTGCGGACTCTGACTGCTCACGGTTGGCTCTGGCAAGATCAGGGCGATAGAATGTGAAACCTCTGGCAAGATCACTGTGACTATACGTGCGGACTCTGACAACTGACGGTGGACTCTGACATGACCAGGGCAATAGCATGAGAAAACACTGATAAGTTCATGGCGACTATATGTGCGGACTCTGACAACTGACAGTGGGCTCTGACCAGAGCAGGGCGATAGCATGTGAAGCCTCTGACAAGATCATGGCGACTATATGTGCGAACTCTTACAGCTGTCAATGGGCTCAATGAAGACCAGGGCAACAGCATGTTGAGCCTCGGATAAGATCACAGCGACTACTCTGGCCACCCACCGAGAGTTGTGACCAGACAGTACGATTGCACAAGTAGCCTCTGCCAAACAATCCATAGTTCATACTTGATTACACCATGTCGTGTACAAACACTCTTGCTATCACCCCGACAGTACTTAGTTGGTACACTAAAGTGGCGAGGTATGGTAGAAATACTACCGTAAGCTTACCATGTATTACCAGTTTATTCTCCCCATCACGTATAATGGCTCTGGGACGAATTCCATTGTCTGCTGTTATGGCAATTACGGGAGACCACCGCAGGGTATATAACTTACTGTAAACTACACATGGTGAAATAACCATTTCCCGTTGAACCCATGACATGGTAACAGCCACATTGTAATACTGAGTGTCAATGGAGCGTCCAGGATGTGTTGTTTTGTAAGTACGTTGATACAAAAGCTATTTGCTCGGTGTGATCCATAACCAACATATTGGCACCCTTGATAGCTAAAAGAGAAACTGACATGGTGAGACCTGCATTCTGCAAATTAGCATCAACTGCGCGTGAATGAATGTTGGTCTTGTAAGTAAGTCAATTGGCAAGTGATTTGCTCACAGTTATCCATAATCAATGCATTTGCTGCCTTTATGGGTAAAGAGAAAGCAACATGGTCACAGCCCGATTCTGAAAATGAGCATCAACATAGAGTCATTGATTTTGGGAGTTCCATCTTGTATAATCCAAGGGCTGTGCTGCGGCGTCTACCCATGATAAGAGTATTAGGCTTGTTTATAGTCAATATGGTAAATATTGATGTCGCGACACCTAAAAATGCCTTTCAACAGAGCATCAACAGAGCACAAACAGAGAGTCCACAATTTTTGGTATTGCATCTGGTATGAGCCAAGGGCTAAGCTACAGCGTTTATCCAGAATTGAAAAATTGGCGACCTATACAGGCTATGCCATTTATGTCATTGTCACTCCACAGCAAGAGCATCAACAGAGTGTCAAAACAGCCTCAACAGAGCGTCCACAGAGCTTCAACAGAGCATCCACAGAGCGTCAACAGAGCGTCAACAGAGCGTCAACAGAGCGTCAACACAGCATAAACTGAGCATCAACTGAGCATAAACTGAGCATCAACTGAGCATCAACTGAGCATCAACTGAGCATCAACTGAGCATCAACTGAGCGTCAACCAGCCTCAACACCGTATCAACAGAGTGTCAACAGCGTGTCAATGATTCTGGGTGTTGCATCAGGTATAATCCAACAGGTGGTACTATGGCATCTACCGACAATAAACATTTGGGCAGCCGTTATGTGCAAATAGGGTCGCAATCTGGTCACAGCCCCAGACTGAACATGAGCGTCAACAGAGTGTGAACCATTTTGGGTGTTGAAACTTCTATAATCCAAAGGCTGTGCTCAGGCATTTCCCCAGAATCGAAGTATTGGTGGCCTTTATAGGCACTATTGGGTATGTCAATACTGGTACACCTCAAGATGTGTGTTAACAGACCATCAGCAGAGCACCAACAGAGCGTCAATGGAACATCGACACACTGTCAACAGAGTGCGAACAGAGTGTCAATGATTTTGGGCGTTGTATCTTTTACAATCTACACACTCTACAATGGCAGGTACCGAGGATCAACGTATTGGAAGCCGTGATGAGCAAGAGAGATCGCGACTCGGTCACAGCTCCATACTGATAATCAGCGCCAGCAGAGCGTCAACGATTGAGTGTGATGCATCTTGTATAATCCAAGGGCTGTGCTACGGGATTTACCCATAATCGAAGTAATGGCAACCTTTATACACAATATGGTCTTTGCAAATGCCGCTATACCTCAAGTGTCAATGGAGCCTCCACAATTGTTGGTCTTGTAAATACAGTAATTGGTAAGTGATTTGCTTGCTGCTATCCATAACCAATGTATTCCCAGTATATGCAAAAGAGCAAGTGTGACGGTCACGGCGCCATTCTGACAATATCCGTCTGCCCAGCATCATCTGAGGATCAATAATTGCTGGTGATATACATCGGGTAATGAAGGAATTGCCTGGATATTTGAGCTTACAATTGAACTATTGTCCTCCTCCAAGGACAAAAATACAAATCATTAATAGAAAAACATGACTTAAAATATTGTCGATCTCGCAACATGCAAACCATGCAAATTGTGATTCCTGGATCTCAAATAACCTATTTTAATTGAATACTATAATCAAATAGCACAGGCAAGTATGTTATATGTATTGACAGATGGACCAGCTGTTCAACCCGCAGAGAAGACGCCGAATTCAGACAGTTAGGGAGATGTCGATTGAACACTACCCGAATCGACAGTTCGGGTTTGATGACAACGCCGATGGCCAATCTGGCTTTGGTGCAGATCCGACGCAGGCCCGGACCCTAAGTGGCGGTACTGAACCATGGCTAACTCTATCCTTAGTATGATGTACCTGAGGGAATCAAGATGTAGGCACTGGCCTACAGTGAGCACTTCATATTGGCCTAAGCAGTCTGGATGGCAATGATATCTTGCATCTGATACGAGCTTACACGGCAATGAAGTTCTGCATTTGCATAGTTTCTGGTGATCACCCATTACATCTAGGATGCAATTAAATTACACATCTGCATGAGGGATATAAAAGGTGATCAGCATCATCTACTTGGTTGGTGGATGTTCCAACTACAGTTTCGTATGATTGCAATGCTGTACAGATTGATCAGTCTGTCTGGCACATGCGATGGACGGCCTGATATGTCAGGTGGATATTGCTTTCAAATCCCATTGCGTTAAGGCATATGTAAGATATAGGAGCAAGGCATGGGGGTCCGGGATGATGCTAAGAAGAGGCAGCAGTGTCGCCGAACAATTCAATGAAGCAAGGAGTGACCAACTGTCAATTCAGAAGTACTGAAGACGATCAAAAATTATTATTAAGAATTCTAGCTATCACAAAGCTCACAATTACCCCCCTTATACATCGCCGTGACCTGGTGCCTTATAAGTTATGCCTGCACTACATTTGAAACAATCCCAGTACGCACTGCAATGCACTGTCGAATCATTTGGCAATCTTTCCTGTCAACCGGAAGAGCTGCAGTGAATCCACATCTACTGCATCGTTTTTTGTGTTTGCCTACTCAACAATATTCGATATCTGGTGATGGGGTATGTGAACACCGGAGGTGTACTATTCGAAGAAATCTCCGAGAAGTGGTTGCACAACAGGGAGAGCTGATCAACGTCTATGTTAGAGGCAGAGTGTCGCGGAGATTTACTTTTGGAAGCTCGTGCAGATCAGTAAATGAGGTTGTGTCTAAGGGTATGACGATTAGAGAAAGAGGAGACTCGATAGGCGGTCGTACTTGATTCAATCAATGTTGTATTGATTATTTGGATTAAGAACCGTTGTAACATTGGCAAAGTTTTTCCAACTGCCGGCATGTAAGGCACCTCCTTGTGATGGTGTTCAGGATCAATTAATCTGTGCAGTATTGTGAGCGGATACCCACAGCAGACTCCTGAGACCCAGTACCAACTGTCGTCAATGTATAGAGTGAATACTCCACGGTTCGCATGCTCGCAACAATGTCAGAGAACACCTCTCTCTGTTGCCCCGAATTGTCATTCTGAAAGACATTTCCCACAGACAGCTGGCGATTTGAACCTATCAAATCACCTCGTCATGAACAGCATCAAGTTGCACGCCAGATGCCTCTCACTGTTCGCAGAGTGCCCCGACGCGTTGAATCTGCTCAGCGCCGTGAACTCAATACTAAATATGGTTCAGTCGAAGAGTTGGATGAGATTCCCAACCTCCAACAGCTTGAAATCATTGCAGACTCGGAATGTCAACCTCCACCACCGCCCCTGCTGCAGACGGAAACATACTCCTGCGCTGGTGCTCAGTGCAGTAATTACATTCCTGAGCCATGCGCATGTGACGCTTGGAGTTGCCATGGGACAAACCTTCAAAACATTCCCTCCTACGCATTTGCGATGCTTGAAGAGTTCAAATATATCCACAGTGGAATCGAAAAGAAGGACAGGATGATGTTCTATAACAATGTGCTGAAGGAAGACAATCCCGCTCTGCATTTCCCAAGCGTCCAAAACAAGGATGGTGTCCAGAAGAAGGTCGCTAGTATGCCAGACGATCTGACTCGCGCAGAGTGGGCACTGTCAACTCTCGACGATATCAAATCTAATGACTATCACCTATGCACTATCAAATACTGGAGTTGAGCCATTATGCAAAGCATGGGATGGTTGATGCGACATCTAGCATACACTGTGCATCAAATTAATACCATGCAGGGGTGCTTTAATGGAATAACGCCACTGAAACGCCACTATACTGAAATGCCAACTCCAAGCCTGTGGTGGGAGACCCAGGTAAGGGGAGATATCCGAGCATGATGACACTGTAACGGACAATAAGTCAAGGCTCGGTGTGCGGAAAACACTGTAGCCTTCCATCATCGTGTCCGATGGAACGCATCTCTCAATTATGGCTGGCGACAAGACAGGGTGGCCTTTATACATGACAATTGGCAGTCTGTCTTGAAAGATCCGCCAGATGCCGTTATTTCACAGCATCGTAATGTTCACTATCCTGCCGATTACAATCAACAACTGCAATATTCCTCGGATGTGGCTGGACCAGCAGTGCGACATATCCTGGGAGGTGCAGAATAAGGTACTCCAGCGGGTACTCAGACCCATTGCCATGACACAACATCGCAGTGCTGAAAGCACTTAATACAAGGATCTGTGTCCAGATGGCACTATGGAGCGTTGCAAACTGGTTTTAGCAGTATGGCGTGCAGATAACCCTGAGTATTGCCACCAACATCATTTCGACTGGCATATCTGTTTTAGCCGTGAATGTACAATGAATGACCTTGTAGATCATGTCCCTCCAGACATGCAACACCCCTAGTGCGATCACAACATATATCCAATGCTCAGCCATGCCAACACCTAGGCAGCTGATGCCAAACTCTCATGGCGCCATGTTCACCAAGAATTCAAGGTGATTTGACATATTCCCAGAATGGTGAGGGACCTCCCCAAACCTGATCTCCTCCATACAATGCATATCTGAATGCTTCATCACCTCACGAAGTGGCTGTGCCGCTGTGCCTCTTCATGAAGACGCTCAAACGGCTTGACAAGTCCAATAAAATATGATTATTTGTGCCTGCCAGTTTCCACAACATCATACCAAAAACTAAGTCATGTGAGGACAATTCTCAATGGAATTTGACGGGGATGAAGGAAATGAGCCAATCCCTGCTTGTTATAGGAACCCAGTATCTACGAGGAGGAAGCGCTGCTCAGTGTGCCATATACATTCGCCCAATTGAGTGCCAATTGGATTTGTTAGAATTCAATTTGTAGGCTCTATATAAATCTCACCATGATGCAACATTGAGCTACATGGAAGATGCCATGTGTCATTTTCACACTGTCAAAGATGTTGTCTTACTCGAGCGAACAGGCCCAATGATGAATGCCAAAGCCAATGCCGTGAAAACAGAGCTCGTGTAGAAGCGCAATCTAGATGAGGAAACACATGCTGAAATTCGGATGCGGTTCAAAATGCAACTCTTGCCAGTGCAGTTCCGAATGGTACAAATTTTGAGACGGGATCCAAGTTACCCAACTTTTCCAGTATTGTGGAGAGCATCAGGGATTACCAGAACTCAACGAAACTTTCATCTTCGTATAGAAGCTTCATTTTCGATAGTCGTTGCAGTTGCCACGGCAGATATCCGTTCAACGCCCTCTCAAATATCTGTGGGCATTGCTTATTCCGGGCCCAGTCATTCCATCAGTCCGCTCCAGGTCGGCTCGTGCTTCCTGTGCATCGATAAATCTCACATATGCAATCACCTTGTTAACTGTGATCTTGAATAATAATACACAGGTAAATACTGAGCTCCATTGCATGCAGTTGATCATGAGATATATCCATCATGTTACCACTCTAATGCTTGATAATGTCCCACGTGCCACTGGATGTTGTCATATGTTGCATTGCGTCTAGTGTATTATTGATTAAGGCTTTGTGGTCATTGATCGTACCATCAGGACACTGTCCCTCATGGCACTTGTAGGGACCCATGAGTTCTGGCTTCCCATGTGACTGGGAGCTCATGGGGGCAGCCAGATCAGCTACAGAAGGGAGTAACTTGCAGGTGGCAGCACTGTTCTCTCGACGCTGAGTGAGCTCTTGGACATTGAGCTCTCTGATTATGAAGCAGAGAATGCGACGCTACAAGGTGATTATTTGCTCAAGGTTGTTGAGATTTTGATTGGAGGCATTCCAACTGTCTTTCAGATTAATTTTAAGTGCTTGTTCATGTCTCTGGGCAGAATGCTGTTGCAAGGCTCTGTGTCGACAAATCTGTTTGACCCAGTGAGCCATCATGTAGATCATCCTCAAGTTGCAGTCGGCATCTTAGGCTTTGGAAACAATAATCATGTTGCCGATAGAATCTAACCAGCCGTTCATTACACGTTGCATTGCAAGTTTTCAGGGTGGGAAACATTGTCCCCTGTGCGCATGTCATTCCTGTGGTTGCTACTGGTAGTAAGTCAGGTGACAGACACAATAAGCAAAGGATTGTCAATACCCACATTGATCCAGCGGCTTGGAATGATGTGTATAATTAAGAAAGAGTGAATTGCATTTTGAGTGCAGGTAGAAGAAACTGGAGGAGTCGTTTTCACAGCATAACCAATCTCCTTATAATGCCACTGCAAGTGTGTGCCCGATGAACCCATACTGATGTGTGGTCACAGTTGGCCTCAATCCCAGAGGGTTCATTTAACATAGACGACGGCCAGAGCGAAATGATACTGTGAAGCTGCAATGGGAGGGCGATATGCAACACGACGCATAGTTGTAACACTGGGTGCAGAGTCAGCAGCAAGTGGGATGTTGATAACAGCTCTGACAGACTATATCCACTCTGGCGGAAACATTTCGCCTGGGCGGAACCATTTTTCACCGATGGCATACCATCGAAATTTGTGCAGTATTGAGAATCTGCAGAATGCAATAGATTTGGTTGGGACCTGCTCCGTGATGGCTAAGTTGCAAGGGTACATATTGGAGTGTGTTATCCAGCGAGGAGCAATTGGATTCACTCTCTGTGCTGTATCAATAGGAAGGACACATGTATTTTCACGATATTCAATTGAATCATGATGCTGCAACTCAGTTGGATGTTGTAACTTCCCTTCCCTGGGTTCATCTGGACCGTGTCTGGAGAATAATCTTTGCAACAATGGATCCCTAATTAATGGAAGAGGGAGAAGATTTGGTACACAAAGGCGAGATACAGACATAGAGAAAGAATCGTAATGGCAGGGGTAATCTTCTTAATTCAAACCAACATCAATGCCATGATTCCTAACAAATGGGTCCTAAATTCACTCTGACATTCTGATTTTGACCCCATTATCTAGTAAATTGCACACTCTTAATTTACACATTCATTATAAATCTCACAACTACAATGTTGTCTCAAAATTCCAGTTAGGGATGAGAGCTATATGCTACAATGGTATGAATGTTTCGTGAGGTGTCATGTTACAGTGTGAAGAAGAAAGACGGTTGCATGCATGCAGTTCCAGGGAATTGAGGTCCACCGAAGTTGAAATGGTCATGCTGGGATTCAGTTGCTGAGAATTGCCGGTTCAGCTTACTCTGGCAGTTAATTGCACTCTGCTTAACTGACATCTCATCAGTTGAGCTTTCAAGATTCTCTGTCCCGGTGCATCTCTCGATGATAATTGGTCCACATAATCTATTTTCGGATGCCAGTTGTGGCAGCTGAAAAATCAATTCAACCCGAATCCAGTTAAGTCGACATTCATAGAGTTGAGAACTTCAGCCTCTTTGAGTAAGTGCCGTGGAAGTGTAAGCGGGAGTTACCGGCTGTCATGCAGAGTAGCTCAGTAGAATCAGTCCTTTGAGATCCGCGCGTTTTAGCTTCCATAGTTCTCTTGACCGAGCACGAACTTGCAGATGCTATTTGAGGATTTGGAAGAATTGGTCCAAACTGAGGACATAGGCAATATCGAGTTAGGTGGAGTCACTAATTGGCCGGGATTGGGCATTTATGATTTTGTTGCGCAGTGGCAATCTTCCTCCACTGGACCTTTAACACACAGCGGACAGTTCAAGACATGCTAGCGGCAGCCTTTAACAAACTAATTAAGCCTAGGATCATATTTCAGCACACTTAGAGCGGGATGAGCCGCCTGCACCTAACGGTAAAGTATCTTGATAGATCTGTGTGCACTGGGTACATGAATACAAAGTTTAAGAAACCATGATAAGAATGAAGCAAACTATAGTATTCAAAGTGCACTATCTAGTACAAGTACATGTGCAACGGTGGCTGATTTGTCGTTCCTGAGGCATGCCTGCGCTGGAATGGTACCATTCATAACTACTTGCAGCGTGTCAAAGTTGGCTTCATTCATGTTCAAGAAGCTCATTCTGGACAGGATTGAAGATTTCAGTTGTGCATGATGTTCAATCACAGGCCAGCAAAACCCTGGCAGAGAAAGCTTCACTTGGGCCAAAACTACCTGAGCAGTGTCTAAGCTTCAGACTCTCTGGGATGTGGATGAAGAGTGTTCCAGAACTTCATTGATATGCAAGCAAACGCAACGGCTTTGCCACAAATAAGTGAGCCCATATGACATATTCTGACACAGGTACCCAATAGCGCTTAGTCTGTTTTGATTGCCAAATGAGATTGGCAAATATGCGGTGCTGGATCTGTCACGAAGATATCCGCAGGAATCTCCACCGTTGATTAAATGCGATAATCCGCGTGCAAAAGCCCCCACTTTGGCACAATTCAGCAAGTTCTGTCTCATACTCAGACATACGTACTTGAATACATCAGTAAAAAATATTTCCGTCTGGGCGGAATGGCTCCGTCAGAGTGGACGCGCTCCGTCAGAGCCGTCAGAGACACTCCGGTGGTGGATTACTCCGCGCCTGGCCTCAATACCACGCGTCGCGTTGCATATCTCCCTCCGATCGCTGTTTCACCGTTTCTTCTTGCTCTGTCGGTCTCCTATTTGAAACGAACGCTCTGGCGTTGTGGCCAACTGTGACCAGACGTCGGAATGGGTTCATTGGGTACGCGCTTGCATCGGGATTGCAATGCGATGGGTGACGCTGCGAAAATCTCTCCTCGCGTTCCTTCTACCTGCGCACAAAATGCAATTCACTCTTTACTAATTATACGGGATTGCAAGGCGATGGGTGACGCTGCGAAAATCTCTCCTCGCGTTCCTTCTACCTGCGCGCAAAATGCAATTCTCTCTTTACTCATTATACACATCATTCCAAGTCGCCAGATCTATGTGGCTATTGACAATCCATCGCTCGTTCCGTCCGTCTCCTGTCTTAGTACTAGCAGCTATCTCTGGAATTATGTGCGCGCATCCGACAATGTTTCCCACGCTGAAAACTTGCAAAGCAACGGCTGCCGGTGCTTTTCTCACTTGTACAAATTTCGAGACCGGATCCAAGTTCCCCGAGTTTTCCGGTATTGTGGTGAGCGCCATGACTAACCAGTACTCAACGAAAGCTCCATCCTCGTTTAGGAGTTTGATTTGAATAGTCGTTGCAGTTGCCACGGGAGACGGCCATTCAGCGCGCCATAACACCTCCCCGGGCGTTGCTTTACCCACACTCAGTCGTTCCGTCGATCCCCTCCGCGCCAGCTCTGGCTTCCTGTGCATTGACACATCTGAGATATGAGTTCACCTTCTAAACCCTCAACTTGAACCTTAATACCATGGTAAATACAGAGCTCCATGGCATGCAGTTGTTCATCCGATATATACGTCTTGTTACGGCTCATATGCTTTATAAACTCCCGTGTGCCGCTGTATATTGCCGCGCGGTGCATTGCGTCTTGCGTATTGTCGAGTAATGCTCTGAAGTCTTTGATCATAGCGTCAGGATGCTTTCCATCACGGCGGTTTTGGGGTCCCATGAATTCGGGCTTCGCATATGACTGGGGGCTCTGGGGGGCAGCCAGATCAGCACCGGAAGGGAGGACATTGCAGGCAGCAGCGCTGTTCTCCCGACGCTGAGCGAGGGCTTGGAGATTGAGCTCTCTGATTTCGAAGCAGAGGATGCAACGCTGAAAGGTGATTACTTGTGGCAGGTAGTTGAGATTGTGATTGGAGGCGTTCCAACCGTCCTTGAGGTTCGTTTTATGTGCTTGTTCATGTCTCTCGGCAGAATACTGTTGCAAGGCTCCATATCGACGAACCTGTTCGGCCCAGTGAGACATCAAGTGGATCTTCGGAAAGTTGAAGTCGGCATCTAACTCCATGGAAATATCTATCTCGTGGCTAATATAATCCCGCCTGGCGTTCATTTCGCGCCACTTCTTGGACAGCGTCCAAGTTTCAGCATTTGTTTCCTCGTCTACCTTTCGCTTCTTCATGAGTTCCGTTCTCAGGGCATTGGCTTTGGCCTTTGCCTTTTTGCCGGCTCACCCGAGTAAGAACACATCTTTGAAGGTGTGAAAACGATGCAAGGCGTCCTCCATGTAGCTCAATGTTGCATCATCGTGAGATTTATATCGAGCATACATATAGAATTCTA
>Ga0307514_10000742_pt1 | contig 55392 bp, 55 predicted proteins | sample 16_EM_MG_FD_203088 | JGI IMG/M metagenome (GOLD analysis project Ga0307514, IMG submission 203088) | Populus trichocarpa ectomycorrhiza microbial communities from riparian zone in the Pacific Northwest, United States - 16_EM | ecosystem: Host-associated > Plants > Roots > Unclassified | place... | reverse complement strand
CTGGAGTTTGTGGTGAGGGTTGAGGATCGAAGGGGCGGGCTGGGTGTGCTTTGGGAGGGGGGGAGGGTGGTTAAGGATCTGCCGGAGGAATTGAGGAGTCGGCAGGCGCCGAGGGGGAAGGGGTTTGTTAAGGGTGGAGGTGGGGGACGGAAAGGGGGAGGGAAGGTGGGGAAGAAGGTGGGAGGGAAGGTGGGGGAGAAGGAAGTGGGGGAGAAAGAGATGGGAGAGGGTTGATGTTAAGGATGTTTAGAGGATTAGAAAGATAGGCGATATGGGATTAGAGGTTCTCCTTAGAATTTGGGAATTAAACGGCGTTATATTAGATATACATCCTAATTCCATCATCCAACCCTAAGTCTATATATATACTGGTATCTGAAAAGCATCAAGCCATTACTCCATCTAGTACACACCAGGTAAGATTCTATATGGCACAATCTTGGTGTATCTGTCCCAATCCGCGCCATACTTGGCTCCACATTTCTCATCATCCCTTCTATCACGATGAATCAACAGCACCGCAAAGTACACGACATAAAAGTAGGTAACCGGCGTCTTAAACCCAGTAGGCAGACACCATGCCCAGGCCATAATCCAATCCCCAAGGTAATTGATATGCCTCGCTACCCCCCACCACCCAGTGATCAACAGCTTTGACCCACTCTTGGTCTCCAAATGCTTCAGATGCTTCAGAGCCGGATCCTCGGGATTCGTTCGGAACTTATTCTTCTCGCCGTTCGAGCCACGGAAAATCCAGTACCCTAGTCCTTGCACAGCCAGAATCCCCGCGATACCAGCGATGCCGAGGTCAACGGGGTGCATGGCAAGATACCGTCCCTGGAGAGAGTATATAAAGGGGACCCAGCAGAGGTCGCCAAACGAGAGCATGAACCCGAAGCCATCGGTAGCGATGTCCATGGTTGTGAGGACAGCTGGCTCGTTGATGAAGCTGTCAATCACATACCAGAACTGGAAGATGTTGACGATAATCATGGAGTCTGTGACGCGCCCTAATGTTTGGTATTGGTGTGCGAGATAGCTGAAGTTGAGGACTGGCCAGAGAATCATGCCGGGGCGAAGCTCGGAGAACTCTTTCAGGTCGAAAGAACCGATGCGTGGGTTTAGGGGGCGGCCGATGAACCACTGTGAGCGGTTGTTAGCATGTATGGGTTTGTGAGGGGAGCACACGTACATCGTAAAGGGGATTCCCGGTGTTGCCATGCTCCGCCAAAAGCTCGCCAGTAAAGAAGGAGCTGATGTAGGTGTAGAATGCGACGATTGTTGCAAAAACGAGAGATGCGGTCATGAGGTATATGTAGTTGTCCCAGATCCAGGTCCATAGACCCCAAGAGAGACCTTCTCTGTAGGTCATAAAGCCAAGGTACGTGAGGATCATCAGGAAGGTTTCCAACACTGCAGCTAGTTAGTACTATGGCATGCCCTCGTGAATGGAGACGTACCATTAAGCTTATACTTTAGCCTACTCTTATCGCTCAATTCAACACCATATCGCTCTCTACCGGGAAGGATAAACTGCAGTGCTGCAATGCCAAAGAACCAAGCGCAATAATATCCGAATGCTTGATGAGAGTAGACACCGTCCAGGCCCGGCCATTGCGCGGCGAGTGCCTCAAGTGGCGCGTCGAGAAAGGACTTTGAAGGACAGCCGGAGTCGTTGCAGACGAAATAGAGGGTGTACGCGAGGAGTGGACAGCCAACTGTTACTCCGAGAGCACCAATTCTGCATTCCGGGGGTCAGTTGGGTAAGTTGGAGAAATAGGAGGTGACATACGGCCCACCGAATTGGTAGCTTATCTTCTTCCCAGGCATGGTGCTTATTCGTTTGTTGCTGACGGCTGAGAAAAGAATAGGCGTTATATACAAGAGTCCATATGTAGAGATGTGGTATGTACAGCGGGAGCGTGTCGTCCCTCGATGGAACGATGCCCGGATCATCCGTTCCGTTGTGGTGGACGAATTAATTAAATTAAAGTTATTACGCTAGAGCACTTGTGGGATGCAGTCCGAGTTGGTTGCAAAGCCATGTTGCATGCAGTCGTAGAAATCTGGCAAAACACCTCCGTAACGCGTGTACATCGAGGGTTTGATCTGCAGCCAGTTGAGAATATCTGGCTCTGATTGGGAGTGATACTTTGAGTCTGAGTGTTGGTTCATGAAACCCCGTCCCACTGACGCGCATGTCAACAAGGCTCGGAAAGTGGCTGGTGGCTGTGCTTCGCCGCAAACTGCCACGGCTAGGCCACATACTCGCTTCATCCCCAAACTTGGTTGAACTCGAACGTCAAGCTTCCAAGCAATATCTATTCTTGTCGGCTCAGTCCTCCACTATTTCACCCGCGACCCTCGTTTCTAAGTTACTCTATCGCAACTCCCTCAGCTGGTCTGCATCTCCTCTGATTGCTTACGCCCAACAACACGACACACCCCAGCTCAGTCCACTATGCGGATACCACCACTCCACCTTCTCTTCCTCGGTCTCCTCGGCCTCCTCCCCCGCACTCTACTTGCGTCAGAACCCCCAGACGACTCCAAAAAGCCTCCCAAACCCATCGATCCGGAATGTACAGTGACCTCCCCGCACAGCGAGAACTTCTTCGACCTCCGCAAGCTCCGGCGAGAACAAGTACCCAAAAAAGGGCCGCCACAGACAGATTGGATCATCAAAGGGCTAGACTACGGCGCAAACTTCAGCATCAACATCTGCGGGCCAGTAATAGCGGATGCGAGCCGTGTCGAGGGTATCAGTGAAAATGAAAAGGACGCCGTGGGCGCATTCTACGAGAAGAACGGGACTATGTACTCCATAGGGTTTGTTTGCTCTCTCCTATCTCCCCCTCCCCCCGGATGTGTGCTAGCTAACACGCTCCAGATCCGTCTCTACGTCACCACATTTCCGGGGTCGAAAGCTAGTCCTCACCTACGAAAATGGATCCCCGTGTCCCAACGCCCCCGCATACAGGAAGTCCACACTCATGTCACTGATGTGCGACCACGAGCAGTTCCACAAACCGTCGGTGTCGTTCGTGGGCCAGATGAACGACTGTTCATATTTCTTTGAAGTCCGTACTGCAGCCGCATGTGCAACAATAAATCAGGCGCAAGTTCTTGGCCCGGGGGCTGTGTTTGGTGCTATGTATATCTATCCACACCAGGTTCTTAGACAGATATTAACAAGGATATAACAAAACAGAATGGGTGTGTTCGCATTGGTCTACCTCGTCGGTGGCGTCGTGTATCAGCGAACAGTAATGCATGCGCGTGGATGGCGACAAATCCCACACTACCACACCTGGGCGGCGGCGCTCGGTTTCATCTGGGTGCGTCTTTTCGTGATGCCGTTGCTGTTTTTGTTGCGTGTGATTTCATGGGTTACCGGTGGGAAGAAAACGTTTGAGATCTCTATGGCTTCCAACGAAGTCGGGGACGGGTGGAAAAGAAATGATGGGTGGGCTTGAAGCCTGCATAGATCATTATTATCACTCGGTTTCTTTATATACGTACATACTGTGGGAAACATATAGATGTATATATATAGCATGTTTCCCTTGCAAGCTGATTCTAACGCTAGTTCCTAATTACTATTTTTTTTCTTTTTTTTTTCTTCTGACCACTCTCTCCTTAAACTGAGCTAATACACCCGATATAGGAGCTAATCCAAGCTATCTGGATCTTCACGATTGAACACCTCCCGCTGCCGTCATCATTCCGGCCACGACGGCAGGTTGGCGGGTTCGGACCACGCACCGTGGGCGGGGATCCACTCATGCGGGGCAACGGCGGATTCGATGATGAGAATCAGCTTATCGATGAGTTGGATGATGATTGGGGGGATGATGCGTTTTAGGAGGGAGATTATGGTTAGTATTTGCTTTGTTGGGTTCGGTTTGGGAGGGGTGGGGGGTAGGCATCTGGCGGGTTTCTGGGTTGAGGCAGGCATATCTGGGCTTTTTTTTTGTAAGTTATTTGGCGTTTGTTTTTGCGGGAATGGATTTGCTTGGTCTGGGTGATAGACATGAATGGATGGATGGAATGCATGGTGTAAGTGAACGCTGCGGTTGACATTACGATGACGAGGCATCAGGAGTCCCGGAGATCCGTAGACTCTGCTTGTGTGGGCCCAGGCCCAGGCCGAGGGGTCAATCTTGTGTATGCCTGACTGGGAGCTAATTTATTCACGAGTAGTTGCACTGTGAATAAGATTTATGAAAATCTTACTGGGCGAAGTCTAGACTTAAGTCAAATAGAGTAAACCCATCGCTTCATGAGCCATCACTCGCACTGAATCAATTGGGCTCGAGTCTTCATGCTTGAGCTTGACCTCTCAGCACTGGCTTTGTTTCTCTTGCTCGGGTATATTATAGGAGCATGAATCTCTGCAAAACTAAAATTTGACAGCGCGAGGATATCTTGAGATGTTTAGCGTGAGTGATGACTTGTGATTCCCAATGGATTCGAGGTGAGCCATCTGGCCATTGGATATGTATGCTGATGCCCTTGTACCTAATCATATTCTGTCCTACACTGAGAAAAATTACTTCTCGATGCTAGCACACACTGTCACGTATGTTAACAAGCTCTGCATGCTCACGAACTGGAAATCTAGCATGTAACCAACACAGAGGTAGGATTTAATCCCGCCGAGTAAGTTAGGACGATAGTACTGCTTCCCATGCGGGAATGAAACAACTCAAGGCTATTATTACCTGTGATACCCCGGTGCAGCTGCCAGCTGCTTCGAGAATGGACGAAAAGGGTGGCCTGCCAATTGAGTTCTCTTTGATGCCTAGGAATCTTGGGACTACGTTGGGCACAGATGGAGAAAATACGGTTTGTACCCGCCAGGGGAAATGAAAGGAAGACTGCGTGCAGTGAGACGTTGGGTATATCAAAGGCTCGGTGGGTATGTAGATGCCCACTAGATTGCAGATGAAGTACTACAGCTACAGTAAAAACATAAGAGCTTCAACGTATTGATAAGGGGAAAATATGGATTGTTTCTAACATTGCTGTTTGCCATAAGTCCCGGGATCTTGAGACTAATCTTTGAATGTCTAGAGACTAAGAACTAATCACAATTCCCCGTCACCACTCTCCTTTGCTTGCACAAACAAACCCCATACGAGCGATCGAGCTACGGCTTCCAACCGCCCACTTTTGTAGCGGGATGCTGAGTACTATTCTCGGTAGAATGGATTTAGGGCAGCTAGAGAGAGGGGAACCCTATCTATGTTGCCTCATGCCTAGACTCCAGCGTTAGCCACTCGCACCTCGTTTTACCGCAGAAAGCATCGAGAGATTGCGGACAAGATAACTCTCTACGTATCACCAAGCACCATCTCTCCTGCACCGAGCTTGATGCCTAGGCGTTACGCTTCACAGAACCATGTGCAGCTCCTTAATCCGCCATCTTCCTGCCCAAGACTGGCTGTCACAGATTGGGCGCGTCCGTGAACAAAGAAATGTGCCGCGAATCGTCCGAGTGCCCAGTACAGTATCCCAAGCTTGGCCCAGGAGAAAGAAGTTTCAGAGCATCCAAGCGCTTGGCACGATATCAGCTTGCGTGAGAGGTTTACGTACTCCCAAGTTCTGCGGTGATGTGGTGAAGGTACATAGATAGTTCTTCCAGTGTTGCGTTGGTAGCGGGTGGGATATACACTGATTGATGCTCTGCTGTGTCCAGTATTTTGAAAGTTGTGATGGAGATGTACGAGGAAAATCGCGCGCTCTCCCCGATCAGCTGGACCGATCTCTCTGAAAACCGGCGTCCTGCTAGTGCAACAGCGTCATTCGGACTCTACTCAAATGCAACATAGATGTGGGGGATAAAGAGGAAGGGTATCGTAAATACACTCATCCCCATCTTGGGGGCCGGCCCGAGGGCTTTGTTCCATGGAAGAGGTCCGTTCCCTCATCGGACGATAGAGACCCACATCTTTTATGACTTAGTATTAATGATGATGCTGTAATTTTATGACCCTTCTTATAGCTGAGTAGTTTGCAAGAAACTTCATAGTGCGGCACTTACCCCGCATCCTGAGGCCGCAAACCACATCGAGTGATGTACAGTGACACTGGAACCGCTACGTGCACATGCAGAATCCAAGACAGATGCTCGCAAAACATGCGGGCGCTGCGGCGGCGATTGGCTTCGATTATATGCTTCTTTATCTGCTATGCAAGAGGCAACAATCGACGCATGTTTAGGCGGAATATGGCGCCAAAATTTCCCCTTGTATCAAGAGTCCGGCACTTAATATCCAGATCTCGAGTTGACGGGAAGGGCGTGTAAACCATGGCTGATGGATGAATATTCCCCCATGGCACGTGGCTACAGCATTATCTCCGGCAGCGACGGATTCTGCAGAAGTACAACAGTAGGGAGGCAGCTGCAGGGACCCGAAGATACCCCACTGTTGTCAGTTTCGCTCCCATTCTGCCTGCCGCTCCTGCTTGTGGACACCTGCTGTATCATGCTGATAGGTAACCGCAGTTTTCCTTTTTAGAGAGGGTGTTTAAGTTTATCTGCATATCGCATTTGTTGATATTGGGTTTCAATATCCCACGAAACCGGCGCTCTAGCTACCGATCCCATCAAAATATCATCCAATCTCCACCTGAAAAAACCCCAGGAATTGCAGTCCAAAACAATGATGCGACTCTTGCGCAAGCGAGTAGCGTACGTCATCAGATGGGCTGCACTAAGAGCCCCTGGACGCCTAAAGACTCCTTGGGGTGTTTGTAAATGTTACAAAGCACAGCAATTCCAAGAAACGAAACTATTGCCGCGTGGGAGAAGAATTCTTAGGTCTTGATCGTAAAAATTGGTTCGAGGAATGGAATTGCGGCCCTTCGTATATTGTTTGCAGCAGATGAATGTTAAGACCGGGTTAGAGCAAGATTTTCCGGGTTCTGGGGCATACTCTGAGTGGTATCGTTTCACAGTTGGTGAAGTCAACATAAGTAACCTCAACTAAACAATCCTATACATGGAAAGCCCTAGGTTACGGGTTTCTGGAGGTGATCATTCAGCCCTCTTTGACTGGAGTCAACAAAAGATAACCAGCGCTTTGGGTGTGACTTATTCTTGAGTGCGGTCTTAAGTGCGGCTTATTCGTATGCACATGCGACTTATTTTCTTCGACCTATTATCCCCGCCAACCTTGATTCACCGCAACCGATATTGTGCCGAAACCTAAAAACAAAGATTAAGGTTATAGTACCATTGTCGGAGCCCGGAAATCACAGCATTCAGCAAGTAGCTTTGCGTTTGGTCTATAGTCAACAGCAACGACGGCTGGAGGTGAGAAAATTGTATTGAACAATACGTGGGATTATTCAATATGAGATTCAATATAGAACGGCGGGGACGGGTCGCGCCCTTGAAATGCTCTCATATCGCCCGAGTTCGTGTTGTGTTCAGGGTTAGGGATATACCCCATACGACTGGTGGAGTCAACTTAGAACCAGCATACTGCAACCGTTCCACAACTCTTGAGTAAAGAAAAATATCTAGCGCAAGCATCCTATCCATTACTACTTGTAATCACCGATACGCTAACTCTAGAGTATTCAGAATAGCGTTCCCTCGCGTCGTCGGTCCCCTCACCGCTCATACCCACATGGGCACAAATGTCCCTCTTCTCGGAACCTTTGTCGAGTTTCGGTGGCTAGCTCTGTGGTATCGGGTCGATGTAGCGTCCCGCTCTTGAGCTTGGCTCAGACCTACCCTCTTATTCCACCAAAACCCCGATCTGGTGTGCGGCAGGTTTATCAAGTCTTGGAATAGTGGAAGTTGTTTCACCCAACAGCAGGGGCAACCCCTCCCCAGTTCGCCATCGATGTCCCAGTGAAGCTCGCAGCCTTGGTAAATGGTAAGAATCTCCTCGGACAAGTTGCGCAGCGGCTCCCACTTAATCTCGAATGAACTCGAATCTCCAATCTCCGAAGAACTCAAGAACCGTTGACGATGAATCGCGGATATCCCGTCTCTGTCGATCCTCGGAATGTTTCGTTAATCCAACTAGCTGATTTCCGGCGTAGCCGTCTTCATGCCATGAAGTTTATAAAACTTTGGTGCAGGACCTGATTGAACGGATTTTCGGGGAGTGATTGGCTGGCTGTCGTTATTTATGGCAATTAAGTGGAAGTACTTAGCATATACTCTACCTAGTACAGGCGTTTGAAGTATAATATACCTCTCACCAAAAGATACTGGATCGGTGGCGCCAGCATTACCATTCCAAACGCCTGTACCGAGTGCTAAGATCTTAGGTATGCCAGATGATTATGCGTGCCTGTATTTTATGTTTGGAGGTGGCAACGACGTGCGTAGTCGAGTGGCCTGGGTGTAAATGGGCGTAGTGGAACAGAACACATATGGTAAATGTAAAACTATTGTATAGCGATTCCTGGAGCGCAGCGGAATCCATGTGTAGGAGAAGTAATCAAGCAGGCATACCAGGTGTTTTCCGTGAGAATGGCGGCGAGGTAGCGTCGAGCGACTCGAGCTGCGGAGGAAGGCAGCGCGAGATAGTACGCTGGGAAAAGATAAACGGAGTGAGGCGGCTATGGTGAGAGGGATCGGACATAAGCCCGCCTCACAGTACTTAGTAGGAACTCTTTTAGAAGCCCACCAATTATGCTTGTTCCCGTAAGGCTACATGATTGTCGTTTCATACAAACAACCAATAATTTACTTCTGCGGCTACTCCTTGACATCCCTAACGCCAACGAGCCATTAGTGTTTCTCCAGCGGCTAGGTACTGGGCTGCTGCACTGCAACTGTGGAAAGTCGTCGTGTCGCTGTCGTACGTCTTCTCGCGTAAACAATTGTATGGATGAGACAGAGGAATGGCTGTGGCCAAACAAGCATTGAGGTCGGTAACCCCTTCCCCTGGATGCGGAGCGGGGCATAACCTAGGTGGAGAGGACGGATTGATTGAATTTTGGGGATTATCCACCAACTTACTTGGGGAAAGACTGTTACCGATGATCATCCGCGGGACAGAATGCTAGTCAGGCTAGGTATTACTATATGTACTTAATCTGTACAATACCGTCCTTTTCCCTCTTTCCTTGCCTTTGTTCTCAACCTGCACCACTAGCACTCACAACTGCGCCGGCCGCATACAACTCACCCCCCCAGCCTTTGATCTCTCTTGATACCCCATCAACTACTTTATTATCTATATACAAGGTCTCCGGTTATTCACCCGCTAAGATTGTTATTTCATATATATACTACGGCCGATACGTTTGATACGACTATTTATTCGGTGGGATTGTTATTCTACATATATACTACGACAGCAGCGTTCGATACGGCCATACTTTCACCATCATTTAACCAACTATTTCTTCTGGCACAGGACGACAAGCAATTTTCAGCATGGTCAACCGTTTACTTGTGGTGGCAGTTACAGCCTCACGGTGGATAGGAAGCAGTATGGCTGACGGCGAGGGAGGAGGAGCAGCAAAATCAGGAGGAGGAAAAGGAGGAGGGGGAGGTGGTGGTGGTGATTCGGGGCCATCTCCAGAGCAGGTTCAAGCGATGATGCGAAACTTGTACTTCAGGTAGGCTTTATTCAATCCAAATTTTGAACAGTTAGGCTAATGGTTGAATACAGCAACTGGATGGTACTTTCTCTTGGGACCTTCGCTGTATTGCCATTTCTCTACAGATTCACCTCTGTTCTTTATTCTCAGATTCGTCTATTGGTTTCCATCAATAGTGAAAACCAGAAGTACTTTGCTACTCCTTCCAGCAGCTGGATCCCATGGTTGAAGAAGCATGTATTTTACTCTCCGTTGTTCAGGGTCCGTCACAACCGCGAGTTTCAGCTCTCTCAGGCAGTCAATGTTGGCACTCTTCCAACGAGATTCCAGACCTTCTTCTTGCTTGGTTATGTGGCTAGTAATGTCACATTCTGTACCTACAAGATTGACTTTACCGATAGTGCAGCTATGCTACATGAATTAATGGATCGATCTGGTGTGGTGGCGATTGTCAACTTGGCTCCACTTATCATGATGGCTGGCAGGAACAATCCTTTGATAGGGTTGTTGGGCATCTCATTCGATTCTTTCAACCTCATACATCGGTGGCTGGGAAGGATTGTTGTGGTCGAAGCGTTGACTCATGTGGTTTCCTGGATGATAGGCGAGGTTGGGGAGGTTGGCTGGGGACCGGTAAAGAAATCGATCACTAGCAGTCACTTAATTATGCCTGGCTTCGTTGTATGTTTACTCGCCTCTTATATTATGACTATATGAAACTAATCGATCAGTAGGCTGTCTGCGCGTTCACTTTCATTTTCCTGCATTCGCCCTCCGCTACTCGACACGCTTTTTACGAGACCTTTCTCCTATTTCATATTCTTGCGGCGGCCGTCGCCTTTGGTGGTCTCTGGTATCATCTATCCGCAATGCCAGATTTGGCCCATTGGCTTCAGTACCTCAAAATGGCAATCTTTGCTTGGGCAATAGACAGAGCACTACGATTGGCAAGGATTCTATACCGCAATGTTGGCAGGAATATAACCAAGGCAACTGTTGAGGCACTCCCCGGTGATGCTAGCCGGGTTACTATCCGTATGACGCGCCCATGGAATCTGAAGCCAGGTCAACATCTATATCTTTACATGCCAACCCTCGCGTTGTGGACCAGTCACCCTTTTACCATCACTTGGAGTGAAGACGAACAGCACATCAAGTTGGATGATGAGAAACTACCCATGAATCGCCAAGATATTATGCAGCAAACCGATAGGACCATGTCTCTAATCATTCGCCGAAGAACTGGTTTCACCAATGCTCTCTTTAAGAAGGCATATGACTCTCCTGGGAAAACCTTTACAACCACCGTTCTGGCTGAAGGTCCATATGGAAAGATCGATACGCTTGGATCATATGGTACTGTCGTTCTTGTGGCCGGCGGAGTTGGAATTACCCATCCAGTTCCATATGTCAGAGAACTCGTCGAAGGATATGCCAATGGCACTATTGCTACTCGCCGTGTCACTCTCATTTGGGTCATCCAAACACCAGGTAAGCTTTTGTCTTTCTTTTTTTTGTCCCCATAAACTCACTCTTTTCACAGAGCACCTTGAATGGATTCGTCCATGGATGACCAAGATACTTGCCATGGAGAGACGAAGAGACATTCTCAAAATCCTGCTTTTCGTCACCAGGCCAAAGTCCACAAAGGAGATTCACAGTCCATCTGCGACCGTTCAAATGTTTCCAGGGAGACGTAAGTAACCTTGTCACTGTTATAAAGAAGATTGGTCGTTGATTTTCACATAGCAAACTTCAATACTCTCTTAAGCATGGAGATTGAGAGCAAGATGGGGTCAATGGTGGTCACTTGTTGCGGCGGTGGTTCCCTGAGCGATGATGTCCGAAAAGCAGTTCGAGCGAAGCAAAATGTCGCAAATATTGACTTCATCGAGGAGGCATTCTCATGGTAGTTTAACTCGGGGTCCTGCCATAAATTCTTTCCATTCCAATTTGCTCGCACATAAATCTTAGGATATGTGGGCGTTTTGCGGCAGCAAGCATCATTAAAGGTTCCTTTTATTTGTTGTGTTTTCCGGCAACATACGCTTAGTATATACACTGCGCTGGCCAGCCCAGTAAAATTTTGGAGTTCCGCTGGTCGGCAAAATTTGTTATTTGATACCTTTCTCTGTAGTATATTATTTGTCATCTTGAACTGGTGGGTTCTTGACTCTTACCTTCCGGGGCATATAAAATGGGATTTCAGGAGCGTATCATGATCATATGGGATTTCAAGGGAGTTCTGGCGAATGAATAATATATGAGTATCGTTTTTTTTTCATCAATTTGAGACGGAATAGTGATCGAAGGTCCGTAATTGGGGAAGCTATCCGACGGCAGTACTCAGTTAGGAGAATGTGATCCTTTGAAATATGGTGCGGGCGGCCTTAAACCTTCAGTGGATGTCGGATTTAAGCCTGATTCAGTACTATTATCCTTTGACAAGGGCGGTTCAACTGAATAGGAGAGTATCTCTCATGATTGGACGTCGGAAGACTGCTTCAAATGGTCTTGACGTTGAGGTTAGGTTTTCCTGGGTCAGATCCAGACCACGTTTGGATACTATGAGCATCGTTTTGGACCACTATCAGGGACGTAATAGGAAGGAAATATTTGCCCATACCCGGCTTTAAAGCCTCTCTACAATAATACTCAGGCCGGCAGTTAGTACAAAACACGTAAGCGACCGGAACGCGCTGGAAGCAGTAATGCTGGGGAAAACAATCTTCATTTCGAGCAAGCCGCAAGTCCCAGCCACTTAGAAATTTTGGTTCTGTCACACATGCCGGCCTCGATTACCAACCAAGGGTCTGCATATACTCTACTCATGTCAAGATCAAACGGCTCATGGTTGAGTGTATTCAGGATTTTATAAGCTCACTGGTACGAAACCTACGAGCATTAAGGCCATCTTGAGGTTGGAATTTCCTGTCATGTCTGTACAAGCAAACGCTCCATACACGCTGAAAGGTTATTTTGGTAGATTCAACGATAAGGGGTTTTTGTCTGGTAAGGGAGTGACGGAAATAAAGGCAATGCTGATAGGGTGGACCTGGCCAGCAATGTAATGGCGAGTGTTGGTAATGGAGATCCCGTGGGGGTAAAGGAAGTCCGGAAAACGAAGGTACCGACGCCGATAAAATCCTGGCGATGATAACCATAAGTGCCAGACTTGATTAAGTGGTTATTTATGGTTTTGTTTTTGTTTTAATCATACTGTATTCACTCTACTTAGAGTATGACAGCCCCTTAATCCCCTCCGCCTCCGGGCTGGCCGGCTAGATGGCGGAGCTCCACTCCTGCTACCCGTCGTCCCCTTGGTTATTTATGATTGCGAGACCGGACAGAACGGGCGGGCATGAGTCACCTCGAGATATCTCGTTCTGCCCTAGAATTTTGAGTGATGGCCCCGAGATTCTCGAGACCAGTAATAGCTCTCGGGGTTTCTAATCCATGCGTAGGCTGTTAGAGTATACCCATCGCCGAGTCTTAGACGAGAGGAGGCGGGCAAGGCGGCTGGGACATGCGGCGTTGAGCAGGCGGTAAGAACAGGGATTTCTGTCACCAAGCCCTCTGAAACGGTGTGTACGCTATTAAAGCCGACTTGGGCTGCATGTTCAGTGCTCAGACGGCTTCTAACCTTGGAATATATCGGTTCATGAAAAATCACGCGTAGCTTGAATCTTCGGACTTTCTCGAGACCTAAAAAACACAGCTCAGGATATTTCGCCCCGCCCAGATCCAGCGTAGACCGGCTGCCGAAAAAAAGTCCCAAGACCAACCCGTGAAAGCAGCAAGCCACAAGTCCAATTGTACATATTTATGCAACATTAATTGCCAGTGCTTACCTATGACCCCAGCAATTCACCCAATATCATTCTCCATCACCCCTCGCGCACGATTTCCAGCTCCGTGACCAATTCAATTTGTCCTTCCGATTCGTCTCTGTAAGCCCAGAGTTCATAGGCTCGGATACTCAATGGCCAATAACCTATCTAGACATTGCCCCAAAAATCACACCTGTGCCCCTCAACATCAAGATGCGTCCGGAGTTTGATACACGGTGAATTCGAGCGTACATACCTATAACAGAGAACGTGGACCAAACCACACCTTGAAGCTCTAATCATGGTGGACAATATCTCAGCTTTAGTTCAGCACCACGGGGAAGGTAGCATGGACGTACAGTCGCAAGAAAACAGTGATAAGACGCGCTATTTAACGAATAACCCTCATCAAGCCAGTAACATTCTTAAGGAAGCCGCAAAACTTGGTAATTGTGGAGTAATGATCGAGATATTGACCTTAGATTTTAAACCAACTACAACTGGTATAACTCTGTTGGGTCTATAGATACTGTAGCGATAATAATTTTCGTGTCTCATCACCTTTTATACCGCGACTGTATAGGTCTCCTGCAGTCATAATGAAGCCGGCCTAGAATTACCATTGTATCATCAAGAGAAGCAGTAGCAAGACCATAAAAATGTGCAATGAGGGCGGCCCAGAGCATTATCCATATGTATAGCACGTTACATAGAGATAGGTCGGTCAATGAAATATAAACGATGGGTTACATAATGGAAGTAGAGAGAACTCGAGGTTTGTTATATATGGGGTCGTTAATAAGAACAATCTAACAGGCGTTAGTTTTAGGTTTCGATTTTGGTTTCAGTCGACAGTGGCGTTGGGGATGGCGGTGTAATGTGGTCAAAATGCCATTTCACGATGTCGTACATGGAATTAGCGGAATTGGTAAATTCATGTCCCAACACCCAATTCCACCAATTCCATGCACAATCTTGTGAATTTAATGATATTGTAACATGATGTCATATATGGCTGACAATATCATGCATGAACTTTGGTATTGGTGCACATGAATAAGGACTTTTAGTACCTGATGTGTGCATTAAATACTGAATTTCCTGAATCATGCATCAAAAATAAGCTGCAAAATCCAGTATCTGATGTGCATCAAGTTCCAAAATTCCTAATTCATGTGTATAAACATTGAATTCCACTAGTTGGTACATGATGTGGTACTAAGCTGATGTGGTGTATAACTACTGAAATTAGGTGTCGGTGTGCATGAAGTTACTCAATTTCATTAATTTCATGTACAGCATCGTTGAAATGGTATTTTGACCACCATATGTGTGGGTTAGGGTTTGCTCATACCTCTAGAGTCGAACAGGTTTAATCCTGAAGTTTGGTGAAGTTTTGGAGAGCAAGGTTCCATCTAGACACAAATGTGAGATACAGCTTTCGAGGTTGACAGATTAGGATGGCGGTTCTAGAGCCTGGGCTGAGAGCTCAGCAGCTTTGCTTTTGGAACTAGCCCAGAAAGGATGAAGTTATTACCATTGACTCCCAGAATTTGCGTCGTACAGATTTGATAGTGTATAGTACAGCGTCGTTTTTTGTGACCTTAGCATTCTTGTCAGACACAGTGATAGGATGTGATGAGACCCAAGATATCCCTAGGTCCTTTTGCTCTTAAGTACCAGAACTTTGGATATTGATCTCGAGACTCCCAGGACAATAGCACGAGGAACTGTTGTGACTGCATAGCTTTTCAAGTATGAGAATAAGAAGAGAAAAGAAACCAGAGTGCGGAAGACTGCACCCAACATCCGAGTCAATTACGCCAAGCCTACACCTCCCCACATGGTACAAGAAAATCAATATGGATAGTGACTCCGACTAAGAAGATATTTATATGCAGAGACACCAATTCTGCTCGCCGAGTGAGGCATTCGATCCAGTCGAGACGAGGCTAACCAACAACGTCAACCCAGTGATTACGACAAACGAGTTCGACAAGTGGAGCAAAGAATCCGTTCTCGCATTCAAAGTGCGGAGGACAATACAATGGTTTGCATACCGATCGGGCTATGGGCTACAGATGCTTTCCCTGCGGGCGAGTGTGGGTTGCAAGCGGGGGCCCGTCCGTCTCCCGTCATCACAGCAAATTCTCAGATGCACATCAAATACCTCGAATATTCCAAGCAGTGGAGCTGACAAAGCTGGTTGTGGTATTCAGCAGACAACATGTAGTAGGAAGGGCCACGGGGTTGCCACGAGGGGTTTCGAAGAGGACGCCAGATGCTTGAATTTGGACACCCAAAATGGAGGGTGGATACGAGAAAGACCCCAGGTTGAAGTAGAGGAGGAAGCGGTCTCTTGACCAAAAGTCAAAGCGAACCTTCAAGTCACAGATCATCTTCAGATTCAAAAATGTCAATATGTAAAGTTCGAAAGTCCTCAAACAGATGAGTAACGATGCTGGATTCGATAAGCACCCACCGACCAGCTGTTTTACTCCCGAGGTCCAGCAATTTCCGTTCAAGTCCGGATGGCAGCCGGCATGAAGCCTTACTCGGCCACATCAAGCAAGGCGACCTCCTCCTCCTTGGACTGCCTGTACCTACCCAAAACCCGAAGCAGCATCTACCACGCTCCTTGGTGCTTCTACTTGTAGGTTCTCTGCCTGACGCACAGTAACAGCAGTGGATACTAGTCCATTGTGATACGAGTCAAAGTTTCCGACCATCACTGCGGGTTTTTCCGATTTTCTTGCGGTCCACTCCTTTCCCACCCCACTTCAAACAGGTCCATGGAATGGGGCGGAGTAGAACGAAATCACGAGTGCAGTGCATCCAAGATGTATAGGCCCCAGGACAATAAGTAGCAAGAAAACTACCGAGGAAGGATACAAGGTAGAGGTTGCACTATCTTCGTCTGAAAAGAGCACGATGATAGTGTGAGAGACCTAAGATACTCCATCAACCGGTGCACCACAAATACTTCACTTGGATATCGAAAAGAATGACCGAGGCCTCTAGGTGGAGCATCTTAAGTTGCTCACGATCCATCACTCGGTAGCATAATCTGGCATAAAGATAAATATTGGCCTCTATTTGAGCAGTAGATTGAGCGAGCGAATCGGAAGTGCATTGCGCATATTACCCGAACATCACGGCTTGTTGGCCCAGGAAAGGGCCCACATCAACGAAGGGATCTATGCGTGGGAAAACGGATAATACGTTGAATTCACATAGAACGGAAAACCCAAATACAACGACTCCACGATATATGTACGAAAAGAAAACAGAAATCGCCGACAAACCAAAGAGCTGTCAACGATCCTACAAGCGGACCAAAGCGGGTATATAGACTTAACTCATTCAAGGAAAAATACCTAGATGAAATCCAACGCGCCATTGACCTCCAAATTAAGTACAGAAGACCAACGCCGTCCTACTTCCCAACACGCAGCCACAAATACCTATCAGAAACCAACAACACACCCATTATATTAATACACAAATGTAACCATGTCGTCATCAAACGGGAGATGAAGGGCAGATTTATGCCAGGAACATGGCACCGGCAGCGGCAACAATGGCGACGAGAGAGAAGCTCTTGACAGAGGCGGCGCCAGTGTACTTGGGGGGCTCGCTGGGAGTGACCGGGTACGAGGTGTTGGCTGGAGCAGAGGGGTAACCAGTGCCAGATGGCGTGTAGACTGGGTAACCGGTGCCGACGGGAACGGGAGCAGTTCCAACAGGATGAGTCGGGTACATCGGGGTCTCTGCGGGAGGCGTGTAAACTGGGGTCTCCTTGGCCGGAGGCGTGTAAACTGGGGTCTCTTTGGCCGGGGGCGTGTAAACTGGAGTCTCCTTGGGTGTAGGAGCGTAAACCGGGGTTTCCTTGGGCGGAGGAGCGTAGACAGGAGTCTCCTCCTTGGGAGATTCCTCCTTGGGAGGGCTGGCAGGAGGGCTGTAGACTGGAGTCTCCGGCTTGGGAGGGTACTTGTCCTCGGGGCTCTTCTCGGGGGTCAGATTGCCATAGGTCGGAGGAGACGGGTTCTTGCCCGGGCAGGCAGTAACCTCAGGTCCACAGGACGTGACGGTCGAAACCTGGTACTCGTAGACGACGTCGGGGTTCGGGACGGCCATGGCGACGGCACCGAACAACACGGCGGAAGAGGCAATGGTAGAGAAACGCATTTTTGATTAAGGTAAGGGTATTCTTTAAAGAACGGAATTAAGTTGTATAAAGGATGGAGTATAAAGTCGTTTAGTCAAAAGAGTGACGATTAAACGGAAAGTGCAGGTCGACGGAGTTGGACGCGACGGGCAGACGTAGAGCGAATTGAGATAGATGCTTTGGTGAACGAGGAGGGAAAAGAAAGCGAAGGAGGAGGCCTCCTTATACGTACGGGGGCACGGGGACATATCTGCGAACTCATCTGGGAAAGGGGTTGTTGCAGCCAAGGACGGCAAAGATCCCCCACCCTCCAGTCTCCACCCCCGATCCTATCTCGCAGGAGACCAAAAATAAACAGTAATACCCGGCGTTGGCAGGCAATTGGTTCATTTCCCGCCGCTGCTGCTCCCTACGAGCCAGCCAGATTGGGATAGCTGCCAGTTGAGGGGTTTGATTGCGTGTTTTTGTGGTTGGCGAGAGGTGTCAATCGTCGGACTGCGCTGCACGTCAGACGAAGGGCCTTCCGACCGAGCAGGACAAGTCTCGGAGAGCTTCCATGGAAGTGTCCGAGACTGCACGCACAACAACGGCAGCGCAGTAGCAACACCAATTCAAGGCAATTCCTCGCGCTCCCTCTCACATCACTCCAGCCAGTCTCCTGCTGTAATGGCTCTCTATCTGCCGCTCAATTCCTGTACGCCATTGGATTACTTTTGTTCAAATGGGAGGCTCCAGCATGGGTTGCCGGTTGTGAGGAAGCACCTCCCACCCCTGTCGCTTTCAATCACCGTTCCACCGTACCTGCATTTCGATCACCCAGCCAATAGGACGAAGTGCCATCAGCGGAACGTGCATCTCGTCTGGGCCCACCACCACCATCCCATCTCCTTACCCTGCGAAAAAAAATTCTCTGCAGCAATTGGCGGGAATTGGAATTCAATAAATCTTGGAACCCGGCAAGAAAATTAGAGGGTAGAGTAAATGGGATTTACATTTGATGCCTGCCTTGCCTTAATTTACAAAACAAACGGCGTCGTTCCAGAGTGGTGCGACTAAATATCGATCATCATATTGAGTGCATACGAAGCACTGGACTGGGCTAGGGAGGGAGATGGCTTAATGCAGGAACAGCAAATGCTGATGATACACGTGCGCCTTTTAGGCGCCACAATCTGCGAGGAATCGCATGAAGGCTTTGCTTTGGTATTGTGGAATGTTAGGCGTTTGGAACATTTGTGCGGATGTACGCAGACTTATTCCTACAGGCGCCTGGTTATTTGCGAAATAGGCAATACGACCGCTATGATGGATAGCCGCTGGGTTTTCTGCCTCACCACCTCTTCGCCTCCACGATCTACTGGATAGCTACTGACTGGGCTTTACATTTGGTATCATGCTGCCCATGCAAACGTTTTCCCCGCATCCTTCACCCATAAGCTGAGGGAGGTGGAGGTAAAATATATACATTCCACCAACTATTACATACTTATGTATATATTCTTGTCCGTTAGCCGTCACAGTCGTGTAGGACCATTTCTCTTCACTGCTCGGGTTCATATCAATACCGAACCTCTAAAAAGGCATATCTAACAATGCCTTCTCCGCGTTCGCGGTTACCCAGATCTTGGACAATATCTTAACGGATTGAACAGTGTGATTGGCTCAGCCATGTTTCCCACGTTTCTGGATCGGGGTTTCGGGTTTCATCATGCCCATTGGTGGGAGGGTTCGCCACTGAAGCCAGAAGAGTGATAGGTGGGAGGAGATTAGGTAGCACTAGAAGCTCATAAAACAGAAGCCAAAGGAGAATAGGCGAACAGAAACTTTGTCGATACACATGCACATTGTGGAAGATTCCATGACAGTATATCGGCCGTCCATATCTCGTTTCGCCCTTTCTCTCTCGCTTTAAAACTCCCTAGAGGACCTCGAAGCAAATACCTAGGGTCAAGGTTCCAGGACAAAGTAACGGTCCGAGCTTCACTTCTTCTTAGTAAGGAATTGAAACAACCCTCAAGCTCGAGATCTTCGTCGCGTCGGCTTGATTGATGAAGTGTCCTAGGACATCCGGTATTTGGGTATATAATTCCCGGTCTAAAGCTTTGTTGACTGTATGTAGAAACTGGAAGCGCATAACTAGTAGGCATGCCTTCTGAGCGTTCCCTGTAGTTCAAGCCGGTATTTCCTCATCAATGTCGAAGCGCAGAAGGCTTTCAGTCGGTAATACGAATCCTGCAAGTGCACATGGATAGCCACTCTGTCCACTTTGTTCCATCAATCAATTCTTTCAGCGGTAATGGATTTCGCCGTGCCAGGATGCACAAATAATAGCCGACGTGGAGGACTGACCGGCATCCCGAAACATAAATCTGGCACCGTATCTCCCAGGGTGTAGCAGTATATGTTGGACGTCTAGAAGCTTTCCTTCTACATGTTATCTGTCTGTAGCTTCAAACAAGGAACCTTCAGCCGGAACGTACCATGCGTGGGGACATTCTAGCTGTCTCTTCTTCGAGAAGGTCAGCTAGATATACAGTGCCTACTCTGCCCCCTTCATATAATTCCGACGAGGTTCTGACGATTAACGGCTACTTCAGAAACATATTTTGTCCGAGTTTTCCGTATTAGGAAAGATCAGAATAAAATAGGGTTTTGTCATAGTTAGCTCCGGCACAATCCAATGTCGGTTTCACCGAAGAGGTTACACAAAGGTTCTCTGGATGGCATCGTTGGTGCGCCGGTTGTAAATATCGACTTCACATGTTGGACTTGAGGAGTTCCGAATAACGCGGCCTATGTGCTTGTTGAAGCGAGAGGTTGAAATAGAGGTCATAGAGAGTAGACCTTTAAAGCTAAATTTCTGCTGGAACATCCGCTGCTTCCTGGAACTTCCCACTGAAGAGTAATGTCAATCGGTAAAAGAATACTCTCGATTAAGGAAAGCCGATATCTACCCGCAATACGGCGAGCTTGTTTCAGCATCTATGTATATCGGATCCGGAGTACCGAGGTTCCAGTTAGAAACCCTACAGCCAACTCCTCCGACTTCCTGATATGATGAAAACAAACTCTCTCCTCGTCTACCCGCAGCTAGTTGAAGTTCTGCATATGTTAATCAGGAAGTAGTTAAGGTAAAACATGAAACTTAGCCCAAGTTCGTTTTCGCTAACTTTGCCATATTCCAACAGGAATACGTTTCCTTTTTCCCACCATGCCAGTGCATAAAAAGGGAGATAGGAGATGAGGATGTGAACTTTATTTATCTAGCCCAGCCGTCGAAACAAAACAAAATATATACATAACAAGGCCCTTACTCCGCCTCATCCCTAGTCTTATATGAAAGGGGTGATGGTGGGTGGAGGATGAGTCACTAATTCTCACCCGATAAAAAAATTACATTACGGCACTTCGAAGCTTCGACAATGTGCACAAACACGACGACGGCAGTATTCTGAATTCCCCCAATAAATCTGGGCCCCTTGCAACAGAGAGTGAGCGCCCTCGACAGCCAGGGACGCGAGGGGTCGGACCGACAAAACCACATCACATCACAGAATCTCACCTTCGAGTATGTACTAGTACAACATGCTATCTACGAATTTCCCCAATGCACCTGGCGGACATCCTCGACAATGGAGACACGAAATAATATGCACTACTAGGCGCAATATTGGTCCCATGAATGGCCCATCCCACGGATCGTAACAACTAAGTTATGGATGGATATTCGATCTACGTGACAACCGCACCCTATGAAATTTAGTCCAATACCATCCCATCATGAAGACCAGTACCAATCAATTCTACAAGGCGAATCTTTCGATTTGAATAAAGCGGAGGTTTCGTTGGGCCAGCGGTTGTCGAGGAATAGTTGGTGCAGAGTATCCATTTTTTGGTGCCAATCTGATCCAGGGATACATACATACGGGATCTAAGGACTGCTACTACCTACCGCAACCCCCATTTCGGTCGCTCGCAGAGGGTAACATTTAGATTCCTCGACCGCAGTCTTAAATCGCAATGGTAATGATTATTCGGAATTGTCCAAGGTGCTTGCTATAGAATGGTGTGATTTAGCAAGCAAGCAGAGGACGGCGTTGCATATAAAGGCGCACTTGCACTTATGACCGCTTGCTGTCCCCCCACACGCTGTATATACCATAGCCCTGAGATTTTCTCTTGTCTCTATCGTCACCATAATATACATGGTTCCTCCATAAAGTAATAGACGTACATTGTCACTATGAGTGATACTGCGTGACTCGAACTGGCGTCAAAGTTCACCATGAAAACGCGTTGGATTTTCCTGTCTGAGATAGAGTCTAGCAAATATCACACACAGAACTCTCGATGATCTATCTGAGATGAATATGTCCCACTCCAGCCACGCAGGACGTAATGAAAACTTCAATGCCTTGCTACAACGATATGAAAAGGACGCTACCGACCCAGAAGCCCTAATAGACAATAACCAGAGACAAACCCACGGTATTGCACTATAATTTCAGATACAAGAAACCCAAATCCATGTAAGACAAACAAGAACGCTTTAACGCCATATCCCATACCCAATCCGAGATTCCATTTCATCCACTATATGCTACCATCCATCACCCCATCCATCATCAGCCGGAGGTTCATGGTGTCCCCAGCCAGGATCATACGGCGGCTCAGGCGGAGGTGGCGGAGGTTCAACCGGATTTCCCTTGCCCTTGCCCCGTCCCCTCTTTTCCTTGGCAGGTCTCGGTCCTAGTTGGAATTTTTCTGGGTCTTGATACTTGATACAACCAGCTTCAACCAAGTCTTCGTAGTCCGGATACTCGCCAGCTTCAAGTGCCAACTGTATAGGTGGAGGCGCTTCCTCTTCGTTCTGTTCCTTGGAGGCAGCATGACGGTCTGGCACGCCCCGGTCGGCCATGTGGACGAGTGCTTGGAGGGTGTATGCTGCATCATTGCCTGTGATTCGCTGTTTAGCTTCTAAGAGAGCACTTGGAGGATAGTGATAGGGAATTACCGGCATTGTGAAGATTCCAGAAGATAATGCCCATATTCATCAAGAGTGTGCTCAAGCCTCTCGCCTCGTGCACATCATTGATTGCTTTGTACAGCGATGTAGTATCCATCACCTCGATATCTTTGATATTCCAAACATCGTAGCCAATAATTCGGAGGTACGCAAAATCCTGCGCGACGTCATGGCCAACGAGAATTATTTTCCTCTTGTTACCATTCTCATCATAGAACCGTAGAGAAGCTCCTACGATAGCAGAAATGTTCTTTAGACTCACCCACTCCGAGGTGCCGAAATCGAACCTATCTGCCGAGTCATTGACGAATTGTCCGTTGCGCATAGACTTGTGTTCAATGATCCGAAGATGGCGACACTCAATCAGCTCACAAATAGTAGTGGCACGGGTTTTGGGGGAGCCATTCTCGTAGTCCAGGTTATCCAGGTCCAGATCTGCCATGCTTTCCTTTGGGAGTTCGGAGGCAGGAGGAATCTTTGTTGTGTCGAGAGTTGCGATTCCAATTTCGGTTACGCAGTCATGGTCCTTTTCCCAGGCTTCGACGTCGATCGCCACGAAAATGGGCTTTTCTCGATCGAAACTGACTTCGTCGCCTAGCACCTCTTTCGCCGGGCAAGCTTGATTTCCCAATCCTAGGTGTTGGCGTGCACAGCGAACACTTGCGACGAAACTCATCATCGCTAAGGCTTGCTTCTCCTTCCGCTTTTTAGCCTTCCTTGTTTTATCTGCCTTCCTCCTCACGGCCTTGTCTTCGTCCTTCCAACCGTATTTCTCGACCAGTTTGTCGTACTCCAATTTGGAAGAGGCCTTACCGATCAAGGCAGGAGGCGAATGTATACTATCTTCATCGATGGAGAAACATAACTGCTTTTCGGGAACCATGATGCCTTTTGTGTGCCCGGTCTCTTCCGCTACATATTCCATGAAGGCTTTAGCCTGGGCAATAGGTACTAGGAAGAAGTCGTTGGTTCCAGCCTCCCAGTGGTAGCTAAGCAGGCTCAATTTACTGTAGCACGGTTTGTGTAGAAGAGGGCTTACATGTCCCAGTTTTGATCAAAGAACTCATTGGATTCAAAGTAGGGTCTGAGTACATAACGATCGGCCTGACTGAAGCGACGCGGGTCGAGCCATTCTCTGAGGGTTTTGACCCGGGCGAACATGAATCTGAATTTGGTGCTGTAGGAGGGGGGATATCGAATGCGGGACTGTGGTTGTGGTGTTGTGGCGGGGAGGGTGGTGAGGTGAGTCAGAGAACGAGTATAAGTACTGTAGCTACGGCGGAAGCGGAAACAAAGGAATCTTTCTAGGGTGCATGCTAGCAGCGTATTCATGCGCTTTACACAGTCAGTAGAGTAGACACAGAGCACTTGAGAAGATTGGAAGTGGACATTCTCTGTATCGAGATAGCATTCCATTTACCAAACACTTACTTCCTCCTGAAAGTCGCCAGGCTCTTACTTGCGATGGAACTTGAAAAGGCGAGAGCAGAAACAAAGAAACAGAGGGCAGACGTTTTTAAACATGTAGCCACGTGATTTAGGCTGTTGCCGCCACTAGCCACCCGTGGCTGACATTGGCACTTCAGGAGCCTCATCACTCATCACCCATCACATCTCCCGCTAGACTAACCCGAACCTTCAAACAACTAGAAACGCATCCTCAACACCTCCCCGTTGTCTTCGCCGCTTCGCCTCCTCATCCTCCGCCGTCTCACCCCTTACCCTCTCCCTCTTCAAATGTCCGAGGTCGCGGCGACATCACCTTCGGATCCCGACGCGGATGCAACCGTTAGGGAGTTCATCGATTGTACGTGGCGCACCCCACCGCGTCACCCTCCCTGCATAATAACTAACTAAGCTGACCCGAGCGCGCAGATACCGAGTACCTTCCCAGTGACATCAGCCGCTACCACTGGCGGATACGAGATCTGCACACTCGCTATGATGAATCGCGCGCTCAGCTCGACGAGCACCTGGAGGTTTTCGCGAAGCTTGGAATCCCACGCAAAGTTGGAAAGATACCTTCGGCCGATACAGACACAAGTACACTTAATGGCGTGAATGGACTACAGCGCGTGGTGGATTCTGTCAGCGACAAAGAGATGGAGTTGCGATTCCTTATATCACAATGTCTAAACGATACCTCGCTTTCTGCTAAGGAAAGCGCCGTGGAAGCTCAACGGTTACAGGATCATGTACATCATATCGCAAGTCTTGTGAATTAGCATAGTATGGCTAATGAAGCTAGGTGCAACGCCATCACTCGCGTATCGTGGCAATTCGCGGGAAGCTCGATACCATTACAATTCCATCCCGAGACCCGACACCGGAGGAGAGAAAGCCCAAACCGAAGGCTGAGGACTCGCGCGTGCGCATTACTTTGCGCCTGAACAATGTCGACTCTGCCTCCCCTCAACCACCGCCCTCCACCGCCCGCCGGCGTGGAACCCTCCTTGGCCGTACTCCCGGACGTAGAGCACCAAAGGTTCCTGTAGTCCCGACTGCAACCGAGGAGGAGGATGAAGAAGGATGGGAAGATGTGCCTGAAACACCTCTTGCTGCCCTCGCCAACAAACCTCGCAAGAAGAAGGGATTTGCCTTGAAGCCGTTGAAGCGGGGACCCAAGCTCCCACCTGCGGACCCACTCCTCTCAGGAGGTGCTCCAGCTCGAACCCCAGATGGAACCTTGATACCGAATGAAAAGCTACCATGGAACCAACTCACTAACGAAGAACTGGCGCGTCTGCGGAAGCGCATGAAGAAGAACTCGGCCTGGACTCCCTCTGTCACCATGATTGTTCGCGAACTAGAAGCTCTAGGAAGAGGCCCCAACAACCGGGATAACTTCCGTGAGCAATGGGAAGGAAAGCCGGAGACTTTGATTGGTCCGGAAGAGGGTGGCATTGGCGACCCTCACAAGATCCTCCCCGATGACGGAGCTGGGGCCAGAGAAAATAAAGGAATGCGTCTCAATCGAGCCAAGAAGCGGAAACGGGAAGAGGAAAAGAAGGAGCGCGCCCGGGAAGCAGAGAGGTCGGGCCTGGATCCTATCGAGAATGAGAGAAAAGTCCAGGAGGAGGAGCAGGAACGGCAACGTAAGGAACTACAAGCAAAACGCCGCAAGAAGAAAGAAGAGGAAGAAGCGGCTAGGCTTGCCAAAGAGAAAGCTGCAGCAGAAGCCGCCGCCGCCGAAAAGGCAGCCCGCGAGGCGGCCGAACGCGAGGCGGCCGAGGCAGCAAAAGCAGCAAAAGCAAAGGCCGAGGCAGAAGCAAAGGCGAAGGCCGAAGCGGCAGCAGCCGCCGCCAAAGAAAAAGCCGAAAAAGAGCGCCTAGAAAAGCTCGCCAAAGAAAAAGCGGCACAAGAAGCTGCTGCCGCTGAAGCCGCCAGACTTGCCGCTGAAGCCGCTGCCGCTGAAGCGGCAAAGAAACAGCAGCAAGAGCAGCAGATAAAACCGCCGCCACCCCCTCCACCACCAGAATCGGACGATGAGCTCTCGGATGTTCCCGATTTCCCCAACCACCACAGCAACAACAATAGTAGTGAGGTATCTCTTCGTCACAAACCCCCCAGCCGAACTAGTAAACGGAACCCGGCAAGACCACACTCCAGACCCCCGCCTATCCCTCGCGGTGTCTCCGCCACCCCTTCACGCCCCAAGCGCGGATCCGTCGCCACGCCGCCTCCTCTTCCGGTTGCAGGCCTCCGCAAACGCTCAGCCTCCGTCACATCTTCCTCCCGCGCCGCGGCGGGAAAGAAGCCGACAGCAACTTCAAAGCGGCCCTCTGCGGGTGCCCGCCGGAAAAAGCGTGGGAAAGGCGGAGAAGTGGTTAATGCTGGCGACGAGAGTGAGGAGGATTTGAACAAATACTGTCTTTGTAATGAGGTGAGTCGCGGGACTATGGTGGCCTGCGAGAACGATGATGTAAGTCCCTCTTCCTTTGTCATCAGATAGAGTGTTGACAATGTTGGTATAGTGTCCAAAAGTGTGGTTCCACATCACCTGCGTGGGCCTCACGAAAGACCAGGCGGAGGACGAGGAGCTGAAGTGGTATTGTCCGTACTGCGAAGAGACACAAAACGGCTGGAGGCCGGCGAAGAGGAGACGTAAGAACTAACTTACTGGATTTATTGTGGCTGGCTGGCTGGTGTATTGTGGATGTGGCTTATTTCGTGTTTCGCGGGCTTCTTATTTTCTGTGGCTTCTTTTTTTTAGTTCGAACATGGTAACTATTCTTGCCCACCGGACTTGTACTTGTGAGATGTAGGGGCTGTATTTCTACGATGCTTTTTTTTTTCCTTCTGGTGCTGTTGGGGGGTGGGGTGGTTTTTTATGGTGCAATTTGTATAATGGAACCAGGGCGGATCCTAACTTTCTTACTTATGTTTCTCTTTCGATTTGGGACTTTTGTACCAATATATTTTCGATGGCGAGGTTGGTATGAGCATGATTATCATACAGAGCAGAGACTTTCTTTCCTTTCAATTTGAATGAATTGCGGTTGCTGCTGCGAAATACCTAGTATCTCCAGTGCTCCCCCCTCCGTTGTGAATTGCTTCTAGTGAGATGAATGTACATGGAAAAAGGAAACATTCTATGTAGTCTATGATTTCAACCTCTAGCTGTACAATAAACACTCCAACGCCCCATCGTCTATGATACAGTATCTCTAACCACTATATGTAAAATGCAATTTCGCTACGGCTGCTGTTGCATATACTGTCTAACCGTCTATCACACAGTCAGTCACATCCTATCCCGCAGGGCACTTTCTCTGGAAAAACTTACATTCTTTAAAACATTAACAGATCTTGTCGAATGAACAAACATCTGCCGGTACTGATCCAGACACTGAGCCAACATATTATCCTTGGTCAGCGTGCCCTGACATATCTCCTTCAGCTTCTCTTCCATTTCTTTCCGCAGAAACGGCTTGGAAACACTATTTTCGAAGCCGATGGCGTCGTAACCCTCCACCAGTGCCATTCCGAGGCTTGAGGGTACAAACTCCTCCACTCCCCCACCACTTTTACCTGCCGGAGCTGCACCACTACTTCCTCTACCCTGACCCTGGCCGCGCCTCCGTTTTCGGCTAGGAGGCGCCGCATCCTCCCCCTCATCCTCATCACTGCTACCGCGACGCCTTTTCTGCCGTGTGAAAACGTACTGTCGCTCTTTAATCTTCGAAATATGTTCCGCCATGGTAGCATCAGTTCCAATCCCATTCACATCCATGAGCGCAATCAACTCCGGCTCGGTGAGGTACCCGGGCGGGGTCGTCTTCCCGTCCATAATATTCGCCTCGGTGGGCACAAACGTTTCTCCGACAACAAACTGTGGCAGCTGCTGCGAGGACTCCCATTTATCGTATGGGTAGACATCGAGATAGTTTCTTGCCACGATGATAAGACCGTTTGCGTGGAACCCCTCCTCGCCATAGGAAAGTGAGACAGTGGTGGACATGCCCTGTGCGTCCTCGGAACAGCAGGCTAGGAAGCGGCGGGTTATGAATTCGTAAACGCGTTTTTCATTGTAGGAGAGAGAGGTGGGGGAGACGTAGCAGATTGGGTGGATTGGGGGATGGGCTTTGTCGTTGTGGGGTCCGTTGCGGGGTTGGGAGAAGCCGCCGCCTAGGAGACTGGGTGGGTTAGCTGAGGAATGTGGGGGGGGAAGGGAGAGAGGTACTGGGTTGCGAATTGGCCCCAGTCTGTGCTTGGGACTTGTTTTTCTACTAAGGCTCGTAGGTCCATGCCGCGGTCGAATTGGTCGGTTTCCGTGCGGGGATAGCTTATGTATCCGCTGGTGTAGAGTTTTTCTGCAACCTTGGGGTGTTAGAAGAGAAGGAAGGAAGGAAGGTGGTGAAATGTACTTCCATCACTACTTTAGAGGTGAGACCGAGGAATCTACTGCCTAGTTTCTGGAGCTCTACTGTGGTTAGTGGTAGTGGTTTCCTGGAGGCTGTTAGTTGTGATATCTATAGGAAAAGATGGGCTTTACCATTTCTTAGTGGGCTTCGTCACGACGGCCGTCACTCGTGCAGTCCTGGCCATAAGACACCGTTCAAATAATATTGTGGTGATCATGCGGTCAAATAACCTATTTCGATCCCAGTTGAAGGTGACGTTGATATCATCCCTCTTATGCATCACCTTGATTGACCAGAAGGACTCAGGCACAAAGTTCTTGACCCGTTTATATCTATCCACCACGAAGCCCAGCGTTGGGAACTGGCAAGATCCTAACCACAACCTTTTAGCACTCGCTATTATTCCTCTGCTTCTCTCAAAGGAATATACCATAACTAATAACCTTCTCCTCCAACCCTCCAACCCCCTGCAGCGATAAAGTCTGCCACCTCGTAAACGCCGCTCCAATTCTTAGATCAAGTTCGATACGCGCAGCAACTGCGGCGGCTTGTAGGTCGTCAAGAGGTACAGGGCGCTGTGCCGCCCGGAGGATATGTGCGCGCTCGATGTTGGAGAACTTTGCACGTTTGACTTCGAGGTTGGGATTAGCTCGTAACGCAATATCTCGGACTTCGGTTCCTATGTATTCGCCCTCCCTGTCGCAATCGGTCCAGATGAAGAGGGCTCTGGCGCCGCGGGCTTGCGCGGAGATGTTGTCGGCGATGTCTTTTCGGCCCTGCGCAAAAGGCCGTCAGTATGCCGTGTAGAGGGGGTGTCGTATGGGCGTACTTTGATGATTTTCTCAGTAGGCGCATCAAAGAGCTGGCCTGGAGCACATGAATTCCATTTCCGATGCACCGCTGTGAAATCCCAGTCAACAGTATGGCCCAGCACCGAGGACATGACGGTGCTGCATTGGCCCCATGGCGGCGCAAAGTTATAGGTGAATTCGTAGTTCTTGACGTATTTGTTTCGCGTAGAACTCTAGGAAATCAACACGTGCCGAAGGAGGGGCGCGCGGGGAGTGTACAGACTACGGATAGATGGCCTCCGCTGAGGTGACTGGCAACGGCTTTGGCGATAGACGGCTTCTCGGCGATGCAGAGGATCTTGCCGGGCATCCTTAGACGCATGCGGGGTGTTGGGGTGGAATTAGGGGTTTTAAAGTTATTGTTTACGTTGGGTCGAAGGGAGTCGCGACGGAACGCGAATTCACATGACGAGAAACATCCTGGGCATCACACACAGATCACCATCCCACCTACCTCAGCTCAGCGAGTCTCTTGACACACGCAAGCACACTAACACTATCTGTCTATTAGGTGCAGACAGCCAGATCAAGGGCCACAAGAGCGAAGAGTGGTCACACGTACGACCGATGGTCTCATCTCGGTGGGTCTCATCTCGAACGGCTTTCTTGAAAAAAATCTCTATCGCCCGGACGGTCAACGTTCTAATGAGCTGCTCTGAAGGGTCCCGATTGCGGCGCAAAGTAGTGAGGCCCTAAACTATACCCTACGTCAGAGACCATAAAATCCCCGCTGTCGTCGAGATGTTGAGCGCCAATTCCCCGATGCATTCCGAGCTCCTCGTGGGGAACTCTAGTTGCAAATCCCCAGTTAGCTGAAATGTCGCTACCATCTTAGCTGAAGAGGCCGTCAGACCGCATACCCCCTCACCATCCCCTCTAACATCGACCAAAATCCTTCTCGGGAACTTCTCGGGCCATGTCGGTTCTTGATCGAGACACTAATACCCCCAATGCAAGTTGAAATGGCTGATAAGGCGTCCGACGTTATTGCCTCGAACTCAGCGAGCGCTTTTCGTATTACATCGAGCACACAGCCCACCATCAGTACGTGCCCGCTCATTACCACCAAATTATTCCGGAGTAGGCACGGAGCGACGATGTCGTGATCAGCACTAGGGAAGAGGAAGTGACGTGCGCTATCTCATTGGACAGATAGGCGTTCACGTTGGCGCCTCCATATCTCGGCCGCCCTCGGTCAATAGTGTCTGTGTAACATGCCCGGACTTCAGTACCGAGATCGGGGACCTTCGTGGAGATAGGTAGCTGAGATAGCCTCCTACCTATTGTCCTCCACGGCTGTCCACATCCGCCACCCACGCCTGTGCCTCTACACATTAGGCAGGGCAGAGCAATGCTGCCTCTTGTGTGTGTACCTTGGGCGGTATAGACAGTGGGACCAGGTACTGGTACATACTACTGATGAAGTCACCAAGGTGTCTGTCTGCGCAGGCCCCAAAGTATGAGGACAACATGTCCCCAATTTATACTTCATGAACTTCAGCGGAAGCTGCTCGCGAAGAAGCTCCTCTCGTTTCCCCCCCGCTCACCCCGAGCCTTTCCGCGTGGTGGCACCGCAATGGTGTTTCCCCTCAACGTCACCTCTAGTCTGAATGGAGGACTATCCGGGCCCCACAACTGAGTGGGTGAGGCCGCGTTTTTCGACAGCTTCCTTGGTTGAGGTGATGGTGGTTCTGGTGGTCAGGAATGACGGACCACACCCCTGCAGCCCATCTCTGTGGAACGTCCAATCACTGAATCAGCGGATGGTTCGTGCTGTTCCAGATTATTTCCAAGCCTTTCTGATTATGACATGGGGCACGGCTCTGGAGCTCTTTCCTTCTCCTTTACTCTGTTCCGGATTCCCTTTCTTCCTCTTCCTTTTCTTCTCTTCTTTTCTTTCCCACCCCCAGCGATAGATAATACGCCATATCAACAGAATCACCAGTTCGTCAGACAGCGAGGACACGTACAGAAGAGCTTTCAGTCGAACATTTATTTGTTATATTTATTTTACTATTTGTTGCTGTGTTGTTTACTACCATAACTTCCCGTTACCCGCTACCGCCGAATCAAATATTCTCGTCACTAGCCGATGTGAGTAATACGCGTGTTCTCTCGAATATCAACACTACTTCACCACCAAATATTCCTCGTTATTCTCTGACTTCGAAATTACTGAAAGATGTCGCACGGCGACAGTGTTATGGGCGGGTTGCTGATTTAAATCTGTTAGCAGAAATTCACCAGTTAATACACCACTCCTCCAAATCTCGAAATCGCAATCATGGCCTCCCAACTCACCGCCGCTGTCTTCGAAGCTGCTGCTAAGGCAGTCGCAATGAAGAGCGACTCGGTTTCCATCCCGAACGCGTACTGCCGCGGTAGCGACGCCGATATCATCCTTGACGCTGCTAAGCTCCAGCATAGCTTCAAGTCCCCCCATGCTTCTTCTGCAGGAGGATCCGTTCATCACTATCGCAAACCCGGTTTTGGCGTCGATCACCTTGGCGGAATCAACGTTACTGAAGCGAAGGCTTCTGACCAAGGCACGAAGCCGATGTTCCAGTTGCTTGCTGAAGTTTCGAGCTCTATTACTCCGGCTCTGATCGCAAAGCATTACCTCCCTGGCATCTTGCTGCAGCACGGCCCTTTGGCCATCCGGTATATCACCGCCCATCTCATATCCACCCTTCCGGGATTCAGCACCATACCGCCGGCGAAACAGAGGAGGCTTGTTGTTGGAGCTTTGGAGGGACGCGGAGGGTGCAGCGGAGTGATGGGTGAAGTTGGAGGGGTTGACGGAGACGTGATCTTTGAGAAGGTTGGCTGGGGACGGTGGGATGCAAGGAAGAAGGGGGACCCCCCGCGGACTACGACGCCTATTTCTCCGCCATTGTCGGCAACGCGATTTGAGAGAGATGACGCACTTCCCGGTTATGCGGGGGACGCGCCAGATGTGCGACAGTCGAACAGCTATCGGGAGTCTGGAATATTCGTGCAATCGGAGGAGGAAGACCCTCACGATGTTGACATGGAGGATGTGATGTTGGAGGATGAAAATTCCTCTAGCGAAACGTCCGAAGACGATGACATGACCGATGAAGAAGACTGGGCACAGATGGGGGCGGCGGCCCTTCGACGGCATGGAGTCTCGCCGATCACATCTGATGGCTGGGGCAACAGCTACACCAGGTCACCAGCGTCGGGTTTCGTCCAGTGGCCAAAAGGAATGGGCATGTCCGAAAGTCCGCAACAAAAGAGGGCGAGGGAAGAGAGAGAGGCGGTAGAGGCTTTGGTCAAACTCAGTTCTGTTTGAAGCACACATGGCGTTTGGGTTTATGGGGTTTATGGGTCTATTTTCTTTTCTGTTCCTGAGTTATTGATGATAAATTTCGCAGGTTCTTGTTTATGGGTATTTTCGTTGCATAAAGTGGTAGGGTGTGCAGTCTTTCTCTGATTCTAGGTTTCAACCGACTGGTTGGTTGCGCCGTTTTTTTTTCCCCTTTTATCTTTTCATAGCAGCATTTTTAGTATCTGCGAGAGTTTCGTTCTCGTTTTTCTTTCACCTCAGGCATGCATCGTGGCTTCAACAGGCACATTGATATCATCTTTTTTGTCTGTATGGGGGCTTTTTATTATCTCTTCTGTTATTCCCTTTTAATATCTCCACTCTACACCTCAGGCATAGTCTTATGTCTACTACAGTATATGAGCAGGGGGAAGCAATGCTCATTAGGCGATGGGAGGAACTAACATTCGGTGGAAGGGGAGAATCCCCACAAAAAAAGGATGAAAAATGAAAAGAAGGGCGAAATGGAGCAAATAAGACGAAAAGTGGGGTTTTGCGAGAGAAAGGAAACCACGGTGGAGTCATTCAGTTGATCTTTCTGCCTGGTGGCATCTAGGGGTGGATGCTATACTTTTCTCTTTCTCTTTCCCTTTTCTTCTCTTGCCTATGTTTCGGTTCTTCGATGGTTTATATTCATCATGCATGTTTTCTAAGCCTTCACTGGCTTGGGTAACAAGCGGAAATCATCTCCTTTACTTCTTAGCTGAATCTGAGGGAGATAAATTTGGTTGGTTGGTTGGAGCGTGGAGCGTTGGGTAAAATCAGGGCTCGGGTGAAAGGGAGGAGGATGTTGGGTGAGGGGAGGGGGTAGTTAGCCGTTCGTTCGTTTATACCTGCCGACTATGGTTGTGGAATTGAACGATGCTGTTCTACTGGCAAATATCATGCTTCCCGCTGTGCTGTGAATGAAGTCCTTGCATACGCATCGGCTGTGCACGGCCATTGTGAAGGGACCTACCCACATGTGTGCTGGCGGCGGCGGCCACTGGTGCCCGCCGTGTGTGATTCGGCATGTGGACGCCGCCGGTGGTGCGGTGGCTAGTCCGGTCGGTCTGTGCGGCGGGCTTTGTGCCGCATGGCACAGACTACCAATGTGTGCGTTAGAGTGCATCACGCATAACGTGAGTTGTAAGAGGGAGGTCAGCAGATGAGGGGAGTAGGTTGGCCCAGTGACTGGTGGCATTGATGGTAAGTACGGCACTTCTGGGGGATTTGCTTCATCTATCCACATATACCGAGCAAGAAGACAATAAAAATGAAAGAGTAGGTGGATGGCATAGCAACGATTATAGAGTCCATGCTGGTGAGGACTACTCTAGTTGATTCCTAGTGGATATCACTCATCTATGTAGCATAAGGGATGTGGACACCTTCATAGAGTACTTATTGCATTGTTTTCATAGATTCACTGTTCGGGAGTGCTTTCAGAGCGATTAATCCTAGCCAAATATCACCGGGCACAATTTGTTTGTATTCGTGGGAATCTGGTGATTGGTCAATACGGGTGTTTGTCTCGTGCCCAGCCAGTGACAGGTCAGAGTGCCATCATAGCCGCCCCAAACGCCTGCCTAAGTACCCCCAAACATTCGAATACTTGTCTGCGGAACCATCATCACAACACGGAAATGCCCCGCGGACAATGAACAAGACCCGCCCGACTTCTCCCGCTACCACCGAAGAACTCGATCAGAGAACTCTCCTGCTTATTCGACGCGTGCTCTGCACCCACTCTCCGCCAACTACTCCGCTCGAGGAGCTGCTGCCAGCCCTCACTAGCTCCGCCGAAGTCGATGTCCAACTCTATGCCTTCATCGCTATCATAGCCAGAGACTTTATCCTCTCGTGGTATGGAGAGATATCGAATGACCATGCGTTTCTTGACGAGGTTATCGCGTTGATTGCACACTGCACTCGGTCGCTGCAGGAGAGGCTGAGGGAGGTGGATCTGGAGGTGCTACTGCTAGATGAGGTTCCGGCGATTCTGGATGCACATGTGAGAGGTATACTCAAACCGGTTTCGAAGGTGCTCGTGGTGTTTGACGGGGAATTAACGTGTGTGCTGTCTAGACTACCGCAGAGCTGTTGCTCGGCACAACACAGCTCTTGCGCCGCACCTCACCCTTCCGGAGATCTTTCGGAGCTACCAGCCTCATCCCGCGTGGACGAATCCTACCGAAAGCGAACGGCTGTATATGAAACTTGTCTCTGATGGAATACTGGCGATCCTGCTCCCGACGGAAGACCTGGAGAGTGGTTGCGAGCGCACGTTGCTGAGGGAGATTTTGTCTTCTCTAGTCTTCGGGAATGTCTTAGACAAGCTCAGTGAGCCCTTCATGATCTACGAGCTCATCGCGACAGCGGTACGACAGCTGCGGCCAGACCTGGTGCCCCCGCCACCCGAGCCTAGTCCTACTCCTAGACGAGGTTCTGTCAAGCCCGGAGTACGACTATCACCGCCGCCTGACCCTCCGCGTCCACTACCGCCGCCTCGCAACGCCCTTGAACGCTCCTTCAGTTTATTCGTTAAAGCCCTCAGCACTCTATACTCCGTCCTTGCGTCGTTTCACTACATCTTACTAAACCCTCTCCCGCCACGTCCCAATAAACGGAGGCCTATAATCCGTACCGCACTTCCGTCTTGCGTCTCTACATTTTTCAATCTTCGCGCCCTACAACCCTGGCTCCCGGCCACGCTTCGCTTGATATCAAAACCGTTTGAATCCCGCGCCACCACTGTCGGAGCCCTCCTCGACGATCTTTTGATCTCTAAAATCTACCCCCATCTCTCGTCGCCGAAGCTGGTTGTTGGTATGCTAAAGCTAGCACGGACAGCGCTCTTCCCCGGTGATGCGCTAGGGCCGCCACGGAAGTATCCCTCGGAAAAGCAAAAGGCAATCATCAGGGCGGAGACGGAGTTGGTCTTGCTGGATGTGGTCCCGAGGACAGTAACAAACATGTGGTGGAAGGGTATGGATAGAGAAGAGATGGCAAAGGAGGTGGGGAGGAATTGGCTGGATGCTTTTGGGGAGAAGGAAATCAATAAGGTGCTAGTGGTCAGATTGATTGATCTAGTCATTAGCAGGTTATTGCCTGAGCTGTTGGAGAGCGGTGGGGCAGAAATTAGGAAGCACAGAACAGGCCCAGACCCAGGGTTTGGGTTGGTGGGGAAGAAATCATTGGAGGTTACGGATTTGAAGGCATAGATATGGATATGTTTGTTCTACTGTAGACGGCGTTTTCTTTGAGTTTGTGTTGGGTTTGCATTTGTAGTTTGAGGTCCAGTGAAGGGACGTCTGGTTTGGGTTCTGAGTGAATAAACCTACAGGGCAGGCTGCCCTACCAGCCTGCTTTACTGGCGCCAGGTATTTCCACGTCTGGGGATGTTTCGGGGGAGATGCTCGGTGTTGTAGAGTACGTATACTAGTATAGATAATCAGTCCTAATTTACAGCTTTAAGTTTAGTCGCCCAGGAGCAAGCTACCAGTATTGGTATCCATATTCCCCCGACATTCTAGTGCGGTCGCGGTGATGGTGAAACAGCGGAAATAGCTGGAGTTTAGTCCAAAAGCATTACCTCGTTCCTGCCCTTGAAAGAGCTGAAATTTAGAGTACCTAGGAGCTCTCCTAGCTTTTCGAGCTTCAAGGAGTCCGTGAACCGTAGTGGGCACATGAAGAGACCGCACGAAGCGATCACAATCCTCTATTCGGAATCACACCATAAAAACAGTTAGAATAGTCACGGGCAGCTCTATTTGTTTTATGCAGGGTTTCTGTCTCGTTCGTGACCATATCAGCCGATGAAGATGCTTGTGTGAGGCGAGATGTACCCAGGTGGAGGTACCCCACCACCACCACTTCCACCCCCTCCTCACTTGTGGCTTCTGGGCAGATATGAAAAAAAACTCATCCTATGAATAGGCAGCTGTTCCTCTTGCGCTGGAAGATTTCAACACATGGCTCCATCTCTCCTCGTTGCTTGTAAGTTGTGAAAAAGGTTCTTAAAGCAGGCTCCAGGGACACAAGATCTTTGTTGTTTCCAATCCTCACCCCACATAACCCCTCCTTCGACAGGTACGCCAATACATACAACCAAGTACCGACAACCCACCTAGTTCTTACCCGCCGGGTTTGCCCAAAAGGCGAATCGGATACAGTATCCATCCCTCGCTTTTTGTTTTTTGGTCGGCAGAACCCGCATCTCCACTGGGTGTCGTCGAACAACAAACACAAACAAAGGAACCTTACATATTGAGCCTCTCACAAACGTTTTCCCAACAACTCAGTACCGCCAACTAACCAAAGTCGAAACTCTCCTTCCTCTTGCTGTAACTATTTCTGGTTTTCTGTGCGCTGGTGGAAGTCGAGTCTCGAAGCTCACTCTTACGTTCTTCGACACCTACCCAACCCCCTCCCCTCACTCGCCGGAGATATTTAAGCCAGAGAGACGGCAGCTTGCTCAATTTCTCCCTTGTTTATTTATTTTCCTATTGTCCTTTTCGGCGAGCAGCGGCTTGTGGGAATTTATTTTGCGCGACAGAATATCATTTCACTGGGTAGAGATATATTCTCGCAATGCACCGGCCACGACTCCCGAACCGGAGAACCGCCTGGGACACCGCAGAAATCAAGCTTCCCGTGGGTGCTAAAAGCAGACGGCGACGACTCCTGAACCGTATCACCCGCTTTGCATCTTCGCCGACGCTCACGAAAGCGGAACAGTTACCGGCACTCGACGACAAACAGAGTGTTAGCTGCGTCTCATTGGCGTCGGAGTCTGTTGCGGATGGTAGCTACAAAGAGAGTCAGGAAACTGGGTCAGGTTTTTTTGCGGCAATGCACAGCTCGTTAGAGGTGTTTGTGGATTGCGATGACGGGAACGAGACGAGTGAGAAGAAGAAGAAGCAAGAGACGAAATGGGATAACTTGCCGGACGAGATAAAAATGGGGGTTTTAAGCTGGATAAATCCCAGGGAGCTTGTTAAGTGCTCTTCGGTAAGTGGGTGTGGGTGTTTGCGTGCGGGGAAAATACAAGTTGACTGAGATGATTGGCGGTGGATAGGTTTCAAAGGAATTCCAGCGGTTGTGTTACGACGGACAGCTATGGAAAACACTCGACGCCTCCGAATTCTACAATCGCATACCCGTGGAACAGCTTGCACAGCTGATTGTTTCCGCGGGTTCTTTTGTCAGACACCTGAACCTACGGTGCGAACTACAAATCCCCTAGAGCTGCGGAAACCGTCGTTCTTGGTTGGACTGACTTTCGCGGCTGCTTGCTTGCTCTAGTGGGTGTGTTCAGCTTCAGATGGATTGGCGGATTGAAACCGTGGCAAACGCTTGCAGGAATCTCCTCTCTGCGTCGTTGGAAGGTTGCAAATTCGAGAAGCCTATTGTACATTTCATCATTATGCGAAATCCACAGCTAGTCCATGTGAACCTCTCTGGACTATCGGCCGTCACGAATTCTACTTGCCGTATGCTAGCGCAGAGCTGCCATCAAATTGAGAGCTTGAATGTATCGTTCTGCACCAACACGGACGGGCGGGGACTTAGGCGGGTGGTGGAGGGATGTAAAAATTTGCGGGAACTGAAGGCTTGCGAGCTACAAATAAACGACTCTGGGTTGTTCCAGGCCCTGTTCAGGACAAATAAAGTGGAAAGGCTACATCTTGGAGATGCAGCCGGTGTCACAGACGAGTTTATACGTCTCCTGGTAGAAGATGTTGATCCGGAAATTGACCCCTTCACAAACCGCAGCACTGCTCCCCCGAGGAAGCTTGTTCATTTGGATCTTGGGAAATGTACGCAACTCACTGACGAAGCGCTGCGGCATCTCTCCGGCAACGTCCCATGTTTGGAGAGGCTGGAATTGGGGAACATCGTTTCTCTTACGGACGCTGGACTTGCAGAGCTTTTGCTCACGCTACCAAAACTGATGCACCTAGATGTGGAGGAGTGTCTGGAGCTTACAAATACCACATTAATCAATATTGCGAGAGGTCCAGCGGCCAAGAAGCTGGTGCATTTGCAGGTCAATTCCTGTGAGAATATGGGTGATGTTGGAATGATGGAACTTCTGCGGAAGTGTGAGAGGCTGAGGAATCTGGAAATGGATAATAGTATGCCTCGTGATGAAGTAGCCATGATTTCTGAGACTAATTATGGTTTTTAGCCCGAGTTTCGGATCTTACGTTGGCGGAAGCTGCCAATGTCGTTCGCCAGCGCCCCGTGCATTGGCCTATTACGTCCCGTCCGGCATCTCATGTTGCTCTCCGCATGGTCGTCTTTGATTGCTCGAATATAACTTGGACCGGCGTTCGCGAGATCCTGAGTCGGAATACCAAGTACATGAGGGAGAACCCGAGTAAACCAGGGCTGGTCCTGCTTAAATGCTTTTATGAATACCAGAAGACGGTGGATGAACACACGAAGTTGGTGTTAAGGGGGGATATCAACAAGGCGGGTCTTTTGGAGGAAAAGTGGGCGCAATTCATGATGGCTAGTGAGGAGGCGAGTGCTAGTGGGCGACGAGGGAGAAGAGCGAGGAATTTGAATGGACTGGACGACGATGCGGGTGGTAGTAGGCGGAGGGGGGGTGGTGGTAGACTCTGTTCTATTATGTGAGATGGGGACACGGCTGGACTGACTAGGCTTATATATATGACCTTTTTCTTTTTGTGGGGGGATGGCTCCGGGTGCTTGGGGATGTTGCTTTTGGGGACGTCTGGACTATTGGTGTTTTTTTATTTTTGGATTTGCGCTCTATAAGTTAGATTTTTGGGGTTTGGCGGGATCATTTGCATGGCTGGTTGGTTGATATCAGTTGCTCTCTTATGTCATTTTCTTTGGCTGGATGATCACCAACTTGCTGGCCATGGTGGGTGGTGAGGAGCATTCTTCGTATTGTTACCTGAATGCTTTTACTTGTGATGTACAAGAATTGAAGCGGGACTTACAGTCAAATTTTGCTCCTTTGTTCGTAGAATGCACGCGATGTCACTCGGTAATATAGTTTGCTTTCACATACTTTGGGCCCTTTCTAACAGGCTTAAAGCTTTAGTCTTAGCTTTTGACTTTCTTCCCCATCAATTTTGAAAACGACTAACTTGCTCCAGTCACGACCAACCTTAATCTTTCTTCTTTTGTGTTGGACCCTTCATTCTCCAACCACACCACCATCAAGCTCACCTTCCACTAATCCACTCCCAACCACCACCACGTATTCCACCACCAATCTACGAAATGCTGGCAACAGAGCGCCCTACATTCCGCATCTTCGAGGTCGACTCCATGTACCAACACCCCACGAGCGAAAAGATCGGAAGATACTTAGAGTGTAGGATCGTGGGCGATGATATGGATGAGGACTCGGAAGAGTATGTGGGCGATGTTGTGCCGGTGCATCATATTAGGCTTGACGATCCGAAGGTGGAGAGGAAGAGGTGTGCTTCTAGAGGCGTGGGTACAGGGAAGGCGGGGTATGCTTCTGCTCCTGCTCCTGCTGCTGAGAAGGCGGGTAGAGGGAATGCTCGAAGCAGAGTTTCAGCTCCCGCGGATGAGATCAAAGGCAAAAGTAAAGTAACGGTGGCTGCGAAGGGGAAGGAGCAAGCTACTGAACTTCTACGGGCTGGTGGGGCTGTTAGGAGTGGGAAACAGAAGGTGAAGGGTAAGTTGATTCATTTGCTGGTGAAATCATGGTAGTGACTGACACTACATATAAAGAAACCATCGTCTCGGAGGGTGCGAAGCAGGGCGGTAGAAGGTAGGATTGCGTGGCATCTTGATGTGAATTCCGGGTGAGAGCCTGTGAAGGTGTGATGGGCGATATGGCTTATAAAGGCAGAGGAAGTGTTGGTGAATAGCTGGTCTTTTGGCATTGTTTCCTGGGACTTATAAGGCTACAGCTGTCGTCACAGGAGATTGTCGTCGTTATCGTTGCGACTCAGCTGTCATTGGAATGGAAACTTGAAGCTGGAAAATGTACGGAGTTACGGCAGCGATTTGGGGGTTCACTTTTCGTTTGTGGTATTCATACGGGATTCCTTTCTACTGTATTTTTTATCCCTTTTAAATTGGCGAATTTCGCTTTGTTCTATTCAAAGACCAGGAACGTGTGCTTGTGTCACCTGGTCATGCTCGATACGATCTGGGGCTGGCCGGGAGCTATGAACAGCTTCTGACAACACTTCAGCCGGACTCTTCCACACCACCAACAAACGACCATCCATCTCTCTACCTTCTCCGTTCTTCGAGAAGGCCATTCCTATCGCCATCAGGCCTGGTCGAAGGAGTTCTACTCGCCTTGCCATGTCTCGCGCCATTACCATCGCTCTTGTCTCTGGCGTGGGTGCCCTACTAGCTATCTATCTATGCAGTCACTGACCGGGAGAATCCGCGGGTTTAGATGCTGGTGACCGGAGTCGCAAACACCCTCTTGACGAAATACCAGGATATGCAATGTGTTCGGAACTGCGACGACCCCGACCCTGCGAAGCAACATGTTTTTGAGCAACCCGTGATGCAGACGTGAGTGAGCTCGGGGAGATAAGATAGCGATCTTGAGGGCCTTTGCTGATTGGGCATATTCCACTAGACTCCAGATGTTTATTGGAGAAATGGGTATTCACACAAGAATCCACAGGGGGTGTTCTGCTCGTATTCTGACGGTCGTACAGGATGCTGGTTAATTGTCGGTTGTTTCTCGCTTCGCCGATTGTATCGTCAGAAACGCCGCGAACATGCCGGATACCAACCAGTTGGACCGGACGACGAGGAGAGGGACGGCGATGGAAACCCGGTTATCAAGGCACTCACACCTAGGGACGAAGGGCGCATCCCGATATCGGGACTTAAGGTGTTCCTACTTGCCATCCCAGCTTGTTGCGATATCGCGGGTACCACGCTCATGAACGTCGGCTTGCTGTTTGTCGCGGCGAGTATCTACCAGATGACCCGTGGCGCTTTGGTGCTCTTTGTTGGACTGTTTAGTGTCGTCTTCTTGAAGCGAGTCCTTCACCCGTTCCAGTGGTTCGCACTCTTTGTGGTTGTCATTGGTGTGGGCATTGTCGGTCTCGCGGGTGCTTTGTTTAAGGACCCGTCTCCAGACGATCGTATCAAGGCAGATATGCAGGGCAAGGGAATGGGGAATCTGTCGCCGGCTGTCAGTACCGTGATCGGTGTGCTGTTAATCGCTTTTGCACAGGTCTTTACAGCAACACAGTTTGTGGTTGAGGAGTGGGTTCTGGAGAAGTATTCGCTTGAGCCTCTGAAGGTAGTGGGCTGGGAGGGCGTCTTTGGCTTTTTGGTGACAGTGCTGGGAATGGCAATTTTACACTTTACTATCGGCGTCACTCCGGAGGGGCAGCATGGATACTTTAATGCTGTTGAGGGGTGGAAGGAAATGACAAATTATCCTAAGGTTGCCATATCGTCGTTGGCGATTATGGTTTCCATCGGAGGATTCAACTTCTTTGGTATCTCGGTCACTAGATCCATCTCAGCGACTGCGAGGAGTATTATTGATACCTGCCGTACGCTGTTTATCTGGATTGTGTCACTGGCTCTTCACTGGGAGGTGAGTTTATTCTGGAGAATTTAAGCATGGGATAGAGGGATGCATGCTGACTGTGGACAGTCGTTCAAATGGTTGCAAATCGTTGGATTTGCACTTCTCGTTTATGGCACCTTCTTGTTCAATGGTGAGTTTATCCTTGGGAGTTTGAAATGGGGTAGTTATTAATGGCACAATAGAACTCGTCCAGCCACCACTCCGGTGCTGCCTTGGTAGCCGCAAGTTGTCGGAAGACGTGGATGGATCAGGCGATGACGTGACTCGCGATTCTCTTTTACCAGAAGGACCTATCGAGCATGTGTAGACATAGAAGCAGCTACAAAGATTGATTGAATGAAGGACTTGGGAGCTTTTGTGTTTATGCTACTCGTATTCATGTTACCTATGCGATGCGGATTCTGCTATGGCTTTTTTCTTTTCCGTTTTTATGCATTGTTTTTTACCTTGCTTCTGACACCAGCATTTTTCAGGATTGCCCCGTCGAGATCATAGTAGATGACTACGTGCATTAGACGCGAATAAAGATTCATGTGGTAGTCTATAAATTGTGGTGGTATTTCATCATATTGCGAGCTCAGTGCGAGCTTTGTACCTGCCAAGCCCTCTGCTATTCACCTAAACCCCATACGCTTCTCCCACTGCGTACTAGAGTGCTTCACTGTCATTGCAAAACCTATGGCTCCACCAACCACCAGTGCAGGACCCCTTTCTGCCGTTGAACGTACTACTCCCGACTCCCTCGACTCCAACTCTCCCCACGACTAACGACTCACAGGCGACACACAAAGAATCATCCAAACCCTCTTCGAGCTCCTAGTACGCGTGCACGGTTTCGAAGGACCCGAATCTAGCGATGTAGTCGCGGGCACAATGTTTCTCCCCCCTCACCTCCTCACCTCCACCCCTCACTCCCCCCAGCTAATCCTGGGTAGTAAAGACCTCGTCGATCAATTCCAGAAACTCGGCGGGTCGGCATCATCCCCGGCGATCACGGACGTGACGTTACCACGCGAGGTGATACAGTACATTGAAGACGGACGGAACCCAGATATCTACACGCGAGAGTTTGTGGAGCTGGTGGTGAAGCAGAATCAGCTCATGAATGGGAAGCGCCAGGCGTTTGCTAGGTTCCGCGATGTGCTGGCGCAGCAGATGAAGGCAAGGTTTCCCGAGCTCAAGGAGGAGGTTAGGAAGGTTGTTGAGGGGGCTGGAGGGAAGAGTGTGGCGTGAAGGGGGAAGGGGGGGGGGGGGGGAGGGGGGGTAGGAGTTTACGGGTTTACGGAGTTTTGGTACAGGATGGGTTTGGGATTTTTTACTATGGGGAATCGTCCCTTTTCGAGCGGCTTTTGAGGGTGCGGATCTGTGATTATTGCCCGGGTTCACGTTTTGGGGCGCCAACATTTCAGCGGAGTCTACATATTTGCCGGTAGTCATCTACTTGGCGATTATTGTTGCGGTTGTGGTGGCCCTGAGGAACCTGGGGAGAATTAATCCCGTTATTACCCCCTCCCCACCCACCGCCCACATCTCCCCGAAGACTCATATATCGAATATTAAAATCCTGGGGTTCGTGGCGGGTTGTGGTCACCTTTTTCATCCATACCCGAATCGGATGATCCTCATTTTGGGCTGTTTCCCGTCCCATCGATAATTTTGTTCCTGGTTCATTTTGCGGATATACCTTATGGAGCTGCACGGAAATATCCGCCTTTTATTGCTTGGGGTTTTGTAATATAGAAGCTATGGGGGGGGGTATCGCTACAATTTGTGCTAGCACATGCCATCACTCGATATTAATACCCATCACAACCTGCAGCACAGCAGTTGAGATGCAGAACATAGCTGTCAATTTGATCTAGGCCCAGGAACATCAGAGAATAACTCTTCCTTGCTACTACCAGCCGATCCAAGAGCTTACTGTACATATTCCCACTACTCTTCGTTCTCGAACTAGAGGGGCAAGCAACTTAGATATGCAAGCCCTCGGGATGTCTATATGGGTTTCATGCCGATCATATATCACCTCACCCTGGTATATAAAACGTTGAGTATTATGTGATAGGTAAACGCACGGCAATGTCAGGAACAAATCCGAACCCAGCACCCAGGAAAGTAAAAAAGCCAGTAAATAATAGTCAGAAGTGATCCCTCTCTTCCATATGCATTACCCCTAAACTGAGTGAGCTATCGAATGTTGCTTGCGCGTAGGCAAAGGGAGAAAACAAAAATATATACATAAACGTAGATATACAAACCAAGCTTGCATCCTGCAACGAAATATCATCCACAACAAAGAACCAGCCCCACCAGTAAGAAGCCAGAAGGTGTCATCAACAAACTACGGGGTTAAAAAGAAAAGAAAAAAAAGGAATAACTTTGTCTAGCCAGAGGGGAAAGAAAAGAAGCGATGCTGATGAGATGAACCACAGAAAGGAAGAAAGATAAGGAAAAAAAATGAAACCAACCCTTTTTGTTTGTCTCCCAATCTATTTCACCCTGCCTCCCTTCCATTTTGCCCTCCAATGCCACCAGACTCCAAACAACATTCCCCCAACCACCAATCCTCATCCCAACCGTATCTTACCGTACTCCCCCCACACTCCCCCCCCCCACTGCCTCGCACCACACAAAGATCCCGCGGCAACATCATATGCCAGCAAACTATCGTAAAATGGTGCCTTTTCAAAAGGTGAAAGAATGTAAACCGAAAATGCCTTTTTGATGGATTGAAAATGCTCAAAGACGATACAGAAAGGAAATATGAAAGAAAAAGTGGAAGAAAATCCGATAGCCAACAAGCTTATACGATACACACGCCATGCTAATAAGCAAATAACATATGCGAAAGGGGGGATATTTCAGAGTAAGAGGCTAGGAAGATAGGAAAAATGAGAATCCAATACAAAAACCCTGAGGTAACCCCTTCTATATAACACCTAGAAAACGAAACCTCGTACATGCAACAAATGGTGGAGGCATTATGGTGAGTTGTTGCTGTAACTCATGTTGGTATCACCATCTATTTGACCGCCACTGCCGAGCCCAAATTTCTCTAAAAGCTTTCCAACAAGATTATATTCGTCTTGTTCCACAAAGCCCATTGGTTGCTGTCGAAGAAATGATATGACCACTTCCAATGCTTTCTTCGCATCATCCTTGGTTGGGGCAACGCCTGACGGCGTTTCCAGGTTTCCGTTGACAGATAGGGCAGTGTGGGAGGATGATGGAGTCATATGCGGCGATGCTAGTGGGTTGGGCACTTCCGGTGCAGGCGAGGCAAGTGGCACAGTCTGGTTCAACATTTTTGGCGTAAGTGGTTCTGAAGATGGTGGTGGAGAGATGTATGTTCCATCAATGGGCATGAGGGGGAATGTCTGAGATCGTGGTCGTTGGTGTGTACCTGGTGCCATACGCGGAAAGCCGGGGCTTGGATGGGCCGAATCTATGCGGCTATCTGGAGAAAAAAACGGCGACGAGGGTGAAGTAGGCCCTAAAGTTTCTGTATCGGTAAACGTCGCCTCCGATAATGGGGTGGAACTGTCTGAACCTGAGTGCTGATGTTGGAATGCCTTGTACCCTCCCCCAAAGTCCATTGGCATGTACGAATCCGGAGAGTCTGTGCTCGTGTGATTACTGTCTTGACTTTTTGAATGCTTCATCATCATGGGCGAGCCACTTCCATCGCGATGATCACCAACACCATTCGCATCTGGTGTAGATTCTGTTCTCGCGTGACTTAATCTTGGGGAAAGTACTGTAGAAGACCTCCTCGCGATTCCGGTGACATCGCTTTCAGATCTACCACGTCCATTCGGGTGGACGTTATTCTTATGTTTAAACTTTTCCAGCCACCCTGCGCTGTTGGCCTTGAAGTGGCTGTCCGAGATACCCAGACTCGTTGCAAAAAACCTGGCTTTTTCCCGAATCATCACGTCCGTCAAGGTGATGCCTTGCTTCCTAGTGTTCTTTGCCCACACTGACAGTGCACGCTCTATATCGGGGAATTTGCCCTTGCTGCGCTTGACTGGCGACCTACTGCCATCATCTGGAAATAGGTATTTCTCCTTTTGCCGAAGGACTTTCGAGACAGTACTGGTTTCAAGTTAGTGAACGTGAACTTAAAACCCCAATTAGCAGGGGATAATTTTCTGTACCTCCGTTCAACACCAAACATCGCTTCGACACGCCATTGAGTTAGCCAATTGGGTCCGATATACTACGACGAAATATTCATACCTCCGATCTCGGTCTGCTTCACATTTGGATTCTCCTCGTGGAAAATGCACATCCTCCGTCGGTCCGCATCCGTCAAAGTCCGCCGCGGCGTTGAAGTAGACTGCGTGGGGTTGCTAACTGTAGGCGGTAAAGCTGATGCAGCCGCGAGCTGCGGAGGTGCTGGAGCAATTGCCTGCGGCATTGGAGGATACTGCTGGCTACTCGTCACAGGCGGCGGTGCTGGTGGGGGCATCGTCTGCCCCCATTGCTGGGACATGCCCAAATAATTGGGAGCTATCGGGAGAGGTGGAGGCTGTAGTCTGAACGGTGAGTCCGGAGGCGGGAAGCCTGGGGATTCGACGTATCCGTAGTGCGCGCCATAGTCGTGCTGCTGCGGATGGTGCGCGTGAGCGTGATGGTGAGGCGAGAGAGTATGCTGTCCGTGATGGTGCTGCTGCATACCCAAGTCAACCCATTGCTGGTTGACATACTCGTCATGTGGGTTCTGCACACCGTCCATTGCATGCAAGCAGGAGGAGCTATGTAGGAGGTGACAGGTTTGGGTAGCAGTGGCGGCGGAAAGCAATGGGGATAGCACCAGCAGCAGCGACGGCAGGCCGACAGGGGGTAGTTGGACGGGAACAAGTCGCTTTCGTGGCCGAGTAGTCCGTCGTCAATTGCGTGTGCGTGTGCGTTTGAACAGAGAGATCCGTCGCCTACTCAAAAGTAAGTCAAATCCCGTACTAGACCCCCAGCAGAGTAGCCTACCTAAAGAAGCCCTGAATTTCCCCTTCCCCTTCCTCGTCCAGGACGCGAGGTGAACACTGAACAGTCAGCGGAGACATTCTCTAGCTTGTACTCTATGTATAAAGTACCAGGTACTAGGTACTAGGTACTTTCTTGGCTGGTTATGATTATTTATTTATTATTTTTCTCTGCTGCCCTCTCCCTGCAGCATAGTATACATACCTAGGTACCTCCTAGGAGCGAGAGGATACGTATGCGAGGTACGAGTAACGATATTCAGCGTCGTATTCGTCCTTCGTCCCGTTGATTGAGGAAATGGATGGATGGGATGGGCGCTGTGCAACTGTTTACCAGGAACTCTCTCCTTCGAGGCATAGATAGGCATGTGGACTCTGGCGGCAGGTTGGTAGGTAACATAACAACAACGGCTGGTAATCTTACAGGAGCAACAGCCAACAATAGCCGTCAAATTAAGCCTCAGGAACACGATCCGTCTCTCTTTCGCTCCAGAATCGCCAAAAAAGGGGATGAAGGGAATTGCCAACCCCGGTTTACGAACAAGCAATATCAATTCAGATCAACAACCCCAGGGTTGCTCACCCGTGCGTAATACAACAATAGAACAAAAAATAGACAAAAAGCCTCACTCAATTTAGGTTATTTATTTAATACGTGATATTTTCTCTCTTTCTGAGACGCGATGGAGCGGCAGAGGTTATGTTATAAACCCTAACCCAAGTTATTGCGACTTCGCCTACACCTACCAAAGTAATTAATACCATGATAACATAAAGACTGGATAATAATCTGATTCGACAATTCAGATGCATGGTGCATATGTTCATGCCGACGGCCTAACGCGCGAAGCGAGTTCGGTTGCGCCGTAGCCGCGCTTATCTTACCCCAATTTTTCAAATCGATCTCTCAAAAAATCGATAGGCACGCAACTTGGACTCGCGGTGTTGGCTTCTTTTGGGGTTGGACATTCAAGTTAGACATTACGGAACGTGTTCCGTAAAAAGGGGATCAGGAGAATAGACGAACCCCCCAACAACGATACACAGTCGGTTCCCCTTTGTTTTTGTCGTCAACTTTTGTTTCACAGATGCGAATGCGAGCTCGTCGCAGCACGCCATAAATTATATATAGGTACCTTTCGTTTCGTAACCGAGAACATCAGCCTCAGTCCGAGCATTTGCCCTTCAGTTGGGTATCAGACGAGAGCTTTAGGTCCCTCTACTCAGCGTTTAGACGTCTCCATCGGGTGGAGACATGGACTAACGCCTGCCATAACTGCCATAAGATCATTTCTTTACCCAGAGTACACTGGCTGGACTTACTCCTGCATATAACATCTGGAACTGGAGCTTTCTTTTACCTGTTCAAGCCAAGGATCAAGGCTATCCACGCCCTGGCCAATCGCTGTTGACCCGAAACGTCCAAACAATTGCTCACGGAAATTTACCGGGCCACATGTCCTCCTGGTTCGTCCGCCCGAGATCGTACTTGTGTTTGTCCTTGAGTCGAAGAATCAGAAATGTTGGCGCGCTCGGAGCTCACTCTTGCTTGGGAATTGTACTAAAAATTTGGAGACTATAGAATTAGTAGAAAATGTCAAAGAATCACAGTATCGAGAAACGTTATCATTTAATCGCCAGGATCACGAAGCACAGATGATGCCGGCTCAAATGTGGAAGCAGAGATTTTACCCCAGGGAAACATATATCCCGTCTGTACCGAGAATTGACCGATAGATACTAGGGGAAGAACTACCCTAACAGCAAGGATTTCTATTGGGAATTCGTACGTACGGTCGCCGCCCAAGTGGTGCAATCCCCATCGACACTCTAGTTGAATGACCTCTGGTAACACCACCGGATTTTAAGTTGAGACGCTCACAGAGGGAAAGGAAAGGGATACTGGGGCTGCAAGTTTTGCGGCTAGAGTCCTGCGTGAAGAGGGAAGGAAGCAATCATATACTCTGAAACAATCGACGGGATGTTCTGCAATTGAGGTCATATTTGTGCCTGCGACATCCTCTCAAATCCATTCGAACGCCGATAAAATAATGCAACACCATCAAAAGCGGGCAGTCAGAGTTCTATGTAGCGTCCATACCCTAAGTGCTATCTCCAAAACTCTAAAAATATTCACTTTTTGATTATTGTAACCTGGAAAAGCGGGGTCATTAGTATATCTTCCGAAAATGAGACATGTCATAAGTTGAACGGATATAACATACCACGTCTTCGTCTTCGAGCACATGTGATAAGCCTACTCGCTGGCCCTGATGTTTCACGCTTCGGCCGTACACAATAGCACTCTTGAAACTGTCGATAATAGACTTGTGAATGGATCGACACTATGCAGCACATTGTTAGAATACAAAAGGGCATCGAGGGCGTGGAACTAACAAAATCTTCCACAGTGCATTGGCCAGAGCGAAGAACAACCGGGGCCGTGTAGTCAGGTTGTTTTCCTGTGACACCATGAGTATTTATCGAGTGGAACGTTGGTGTTTAGTCCCACCTTTCGGTTTCGTGTAAATACGCTTAAGATCTAATTTCTCCCACCTGTTCATCTGTTAGTTTCTATGATCTAATAAGGACAATGCATTCCGTACATCATTTCCAGAAGCTCATCGACGTTCCATCCCTGTTGTACTGTCAGCCGTGGGTAATGGGAGAAGCGAATCGCCGGAAGAAAGAACCTTTTCGGACGAAATTGGAACCGAGTGAGGAATTCTGTACAACAAATCCAACTCTTCAATCGTAATCGCATCAATCTTGTTTAAGGCGTAGATAACGGGGATATATCTTCGACTCCTCTCTTCGATAACATCAATCAGATCATCGATGGTGGCATCGCATCTGAATGCGATATCTGCAGACACAATCTTATACTCGCTCATGACCGCTCGAATTTCCTAGGCCCTCCCGTTAACTAACCTAACCACTGGATACTATATCCAATCGTACCTCATTATCAATGTGTGTGAGTGGCTGTGTGCTCGTGATGTTGACTCCACCCTTGTCCTTCTTCTTGAAAACGATGTTGGGAGGCTGTTTGTTTATCCGAATGCCGAATCCTTCCAGTTCTGCTTCGATGATCCTTTTGTCTGTGAGGGGCTTATTGACATCCAATACAATGAAAATCAGATTGCACTGTTTGGCGACGGAAATAACTTGACGACCACGACCCTTTCCGTCCTTTGCTCCTTCGATGATACCGGGAAGATCCAACATCTGGATCTTGGCGCCATTGTAAAGAACACAACCGGGAACAGTCGTAAGCTATACCTTTGTTAACGTAAGTGTCTGTGTCAGACATAGCATCGCAATAACGTACAGTTGTAAACTCATAGTCCGCCGCCTCCGAGTGAGTCCCGGTGAGCAAATTCAACAATGTACTTTTACCAACCGAGGGGAACCCTAGATTTTTCAGCATCTTTCAGCGCTCGCGATGTCAAGGCAGATGTACCGATGAATCCCCTGCTGACGCATTAGTTCAGAAATCAACATTGTTGAGCAATAGGCACGTACACACTTGCCACACCGGTTCTAGCAACATCAAAACCAACTATCCAATCGTGTCAGAACCTCAACCTGGAATTGCAGTAGAATTTCCATTTGCATACCTCCGGCACCACCTCCACCTCCAGACGGAGGTGCCACAAGTTCTTTCCGTAGCTTTGCAAGTTTCGCCTTCAATTGACCCAAATGGCTACAGTCTTTGCGTCAGCGCTCTGCCAGGTCCGCGTGAGGTCATGACCAACAAGGAGGTGGCTTTATTCTTTTGCGTCTTGGCTGTATTGTGTATTGTATCACTTTAGCACCACCGAACGAACAGTTTGAGTAGGAGACCGCCACATACACATTTCGTCCTCGATCGCCTTAATCTTATCCACTACGCGCCATTAGAACAACATCGAAGTAACTATCGGAGACTGCAAGCATACCGGTAGTAGCCATGGTGGAGGAGACTGTATTCTTTAACGCTTAAAGATCTGAAGATTGAAAGTTTCGTACGCGCCGGATATTCGATGACGAGGTGTACTGATCCAGATTTGTTCAGCTGAACGGAGTGTTCCCGACGGAGATGGATCGAGTAGCACGTAGCAATGTTTCGTCGGGACTTTGCCGCAGTAAGGAGATTTGGTAAAGTGGCGGCGTATGGCGGGGATCCCACAGCCCTGCAAATCGCAGGTCGCTTGTGCTAACCTCAAATAGAAAAACCGAGTGACGATATTTAATGGGCACGGACTTAGGGTTTAGGGTGCTTATTCAACATCATGGAATCGTAGATCCGGTTCCGAGTTCGGATCGATGTTCAGTCTGGTTCCAAGGAACTATGGCTGGGATTCTGCTCAATTTCCTTGGTTGGTCAAAGATTTTGAGTGATGTTGCACCTTTACATCTGTTGGTATCTATACAGACGACGATGAGCCAAGCCGCAACAAGCGGCGCAGGTTATCAACGGCAAGAGATGGCAAAGAGACTTTGCGCTGGAAGGCTTTTGGAGCTGTGGCAACATTCTAGCAGGGCCCCTTCTAGTGTGTGTCGATGAATTTGTGTCCTGAACAGAGCAACTAAAATGCTGATCAGTTACAAACTCACTTCATTAGAGCAGTTATTTTTGCTCACTAGCACTCCTAAATTTTTATAAAGTGTACAGGATTAAACTAGAGAAGCTGAGGAATCTGGTAATAAATTATATTTGTGTTATGACAAAAATTGCTTCCAAGATAAAGGAATAAAGTGCCAAAGTCATTTTCCTGCCTTTTGACTTCAGCCTGAAGCAAAGCGATTGCTGGATGTGGCTGGTAAGCGATCAACATTGCCAAGTCTACTAAATTTGACTTCAAAGCAAAGTCTCTAATAAGCAGTTCTATCCATTGAATGAGAAGATCATGCGACACCGCTGAAACCTCTTTACTCAAGCGCCTACCGGTATCTGTGCATATGCTGGTTTGCTGTACTGCAGATATCCAATCGGTTATCCAAGGACTAGCAGCATCTAGTGCTTTAGAGCAGGTACGACGTTGACCAGAGCTACCTAGTATTTACCTTTCGTACCTAAGTAAACCATTAGCTACAAGGTACTGTCCTGCTCAGCTTTCCTTGCCCCAGCTATTGTGCTCTACTATAGCTCTTCAAATCCTGCCCTTTAAAGCACCAGTTCTCCCTCAGACTACCAAGTATTTTCACTCAAAGTTTCCGAACATCCGATCTTTATCTTCCGAATATATTCCGCCCTTAATAACTACGACACTTCAGCGACACCAACTACAACGGTAATGCCAGAACCATTTCTACACTCGCGATCCGATTATCTTGCTCAGCTAGATGTTTGTACCCTGCCATCGGGTTCACTCTGCAAGAAACATAACCCCAATCCGTATCTCAATAACTTCCACCGGCTCGTTAGAGATCTAAACAAGATCCTTGGACCCTCCTCCGGTATCGATAGCTCCGATATTGACGTCAATGATTTGATGAAAGCCATGAGCTTGTATGCGTCGGCCGAAACAGACTGGGAAGAATATGCTCTTGCAGACTACAGTCGTCACTACACCAGGAACTTTGTGGACCATGGCAATGGGAAGTCGAATCTCTTGATTCTAGTTTGGTCTCCCGGCAAGGGCTCGTTGATACATGATCACGCCGGAGCCCATTGCATTATGAAGGTGTGTCATTTTGAGTCGCTGCATGCCCATAGGGCTTCTCCAGTTTGATTGTAGTCATGGAAAAATCGCTAATTGAGGAGTCCCCAGGTATTAAAAGGCGCCTTGAGAGAGACGCAATATGAAATGCCGACGGTATCTGGTGAGCCATTAAGCGTTCGGAAAACTTCGATTTACAATAACGACGAAGTGACATATATTTCGGACGACGTGAGTTCTGCTTCCTGTCAGAGATAATGACACGGCTGCTTATATTGCACAGATCGGATTGCACAAAATTGAGAACGAGAGTAAGGACCAATTGGCTGTATCGCTTCACTTGTATACCCCGCCCTACGCGGAGAAAAGTAATATCATCGAGACATTTACTATTGACGGATATTCTTGTGCTAATGTTATTCAGACGGATGCTATTGTTTCGACGAGCAGACCGGTAAGAAAACTAAAGTAGAGATGTGCAACTACTACTCCGTGTATGGCAAGCTGAAACCTTCGAAGGTTCGCAGCTGCTAGGCATATTATTTTCTTTCCGTATACATTATCATTGCCGAATTCATGAAATTGGGCGGGGAGTTTTGGATTCTATTCTGGTTGCGGGTATGAATCATGGGTTTACCATGTACTGTTCTGGGGGGGGGTGTAGACCATTTGTAATGATAGGCTGCTCTGGCGATGATTTGTAATATTTTAAGGGAATATATAAATTTAATGTTGATTCGCAGCTTGATTTGACTCTTAAAAGAGAGGTCTCAGTTCATCTCACTTACGACCTTCAACCATGATACCTAGATTTGTATGAGCTGTAGTGCTTTGGAGTAGGGATAGTGAGAGGTGGGAAGGAGCTTATACAATGATAACTGCATGTGCACTCATTAGCCTCCATTCATTGCAGTCAACGTCAGGACAACTCACCCAAACTGCGTCTTTATCGCCGGATTTGTGTACACCGGCTTGTCCGGCTTAGATACGGGAAGTTGGAAAGCTGCAGTTTCGAACTCCTTGACCATTGCTCCACGTAATTGCCAGCCCAAGCTTCATGCGTCAACCCATCTGTTCGTGGCTTCTGCAGCACCTCTGAAGAATTACCTTCCACCTTGTCGAGCTTTGTCCTGGCTCAGTTCTCGCGCGACCTTTTTCCACCTCAGTCACACCGTATAGACGGGGAGGGAACAGATGGAAAGCAACCTTGTCAAAGCTCTCGCCCGCAGCAAGGCGGTCCATTGCTTCTTGAATTTGAGACGCCTTTTCGCAGAGTATATGTCGGACGTTAATGCTGTTTGCTGGCTTGAGCTTGTCGTCGCCTTTCTTCTCACTTTTGCTACCGCCAGCTTTCTTGTCGTCGCCGCCTTTCTTTGCGGCTGGCTTTTTGTCGTTTTTACCCATTGCGATTGTGGTGGAGGCGAGGTGAAGGTGCAAAGGTGGAGGTTGTGGTTGGTGGAACAGGGTTGGTTACACGTGAGGTTCTATTTCTCCACCATCTCTGCCGATTTGGTAGACTTGGTGAAATAACCAACGATACTTTAGCTTCGATCACGGAGATTACGAGCTGAATGGACTCTACATGTCGAACTGACGGTCTCCACTTTCGTGCCAATCCTAGCTGTTTTGCGAACTATACATTTTTTCTGAAACTCGAAAATATCCTTAATCTATAGATATTCGGTCACGGAGAGTCGGATTTATGTCTTGAGCTAGATATCTAAGTATTAGAACATGCATCTAAGCAGACTTTGGAATCTACTACAAGTTCTTATCCTGCAACTCAAGAGCGCTATATGCTCCCCATAGCTGCGATCTACTGGCAGGAACGCCCCACACATCCACCCCACGTCGCATCCACTCATACCACACCAGCATACTGTACTGAACACCATGGTTCGGACGTTACACGTTGCAAAAGCCCTGCCCTAACAGATTTTATTAAGGATTCTGCCCACTGTTGGGCATTCTGGCCACTTCAATTATATCCCACTCTTGAATAGGAGCTTTTTGAAGCACACGCTGCTGTTGCCAAAACCTTGCACGCAACTGGTCTTGCCGAATACCTCGAGGAAGCTTTGCGCAGTGTTCCTAAGCGGCCCACCCGACTTCCGGACTTTTAGATATCTGATAGTCGGCCTGCATATCTTCAAGACCTGCATAAGCTTTCGTATATCTTCAAAACCTAGATAAGGATGAGTATGTCTGGCGGCTGGCCTTAATTTCGCGGCCTCCGCTAGCGATGATCAGGCCTAGCTTCATGCAGGCTGGCCGGGCCTGACTCAGAACCACTGCCTTGCGTAAGGTGAAGCCTTGACTTGCTTTGCTTATCCCTTGGATCGTAACTTTGGCATTCCCGGCCCGTTTGGGCATGGCAACCGACTCCCCACCTGCAAATATTTAGCGATGCAACCACAACTCTGTAGGGGTGGCCTGGGAGCATTATAAACTTACTTTCTTATGTCTTGAGAGCATTTTGGCAAAAATTAAGGACTGTACAGGAATGGGATGCCGATAAAAAGTGTGGTTTTTG
>Ga0307514_10000741_pt1 | contig 55467 bp, 53 predicted proteins | sample 16_EM_MG_FD_203088 | JGI IMG/M metagenome (GOLD analysis project Ga0307514, IMG submission 203088) | Populus trichocarpa ectomycorrhiza microbial communities from riparian zone in the Pacific Northwest, United States - 16_EM | ecosystem: Host-associated > Plants > Roots > Unclassified | place... | reverse complement strand
TGGCGGTTATTGTCTATATATATCGTTTTGACTGTTATTATACTCTAAAAGGCTCAAGAATACTTAGTAGTAGCTCTGTAAATGAAATAAGTTGTTACTGTCCCGGGGGATGTGGCTAGAATATCCCATACATATATGCCTATAAAGGCTGTCATATCCTTCTTTATGGATCTTTGTGATCACGCACCACTCATATTACCGAAGATGCAAGACCAAATATTGTTGACGCTCTGTTGACGCTCATTTTCAGGATGTAGATGGGCGCTTGAGTATCCTTGTTTTGCACATCAAGGCGGCTAATACGTCGAAAACGAACCGTGACGAACCAAGGTCAATATTTTACGATTAACAGTCGCATATCTGAATACGACCATAAATGTGAAACCCGAAACGCAGAACCGGAGATTGGAACCGACAGGTCTAGCCAAACCCGGCGAAACCCACGGGTTGACGGGTACGGGTCCAGGTTTGGCCCGCCAAGAGTCTGCGGGTCGGGTTTTTGGCCGGTGCTGGAACCGAACCGACCCGTTTTTGCGGTCCAAACCCGGACCGCTGGCGGGTTACCCGGACCCGTTGCTAACACTAGCCAAGGGGCTCCGAGGATTACGAAGATGATGGTGATGAAAGCGAAGATTGTGATGCAATCCGCACCGCCAGCCAGCAATGACGGCCCGCAACGGAACTCATGAGGTTTGACCTGGGAACCAGTGATGTCGACGGGTAAGAGGGCTAGGATGGCGACGATGTGGATGCGGATGTGGATGAGGAGGAAGAGTTATTGCAAGTGGATGATGCATCAACGCAGAATATGGAGGACTGACCTGGGACCCAGTGATGCCGATGGTTATGAGGGCAAGGATGGCGACGCTGCGGATGCGGATGAGGAGGAAGAAGCATCGCATTCCGAAGCTGGATCAACACAGAATGTGGAGGACTGAGGGCATTGTACTAGAGAGTGTGAAGATCGGGCTGTATATTTCAGACCTGTATAGTATGATAATGGCGAAGCAAATGCAAAGGCAAGCGAGGTATCCGAAGATAAGACTGTATTGCAATGTGACAAAATGTCAAAGCTAAACATATATAGGGCGAGTGCGGTATCCGATATATATCAATAGGGGCGAGGTAAAATGTGGCTATCAGCCGAAGCAAGGCATAATCATCGCCAGACATTTTCTGAACAGCTATAGCACAACTGCAGCCCCTGCGAAGAGTGTAACACACGTGTCGTTCTGATGGTGCGTATACCTGGTGCATGGTAATGGAGGTGAGTATGCAACGTGACCCGTTGCCTGGGCGACAGGAGGCGTGTAATTCTCTGTCAGTGGGTACGAGGTTCCGTCAGAGCTGTCCGGAACACCCAGGTGTTTCAGACAGAAACTAAGGTTGTTGGTGATGGTTCTTCACCGACAATGCCAGGAAAGTCGTTGTGCGCCAAAATCACCCACTCTTCAAGGGTATTCCCCCATAAAATGAACAGTGGCAACCCCCTAACACCTTTCTCAGTCACCAATTTGCAAAGCATTGCTGCTGCAACCGAGGTGAAAGTCTTTCCAAGACCCATTTCATCCGCCACCAGTGCTCCTGGCATATCAGCATCCCAACCCCATCTCCCCATGATGAACCAGATGGCCCACACCTGGTGCACCAGAAACTTAGTTCCTGGCAGGCCTGGAATCGAATATTTGTGGCCTGGAACATGGTCATCTGTTGATTGGCGAATTTGATGGGCATTCAGCCGCCTTACCGCCTCATCAAGACACTCGTATTCAAATTCGTTGTTCATTGTGTTGAAAACAGTCCTCATGACTGAACTGGTGTGATCCGGATAGACGACCTCCTCGCCATCCTCCACCTGCTCCTGAACCTCGATTGAACGTTGGTCGGTCTTCTTATCATCCTCAATGATCTCTTTCAGTTGCTCCGAGGTCAGGAGGGTATATAGGCTCATACTCCGGCGCTCCTGAAATTCATTGCGATGTTAGGTATTTCACAGACAAGCATTTGCATCCAATGATATGTGGTATATAATCAATTCTATTCACTCAATCAGAACTTACATTAATGCTATCAATCTCTTTCCCACCTGTCTCCTCATCCTCCACTGTTTCATTTTCATCAGATCCCTCCGAAGTCTAACTATACGGATTAGCAGTGGCCATAGCTTACCATACGAAGGATTGCGGGGATTACCTCGGCCGCTCTCATTACGTGCTCAGCAATATTCTTCCCTGTAGCTGCCTTCCTTTCTATCAAAAATAGTAGCACATCACGTCCCAGTTTCAACTTGAAGGCATTTGAAAGGGAACTGTTGTATGATATCTGACCATACAGAGGGTCATTCATTATTGGCCCCGGTGCTTATAATCCCATATACCCTTCGTCCAATTCTTCCTGAGTCAAGTTGCATTTGTACAACACAGTTAGACAGTATGGTTCTTTTGGGCCACCATTTTTTTCGATGAAATCAATCAGCTCCTCCCAGTGCCTCACATCTGTGTACGAAGCTTGGAATTGCATGCTGGATGTCGGGTCATTGTCGCCGTTCAGCACTCAACAAATCACAATCTTGAAAGTTGTATTTGGCAACTTTGGGACGTTACGTCTCACTTTGTTGCCCGCGCACTCTCCCAAATCCGTCGCCGGTCGTTTGTTGCCTCGCGTTCCCTTCTTCGTCGCCTCCCGAACCTTCCTTGCACGTTTCTTCAGAAACATGTCAACCCATTGTTGCCGAATCCATTCGATGTTATTGAAGTTTTCCAAAGGCAGCCACTTCTCAAAAGTCTCCAAAAACTCTGCAACCACCATCTCCCAGTGCAGGGGTCCATCTGGCTGCGGTTTCAAACAGTTCTGTCCCGGGATAATGGACCAATGCTTCTTCTCGAGAAACCCAGCCACCCCTAGTTTCTTCCACTTGTTGAATGCACTAAAGTTGGGCTGCCCCATCCTTCTGGCAAATTGCTTCAAGGAGAATTCCGTTTGCTTCAAGCTGATTGGGGCTTTGCCTTCTGCCCCGCCCTAGTCTGACAAATCAGCGCTCCCATAATCTGTATCGAATGCGTCATAAGCAATCTCTGGTAATAGCGGCAAGTCGGCAGTCGCTGCAACATCTGTCCTGCGCGGTTCCGCTGCCGGCTGAAATCGTCTCGATGGGAGGCTAATGGGGGCTCTCCCAGCTGCACCTGGAAGTTGTCCATATGGAGTAGAGGCGGAAGTGGTCAGCTGAATGACGGGAATCTTTCCAGGCAGTGCTGGAGGCACTCCAGTTGTGCCTGGCGATGACGGTCCCTGTCCGGTGAATTGCTGAGGGGGGAACATTTGTGGTTCACCATATCCTCCTTGGGGGAAATCGTATCCTGGCCACTGTGGCCCATAACCCGCATATCCTTGGGTTGCACCAGCGCTTGGTTGTGACCTTGGTGTCATGTTGAATGGGGCATGGTGGTAGAACTGGGGAGCACCTGGAAATGGAGGCTGCGAAGGTGGGTAACTATACCCCAGTGGTGGAGGAACTTGATTTGTGGGTTGCCCGAATTGCGTGTCTTTGTTTGGTGTATTTCTAGCATGATTATCTGATGCTCCCACAATGTCATCTAGGCATTGTTGTGAGCCAAACAGGCCACACGGTGGAGCCATGTTGGCTGTCTTTGGTGGAGATCCATTCGTTGACATTGTATGTGAACAAAAGATGGTAGTAATCAAATAATCAATTCAATTGGTGATTTCAAATGAAGCGGAGTATAGTTGAGAATATTGGAAGTAGCACTGACCTTCAGTGGAATGAAGGCCTCTTATATTCATGTTATTTGTCATGAACTGAGGTGTTTGACTCCACCTTTGATTCCATGAAACCCGGCTGAGAAAGAGAAATCATAACACCTGTTACGGGGGTGTATTCCCTAAGTAACGTTATTATTGTATCCAATGATACTTTAGCCTTAGGTCCACTGCCATAGATCCTATTCCTTGCTAAGGTTCTTAATAACCGTAGCTCTTATTTTTTCAAGTCTCTTATTCTTTTTCGACTTCAGCTTCCTATTTCCTTCTTGAAGGCGTTTAGCTTTCCTGGCCTTCTTAAGCTGATTCTTCGTCTGAGGCAAAGGATTGATCCGGTTACGTTGCCGGGTATTCCGAGGACCTTTGCTTGTCGCTAAGCTCTCTTCCGCTTTGGATAATACTATATCAAAGCATTGATCTTCCGTGAGATCCCTAGGTGTCGATGAAATTGCTCTCCCGGATAGATTCTGCTGATCACTATCGAGATAGAATTTTCCGGAACTATCCTCCAAAGGGACTGAAGGTTTATTCTCCCCAAGATAATCGATGTAGTTGATTAATCCGAATTCTAACCCTATTAAGCCGGATATCCACCAAACGCAATTGGCCACGAAGAGGTGACGATTTCTTCTGGCAAAGGATATGATTTTTTCGAGAGCGTAGATGATGACGTCTGAATCGTTTTCGAAGGTTATAGTCATTCGTATTCGTAAGGATGCTTATTGGTACGGTGCTGCCGTACTTATGCTAATATATTTGTATATATAATAATAGGTATAGGTATCGTAAAAACTCAATAATAGATAAAGGTCTTCTTTCGCTGGTAGGTTTCTGACTGTTCGCTGCTAGAGCTTGTTCTTTCATTGCCTGAACAATCTGAGTCTTTTTATAGTCTTTCGCTGGCTCAGGTTTGGCCGCTACTTCCATGACCATGACAATGTACTTATCTGATAGCTTATCTCGGAATACTGTCCCGAGATACGCCACGAGTTCCCCAAGGTTATCGTGTTCATGCATGATTGGTTTCAAAGCTTTGTGCTCCTCGTATGAGGCCATCATCACGTCATGATATCAAACGCATCTTATGCCAACTCATAACTTCAACTTAGACATCTTGCTTATCGTTCGTTCAGTAGTTGGAACGTCTGACGTCATATGATACGATCAGCGCTTTATCGCAATATAATAATAACCTCAAGTTATTAATGCCTCACCATACCAATTTGGCTATTCGGCATTGCGTCAGAGATTTATGTCGGCGACCAACCGATACTCTGCCAACGTAGATTATGACACCCTCACGGGTTGCGATGCATAGTAACTCATAAGCTCATGAGCAGGGTCGCTTCAGGCCTCATATCTTCAGCCAATGCCAATAATCCCTCACGCACTGCATGCTTAGGTTCCGGACTTCCATGAACCGGGGAGTGCGCGCACCGACCCTTATCTCTGAGAAATAAGGTGCGACGATCCCTCATACTCGCATATTGCATAACGCGTGCTGCGCTCTAGTCCTTAGCTTTGGCTCAAGTTTGGCCATCGCCGTTCCACTGACTATTGCGATGTCCCGCTATCAAGGTGTAGTAGGTGTAATGTAATATCATGCGCACCGCTGATGGTTTTTCACATCCCGGTAATGGCGACATAATTGCGGACTTCCAAATCCGCTTGATAAGTCTGCTCTTATCAAATCATTACATACGGCTCAGATGTAACCCCGCTAAAGGCCGTCTGACTGATGACATGTTTTCTTTCCACAAGTAGGTGTTTTGCTTCGTGACTAATGGTATCCACTTCCGGATGGTAGTCACGTGTACTTGCTATGAATAACATGTATCATTACCGCTATCAGGGGAGAACCCCTAACAACACCCATGTCTTGCGTTTCTTTGTTATATGCTCGAACTCATATAGTAGGATCTCTGATAGAAGCTCACCTTTGTTCGGTTCATAACTGTAGAGGTCATAGAAGGGATACGACATGATATCTCCAGGAAAGAAACAAGAACTATATCCGGTTGGAAGGTTACCATGACTAGGCATTTTACACTCCAAATGGGTGTGTACGACCTAGTACTTCATTCAATATGAGGCCTGTTCGTCGAGCAGCAACTGTGATTGCTTTCTTTTCAGCTCCTTGTGTAAACTTCATTGTTTCCTTAGGATCCACCTACCGGTCAAGGATCGTTACTGAAGGAAACATCCTACCGGCCTATCAGTTCTCGATGATCATTGAGCGGGCATACAGCCAGCTAGGAAACTTACCTAGTCATTGTATTAAGTTGATGTTATGCGCTGCTTGAGGCTCGAGTGTAGTCATAATCTACACAATGCAGCAATGACGTAGTGTACAATAAGGCCGATCGTGGTAGCATCTGGTGATCAGTATTAAAAGTTGATCGCAGTGATGACAAAAGAAACTAGCTCTGCTAATGATTTTCAGAACATAATGTGCAACATCATTGTGCGGGATTTGATAGATATCATCCTAGTTTGTGAAGAAAACTGATCATGAGGTGACTTTGTTTTACCCCTCCTCTACATTTGGTGGGGTGTGATGTGGCTTTGATAGTGATATGCTAACCTGAGTTAGCTCGCTTTCAAACAATATCCCTGAGGCTCCAATCCAGCAACAAACCATACCCCCTAAAGCATCATTGAGATTTGTCAGAACACAGAGCGTTTCTCAAATATGGTCAATACTTGCCGGAAACATGTTAAATAGTTTATCTGCAACATGATATTATGCAATGCGAACCGACTGGAAGCTCAGTATCAACAATATCACCCAATATCGATAAATGAATGGCTATTACCCAATGGGATTCTACCACCTGCCAGCTGAGATCACCCTGAGCCATCATGGTTTGACTCCAGTAGGTACACATGAATGGCCATCAACAAACTGCCAATTGATGATCGACTCATAGACAACGTACCAGGTGCACCACCGCCTGAAGATTCTCCCAACAAAGAACCTATAGACCCTCAGCAGCCTGATCTCACCTGTACCCCTGATCCAACAAAGACAAAGGCTCATAGGCAGGTAGTTGGACTGGAAAATGCGGGGGGGGGGGGCAGCATATGGCAAAGCAACTGGATTGTACAACAAGCATCGCAAGTACTCCAAACAATGGAATCCATGGCATCCATTTCGGTCCACTCACAACTTTCAGCAGGCTCAGTCGTTTAGCTAACAAACAAAAACCTGGATAGATCAACATCTCAGGCGTGGACTGGACAACAACAATATCGAATTATTCCAATTGGCCGATGCTCTAAGAAAGCTGCTCTCTGAACTCGATTTTGGGCTTGGCGATGATAGTTGGATTGTAGATGACTCAGATATCTGTGGAACATTATTCTACAGGGATATTTTCAAATGTATCCAGTTCCTTTCAGCACTGCGCTCATTTCAAACGCACCTCGATTTTGAACCTGTGAGCCCCCCTGACTCTGAGGGCTATCGAATCTGCAGCAAGATGAGGACTGGCAATTGGTGGTGGGATAGACAAGATCAACTTCCTGCCGGAGCGACAATTGTGCCAGTCATTTGTGCATCCGACAACCCTCACTTGACCAATTTTCCAGGCGATCAGCATGCCTGGCCACTGTATCTTAAAATTGGTAACATTCGAAAAGATATCGGCGATACACTGAAAAAGCGCGCCTGGATTCTTGCCGGGCTGATCCCATGTCCCCCGAAAGGTGCCGAAAACATTGACGTGGCATGCCATTCTGCGGTTGGAACTCTGCTGTCTCAACTGAGGCATCTTGACATCACTGGCCCTGGCTTGAAATGGGATTGTGCAGATGGATTCCAGCGACAATGTTACCCTCTTTTGGATGCCTGGGTCAGGGATTATCTGGAGCAAGTCATGATTGCTCAAGTCTGATATAGCTCATGCCTGATGTGTGAAATTCCTAAAGGTGCGCTGATGGGGCATTCCACTTTTCAAGCACTCGATAACTCAAGAGACCAGCATATTTACTTGAAGCTGCTGGAGAACAATCATATTGATGCTCTGCACACTCTAGGTGTCCACCCAATCCACAACCAGTTCTGGCAATACCCTCTCAGCAATGTCTATTGGCTTTGGCAGCCTGATGAATTGCATTAGCTGCTCCTGGGTTTAGTTAAAGACTTATTGCACTGGCTACTCAAATACCTCAAAGCTAGAAATGTCAAGGATCAATTTGACAATTGATTTACATCGGTGCCATGATATACCGGTCCCCATCACCTCTCTAAATAATTCGATTCATTGAAAAGCGGCACCTGGCAAGGTAAAGAGATCCGTGGAATGATCAGAACACTGGCAGTGAATTGCGCTCCAATTCTTGTCTGCTCCACAGATGATGGGAAAACTACGGCAGAAACAGCCTCCAATGAAATGGTAATGGGAGCTGTGCGGGCATTATGTGAATTCTCTCTACTTGTTAGCCAACAAAATCACTCGGACCTATCCCTCAAAGCACTGGACGATGCACTCACGTGATTGTACCAGAAGAAGGGTATCTTTCACGAACAGAAAATGTCGAAGTCTGTAAAGGCCAAAGTGGATGACCTGTTGGCAAAGGAATCCCATCAGTTACGCGAACAAAATATTCATAAGAGTCGTGCTGCAATGGAGGCTGTTTTGTATAGAGCTGAAAAGGTTTCCACAACCAAACATAGGCCATTTCATGTGCGCCTGAACCCAGCCCGACATGCGGCCACGACTTGGTCAGATGCTGATCATCAGAAGGCGATCGAGCACTTGGAGTGCGAACTCTATCAGGTGACGCCTGCTTGGCGCAAGCTCTTCAGTAAATTATTTGAATGTCATGAGTGAAAAATATTGCATGAAGTCGGGACTAAGGCAACTGGTCCCAGAAGCAAATTCGCTTAAGACCTTGCCCTAATGAAAGCTGCAGCCGAAGACAAGGCTTAGAGAGCGGCAAACATGACCGCTGACAAGCGACTGCAATTTCTGATCCGCCTATCCGATGCTGAGACAGAATCTACCACCTGGAGCTTGGCTGAAACGGAGCGGGTCACTAACCAGCTGGAGAGAGAGATTTATGGCATCACCTCGAATGAACAGGAACAGTTCAGGACGGAATACTCCATCCGTTTGATCGAGTTTAAAGCTTGGTGGGAGACAATTGGCATTCAGGTGCTCCGGAAATCCATTGAACAACTTGTAATACATTTCGGATATCCAAAGATGCATCTCATGAGCTATATCTCCGAGTCAATTCGGTGAATGGGTTCCGGTGACAATTTCACCACCGATATTTCTGAATGGCTACATATCGCCAATGTGAAAGAGGCATATTGATCTACGAACAAAGTCAATTACATTCGACAGATGCTCAAGCACAATAACCGGTGTACCGGTCTTGACTATATGGAGGAGATACTATCATATCTTGCACTCCAAGGCTGGGAGGATATTGACTCTGCTAAAATTTTCAACCTACTGTCCACTACCGATAAGCGGCGAAGTACACGCTGAGCCCATCTTTTACGTCTCCAAACAATTGAGGACGAGCTCATTATCCGCCCTGTATCACAGCAGTTATATTATTTGAGAGAAATGCACGTCCGCGGAGTGTGCAGAAGTATCAAATCAACTTCACTCAGAGATGCATCAGAAGACTTCGGAATTCCCAACATTTGGACGGCTATTCCATGCGCAAATTGAAGACGACTCGGGACACGAAGTTATTGGACTCGTGCTCGGATACGATCAGAATGTACTCCTGGACAGCATCTTTATTAAACTCCCGAATGGGCTGTTGTATTACTGTCAACCATTTCACAACCCTACTTCTGTTGAGCGTCTGGGACTTGATTGCAAGGTAGAATATACCAATGCCAACCAAGGGATCATGCCTGAATCTCATAACATCTGGGCCCTGTATCCACAAAGTGAAGAGAATGACCTCGATAACACCTTCCAAGGACGAGTTCCTTCTTTTCTTCTATTATACTTCAGCTGGACTCCACCGAATCAGATCCTCCAATTTCAGTAGCGCCTGCCAGCCGGGAAAGCATTATCGACCTTTTCTACGAGATGCCAGACGACTCAACAATGGGTATTACGTCCTCAAGCTCAAGAATACGAGGTGGTGATTCCAGCAAATTTCAAGGATCTTCATGGTTGGGCTGATTGTGTTGACGGGTTGATCCGGATTGTCAAACAAAGGAACAAGATGCATAATGTACCCGTTAGAGTAATAGTTGGACACGTACATTTAGTGCGGGAGCATGCTGCACCAGGCGGCATCGATAACATATGGCTTGTAAATAATCATGTTTATTTAGATACCTACTGGACTGTATATTGATTGGATTAGAATGCCTGATTCAGTTGTGTAGCAGTGGGATTGTTTATCAAATTGTACTATTAGATATTGACATTATATATTATCACTCCCGGAGTCTGGCTCCAGGTGCACCAGAATCGTCTAGGAGATGAGTATTGTAGTCCCAGCAGCTCCGAACTTGTACCACCTTAAAGGCATAATTTTATAGCATTCTCAAGACAACTTCATACTCTTTAGAATATTCTTGTATTCCGTTCCGCTACGTCAGGAGCGTTGAGGAGAACCTGAAAGGACTCTCAGAGTACCTGACAGGCACATCGTTTTGCATTCAGCCTGTTCGGCAGCTTCTGGGAGCTTCTGGAAGGATCGGTGTGGCTGTTCAGAACAGCTGACTCATTGATTTATGACTTCCGAACCATTTTGCATTTTGCTGATGGATCAGTCTGTTTGGCAACCCGGATGAACCCATCAACACAATCAGCCCAACCATGCGGATCTGTGTACTTTGTTGGAATCAGCAATGCATATTCTTGAACTTGAGGACGTAATATCCATTGCTGAGTCTTCTTCCAGCTTTTAGAAATGGTAGATATTGCTTTTCCAGTAGGCAAACACTCGTGAAATGGGAGGATCTGATTGGGCGGAGTCCAGCTAAAGTATCATACAGGAAGAGAAGGAACTTGGCCTTGGAAGGTGCTATTGAGGTCACTTTCGGTATATTGGACCCAGATGTTATGAGATTCAGGCATGATCCGTTGGTTGGCATCAGCATATTCTACCTTGCAATGAAGTCCCAGAAGCTCAACAGATGTAGGGCAGTGAAATGGTTGATGGTAGTACGATAGCCAATTGTGAAGTTTAATGAATATACTGTCAAGGAGTACATTCTGATCGTATCCGAGCACCAGTCCACTAACTTCGTGTCACCAGTCGTCTTCAACTTGTGTACGGAATAGCTGTCCAAAGTTGGGAATTCAGAAATCTTCTGATTCATCTCTGAGTGAGGTGAATTTGATACTTCTGCAGACTTCGCAGACATGGGCTTCTCTCAAATGATGTACCTGTGGTGACACAGGGTGGAAAAATGGCTCCTCCTGACAATGCTGGAGGCGTAGAAGATGGACTCTGCCAGTATTTGGCCGTTTATTGGCAGCGGATAGTAGGTTGAAAACTTTTGCCAATTCAATATCGTACCAGCCTTGCAGGGCAAGATATGAAAGTGCCTCCTCCATACAGTCAGGACCAGTACGCCAGTCATTGTGCTTGAGCATCTGTCAAATTTAATTGACTTTGTTGGTAGATCAATCTGCCTCTTCCACATTGCCAATATGTAGCCTTTCTGAAATCTCGGTGGTGAAATTGTGGCAAGAACCCATTCGCCAAATTGAGTCTGATATATGGCTCACGAAATGCATCTTTGGATATCCGAAATGGGTTACGCGCTGTTCAATGGTTTTCCGGGACTCCTGAATACAGATTGCCTGCCACCAAGCTTCACATTCGATCAAGCGGATGGGGAGTTCCTACTTGAACCGCATCTACTCATTCGATGTGATACCACAAATCTCTTCCTCCAGCTGACTCACAATGCAGTCCGTATCAGCCATACTCCAGGTGGTGGCTTCAGTCTCAGCATCGGATAGACGGAGCTGAATTCCACACACTTGTCAGCAATCATATATACCGCCCCATAAACCTTGTCTTCGGCAGCAGTTTTCATTTGAGCAAGCTTTTTGGCGAATGTGCTTTTGGGACCGGTTGCCAGAGTCTCAACTTCTTGAAATAGTTGTTGCTCATGATTTTGGAGTAATTGGTTGAAAAGCTTACCTTTGACAGGTGTCATCTGATGGATTCCGTGCTCCAATCGCTCGATTGCCCGGTCGCGATCAGCCTCTGACCATTTGGTTGCCGCTTGTCGGGCACTATTCAGGTGCACCTGAAATTGCGTTCGTTTTGATGTAGTAACCTTTTCAGCCCTGTACACCAGACCATCCATTGCAGTACAGATTGTATGAATCTCTTGTTATTGTAACTGATGGGATTCCGTAGCCAACAGTTCATCCAGTTTGGCCTTCGCAGACTTCGACATTTTCTGTTCGCGAAAGGCACCCGTTTTCTTGTATAATCGCTTCAGTGTATCGTCTAGTGCTGTGAGGGATTGATCAGAGTGATTTTGTTGGCTGACAAGTGGAGAGAATTCAGATAATGCCCGTACTGCTCCCATTACCCGTTTATCGGAGGCTGTTTCTGCCGGAGTTTTCCCATCATCCTTGGTGCAGTTAAGAATTGGAGTGCAATTCAGTACCAGTATTCTGATCATGCCCTGGATCTCTTTGCCCTGCCAGGAGCCGCTTTTCATCGAATTGAATGGTTTAGATGAGTGCTGGAGGCGCGGATATTCTGGTACTGATGTGAATCGATTGTCAAATTGATCCTTGATATTTCTAGCTTTCAGGTCTTTGAGCAGCCAGTGCAATAAGTCTTTAAATAAACCCAGGCGCAGCTGATGCAATTCATCAGGCTGCCAAAGCTTATAGACATTGCAGAGAGGGAATTGCCGGAACTGGTTGCGGATTGGATGAACATGAAGAGTGTGCAGAACATCAATATTAGTTTTGTCCTGAAGCTCCGAGTAAACATGCTGATCTCATGAGACATCGAGTGATCGAAATGCTGGACACCCCATCGGGGCACCTTTAGGAATTTCACACATCGGGCATGAGTCATATGAGACTTGAGCAATCATGAATTGTTCTGGATAATCCCCGACCCAGGCTGCCAAAAGAGGATAACATTGTCTCTGGAATTCATCTGCACAATTCCATTTCAAGCGGGGACCAGTGATGTCAAGATTCCGGAGTGGGGACAGCACTGTTCCAACTGTGGAATGCCATGCCTCGTCCGTATTTTTGGCACCTTTCGGGGGACATGGAATCAGCGCAATGACAATCTGTGCGAGCATGTCAGGTGTCCGCCAGATATCTTTGCAAATATTACCAATTGTGAGATACAGTGGGCAGGCATGCTAATCCGCTTAATAATTGGTTCAGTGAATCTTGTCGGATGCACAAATGACTGGTATAATTGTCACTCTTGCAGAAAGCTGATCTGGTGTATCCCACCACCAGTCGCCAGTTGTTACGGTCTCGAAGTCTAACAGAAGGAATGACAAGAGATGGAATAATTACAAAATAATTATTGAATAGTTCTTCTGGATAGAAATATACAAGCGAAAATTAGGCGGGCTGTAAAGTATAGAAAAAGCTAAGGATATGACAAGATAGGGGATCATCGAGTGCAATGCGAAGCCCGTACTGTCGAAGTCAATATGTTAATGATAGGGGATCATCGAGAGCGATGCTAAGTCCGTACTGTCATTAAGAGTTTTAAAAGTGCCGCGGCAGCTGATTCGAAGACGCAACAACGCCGCCAGATCGAAAGGACTAGTTCCTGCCGAGCTGATTGTTTTCAACCAGATTCATTCTTAGATACTATGCAGTTGCACGTAAGTGCATGGTGGTGAAGTGCTAGTCAAGGGCCCTCCGGTTTCCAAGCCTCTTGGATGCGGGGCACGCCTGGGTTATGGGGACAACATAAGCATTTACACCACTGAGGGACTATGGCGTTGGTTTTAGCCAAAAGCGGACATCATTCAGTGACGTGAGTGAGGGGGTGCTGCAATGATGATCAAAGTTTTGATTACGCGCATAAAGTCAACGTTGCCATAGCAGCGTATATAGTAACCGACTTAAGACTATGAGCAATTAATATTATAGCATATTAATTGCCTAATAGACGTGTCATCTGGGTATGTGCGTTTCAACTACCGATAAGAAAAATGATTGCTACTAGTCCAAGTTGAAGTTATGGTCTGATTTATGAGCCGATATAATATCATCCATGAACACGATAACCAAAGGGACGCGTGGCCATTGGCAGTCTGGCACGGTCGCGGGACGTAAGATGCTTTGATACATGGCTATCATTGAGGGATTAAATCATAGTCTGGAGGGGGTTCCGAGAGACTATAAAAAGATCACATTTTTCCGGCAATGAAGAAGACAAGCTCGAACAGCCAGAGAAAAAATGATACCTACCAGCCGAGAAATATCCTTATTCATTATTGCGTTTTTATGATACCTATACCTATTAGATATACATAGAATCTATTAGCTTTGTGGAGCGGCAGCCCCCCACCCCGCGCCCCGAATATATTCATGACCATATCCTTCGAAAACGACAACGATGTTATCGTATACACGCTTGAGAGGATTATCTCCTTCGCAAGAGATAATCAGTATATCTTCTTTGCACAGAGTGTTTGGTGGATATCTTCGATTATCGGATTACAACCTGGACTAATCACCAATAATGATGATCTACAATCCCATTCCAAGAAGGAGCAGATACAATGCGAAGTAACGATTACGTTGAAGGACGAAGTGCCGGAATCTAAGGAACGTCGACTAGATACGATACTGAAGAAGTGTGAAGAATTCTTACGAGACTCGAAACGGTTACGAGATATTGCCAATCTTAAATCCACTGGAAGAACCAAGAGCGGTCGCAATAATCCTCGGAAGTCTACGAAGCAAGCCCTAAAGGAAAGCGGTAAAAGAAAGGACTATCCCAGAACTGAGGGAATAGAACCGGACGAAATTTTCAGAAGGAAAGCAGCAGGCGAGTGTTTAGGTTGTGCTTGGCCTCCCGATAGGAAAGGAACACATAGCGTTAAGGATTGCATCCGACCCATTAAACTGGAAAAAGGAACTGCCAGTTATCCTAAGGTCAGGTGTTATCAACAACAGGAACCTTTGAGGCTCGATCAAAGTAGTTACGAATCTTCTATAGAAGAAGATAGTTCAAGCGAGGAATAGGATCTACGGCCGTGGAACTGAGTACTTAGTATCAGTGAATACCAGAATAAGTTACTTAGGGTATACACCCCTCTAACACCGGTATGCATCTCACTGTATATTCAGTGGCTTTCCGAGTCTGCGAGGCGCACTGGTTCAAAATTGAGGTGCGGCTGAAATGGGAAATGTGTCAAAAGGAACTGAATACATTGGAAAAGATCCCTGTTTTAAAATGGTCCGAAGATTGGCAAATGGTCTTCAATCCAACTATTATCGCCGAGCAGAAAATCGATTTCAGAGAGGAGCTTTCCCAGATCATCTGCAGATTGAAAGGATTTGATTATGAAGTTGTCCAGTCCATGCCTCAGATGCTGATCGATCCACGTTTTCGCTTGTTGGCTAAATGATTGTGCCTGTTGAACGTTGTGTGCGGACTGAAAAGGATGCCATGAATTCCATTGTTCTGAGTACTTGCAATGCTTGTTGTACAATCCAGTTGCTTTGCCATCTGCTGTCCCCCACGCGTTTTCCACTCCAACTACCTGCCTATGAGCCCTCGTCTTTGTTGGATAAGGGGTACAAGTCAGATCAGGCTTTGTTCTGAAGATGAATATCGAGGTACATTTGTCCATCCCCTATGATAAAATTTACTCCTCATCCTAGATTAACTCTCTTCTTTATCTTTCCACAGTCAATTCCTCCTCTTTCAGCGCTCTTCTGCAGGGATAGGCACTCCTTAATCCCCTCTGTCTTGATTACAGCTCCTCTATTTCATTTCGTGCTTGATACCCCCATTTCTGCGCTCCTCAGCCTCAGTTGGGCGCTCCTCAAATGCCACTGGTGCCCCTATATTGGATTCGACACAACTTACCCACCCTTCCCCTTTTCAGCGCTTCTCCATGGAGAGAGTACTTCTCAATCCCAATCAGTGCTCTTCCGCATGAATTGGCATTCCATAATTTCGTTCCGCACTCCGGACCCCCCCCCCCCTCTTTGGCGCTCCTCCGCTGGTTTGGACGCTCCTCAATCCCATCAGGGCTCCACAGCATAGATTTGGCACTCTTCTTTTTCATTCCACACTCGTGCAACCCAGCACTTCCCTTCTAGCGCTCCTCTGTTCCCTGGTAGCTGGTCCCCTTTTTCATTCGAATATATCATATTGCCTTTCAAACCCCAATTTAGATTCACAGCTAGCTAACATCTCATTACACCTTTGTTAGATATCACAAATTGAGCCAAACAACATTGGGATTCATTTTCAGCCACTCGCCAGGTACGAACAATCAGTAAACACAAGGAGCGCCTCCAGCTTTCTTGTGCTGTTGATGAATTATGTGTTCCTGCATTCGTTGGCCCTGATAAGATGGAAGAAGTAGTGGATGACATCGACACCATGTTTGATTGATATCTTTTGACGGTTTAGTGCGTTTATTGTTTCGGTGTGCCTGCATTTATGTTTTGATCACTTGCCTTTTTCTTTGGTACCATAATATAGCAAGGCAATAAATACAGTGTTGAAGAAGATGGTAGCCAGTATAATTCAGAATGTATAATAAACAATAATCCATCCATTATATTCGCGGTTGAGGGAAATCAATTGCTCGTGGACATCCACAGAGTCTCAGATAACACCTGCAGTCCTCTGAATGAATATCTATACGAACACTGGCATCTGTCAGAGTTTGTTTGTGATTTCTGCAATGTGTCGCTGACGCTTCCAGGTGCACCCAAAGTTCTCTCCTGCGCTCTGACATGTTCTCAAACTTATCACAATCACTCCCATGGTACTCCTGTACCAGTCATCAGAGATCCCAGTTACTCTAAAGGCCGGCCGAAATGCCCTCCAAGGGTCTGATACTCTCCTGAACTTGACGCTTCTAAGTTTACACTCCACGTCCTCCCAGACACTCCTGGAGTCTTCCAGCGACTAAAATACATTTTGCTGATGTTGCAGATGTTTGGGAGCTATAACAATATCCTTGCCATTCGACACCCATTGAATCTCAACGATGAACATTGTATTTGGTAACTTGGGGAGGTTACTTCTTACCTTTTTGCTTGCACGCTCCCCCAAATTCATCACTGGTCATTTGTTGCCTCATCTTTCCTTTTTCCTTGCCTCCCAAATTTTGTTTGGACATTTCATCAATATTATCTCAACCTACTACCGGTGAGTCCATTCAGCATTATCCAAATTATTCAATGGTAGCCGCTTCTCAAATGTCTGAAAACTATATGCAACTCCCGTCTGCGAGTGCACAGGTCCATTTTGAACCTGTTTCAAATGGTTATTCCCCCAGATAATGGACCAATGCTTCTTCTCCGGAACCCCAGCCACCCATACTTTCTTCCACTTGTTGTACGCACTGTAGTTGGCCTGCCCCATCCTTTTGGCAAATTGCTTCAAGGAGAATTCGGATTGCTTCAGGGTGAGTGGCGTATCGGTATTGAGGCATTTCGGAGGCGTATCGCTGTTCAAGCAATACTGAGGGGCGTAAATAAGATGCTCGGTGTACGCTAGCTGCTGCATCAACCATCTCATGCTTTTGATGATGTCTCAACTCCAGTATTTGATAGGGCGTTGGTGATTGTCATTCCGGCTCATATCCTCGAGAGTGTGTAGTTCCCACTCCCTGAGAGCCAGATCATCTGGCATGCAAGCCACGAGCTTCTGGACGCTATCCCCGTTTTTGAAGCTTGGGGAATGCAGAGCGGTGTGTTCTCCGTTTGGAACATTGTAATAGTACGTCTTCATGCCCTTCTTCTTGATCCCACAATGGATATATTTGTACTCTTCACCCATCGCAAACGGGTAGTAGGGATTGTTCTGTAGGTTTGTCTCAAGGAAACCCTGAGCGTCGCGTTCCCATTTGTCAGCAATGTAATTGTACAGCGCAGCACCGGGGTGTGTTTCTGTCCATGGCAGAAGAGGTGGCGGTGGTTGAGACTCCGAGTCTGTGATGTTTTCAACGTGTTGGAGGTAGGGAAACGCGTCCAAGTCTTCGACTGAATCTTTGTTAGCATTGAATTCACGACGCTGAGCGGGTTCAATGCGTCGCGGCGTGCTGTGAACAGTCAGATTCTTTGCAACTTGATGGTGTTCAGGATGGTGTAATTTGACATTTTTAGGACGCCAGATGTCTGAGGTGAACTTCTTTCGGCATCAAAATTGGGGGCAACGGAAAGGTGTCTTCTCTGGCATTGTTGACGACGCGGGAGGAGTGGAGTATTCACTGAAGAAAGGGACGAAAGTTGGTGCTGGGCCTGAGCAGCCTGGTGTGGGTATAAGCTCACGATACTTGAGAGATTTATTGAACCTCAACACCATCACGTCAGGAGTTGCAATAACACTGCATACGCGATGTCCCATAATACTATGTATAAATAAAAAATACACCCCGAGCAATCCAAAAACCTAGCGACGCGTGTAATAATCAATGCCTGAGATAAACAGATTAGAACAAATGAAATGAACAAGCCTGCAACCCTAACCCAAACAAACAAAACACCTCCATGCGTGACTTAATCAGTGCCTGAGATGAATAGATTACAGCAAAGGAAACTCACAAGACAAGAACCCGGCTCTAACCCAAATGCAGACCTCCTCTGCAACGTGAGGACTGGTTCACTCCTCGCCTAACGAGTCATCCGGGCGCGCCTCAGGGAGAGGGACATCACGGAGAGGGACATCACGGTGAGGGACATCGGGGAGGGGGACATCGTGGAGAGGGACATCTGGGGGAGGGAAATCAGGGAGAGGGCCATTGGGGAGACTGTCGCCACATACCGATTGGCCGAGTAGCTGCTGCTTCACATCCACATCCGAGGTGTTTCCGGCTGCCTCAGCTTCTTGCAGAGTTGGCGCCACTGGGCGAGGTTTTTGCGGCGTCACAAGCCCCAAAAACTCCAGCCCACTGAGGGTATGGGTCTCCGGAGTTCGTGGTTGTAGGGGACGTTCCGAGGTTTGTGGCCATGGGGCAGGCGCCGGAGGTTGTGGCTGTGGGGTATGCTCGCGTATCTCCTGGCCTTGCTCAGGTAGCAAGGTTGGCCCATTGTCTACCATGGTATCAGCATTGTCAGCCGATGTATATACCATCTCTCCCTGGCCAATCGTCCGAGGTTCTTTGCCATTATCCTCATCCTCCTCCTCATCCTCATCCACCACCTCCTCCTCCTTCTCATCTTCCTCCTCTTCATCTTTCTTATCTTCACCGTCCCTTTCCATATCCACATCGCCGTCAATGTCAACGCCGTCCGGTGCGTCCACATCATCCTCCATTGTTAGGGGATTCTCCCTTACCAGCGATAATGATACTTGATTAAAAATACTTGATGCGTACATATCTAAGATATGCATAACACCTATGCATGTATTGTTCAAGTGGTCAGTAACATGCTCTTTAGCGGGAGTTCACGTTAGTCGCGTGGAGTGTGGGTACTTCGTTCACGCCTGGATACTTTGCGGGACATGCATGATAATCATGCACGGCAGTCGATAGGCAGACGCGATTAAGAGGACTCTTCCCTCCTGCCAGGAACAGGCTAGTGTTCCGGGGAAGAATGTTCCGGTCTGGAGAACTGTCTCGACCTTGGCATGACGTGACTGAGCGATCAATGACGTAGGCGTTGGCCTAGAGCGAGCACCTCTCGTTGGCTCGAGTGGTCTGGATCGCAATGTAACCTCGTATCGGATACGAGCTTACGCATCAATAATCTACATTGGCATACTATCGGTTGGTCGCCGATTAAGTCTATGACGCAATTAAATAACTCACTTGCATCAGGGATTTAAGAGGCGATAAACATAACCAGCTTAGTTGGTAGATGTTCGAACTACCGACTGGCGCGTTTGCAAAAGATGTCTGAGATAGGAAAGGATAAGTTGATATCGCGCAATATATGGCCTGATCGTAATCAGGAGCATAACCTTTCAAACCACATTGTAAGAACACGACTGTCAGAGAGGTCGTGGCAAGTTATTACCGGGCGATAGCAGGGCGTGGCCGAGATACCGCTATCACACCTACGGAAGAATCATGGCTATAAATACACGGCGCTGGTCGAAGGAATAGAGGGACATCAGTGAGCAGATTAGCTTTCAGAGAACACCGAAGACGATCATAAAATATTATTAAGAATTCTATCTATTACTATAAACCATTACTTCTCTCATTCATCTCCGAGATCAGGCAACTTATGTCTGGTCAACGACTGACACAATCCGAATATGCTATCCAACAGGTTGTCGTATTATTCGGCAAACTACTCTCTCAACTGGCTGAAGCTGGTTTAACCCTCACCTACCGAGACATTTTTCGTTTCTGCGAACTCGAAGGTATCGACTTCCTGGTATGGAGGTATTTGAATACGGGACAACCACCATTCGAGGAGTGGGCAGAGGAGTGGTTGCACGAAGGGGACATTTAATCTTCCTATGCGAGGGGGAAGGACTTTGGAGAAGGTATGATTTAGGGCGCTCTTGTGTCTCGGTACAAGAGGTTGAGTCTTAGGACACCACGAGGACAGAAACAGATTTTTAGATAGGCAGTCATAGTTAATTCAATAAATGTTGTAATGATTATTGGGATTAAGAACCCCCATAACAGTATAATATTTTAAGTACTCTACGCTGTTATCTGGAAGTGGATTTAACGACATACAGCTCCGAATACATGACACCAGAGTTACTACACCTATATAAGGAACTGTATAAAACTGGAGCTTGTTTTTATCGAAACCCGAGAAATCCCGGATTACATCTTAGTGTTATAAATAAGCCGGAGATCAATAACTTATATGAGTTTGGAGTGCCAGAGGTGCAAAGACAACTTCTGTTGCATCTATTTGGGCCAGAGAACTTGCAGCACGCATTGCCGGAGACAAAACTGCTTCTGCGTCAGCTGCCAGTTATACAATATAGAGGAAAAAAGTCCTGAGGTACTTTGCCAGAACTGTAGCTTTTCATCAGAGTGTTACGGCTACAAGTTGGTTGGCAAAATTAACGGAAGGAATTCCTGTATATTGCAGAGACACTGCATTGACCATTGCCAGGTTATACATTGCCCACATAAGGACGAGGCTACGGTCGAGTTAGACAGAGCAATATTACCACCAGATTATAGTCATATCATCCAAGATGGCAGCTCCTTGGAGACGATTGTCGTACACGAGCAAGGCGCTGGCGCCCATCACCTCAAGGATAGAGAAACTCCGTTCCCCAGCGGCAAGGCCTATTTCAGAGTGGTGTCTGGAATACCAAAGAACAATACAAGCCGCCCAAAGGGATTACTTGCTACTAAAAGAGCAAGGGGAACCCGAGGGAGCGGAGGACGGCCAAGGGGAAGTGGAAATGGCAGAGGTGAATACCGACTTAGTACAAAAACAATTGTCGGAACACGCTCAACAAATCGTCCATGTCATCGAGACATGTAACGAGGAGAAAGAGGTGCTGGAAGAAGAATTTGACTCGGTCAAAAATGGGATACTCATTATGGAGAGTCGCCTGCAGACTGAGAAAGTTCGAATACATTCCGAAATACTAGGAGTAGGAACTATGGCACAGTTACAAGATGCAGTGCTACAGGAGCTACGCTCAGGAATCCACGTTCTACAATCACAAGACAATCAGATAGTGGAAGAAGCGACAGACCTGTTTAGCGGAATATGGAATGAGTTAGAAGTATTAAGCAAAAGAATATCCAACAATACGTGACAAATATTGGTGCGAAAAAATTCTACTCAGTCCGTACAGAAAGGAGTGTCTATCCTAACTAAATGGATTAATGAAGTAAATAAAGCCATGGCATCTATTACAACTTCATTAAAAAGTGTTCCTTCAAAAAGTGAGCTTCAGTTACATGTGCATACTATGGAGGAACAAATGCAGCAGGCGGCCGAGATAAATACGGGACTAACCACTGCTATGGAGGGTTATATGTTTTCGGAATCATCGCCATTTGATTTTAGAAGAACCTCTACAATGGCAGGCCCTTCGGGAACACAGAATGTGCATCCTCAACGACAAGCACATTGGGATCGTCTGTCACCATCAGTGTCAAGCCTCAGGAATACCAGAAGCAAATATTCCTGGCATGCCAGAATTAGAGGTGCAGCAGGAAGTAATGCCGGGGGAGCAGACGGCGGAAACACCGGAGGGGTAGACAGCCGAGATGCCGGAGGAGAAAATAATGGAGCAGCCTGAGGGGCCGGGGGCGAAGGAGTTCTGCCACCACCACCGGACCCACCACCATCTGACCATGGAGGTGCAGGAGGTAGGCGCATGTCTCGACACCAAAGACGCATTAAGGAATTGGAATTCGCCAAGCCCATTAAGATTAGAGAACCTAGAATGTTCTATGGAAATGCTGGCGAAGATTTTGATACCTGGTGGGTAATGGTTCAGGGCTATATAGAAGACCAACCAGAAAAGTTTCCAAAGAACGAACGAACGATTCATTGGATCAGGTCCCTAATGGATAGCCATGCGTCGGCATGGCATATTGAACGGATTAAGGGAACCTTGACCGGAGCACACCCAAAAGCAATGACGGGTTATGTTAACGCGCTCAAACTCATATTCGAAGATAGGGATGCCAAAGATGAGGTATATGCAGACCTAGAAGAAGTTCGATATGAAGGCTGCATTCGAGATATGTTCACCAAAATACAAACCTTTAACGTTAAGGCCATGGTTTCGGGTGCAGCTGTTAAGGCAATGATTTTTGAAAGATTACCCCAAAAGATTATCGAACAGATGCATACTGTCGACTTAACGGGGAAAACTGATCAAGAAATCATTACGATCATTACAAACACAGGACGGACTGCGGAAAAATAGGAAGCCGCAAGAAACAATCTGAAACTTAAAGCTTCCTATAATTCGTTCTAAAAGAAGCATTCAAAGCTGGAATGAACTAAGGATAAACCAGAGCGGTCTGAACAAAGAAAATCCAAGAAGGATCGAAGTGAACGGAAAAGCTTTAAAAGAGACCGATTTGAAAGGAAATCCAAAAGAGATAGTTCGAAAACCGAAGGCATAGATTCTTCGGACATTGAATGACGAAAGGCAGCGGGAGAGTGCCTTAGATGAGCCTGGCCTAAGGATAGGAAAGGGAACCATATGGTTAAGGATTATATCAGGCCAATTAAATTGGATAAGGGTACGGTGAGTTATCCTAAGGCCAAGGAGTATCAAAAAATGAAGGTAGCAGAGATGGAATTGTCTAGCAAAGAAGAAAAAGACGAGAGTTCGGACTCAGCGTCCCAGGATTCCGAAAGCTCTGGCGATTCAGAATCTGAGGAGGAAGAATCGGAAGATGAGTATTTCGATAAAGAGGAAGACGAGGAAGACGAGGAAGAAGGAGGCAAAACCGAGGAACCGGAAGAAAGGAATTGGTGGGATTCACCGTCTGACTTGGATTAGTTAGACAAGCCACATTAAGCTTGCAGGTCGTAAATTAATGTTTTAACACACCTATCATGATAGGAAGACCTTTTTCGTTTGTTGTTTCCCTCTGACGATGATCGGAAGATCGAAACAGCTGGTCCGTAGGGGAAAATGATCACTACTACAAGCACCAGCCTATTACTATTCGATTTATATCAACCTTCATACTTTTAACCCATTGGGGTTATGCTATTGTCGAAAGGATAGCGATGGCAAAACGCAAAGCTTCAGAGCCTCTAGAGAGGCATTCTAAGAAGATCAACACATCATCAGATTTTGTTTACTATCAACCAGCTCTACATCTCAAAATACAAAAAATATCATGTACAAAGATCGGGAAGAGACCAATTTACCGATTCTTCATTGTTTATAATGGAAAATACTTCCCCTTACTATGCATGCTCAATCTGGGAAGCACTTCCTTCGTTATATCACCCGAAGCGACAAAAGCTTTTTCTATTCCAGTCGTCAAGAGACCACGACCAATTAAATCAGGAGGCAACAACCTGAAGACCGAAAATTTGTTTACCGTTCCCTAAGGGGTATCATTTGGTAATCATCGATCTTATAACGAGGAAGACCTTGCTTTCGATGTTATAAAAACTTCCGGAGATTATGATGCTTTAATAGCAGCCTGGTATTTAGAGAAGCATAAGGCAAGGGGAACAACGACCAGTCACTTACATTTTCCCCATTACGAGCCCAACTGCTATAATCATGGAAAAATCCATCCAGAATATTCGATTACTTACGATAAAAGAATTGCACTCAATGATAAGGCTATTCACATTGGTGCAATAGTTATGAGCAACCCCTCGCTAGCTCAGACACTACCTCCGCAGTATCATAAGTTTATGCTTTTATTCGACCCTAAGGAATCGGAGAAATTACCAGATAATGAAGGCTGGGATAATAGAATAGAGTTATTGGGTCCCGACAATAAGCTACGAATGGGGCCTATTTATCAGTTATCCCAAGAGGAAGAGAAATTTTTGGTTAAATACCTCCATATGATGATAAAAGAAGGAAAGATCTGACCTTCTAGCAGTACCGTTGGAAGCCCGATATTGTTCATACCTAAACCTAATGGACGTGGGCTATGTCTTTGTATTGATTATCGACATCTTAATGATTATACAAAGAAACACAAAACACCATTACCTATAATGGAGGAATTATCGGCACAAGTAAAAAATGCTACCCACATTACGAAAGTTGATTTGAAGTCAGGTTTTTACCTAATTCGAATGGTGTTGGGACACGAAAAGTATACGGCGTACCCTACTAAATTTGGCCTTTACGAATATTTAGTTATGCCTTTTGAACTTTGTAATGCACCGGCGACCTTTCAAAGAGAGATTAATAGGATCCTGCGACCCGTATTAGGCCTAGAATTGGTTATAAAAACCGATATCCATGTTGACGAAGACGAAGGAATGGTTTTGGTAGCTTATATCGATGACATACTGATAGCTACTAAAGGATCCCTGGAAAAGCACCATAAGCAAGTTTCGAAAGTCTTCCAACTTTTAATGGACAACACTATGTGCATTGAAATAGACAAGTGTGTCTTTGACACTACCGAAACCGCATTCTTAGGATTTATAGTTAGTGGAACAGGATTGAGAATGGACCCAGAAAAACCGAGAGCAATTGTTGACTGGCCCAGACCTAAGTCTAGGAAAGAAGTGCAGCAGTTATTGGGCTTATGGAATTTTTACCAACGATTTATTCATAATTTTTCAGCAATAATCTCACCAATTTCAGATTTGCTTTGGCAGGATGTCCAATTTGAATGGGGGGAAAGCCAAGAAGCCGCTTTTCTTAAAATAACAATATTATTTACATCTGGCAAAACCCCGATTCTAAGGCACTATGATCCAGATAGACCCGCGCTACTGGAAACAGATGCATCTGATTTTGCGATAGCAGGCATTTTGTTGCAAAAATTTGAAGATTGCAAGATACATCCCGTCTAGTTTGTTTCAAGAAAACTTACTCCGGCGGAATTAAATTACGATATTTACGATAAAGAAATGCTAGCGGTAGAATTTTCTCTTCGAAAAAACCGACATTATTTTCACGGAGCAGTACATAAAACAACAGTTTTCTCGGACCACCAGAATCTTACTGCTTTCATAATGGCAGTTCTGCTTAATCGAAGACAAGCTAGATGGTGGGAGGAACTTAAGCAGCATAATTTCCAGCTATTATACAGCAAGGGTGCCTCCAATGCCAAAGCAGATATACTCTCTAGGTGCCCGGCGTTCACCTCTAGAGAAGGGGGTACAACTTCAGCAACGAACCAGCCGATGTTGGGAAAAGAACAGTGGTTAGAAATTGGCGCCATGGATCTAGATTTTGTCGATTACGAATCAATTCAGATATCAGCCATAGAAGTGGATCAGCTGTTACCGGAAGCAAGAGAAAGGATTATGGAGAAAGCCATATTAGACGAAAAGTATAGGGAACTATGCAAACAAGTGTCAACAGGAGGAAATATTGATAAAAGCTTTTCAATATTGAATGAATTGCTGTGATGGAAAAACAGGATCTACGTACCAGAAGGATTATGACAGCGGGTGATCTAATCAGAATATGACTCAAAGGCAGCAGGACATTTTGGAAGAGAACGAACCCTCGAATTGTTAACCCGGAACTTCTATTAGACAAATATTGAATGCGACGTAAGGAAGTACTACAACGAATTTGGTATATGCCAGAGAACGAAGGCCCCAAGACACGCGAAGCACGGTCTTCTACATCCTCTGGAATTGGCATGTAAGCCGTGGACATACATCAGTACCACTTTTATCACGGACATCCCAGAGTCGGAAGGGGCTACTATAATTTTAGTAGTGGTAGATCGGTTTACTAAAATGGCTCATTTCATTCCAATTAAGAAAAAGGATTCACCTAGGGTGGCCCTAGCTTATTTGGAGAACGTATGGAAGTTTCATGGATTTCCCGAGGACGTTGTTTCCGATCGAGATACTACATTTACAGGAAGCTTCTTCACAGACCTGTATAATTATTTAGGGATTAAGCGCAGTATGTCCACGGCATATCACCCTCAAACCAATGGACAAACAAAATGCATCAATCCAGTCATCGAATCATGTTTACCATCTTACTGCAACTACAAGCAGAACGATTGGGCTTCGATGCTAGCAATGGCCGAGTACGATTATAATATTTTGAAAAACTCTTCAACCAAAATATCCCCCTTCTATGCGAATTATGGATTTGAGCCACGAACAAGCTGGCCAACAGAGATTCAGTTTTGGAATCCAGCGTCCGGGATGTACGGTCATTATATGACAACTGTGCACCAAAAGCTCAGAGAAAGATTGGCAGAATCGGTGGAATTGATGAAAAAGTATTATAATAAGAAGAGGAAGTCAATGGAGCCGTTAAAAAAGGAAGAACTGGTTATGCTAAACGGACGGAATATTCGAGCGAAATGTAGGTGCAAAAAATTAGAAAACAAAACGCTAGGACCCTTCAAGGTATTATCGATAGGAAGTAACTCCCGATTCTGCAAGCTTAAGCTGCCCCATTCATGGAAGATTCACCCAGTCTTTAATATCGACCTACTCGAACAATATAAAGGGACTGACCCTAATAATCGAATAATTGAAATCGAAGCTGACGGCGAGGATTGGGTAATGGAATCAATTATACCAACCGGGCCCTCTGACAATAATCCTAAACGACATGTGTTCTTGGTTAAATGGAAAGATTTTGCACAGGAAGAAAACACATGGGAAACATGTGAAAATGTGGCAGAGCATGATATAAAGTTATTAAGGGAGTATTATGAACGGAATCCCATGGTGGAAAAGGATGCAAGGTTTAATGAAAAGAAAGTAACGAAAAGAATGAGAAAGGAATAAAATTGCAAGAAGATCGTAGGTGAAGCTAAGGATTTACTTTGTATTTGATTTGGTTGTTATGAAAGAGAGACAGAGCACCGTTGGGGTCACCGGTCTTAGCGAAGGGGGTGATGTTAGGGGATTCTCCCTTAGCAGCGATAATGATACTTGATTAAAAATACTTGATGCGTACATATCTAAGATAGGCATAACACCTATGCATGTAGTGTTCAAGTGGTCAGTAATGTGCTCTTCAGCGGGAGTTCACATTAGTCGCATGAAGTGTGGGTACTTCATTCACGCCTGGATACTTTGCGGGATATGCATGATAATCATGCATGGCAGTCGAGAGTCAGATGCGATCAAGAGGACTCTTCCCTCCTACCTGTAAAGGGCAAGGGTTCGGGGGAAGCACGTTCTGGTCTGGAGAAAAGTCTCGACCTTAGCATGACATGACTGAGGGATTAATGACGTCAGGGTTGGCCTAGGGTGAGCACCTCTCATTGGCTCGAGTGGTCTGGATTGCAATGTAACCTCGTATCGGATACGAGCTTACGTGTCACTAATCTACGTTGCCATACTATCGGTTGGTCGCCGATTGAGTCTCTGACACAATTAAAGAACTCACTTGCATGAGGGATTTAAGAGGCGATAAACCTAACCAACTTAGTTGGTAGATGTTCCAACTACCGACTCGCGCGTTTGCAAAAGATGTCTGAGATAGGAAAGGATAAGTTGATATCGGGCAATATATGACCTGATCGTAATCAGGAGCATAACGCTTTCAAACCACATTGTAAGAACGCAACTATCAGAGAGGTCGTGGCAAGTTATTACCAGGCGATAGCGGGGCGTGGCCGAGATACCGCTATCACACCTAAGGAAGAATGAGGGCTATAAAGACACGGCGCTGGTTGAAGGAATAGAGGGATATCACCAAGAAGATCAGCTTTCAGAGAACACCGAAGACGATCATAAATTATTATTAAGAATTCTATCTATTACTATAAACCATTACTTCTCTCATTCACCTCCGAGATCAAGCAACTTATGTCTGGTCAACGACTGACACAATCCGAATACGCTATCCAACAGGTTGTCGTATTATTCGGCAACCTACTCTCTCAACTGGCCGAAGCTGGTTTAACCCGCACCTACCGAGACGTTTTTCGTTTCTGCGAACTCGAAGGTATTGACTTCCTGGTATTGAGGTATTTGAATACCGGACTACCGCCATTCAAGGAGTGGGCAGCGGAGTGGTTGCACGAAGGGGAAATCTAATCTTCTTATACGAGGGAGAAGGACTTTGAAGCAGGTTTGATTTAGGGCACTCTTGTGTCTCGGTACAAGAGGTTGAGTCTTAGGATAAGACGAGGAGAGAAAGAGATTTTTAGATAGGCGGTCGTACTGAATTCAATAAATGTTGTATTGATTATTGGGATTAAGAACCCCCGTAACATCCTTGTACATATCCACATCAAGTTCTGAGTCATATTCGCCGTCCGACTCGGTAGAGTCGGCATCATCATCTGAGGAAATTGACACGGAGGGCGATGCTTCCGGCTCTAAACAGACCCGCTCTAGTTAGCCCTCCGTGTCGAAGTCTGCCTTTGACATTTGATTCTGCAACTGCAAAGCAACGGCACGAGAGATATCATGTCCTCCTGGGGTGTGTTTAACGATACCTTTCACTTTACAGTTTCCCTTTCCCTTCCCCTTCACTTTCCCCTTCCCGTCGTCAGTCACCTTCCCTTTCCCCTTCCCATCCTTTGTTCCCTTCCCTTTCCCGGTCCGTTTCTCACCGCCCAGCGTGTCCTCCTCACTCTCGCCGTCGTCATTATCATTGCGATCGCCAGGACAGTTCCATCCACCGCTCGGCGCACCGGGATCCGCCCAGTTGTCATCATCATCATCCTCGTCGATTATCTCATCCCAATTCAGTGGTGTAACGGCCAGGAAGTCGCCTGGTTTGTACTGCCGACAGATTGGCGGCTCAATCTTTGCCCTGAGATCACCGCTACCGTACCAAGAGAACCGCTCACTGGTGCGTTTAACCGTCCCAGAGCTGGTTGTCTGCGGGTTGGAGCAATTGACTTGATCCCGGAAGGCATGGGGATTGTCCCACCTCCAATTGTTCATTTGGTCGCGGGTTTTGTCAAACATTTGCCCCATATATGAGTGGAAGGCACCCCACCACTCCCGACAAGGTGAACTCCTGCTCCTGCGGTGCGGCCACATCGGCAGCAATTGTGAAAAGTGGCGAGTCGTGACTGGATCAAGAAAGATTATATTATAAAACAGGTCCCATGCCCTCTCATCCTTGACGCCGCGAACATTGTATATCCGTATGAGTCCACGGATGTGTTCCGAGATGAATCCCTTTATACAGTCCCGATCGAATGACCGGCGTCGACTTATAACCGATGCCAGCATCTTTGCCCTAGCCTTCCCCTTTCCTATGGTGCTGCCCTTTGGTGCAATCGCTGTGAGTTGAAAATGAATCTACATCTGAAACGTTAGCATTATAATACAGTTGTAGCGGAAGGAAGCCCAGAGGGCAAGTACAAAGTTGTGTAGGTTATCCGTTGTGTTTTGGAACAAGAGGCATTGTTTTGTGCAAGTCACGTGATGTCGAGATCAGGATGCTGTCGGTGTGTATAATACGGGAGGAAAAGAGAAACGCGGTGTAGGCTGGAAGAAGGGATATGTATACTCGAGTTCCGGTGATATCTTGGTTCAAGGTTCAACTTGTGAGTTTTGTTGGTTAACGAACACAAAACGGCCCAGCCTTCATCAGGCAGAACAACCAGGCACATCATAAATGACAAGCCTCGAGACAAGATTTAGGACTCCCGGAGAGGACAGTTTACCATGCCGGGCATTGCTTTTGCGTCATACATCATTTCTGCCGCTCAGACCTCATGTATCTCGGAGCAAACTGAGTAGTTCTCAAGTTGTCCCAACTGTGCAACCATCCAACACGGCTACCAACGCCTAGCAGTGGAAAAAGCACACGCAAATGATGTTATAGGATAGAGAATACATCATTGTTCGCTTTGCGATGCCTGAAGCTCTGCCAAAGGGGGATTTCCACCAGGAAGCTGAAGATAGACACAATCGATAGTTCGAAGTATTGTGCCAAGAACAAGTGCAATACGATGATAATCGCGCCAAGATGGCATAAACACCCTTCAAGTGGTGCAAATAGACCTTCAGACGTTGCTGTAACAGTGAATATCAATGCTCAATTTAATCTGAGTTTAATCTGAGTTTGATCTGAATTCAGTTAACCCCATAATTGAATGCTTTTTAAGGGATCTCGTCACCAAGTATTGTCAGGGTTTACAGTCTAGCGCGGTCCACACTGCGCTTCCCTTTTTTGTCGAAACCCTCCATGGTCGCTCAAATAGGAGTCTACCTCGCCTGCAGTTGCATATGCATGCACAGGCAATTGTTCCTACTTTCTTAATGTCGAACATCTGTATTGGACTGTGCATTCCCAAAGCCCTCGCCCTGACACGACTCCAGTCGTGCAAAATGTTCGAAGTCTTGCTAATCATCAGAATCCACGAAACCGTGGGCCTTCGGGGAATTGTCAACTTCCGCCTCCAAACAGACATGTATCTGTACCGGTTGGCGAGAGGGATTACTCTCAAGGAGGGAGTTCTGTACCCTCTACAATCCAAGGTCAGAACTCCACCCCCTTACCTTCGCTGAACAATTCTCGCATTGCAGATATTACTCAACGCGTCACTTCTACCCCATACGCTACACAGCGACAATCGATAAGTACTCCAACCGCCACGCCGGGTACAACCAGTCGTAGCACTCCAGCACCCGGTGGAACCTCAACGCGTCGCGTTGTATCCAGCCCCGCATCCGGCATTGTTATCACTTCCACTTCTCTCCGAGGTCTTGAAAACCTGCCTACACCCATCCCGAATCCAGAAGCCCGCGCGATCATTACAAATCCACTCCGAACATGAGCTACTGAAAAGAATCAGAGACAGAGGCAGTGGCAATTGCAAGCGCAGGCGGTGTCTACACTTCGATCAATGGTCTCCGGCAGTTCCAGCATCCATTGAGTTGGTCACTCAGACATGACGCGACTTTTGTTTGCAACGGGCAGACTCGTGGAGCTCTACCTGTGGCACAGACGGCCATTTATAAGTGCATGCGACTTGGAGACAGTAAGTTATGCAACGCGACGCATTTCGACAGCATTAGCTGAAGACCCACAGTGGCAGATTATAGAGACGTTCTGGAACACCGCTATGCAGCAAAACAACATTTGGTCCATACCATTCGAGGCACACACAAAGGAGATCTTGAAACAGGTATGCTGAATCACCGGCCCACGTTGTATATTACACGCTCAAACCAGTACCAGGTTAGAGCACCAGTCAATAAGGTTAAATCCCATTTTATTCAATCAGCAAGGGACAACATAGCAGAGCTTAATGATCTTCACCGGTTTGAATCCGCCACAGAGCGTTTGGAATTCATTGATTCCCTTCTGGCATGCAATAAGTATCTTTTTCCTGTGGCAGAGCATGTCGACGGTGATGTACGCGGTCCAAATCCAATGCAGAGAGAGTCGAAAGCTGCTAACAAATGGCTAGTGTCGACTTTGCTTCCTGGCGGAAGCACTCCCGCGGTTTATCTACATCAAAGTTTATCATCGGGCGAATAACCATGGTAGGAATGCTGATGGATTTTATAATTCCATGATTGACGACAAGGACGGTCATATACCCTCGCCACTGATCATGTTTACCTGCACCGCGTTGTGCCATGCTCTCCTGGAGTGGCAAAAGAACAAAGGTGTTCATCAGAAAGCTTCCAAGTCAACGCTGAAAGCGGATAGACCTGATCGCTCAACGTACTTCAACTGCAAGAATGACGGTGGTAAGATCGCATCCTGCTGCGCTGTAATGGGTCGCAAGTTGTTAACCTCTCCTGGCATTGCAGACACGTATACATTCTTGATGAATACCTGGAACACACTACCGGAGAGCTACCAGCAGAGGGTTTATAACAACACTCTTGCCACAGTCAAGCGTCAGATCCAACAGGCGGAGAACGCAACGCCTGCCGTGGTGATCAGCGTGGAAGCAGCGCGTGTTGACAATGCTATTGTTCTTGACTTTTTGACCTCCGAAGTGGCGCTTGAGGAGCCTGAGATCGGAAGCACTGACCCAAACACGCTGATAGACAACAATTGCATGGATGACGAACTGTATTTCGGGATGCCAGCGCGCAGTGCGGATTTCGAACATGAAGGTGACGAAAGCGAAGCCATTCCCACCGCCAGCCGGCGACGACGGGCCGCGACTGAACTCGAGAGGTTTGACCTGGGAACCAGTGGTGTCGATAGGTATGAGGGCGAGGATGGTGATGATGTGGATGCGGATGAGGAGGAGGAAGCATCACAAGCCAATGATGGATCAACACACAATGTGGAGGACTGAGGGCACAGTACTAGAAAGTGTGAAGATTGGACAGTATATTTCAGACATGTAAAATACGATAATGGCGAAGCAAATGCAATTGCAAGCGATGTATCCGAAGCGAAAACTGTATTGCAATAAGTGACAAAATCTCAATGCTAAATATAAATGAGAGTGTGGCATGTGGCTATCGGCCAAAGAGAGGCATAAACATCGCCAGGCGTTGTGTAAATGGCTACTGCATAACTGCAACCCCTGCGAAGAGTGTAACATATGTGTGGTTCTGATGGTGCGTATACCTCACCCACCACATTCCGGATGCAAAGTACAGGAAGCCAGATGCCGGAGCGGCGAGCGTAATATACAACGCGACGCGTCGCCAGAATAAGAGGCATGGTATAATAGCCACCGCAAGGGAGGTATGCAACGCGACCTGTCGCGTAGGCGACGTGTCGTGTCTGATTCTCTGTCACAGGGTACGAGGTTCCGCCAGATCCGCCAGAGGTGTCCGGAACACCCGGGTGTTTCAGACGGAAACTAGTGTTGTTGCTGATGTAATGGTTAAAGATTTATAATAGATAGAATTTTTAATAATATTTTAAGATCATCTTCAGTGTTCTGATTGTTGACTGTGGTTCCTGCTTATAACCCCCATGTCATTGCCGAAGCAATGCCATCTCTGTATAGTCGTCTTCGAGGGCTTGTACACCCAGACTTAGACGCTATGACTATAATGATAACTGATACACAAATACATCAATATGGTATTAAAGCTTTAGGTCTCCTGATAAGACTTAGGCCATCCATTGCACGATTTCCATGTCATGCATTGTGTCAGATGAAACTTGAACTTAGACATCTCGCAATCCGTTTGCATCAATAGTTGGAACATTTACCGAACCTAGTCGGCAAATGCTTTTCGCAATTAAAGCCTCACCCTCTCAGGCTATTCAACTCGCGGCATAGATTTAATCGGCGAGCAACCGATGCTATGCCAACATAGAACACGCTGTGTCAGCTCGTATAGAGTACGAGCCTGACGTTGTACTGTATACGAACTCAAACCAATGAGCAGGGTTGCTTCCAGCCTTATATCTTCAGCCAACTTCATAATTCCATCAGTCACGTCATGCATAGGCCGAGACGATTCTCTTTGGCTGGGGAGTGCCCCGATTGCTCTTATCGCCTCAGGCTACACGTCCAAGATCCTGCTTACTCGCATATTGATTATCGACTGTTGCGTCTTGATCAGACAAGTCCCGCTAGTTTCAGGAATAGTGAATGTGGTTGAAAACTATGTGCACGGCTAAAGCTGAGCTTCCCCCCAATGGCGACATAGCTGCATCATCTTAAATGAATCCGCTAAGTGTACTTGGTCACTTATTCAGTCGACACGCGATTCTTATGTATCCCTGCTAAAGGACATAAGACTGGCTCACTATATACGTCATGAACAGGTGTTATGCAAGTCATGTGACTAGTCCGAGAGTAACTCCATGACTTGTATTCATAGACTAATGCAACTACCAATATCACTGTTCGGGGAGAACCCCTAACATTGGCCCATAGTCCGGATATTGTTGGCTTGCGCAGGTGGTTTTATGCGAACTGTTTGTCATGTTGCATGGAGACTTCAGATGAAACTGTGGAGCACCTGGAAATTGCTGCTGTGCAGGCAGCTAACTGTACCCCTGCGGCAAATGATATTAATCGGTTTGTTTCCCAAATCAACTATCTTTCCTGGTGGCAGTTCTTGGACTATGTTCCGATGGGTATGAATTGTCTTCACATCATTGTTCGATGCCATATAGGCCACCCAGGAGAGCCATGTTCCCTGTTTTGGTTGGTGATCTGTTGTTCGAAATGCCCTCTGAACAGATAAAGTCGTAAACTACTATAGATGAGAAATATGATGTAGAATGAATCGGAGTATGATTGAGTATATTCCAGGTAGCTGTGACCTTTTGCGGAATGAAGGGATTCATATATCCTATTCGGTTGTCATGATCTGTTCTGTTTCACTCCACCTTTGATCCCTAAAAGCAACCTGACGGAGAAAAAGAAACCTTAATCGCACATATTCTGTCTTTGTTTGTTATATGCTCGAATTCATGTACCATGTTATCGGATAGGTGCTTACCTTTGTACACTTCCATGACTTTACAGGTCATAGTGAGGATATGATATGATATCTCCAAGAGCCGAACAAGAACTATATCCAGGATGAAGGTTCGCACGACTAGGAATATTACACACAAGTTGTGATGGTACAACAATGCAACCTCATTCAATAGGAGGCCTGTGAGTCAAGCAGCAACAGTGCTTGTTTCCTATTGAGCTCCATGTCTAAACATCATTGTTCTCCTCAGGATCAATTCTCTAGTCAAGGATTGTTACTGAAGCAACTATTCTTATCAGTTCTCCATGATGATTGCGCTGGCATCCAGTTAGCTTGAAAGCTCATCTATTCATTGTAATAAGACAATCAACCTTCTGTTAAGGGGTCTCCCTTAGCAGTGGTAATGATACATGACTAGATTGAAGCAGGTACATGTCATGGAGTTACTCTAGGTCTAGTCATGTGGCATGCAAAACACCTACCTGTGAATACAATCGCATGTTTCTCAGCCGAGTGATCTTTAGTGGGATTACACTCCGGCCACATGTCGATCAATTAGCAACAATACGTTTGTACTAGCGGATTCAAATATCATGATGCAATTCTGTTGCTAGAGCTGGGAAGTGAAAAACCTTCAGTGCTGCGCAGAATTATTGGCCGCTCATACTACACCTTAGCTAGCAGGGCAACACACACTTAAGCTGCAACTATGCAAAATTACGTGTGCAGCAGACGTTATTGCAATATGCGATAGAGTGGGATCTGCAGGCTCATGCACTGAGTGGTGACAACTCCCTGCGGCACTCCCCAGTCTACGGAAGGTTGAGACCTAAGCATGCAGTGTCTGAGGGATTAAAGACATTGGCTGAAGATATCAGGCCAGAAGCAAACCAGATTGTTGGGGGTTATCCTGTAACAGCGATAATGATACTTGTTTTTGACATAAGCTGCATACATATCTACGATATGCATAATACCTATGCATGAGTCATTCAAGTGATCAGTAATATGCGCTTTAGTGGGAGTTCATATTAGTCGCACGAAGTATGGGTACTTCATTCACACCCGGATACTTTTCGGGACATGCATGATTGTCATGCACTGCAATTGATAGTCAATATGCGATTAAGAGAACTCTTCTCACCTACCTGTAACGGGCAAGGACTCGGAGAGGTACGTTCCAGTCAAGAGAATAGTCTCGACCATAGTACAACGTAACTGAGGGATTAATGATGTAGGCGATGGCCTAGAGTGAACACTACTCGTTGGCTCGAGCAGTCTGGATTGCTATGTAACCTCGTATCAAATATGAGCTTACGCGTCAATAATCCACGTTGGCATAGTATCGGTTGGTTGCCGATTAAATCTATGACTCAATTAAATAACTCACTTGCATGAGTGATTCAAAAGGTAATAAGCATTATCAACTTGGTTGGTAAATGTTCCAACGACCGATTCGTACAATTGCAAAAGCGGTCTGAGTGAAGAAAGGATAAGCTGATACCAAGAGATGGATGGCCTGATTCTTATCCAGAGCGTAATGCTTTCAAACCACATTGCGAGGGCACGATTACCTGAGGGTGTCGTGGCGAATTATCACTGGGCGCAAAGGGGCGTGGCCGAGATAAGAGCTATCACACCTGAGGAAGAACGAAGGGCTATAAAGAGCCAGCATTGTTCAAAGGAAGAAGGACAGGAGCGAGAAGATTAGCTTTCCGAGAACACCGAAGATGATTTTAAAATATTATTAAGAATTCCATCTATTACTTTACACCATTACTTCACTCAGAAATCTTCGAGAACAGACTACATATGTCTGGTCGATGACTGACACAATCCGAATACGCTCTGCAACAGATTATCGCATGATTTGGATATCTTCTTTCGCAACTGGCCGAAGCTGGTTGAATCCGCACTTACCGAGACATTTTTTGTTTCTGCGAATTAGAGAATATCGACTACCAGGTATTGAGGTACTTGAACACCGGCGCATCACCATTCAAGGAGTGGGCCGAGGGGTGGTTCCACGACGGGGAAGTTTAATCTTCCTATACGAGGGAGAAGGGCTTTGGAGAAGATTTGATTTGGCGCGCTGTTGCCTAACAGTGCAAGAGGTTGACTCTTAGGATAAGACGAGAACATCAGCAAAATGTATTTTAGTCACTGGAAGCCTCCAGGAGTGCCTGAGAGGATGTGGAGTGTAAACTTAGATGCGTCAATTTCAGGAGAGTATCAGACACTACAAGGGCATTCCTGCCGGCTTTCAGAGTAACTGGGAGCGCCAACGACAAGCCTGGGAGCACCTGGGAACACCTGGGAGCACCGGCGACAAACCTGGGAGCACCGGCGACATGTCTGGGAGCACCTCGAATCACAGTAGAGCAGTCTGAGAAAAACAACATCTTCTTTGGAAACACTGCTGGTGCGCCTGGAAATCATAGCTACTACTTATCGTTTAACGATTATTAAAACTCATGTATTCAGTTTGTAATCTCATCTATGTATCAATGTATCTATATGGCTACCCATCGACACGCAGTATATCTGGACAGGATGCAGGTGGTGCTTGAGAGCAATTCAAGGAGTGCCTGAAAATGACAATCGAGTGAACTCAGGCTGCAGTCGAGCGAGTTTGCAGATGCACTTGGAGGTCGAGATTGAGTGAACTCAGCGATGCACTGGGAGGCAGTGATCGAGCGGGTTTGGATATGCACTTGGAGGCCGAGGTCGAGCGAGTTTGGAGATGCAATTGGAGACCGAGATTGAGTGAACTCAGAGATGCACTTGGAGGCCGTGATCGGACGAGTTTCGAGATGCACTGGGAGGCGGTGATCGAGCGAGTTTGGAGATGCACTTTGAGGCCGCGATCGAGTGAGTTTGGAGATGCAATTGGAGACCGAGATTGACTCAACTCAGGGATACACACCAAGGCCGTGATCGAGTGAGTTTGGAGATGCACTTGGAGGCCATGATCGAGTGAACTCACAGATGCACTCCCAGGCTGCGATCAAGCAAGTTTGGAGATGCACTTTGAGGCCGTGATCAAGTGACTTTGGAGATGCAATTGGAGACTAAAATTGAGTGAACTCAGAGATGCACTTCGATGCAGTGATCGAACGAGGAGATGCACTTGCAGGCTATGATCATGCGAGATTGGAGGAGTACATGGAGGTGGTTGATCTGGAGGCTGTCGACGGGAGGCGCACCAGCTGCTGAGACTCTAATCATTGGTTAGTTAACTCAAACCCGTGGGAATGTGACGAGGTTACTTTACCTTTGACCCTCTTATAGAGAACTGGCTGGTGGCAGTTGATCGGTAGGGCAGTACGCCGGAAGCTGAAGCTACATTCAGGGGTCAACTCGAAATCATGAGAATGAAGGGACGACAGACAATCTTAGGTGTATGCTGTACTCGGTGTACGCTGCACTCGGTGTATGCTGCACTTATCATTAACTCATGTTGATGGCATGGAGAGATAGACAGGGATGACTGATCTATGTGTTCTTGCGATGATGGTAAAGTTGTGGACGAGAATGAGAGAGATGGGGGAAGAAGATGAGAACGATATGAAGGATACAAGCGGCTATAAGAAATCAGGAGTACGACTTGCCTGATTGGGTGTAGAAGACCTCGTATCGGTGTTATTACCAGCCGGATCGGTGTTATTACCAGCCGGATCGGGACTCGTACCTGCCGTATCGGGGATGGTCAATTGACTGGCACACAAAATTCTCTTCAGTCCCCGTTCCTCATGATGATTTCCCCCATCTCCTCTGATCTCTCTCTGTCTCAACTATCACCTCAGAACATGATGTTAAGTCATCCCTATCTATCTCTCCATGCAATGATCATGAGTTAACACCGAGTACGGCATACACCGAGTACAGCATACACCGAATACCGACACCGAGTACAGCATTCACCGTGTACTGCATCATCCTAAGATCAACTACCTCCAGCCCGCAGCCAGTCTCTCATCTCTCGGCGGACCAAATTGTACTCATCTCTCTACATTCCCCCAATTACCAGTTAACCAATGAATTGAGTCTCAGTTGCCGTCGCACCTCCCTTCAGATCTACCGCCTCCAGATCGACCACCTCTATGTACTCCTCCAATCTCGATCGATCATGGCCTCCAAGTGCATCTCCAAACTTACTCGATCTCAGCCTCCAAGTACATCTCTGAGTTAAATGATCTCGGCCTCCAAGTGTATCTCAGAGTTTCTTGATCAACGACCTCCAAGTGCATCTCCAAACTCGCTCGATCATGGCCTCCAAAGTGCATCTTTGAGTTCAACTTGATCTTGGCCTCCAAGTGCATCTCCAAAGTTGCTCGATCTCGGCCTCCAAGTGCATCTCAGAGTTACACGATCTCGGCTTCCAAATGCATCTCCAAACTTGCTTGATCACGGCCTCCAAGCGCATCTCTGGGTACAACTTGTTCTTGGCCTCCACGTGCATCTCTGAGATACTCGATCTCGGCGTCCAAGTGCATCTCCAAACCTGCTTAATCATGGCCTCCAAGTGTATCGCTGATTTCAACTCGATCTCGGCCTCCAAGTGGATCTCCAAACTTGCTCGATCGCAGCCTCCAAGTACATCTCCCAAGTTCACACGATCACGGCCTCCACGTGCATCTCTAAGTTCTCTCAATCAGCGTCTCCAGGTGCTTCTGCGATTATGCTGCAGTACCGTCTGCAGCCAGATTGGCCGCATGTATATATAGAGACTTAAATAGATAATACATGCCATAATATGATGTAGCGAATCTTGTAACTGTAACAAAGACGAATCTGATGCACGAAATCCCTTGTGGCTGCGGATCCCTAAGAGCCACTGCTGTGAGAATACAGCTCTAAGTCTCCCGCAGAGTGGCGCAGAGGTCTCAGGCTCCTCTCGAAGTCTTCCGCAGACCTGCGCAGAGGTCTCAGCTGCTCCAAAACTTGACTATCTTATAAGTCAAATCTCGTAGCATCCTGAGAATGATCTAGCAGAGTCTGAAAGCACTTTGCTTCGCTCCAGGGGGGCCTGGGAGGACCTGGAATTACTTGGGAGCACCAGTGAGGTCTACCGGAGTGTCTGGGAGGTTTGCATGTGGCTTCCGGACCGATTTACATTGTGCTGATGTATCCTAATAGTCAAATCTCGTAGCGTCCTGAATGCACATCCATATCTGCAGGAGCTTTCAGGAGCACCTGAGAACGCTCTTGCAGAGTCTGAGAGCACTTTGCAAAGCTCCAGGGGGGCCTGAGAGGATCTGGAAGTACTTAGAAGCACTGGTGAGGGCTACCGGAGTGTCTGGGAGGTTTGCATGTGGCTTCCGGACAGATTTACATTTTGCTGATGATGTCAGAATCCCTTGAGCTCCTGGAGACTTGTCTGAGCTCCTCTTCTCGACCCTGGACGGTCTCTGGGCTAAGGCCCTGCTCATATATGTAACTCTGCACCTTGGGGTAGCCATTGCTAACCATAATAGATGGGTGATTTATAGGTATCGTAAGTACATCTATTTCGTATCTAGATTCTTCGTGGTGTTTGCTACAAGTTAAACACTCCCAGTTCACTGTGGAGCAATGTTCTTGACAAATCCTGGTATTTCGGTTTCATGCTTGTCTTTGGAATTGTCTCATTCTAACGGATAAATAGCAGCAAGCCTCGTTCTTGCAGAACCTTCAATGCTCCTGCTCAGTATCTCGTATGCTCCTTCGCATGGTGCACTGACTGTAGTATTAGTTCATTCTGCTGCAATGATGGTTACAAAATCGTTCTCCATTTACAATGCAGCAGTACCTTTGCTGACAATTCTGATAATCATTCATTAAGCGGAGTCTTAAAATATTATACTGTTACGGGGGTATTTAAGTCCCAATAATCAATACAACATTTATTAAACTAAATGCAGCCACCTATCTCCTTGTACTGTTCTCCTCATCTTCCCAGACTCAATCAAATATTTCACTATGAATAAGAGCTTACCACTGTTCCTCATCGGTGCAAGGTCGCTCTTCGGACCACTCTTCGTAAGGCAATGCACAGGCATTGATGTACCTGTGCACTGCGTTGCCAACCCCTTTGATTGTGCCCGAGTACAAAAGTATGCAGGAGATGTGGATTAAACCTCGCTCCTCGTAATATGAGATTAGATCTCTGACAGTTCAGATGACCCTCTGCTGTGTGTACTGAGAATGTGTTGCTCTCCACAAACTCATATAGAGTGTATTCACGTAGGTGGTTTAGAGAAGTAATTGTGTATGTAGGTAGATAGAATTCTTAATAATATTTTAAGGTGTTCTTTGCTGGTTATGTCTGATTGTGGATTGCTGCTAGAGCTTGGTTCGTTTCATCGTCGGAGACAATGTGAGGGTTTTATAATCGGTCCCTCAGGTCAAGCTTGCCTTTGGGGTTCCATTATGACACCATAATTGCTCGATAGCTTATCTTCGGATGCAACTGAAGAGCTCCATAGATAATGCCACGAATCCCTTTGGTTATTGTGTTTATTCACGAGTGGTTTCGAACGTTACATCCCCGTTAGGGCCATCCTCATGATCATGATGTCCAACGCAAATAAATGACAGCTCATAACCCCGTGTTCGACATCTTGCTTCCAATTCTTTCAGTAGCTAGAACATCTGACGACCTTAGTCTCATCAGTGCTTATCGCAGTATGTTTTAATAGCTCTTCACTATTAAACACCTCACCATGTATATGGCTATTCGGCATTGTGTCAGAGATATATTTGGCGACCAACTGATACTCCGCTAGCGTAGATAATGACACATCAAACTCGTATTCTTATTGAATACGATGTTGCAATGCATGTGGTCTGAACTCAATAAGCCGGTTTGCTTCTGGCCTCTTATCTTCAGCCAATATCATTAATTCCTCAGACAATGCATGCTTTGGTCTCGACCTTCTGTAGACCGGGGAGTGCCCCAGAGTATTCTCCCCGCTTTGCGCGTCAGCCTGCAGATCCCACTTACTTGCATATTGCAATAATGTCTACTGCACACGTAATTCTATGTTATCGCAACTTAACTGTTTGTTGTCCCGCTTGATAAGGTAAAGTAGGTGTGGGTAATAATTATGTGCACTGCTGAAGGTTTTTCACTTCCCAGTAATGGCATCATAATTGCGTCACATTAGTCGAATCTGCTAGTGCGTGCGTAGATGTCACTAATTGATTGGCCAGCGGCTCAAGTGTAAACCCACTAATGTTCACTTGACTGACAACCATGATCGCATAATCGCAAGTAGGTGTTTTGCATATCATCATCGCCTTTGATTTGTCCCATGTACTTGCTTCACTCAATCTTGTATCTTTACTGCTGCTAAAGGACAACCCCTAACAATCGTTGATTGTCCGCCCTGGTTGATAAATCACTCCACTCCCGGGAACAAACAATCTGCGGAAAACTCCAAGAAAGGAAGTAGTCCAGTAGATAGATACTGATGTTCCTTGTAACCGATGCCTTTCAAAATTGCGTACTGTATAATGATGCGGGAGATATGGATTGAACGACGCTCTTGTAAATCAAATATGAAGTCTCTGAAAGTTTCGACATTCTTCTTGTGCGCGTATTGATATTTTGCTAATTTTGAACCAGGCATATAGAGTGAGATCATGGGAGTGAAGTAGGGAAGTAATTGTGAGTTTGGTAATAGATAGGTTTCTTAATAATATTTTAGAATCGTCTTCGGTATTCTGATTGTTGACTGTGGATTGCTACGTGAGCCTGTTCATCTCATTGCCGGAACAATGTGATCTCTTTATAGTGGTCTTCGAGGGTTTGTACACCCATACTTCGTTGTTATGACTACATTTCTCTTCATAGCATTATTGCTATCGCATGATACCATTTCTGCATGCACTTGGTGATAAAAGCCACGCATCCCAGTAGGTTATCGTGTCCATGTACTGTGGTTTCAAAGCATTACGCTCCTGATAAGAATCAGGCCATCCACCACACAAGATTAAGTCAGACAATATGACAGATCGAATTTGACCTTAGACATCTCAAAATTCGATTGCACCAGTAGTTGGAACATCTGCCAATCATAGTCGGCAGTGCTTATTGCAAATTAATGCCTCACCTTAAATAATAGTTGGTTTGCATTATAGATTCAATTGTCGACCAACAAATGTGATGCCAATGTAGATAATGACACGTCATCTCGTATTAATACTGAGCCTGATGTTGTAATCCATACTAACTGAAACCAAAGAGCATGGTTGCTTCAGGCCTCTTATCTTCAGCCAACGTTATATATCCCTCAGTCACATCATGCTTAAGCTGAAACCGTTCTCTTTGGCTGTGGAGTACCCTGAGTGTTCTTATCACTTGAAGTGATAGGTCAGAAGTACCGCGTAATCACATATAGACTATTGACTGCTGTGTTTGAGTGTCGAAGTAATCTCCAGTCCAATCATTCATGTCCCACTGGTTTCAAGATGAATGAATGTGGTTGAAGACTCTGCGCAGGGCTGAAGCAAGCTTCCCTGCTAAGTCAACATAGTTCCATCATCAAAATTGAATCCGCTAAGCAATGAGACTTGCTTATTCAATTGACGCATGACTTAAGTGTAATCCTGCTAAAGATCATTTGACTGGTCTACATGCAGCATTATGAATAGATGTTATGCACATCATGTGACTAGACCAAGAGTAACTCCATGATGTATATTCAATTTAACTGATGCAAGTACCATTATCGCTGCTAGAGGAAAACCCCTAACATCACTGGCCATTGAGTAGGATATTTCATTCAACCTCTTGAATAATGTGTGGGACAAAGTGAAGTTGCTGAAGATTGCGATCATAGGGTTTCTTAAAAGCTCGTTGATAGCAGCTCTGCTCAAGTTGTGCTTGTTGCACCTCTGCACTAATTGATACTCCTCCTCACAAAAAAACCGTGATAATAGATCAATCTCAATGTTAACGATATCAAAATACCTGTTGCTAATAGGCTTGCCATCTAGTCGGTTGTCCAATTGTGGAGTACCATCAATATGTGTCCGAACTGGAGGTTGATTTGATCCGACACAGGCATTTCACTGTCAGCTTCCGTATCGCAGGAATCATTGTCGGAAGGGTGATGAAATGGATCTCAATGCGGTTCTTGAATATATGGCAGTCGAATTCCATGGTGCTTGATTGCAGAACTACCATCTGGAAGTTGATCGGCCGATACATATTCAATCTTTTCTTTCTGGTTGCCAGGGTGGTGAGCGATGGAAGCGCTGATGCAGCAGTACGACTTCAAGCAGTAAAAACACCATTGGTGAACATGCATGATTCAGTAGCAAAATGAAAGGTCTCAACAATGTTAAGAAGCATTTCGACAATTTTTTAGCTACTCATACCATTACAATCTGGCTGAACCTTGGAAACAGCCACACCTTTAATTGCTTCTTCCAAAAAGGAGTCCTATGTTACGGGGGTGCTTAATCCCAATAATCAATTCAACATTGTTTAGATTAAGTACAACCGGCTATCAAGAAAAACTCTATCTTTCCTCATCTTGTCCTAAGACTCAACCTCTTGACCTTCTTTAACAGCTACCCAAGGAACTTGAACCCACTGATTCACTGATCTTTCTTGCTGGAAAATGATTCCTCTCCTGAAAACAAATACTCTTCAGAAAACTCCTTGAATGGAAGAAGTCCATTAGACAGAGACCGATGAACCTTGTACGAAATTCACCACAAATTGGCATACTGTATAATTACGCAGGAGATATGGATAAAATGTCGCTCTTGTGAATTGAATATCCACTCTCCAAAAGTATCGAGTTCCCACTGTTGCGCGTATTGAGATTGTGTTAATCTCAAAACAGGCATAAAGGGTATGATCTAGTGTTAGAAATGGTTCTGGACAGTCACTTCAGGTCTGGGTCCGGGTCCAAACCGAACCGTTGCCAAGTTGGCGGTCTGGGTTGTCAATAAACCTGAACAGGCAACTTCAGTATGGTTCAAAGGTAAACACCCAACCCGTCTGAATTGGGCGGGTTGTCAGCGGGTCGCTCAGTGGGTCCATCTATAGCTTCAAATAAGGCTCTTGTTTTTGGAGTTTGTTAATTGTATCTTATCAAAATGGCGTTTTCAACAACCAATAATGTGTTTTTGTATGCTTTGCAGCTTGCAATATAGATTAATTTGGAATCGGTATTTTACCTTTGGTATATTGTATTTTTGCACATAATGGTGGTGAATAATTCCGTTATGAATGTGAAGATTAGCGCGATAACTTGATTACCAAATATGCAACAACTAAAACTGTTGATGCTCCATTGACGCTCATTTTCAGGAAGTGGCAGGGAGCATTTTGCTGTTGTTTTTGCCAGTAAAGGCTGCCAATATTTGATAAATGGATGTATGCAACCAATTGGAACATAAACTAGCCAAGATGTGACGCTGAAAATCATTAACGCTCTGTTGACGCTCAATCTCTGAATGGGGCGATAATCGTGTTGCTGTCTCTTTTACCAATAAAAGCTGCCAATGCATCGATTATGCCTAACAGCAACCAAAGCACTGTTCACTTACCGTACTTACATAACCACAAATTGTTGACGCTCTGTTGACGCTTATTCTCAGAATGGGGCAATGACCGTGTTGGTGTCTCTTATACCAATAAAAGCTGCCAATACATCGGTTATGCCTAACGGCGACCAAAGCACTGTTTATTTATGGTACTTACATGACCACAAATTGTTGACGCTCTGTTGACGCTCGTTTTACCGTATTGCCCATTCAACATCTGCTGCCATCGACAGTAGTTTTCATCATGATTTGAACTTATTGGAAGTCTTTCTGCCAGAATAAGACTTGGCCCTGTGGCAAAGCCGAGCGCAGTAACATTCTTGCACTGTTCGCTCACACAGGACTAAAATTTATGTGTCTTGCCAAAAGCTTCATTGCGCCTGCTATACATCTGTTTATCAACCGATATTTACAAGCTTCTGCTCACCATTCACCCATAATATATCTCTAACTAAAACACTCAGTCAAGATACATAAAGAAGCTGGTGAAATATTGACGCGTTCTGTCCTACTTTTTCTGCACTCCCTTGTTCCTTCTCGTTTCGATTGCATTGACCATCACCAACAGCTTCTCAGCATGTCTCTTTGACTTCTGTGTAGGTCAAATCAATCCGGGAACATTTGGTGTAACGCTCACATCCTGCTGCTCTGGGCAATCAAAATCCTCTATGCCATTTTCTTGGTCCATATCAGATTCAACGTCTGCTGTTGAATCATCTTCACTGTCATTTGGATTATCTAAGTCCCCATTCATGTTAAGCCAATCTTCAGTGTCCGAAATGTTTTCAGGTGCGCTATCCTCATCACTGTCAACTGGATGATGGTTGATTCTCTGGATTCTGCGGACATTTAAGATTTGAGTTCATCCTCCAGGGAGGTCCTTTGCAGACAAAGGTGGTGGCAAAGGAGATCTTTCTGACAATTTGAATGCAGCTGCACCATCATGTTGAAAGATTGACCAGGATGCTTTGACAATCTCTTTGGTGTCCGAAATGAATCCCACAGCGGTCATCTGCTTGTTTTGAGCACAAGATGCCTTCTGTGTAGCACGTAAGTTTTGGCTGCCCTGCCACATCTCCAAAAAGTCGTGAACCTTGGCCATTCTGTGCAGTTTCCTTTCCTCCGCCTATTTCTTCATTTCCGAGTCGTTTTCTGTGTTCGTGTTATCCAATTCTGGATCAGTGCCTGCCAAAATCCCATTATTGGCTCGAGTGAACTGCCTTACAACGACTTTCTCCCGAAGGGTCTCGCCTGTGGTTTTTGACTGTCTCCAACCGATAACATCTCGGCGAAGGGAAAAACTGGCCTCCACTCCATCACCATGAGGTATGATGGAGAAAATGTTGTGCGCCACATTGGAGAGATCGGCATACTTTGAGTGCGTTTCCTCCTGTTGACGCCACCAGTCGGTTATGTCTGGTATCCAAAATGTACTGCAAAACTCCATTGGGTCGGAGTGGTAATCATTGAGATTTGGATTGATTTGCCCCCAGTTCTTTGTTGCTTCAGGCGGCGAATTCAAAGAGAGCTTGGCGGCAGTCAATAAGGGTGCAGCGCAATCGCTTCGTCCGGATGTCGTCTCAGCCACATTGTTAGGTGTTAAGTATTCTTCATCATCACTGGACAAATCATCTGGATCAAATGAAGATTGACAGGATTGTGAAGCCATTGCAGAGGAAATGTGATTGCTGCTTCGTAAGCTTTGGTGTTTATTGACGGGCACGCCTCAATGTTTGGCGCAGTATTCATTCTCCACATACATCAGAAAGGCCTCTTGGTATTGGGTAGTATCGGATGTCTCGTCCTCAGGATTAATATCCATTCCATTGTCGCACTTTCTCAATGAACACAACTTCCAGAAAGGATCAAGGATATGTGCAGAAATTAGAAGAATGCCCATCGTTGGAGTCACTTTGGCGTAGTTAGTGTTAGCAACGGTTCTGGACCGTCACTTCGGGTCCGGGTCCCGGTCAGAACCGAACCGTTGCCAAATCGGCGGTCCGGGTTGTCAACACACCCGAACCGTCAATTCAGGTACAGTTCAATGCAAATCTCCCAACCTGTTTGGATTGGGCGGGTTGTCAGTGGGTCCATCTGTAGATTTATATAATGTTGTTGTTTTTGCAGTTGGATAATTGAACATTGTTGAAATTAGGTATTTGACAGCCAATGATCTCTTTTTGGATGTTTTGCAATCTGCGACATTGATTATTTTGGAATACATGTTTTGCCTTCTATCCGTTGCATTTTTGGCTATAGAGGTGGTCAATAGTTCTGTTATGGGTGCACCTATGCGCAGAAAGCCTTGAGTACCCAATATGCAAAATCAAATATTGTTGACACTCCGTTGACGCTCAGTTTCATGATGGGGTAACGTATTTGTCATGTGTTATTTCAACTGAAAATGCTGCCACCACTTCCTCTATGAGTTGTTAGCACATTGCGACACTTAGATTACCCAAGATCCAGCACCTATAATCCTTGACACTCCATTGACACTCATTTTCAGGATGGGACAGGGAGCGTGTCAGTAATCTTTTGAATTTAAAAGGCAGCCAATACCTCGTTTATGAATGGCTGCAACCAATCACAACTTAGTTTTGCCAAGGAAGGCTGCCTTTACATCAGTTATGGATAGCAGTGACCAGGTCACTCTTCAATTACTGTACTTACAAGACTAAAAATCATTAATGCTCCGTTGATGTTCATTTTCAGGATGGGGCAGGGAGTCTAATACTATCATTATTGATTTGGAAGGCAGCCAATACTTCGTTTATGAATGGCTGCAACCAATTGGCACTTAGGTTACCCAAGATGCACAGCCGAAAATCGTTGACGCTCCGTTGAAGCTCATTTTCAGAACGGGGCAGTGATTGTGTCATTTACTCTTTTGCCAAGAAAGGCTGCCAGTATGCTTGTTATGGATGGTTCCGACCACGTCACCATTCAATTACCGTACTTACAAGACTGAAAATAGTTGACACTCCGTTGACGCTCATTGTCAAGATGCGGCAGGGAGCCTGATACTATTATTTTTGATTTGGAAGGCAGCCAATACTTAGTTTATGAATGGCTACAACCAATTGGCACTTAGGTTACCCAAGATGCACAGCCAAAAATCGTTGATGCTCCCTGGAAGCTCATTTTCAGAATGGGGCAGTGATCGTGTCGTTGACTCTTTTGCCAAGAAAGGCCGCCAGTAGGCTCGTTATGGACAGTTCCAACCACCTCACCATTCAATTACCATACTTACAAGACTGAAAATCGTTGACGCTCCATTGACGCTCATTTTAATGTACGGTGAAGTCAAGATCTGCTGCCATTAATAATTGCAATCTTAAATATTTGAACTTTATGGATGCCTTTCAGCTTAATTAGGACTTGGCTCTATGGCAAAGCCAAGCCCAGTAATATTCCCGCAGTGGTCGCTCTCATCCGGTTAAAATTCATATGTTATGCCAGATAATGCATATTGCCCGCTACAGGTTTGTGTATTAACGAGTTTTCTCTCGCGACTGGTCAACATTCATCCATAATAATTCTGTGAATAAAATTCTCTATCAAACTACATAATGAACTCGGTGATAATACATCGACGCATTCTGTCCTACTTTTTATTGATCCCCTTATTCCTCCTCGTTTCCATTATATTGACCGTCAGTAACGCCTTTTCAACCTTCTTCCTTGATTGTGGTATAGGCCGAATCAGTTCAGGAACATTTGGTGCCGCAATCACATTCCGCACCTCCGGGGTTTCTGAATCCTCACTGCCCTTGTCCTGTTCCATATCTGATTCATTGTCCGCCTCCCAGTCATCTTCGCTATCGTTTGGATTATCCAAGTCCCGATTCCAGTTAAGCCAATATTCGGTGTCCAAAATGCTTTCAGGTGAGCTATACTCATCGCTTTCAGCAGGATGGCGGTCGATTGATTTGACTCGGCGGACATTCAATACTTGAGTTCATGCTCCCGGGAGGTTCTTTGCAGACAAAGCTGGTGGCACATGTGATTTTTCCGACAATTTAAATGCAGCCGCACAATTATGATGAAAGTTTGACCAGGATGCTTTGACGATCTCTTCGGTATCTGAAATGTAACCGACGGCTGTCATCTGTTTATTTTGAGCGCGACATTCCTTCTGGGTAGCTCGTACGGTTTGGCTACCCTGCCACATCTCCAAAACGTCGTGGACCTTGGCCATTCTGTGCGACTTCTTTTCCTCCGCCTCTCTCTTCAGCTCCATGTCGTTCTCAGTGCTGTTTGGATCCAATACTGGGTCGTCACCAGCCAGTAATCCGCTATTGGCTGGAGCATACTGCCTTACAACCAGGTTTTCGCGAAGAGTCTCGCCAGTGGTATTCGACTGCCTCCACCCAAGCACATCTTGCCCAAGGGATATACTGGCCTCCACTCCGACACCGTGAGGTATGATAAAGAGTATGTCATGCGCCACATTGGCGAGATCGGCATACTTTGAGTGCGTTTCTTCTTCCTGCCGCCACCAGTCGGTGATATCCAGTAACCAAAATGTACTACTAATCTCCATTGGATCGGTGTGGTAATCATTATGATTTGGATTAATTTGCTCCCAGTTCTGTGGTAATTCAGGAAGTGAATTTAAACAGAGCCTTGCGGCTGTCAATAAGCGTGCTGCACGATAGCTTCATCCGGGTGTCATTTCGGCCACATTTTCAGGTATTAAGTATTCATCATCATCGCTGGACACATCATATGGATCATACGAAGATTGACCAGATCTGGAAGCAATAGCGGAGGAGCTGAAATTGTTTTTCAGTGTGTTTTCGGGCTTAGTGACCCGCAAACGTGTATGTTTCGCTCAGTATTCGTTCTCCACATACTTCAAAAAGGCCTCCTGGTATTGGGTAGCATAGTAAGTCTCGTCTTCAGGATTAATATCCATTCCCTTGGTTCCACTTCCTGAACGATCGCAACTTCCGGAAAGGATCAAGGATGTGAGCTGAAATTAGGAGCATACCGGTCGTTGGAGTCACTTTAGTATAATATTTTGACAGTTTTTGCTCTGCACACTTCACAGCAAAGAATAAGTCCTCCTTCCATTGTGTCTTTTTCTTGGCCAAAGCTCGCATCACACCATCCATGTGATCGAACATGTCATTGTGAACAGTGATGACGTGATGCAGAGTAACGGTATGCCATTTCGACATCCAAAGGGTCCAGTACCGGAATGGCTGTAAAACCTCCATGACATACTTGACAATAGTCCACTCATCCTGAGTGGTGAAGAGCAGCCAGTAGTCGCTATATTTTGGGTTTTTAAGCCACTCCCAGGTGAATTCACGCATTCGGTATGCGCGCTCGAGCAACTCCAGTGTCGAGTTCCAACATGTCTTCACATCCATAATGGGAAGTACTGCGATCCAGACTTTCGCTTTTTGACAGTCAATGAACTCGTTTCGACGACCAGGTGTCAGCGTAATCAATACAGCAAGCATTCTCTGCTATATGAAGGTCAGCTTCAGCACTTTCAAAATATATTGAAATACATACTTTCTCAATTATCTTTGCTAAACCTGGTCTCATGGCCGAGACCTTGTTGATTCTAGCATTGCCCTCTTTTCGAAGTCTTTGACTCTTCCCAATGTCTGTGCTTTCATTCTCTCCAAATTGCTGATTGCGCTCATGGGCTTCCCAAGACCTGGTGCGGCCTTTTACACCCAGAATGCTCATAAATGCACCCAAAGCAAGCTGAATGACGTGCGCCATGGATGGTATGTGGTTTCTCAATGTGGGCCACTCGATTCCAGAGGCCTCAACGGTAGTTTGTAGTTTGCGAGTCATCAAGTAATTTGAGGAAGCGTTATCGGTGGGAATTCCAAGTAAACGGCCGTCAGTCAGTTTGAACTGATCAAGAACTTCCTTGAAATGTCCAGCTAGCCGTGCTCTGGTATGCTGACCCTTGTCCTGTAATCCTTAATGAGTTTTCGAAATGAAAAAAGAATCGGCTATCAACCTCATCGAATGCCAGTTGTACTTCTTGCAAAGCCCAATTTCGATCCATATAATAAGCAATGACCGATGATATTGCTAATTTGATCGTCGATGTCCAACGGTCCAAAGCTAAACTAACTTTGTTTCTTGATGGCAATTGCTTGTTGATTGCATCCACTGTCAGTGTGTATTCCCTCCGGCAAATATTACTCAGGGTGTTGGTGGACGGTAACACCAACTTGCTTTGTAATGCGTTGTATGACCAGCATAGCTCGAGGTATGATATCGATTTCCATGGAATATGAGCCGAAACAAAACCTAACATGAGATACCAATTCCAGGTGTCTTGGTGAAATTCGGCAGTTTGAAAGTCCTTTGCTGCCAGTTTAGAGCATTTTGTCTGTCAATTCAATAAGTATACTTAAAACTTGAATGGTAAATATGATTTTCCGTTGCGAACTTACAATCAGAATACCTCGACTTCGTTGCCACTTCAGTATGGCCAAAGCTGTTTCGGCGACCGTTGAACTAGTCAATTCGGTTACCTCTGACACTGTTAATTCGTTTAACTTTGCGATATGCGCTTTTGCGAGCATGTGTTTGCCCATTGAGCTGGTCCCATGTTCTGATGGATGGCAAAGATCTTGATGACAAACAATACATATGATGCTGGGGCTGCCAGTCTCCTCAATTCCGCAATGTAAATAAAATCGCCACGAAGGCGCATGTCTAGAGTTATTCCAAGCAATAGGCCGCTTCGAGCCTACATTCATTGAGGCCCACCAAGCATCGAAGATGATTTGCGAAGTAAGGTCGCTTAAATCCCGAATAAAGACACATTCATTTTTTGAAGATATCATAACCTCTAGTAACGAGGTATTTAGAGTTTTTGTATCTGACATTGCACTAGGAAATTGAACTCTGCATAATTCAATCTGGGTGACTGTCAAAGGATACGTTCTGGTCAGGTAGAACGCTGCTTCTTAAAATATCGACTTTAGAGCTACAAGCAAGAAAAAAGTCAGACCTGTGAGACATCACATACATATTTATGACGTTGAATACAGGGGTATACAAAGACGAGATGGTTGCGATATCATCAGTAGCATTTCTGCTGATAAAGGCAGCCGATAGTATGATTATGGGTCAATGCCGCTGCATTGCTGTCTGTTTATCCAAGATGCAAGCCCAAAAATTGTTGACGCTCCGTTGACGCTTATTTTGAGGAGGTAGTAGCGATATCGTCGCTAGCATTTTTGCCTAGAAAGGCGGCCATCATTATGATTATGGGTATATGCCATTGCTCAGCCGTTGAATTGTCCATGATGCAAAACCAAAAATCGTTGACGCTCCGTTGACGCTCATTTTTAGGAGGTGGTAGCCATATGGTCGTTGGCTCTTTTGCCCATAAAGGCGGCCAATACTACCATTATGGCTTAATGCTGTCGCGCAGCCCAGTGATTATCCAAGATGCAAGACCAGAAATCGGTGACGCTCCGTTGACACTCATTTCTCCGATGGGGCATCGAGCACGTTGTTTGCCTTTTTACATTGAAAGCCTGTCAGTGACTCCTCTTTGGATTGATGTGACTATGCAACCCTTTGATTGCCGAAAAGATCAAACTAAAATCGTTGACGCTCCATTGACGCTCACATTCGATTCGGTGGGCAATCATTTTGCTTGAATGTCATACCGTCATTTCTGACAGCCAATATGCAATTTTTAGGTAGAATCTTTGTATCCAAACGCATCGAGGCCTCTCGGTTTCAGAGCCACCACTATTCACGTCATCGGTCCGATGAATGATGTAGTGCTGTCGAGTTTTAGCACTTTCAGCCAGTAAGTTACGGGATACAGATCCATCTACTAATTTTAGACATATAGAGCCCGACTTCCTGACATTGCTTTTTCCAGCTCATTTTCCTCGATTTCCATGACGTACGATAAGCAATTTTCAAAATTTCGACCATGAGCGGCAGGTCTGAGCGGAAAGTTATGCAGTTAGCTGTATGAACTAATGCTGCATGACGGCTGCCATTGATCCGGGTTCAGACTGCGCACTGACTGCTCGTCCTGTGACTCGTATGACATTACTGAACTAAATTTTGTGAGTAAATTTTGTCTCTATTTTAGGTTTTGCGTTCTAATGTAACTGTAACAGGCAAGTCGATATCAAGTTTGCTGGCCGTCTGTCAACCAGATTTGGAGTCTAGAACAATCACATGGCCCGTACGACCCTTTCACACGCTCTGATGAAATATCATGTCTTTCAAGGTGGTCACTGAAATCAGGAAAAAGCTGACACGTAGCAAAGTAGGTACACAAATTGCTTCACCGCGAGATAGGTCTTCAAAACTAACTATTTGGCTATCTATACCTCCGGCGACGCACGAGCCATCACCATCCCTTTGTCCATATCCAATTTCTATATGGTAATTAACTAGTGATGCTTCATGCAGGGGTAAAAGCTTACGGGTCCAACTGGCTTTGCATCCTGAATCGGCGTCGAATCGGTTGCTGCGTCGGGCAAAAGAACTGGTATGAATTTCACTGACTATGGTTTCTCCGAACCCAGCCTCATTTGACTACTTCCTGGTCAAGAAGTCATTGCCGGCATTACCAATTGTCCTCGGATGATATGAAGAGTATGCATATTCTCTCCAGCTGTTGTCGGGGATGCTGAGGCTGCAGTTGTGTTTAGTTGAGGCGTGACAACCGCCGGAACTTTCAATTCGGCAGTCCCGTACTTCATATCTCTCTCAAGAAAGTAGTTGGCTGCATCCCCCCATCCTGGTTGGGTCAATTTGTCAAGCTTCATCTGCTTCTGCCAAAAACTCTGCATGCGGTGCTGTACCGTTTTGGAGATTGTGCCCAACACCCAGCCAGGTTCATCATCATCACTGAGCTTGCCGAGCTCTGTATCGTCTTCATCATCTTCCTCGTCTTCCCCATCCTGCTCATCGTCGGAACTTGCGAGATTGCTCAGACTGTCTCCAATAGCATTCCACATCTCTGCAAACGTTGTTTCGGGCTTTCCGGTTGCAGTAGTCATATCTTTCAGCTCTTGCATCATCGCTGTCTCTGCGTCTTGAACTCGCTATCTTGCCACAGCAGTCTCTCTCTCCACAAAATCCTCGATTGCTTAAAAAGTGCATTTCCTGTCTTTTCTCCGCCACAAGCTTCTTTTTCAATTGTAAGCTACACAATGCTCCCAATGCTCAGACCTGTTCTGCCTCCAACCCGCTCATGCCTTCATTTGCTTGATGACATCGACGTGTGGCCTTCTTTGTCGATTTGCCGTATTTGCCCGCCGGAAGTGGCGAAAAGTTCCTTTTCCGAGCATTGACCATTGTATCGTGTGTTGACCTTGTTGTTGGGCGAGATGTTGGATGTTGCAAGATATGGACCACATGGGGGCAAGCTGAGTCTTTTATGTCAAGGTTCGTACGTTTGATCAACTCAAACAAAGCAAAATCTGTGGTTTGACCGTCATTTCAGCAGGAATAGTAACATTAATCGTACGTTATGACATGATAGTTAGCGTATGTTTCATGTAAGATCCCGGCTATGTATTGAGACAAACATCACCAGTCGACCTTTGCGTTGAAGAATTTGCTTTTTATATCTATCAAACACAAGATATCAGCTGTCGTTCACTTCAATGTATCCCTGCAAACAAAAAAACAATCATCATCGGACCGACTTACTGCAAATCGCGGGACAGTTGGAATCATCTCCAATTAGGATGTATTATGAGTAGAATGTGCAAGTTGACAGTCATTCATTCCTTTGTGACCTGTAGCTTACTATATATTCCTCAGGACTTTCCACTTTTCGTTATCATCTTCCTCACCTTTTCCACAATAGCAAGTCATGGCTCCACAAACACCTCGGCAGGGTGTGATTCAATCCCAATCGAGCCGAACAACGGGCGCTTCCTCCAATGTGCCCCTGGCTGAGATACAGCTGCAACGCAGACACCAGTTCATCAGCAAAATGTATTTTAGTCACTGGGAGCCTCCAGGAGTGTCTGAGAGGAGGCGGAGTGTAAACTTAGAAGCGTCAATTTCAGGAGAGAACCAGACCCTAGGAGGGCATTCTGGCCGGCCATCG